>Ga0222628_1000023_pt1 | contig 86915 bp, 102 predicted proteins | sample AntAcemetageno95_FD_179860 | JGI IMG/M metagenome (GOLD analysis project Ga0222628, IMG submission 179860) | Saline water microbial communities from Ace Lake, Antarctica - #95 | ecosystem: Environmental > Aquatic > Non-marine Saline and Alkaline > Saline | place: Antarctica: Ace Lake...
TATGCAGAAAGCGGGAGTATGAAGCCAGTTTTTGATGAGGGGGCAAATGGAATTCGTATTGTACCTGAAAATGAAGATGAGATTAATGTTGGAGACATTATTAGTTATAGGTTTGAAAATATTTTGATTGTACATCGTATTGTCGAGAAAGGAATTGATGATGAAGGAGTTTATTTTATTCCGCAAGGTGATAATAATATTTTAAGTGATGAGAAAATTAGATTCAAAGATATTAAGTATGTGACGATTGGAGTTTTATATTAAAAGAAGAAAATTCTCCAGATTAACATTCCTAAAAATATTCCGGTGGTGATGTAGGGCATTGCTGGATATGCCTTTTCTTTTTTTGATAATAAAAATATTGAAGTTAGTCCGAGAAGCGCACCGCTTATTATGAAAAGCGCTGGAATTAATCCATATGCTCGCATGAAAACACCTGCTGTAATTATAGGAAATATAACATCGCCACCTCCGAGGATTGCAAGTTTTACTTTGAATTTTTTATTTTTTATTTTTGAGGGTATTTTTTTATTTTTATATTTCTGTTTTATTCTTGCAATTTGGAGCTTAACTTTTTTGGAAGCTGAGGGAATTAAGAAGCCTCCGAAAATTTTTAATTCATCCATTTGGAATTTTGCCATTTTTTGCATGATGCCAGATTTCCACACTGCCCACATATCGTAAATTGATATTAAGATTAGAAGCGCGATGATTGAAATTGGGGTTAATATTGGGACGAAAACAGCTGCGATGCCGGGATATATTAAAAGTTCAGTTGAATTGTGGAAATAGGTATTTGGTTTGAATATTTTGAGAAAAGATAGAGGGATTGCAATTACTAGTGCAATGATTGAGATATTTGTTAAAGTAGTATATTTCAAGAAAGCATTGATAGTAATGCCCAAAGCTAACGCTATTACGAAAAAAAACCAAGAGCGAATTAATATTTTCCACTTATATTTCATTAGGAGAAAAATGAAAGCGAATGCTAAAGCGAACGCAAAAACAATTGACAAAAAACTTGGTGTTGGTTCGTCTTGAGGTGATTGTAATCCAAATGGAAGCATATTTTCAGTTATGATAGTTTCATGTTCACCCGTTTCTGGGTTGATTATTGTTTGAGAAATTGGAGCATAAGTAGCGATAACAAAAAGTCCAATAAATTGCGTCACTAAAAACATACTCAAGAGAATTAATGTTATTGAAGTTTTGTGTTTCATATTGCTTCTTGGTTAAATTAGGAGGAAGAGGTATTTAAGAGTTTGGGGTTAATTATATTGTTGCGTAAACGTCAGCTTCATATTATTTTTTTCTTTGTTTTTTTAATTTTTCCAAAGAGCCAGCAGATTTTACTCTAAAATAATCCTTCGCATAAGCCAAAATACCATAAATAAATTCTTTTGGAGTTTCGGAAGTATAAAGTGGCTCAACTTTAAAAGAATCATCAACAAGTCCTTCTCTTTTAGCTTCTCTCTCAAATAATTTAAATCTCCAATATTGTGTTGGATTTGTTGCGATTTTTATATGATTAATTCCTTTTCTCTCCAATTTTTTTATTGAATATAAAAAATTCTCTAAAGTATCTCTCGACTTTCCTTCAATTATAAAATCAAATGGTTTTAATCCATAATTTTCTCTTAATCCTTTATAAATTGAATATTGTTGAGATTCTTTTTCTGCTTGCCCTTTTTCATCCCTATGAATTTCTCCACTCACGAGAACATAGGGTTTGTTCTTTGTTCTTGTATAACTTCTCATAGCTGTTTCAACTCTTTTCTGGTCAGCTTCTAAAGTTCCTGTTGGAATAACTAAAGATTCAAGTGATTTATTTATAACAAATAAAACAAAAGAGGATGCAAAGAAAATTAAACTAAAAATAAAGAAAAGAGTATTTGTAATTTTTACATCCGCTCCAATAACTGCTCCTGTAAAAGTTGTATCAACAGATAAAAATAGAAAAACAAATCCTACGAGTAATAAAGTTAAGAATATTTTTTTCATAAAAATAGTAGAATGGGAATCTATAAAAATCTATTCTTTGGCGAAAGCCGATTATTTATCTCAATCTAATTGTTTCTAGATTTTTTGGGACGGTGGTTTCAATTCTCTGAGATTTATAGATGCTTGATGCAAGGTCTAGGCATTTGGATTGTTCGCCGTGGTTAATAATAACTTTTCTAGGTTTTGGATTTATATTATTCATAAATGCCATTAACTCATTTCGAGATGAGTGTCCTGAAAATCCATCAATGTTCAAAAATTTTAATTTTATTGGGACAATTTCATCTTTTCCGTTTATATTAAATTTTACTTCTTTTAATCCTTCTTTAAGTTGTCGCCCAAGTCCTCCTGGTGGTTGATAACAAGATAGACATAGCCCATTGTTTGGGCTATCTGCGAATTCTCTTAAATATTCAACAGATGCTCCGCCTACAAGCATACCGGATGTAGCTAAAATTATACAGGGTCCACCCTCAATTACTTTTCTTCTTTCATGCTGTGAACCTACTTGACTGAATACATCTGATACAAAAGGGTTTCTGTCTGCGAAAATATTTGCTCGGAGTGAGTTTGAGAGAAAATCAGGGTATGCAGTGTGGACTGCGTTAATATCCCAAATCATTCCATCAACATAAATTGGGACTTTTGGAATTTTCCCACTTCGCATTGCATCGTCCAATAGAAGCATTTTTTCTTGAGCGTGACCGGTTCCTAATTCGGGAAGTAAAACCTTTCCATTGTTAGATACAACATTATTTACAAAATCAATTAACTCTTGTTCGGAGTCTTTTCGTGGAGGATAATTGTTATCTTTGCCTCCATATGTTGCTTCGAGTTGCAAGGTTTCTAGTCTTGGAAAATAAGATGTTGCGGATTCTAGCGAACGGGATTTGCCAAATTTGATATCGCCCGAATAAACGTAGTTGTGCAATCCGTTTCCGATATTGAAATGAATCATTGCGGACCCAAGTGTATGACCAGCGTTGTAAAGTGTGATTCGAATGTCAGGGGTGATATCAGTTACTTCTTGGTAGTTTAAAGTGATTGAATGTTTTACCATGTTTCGAATGTCAGATGATTTAAAGAGAGGGGCGGCTGCTTGTTTGTATGCAACTCCTATAAAATCGAGTGCCATTAGTGCGGAAATGTCTCGCGTTGGAGCTGTCATATAAACTGGGCCCTTGTATCCCATTTTGTATAGATAAGGAATTAATCCTGAATGATCTAAGTGTGCGTGAGATAAGACGACTGCGTCAACTGTTGATAGGTCTAGCTCAGGGGCTTCAAGGTAAGGGTATTTGTCTTTGCCAGTTGAGGACACATCTACCCCGCAGTCAATTATTATTCGCGAAATAGGTGTTTGTAAAAGGAAACAACTTCGTCCGACTTGTCGTCCACCGCCTAACGCTGTAATTCGAATCCACTCTTCAATTTTGTCCGGATTCCATCCCTTATAAATTTTTTCGCCAATTGTATTTAAGAATTTTTTTCGGTAGGAATTGTCTTGGTAAAGAACTTCTCTTATTTTGTCCGTAATTTTGGATTTGATTGCGGCTGATCGTTGGACTTGCGGAATCCAGAAAGTCTCTAACTTAATTTCTCGTAGTATTGACCCACCTTTTCCAATAGCTAATCCTGGTCTTTTTGCTTCAATTATCACTGTGCTTCTTTGTGGGTCAAAAATTATTTGTGTTAGTTCGGCTTCTTTTGGTATTATATCATGGATTTTTGTCTCAGTTTTTTCTTGTGACATTAATAGTGATTTGTCTGCTCGTAATTCAACTCGTTTTTTAATTGTGTTTACAACTTCTTTAATTGTAGAATCGCCATTTTTGAAAAATGCCGTGTCTGTTGTGTAGACTACGATGTTCGCTCCTTCAAATATTGTTGAACCCACTGTGCCTCGTGGCAATTGCGATTCTATTGTTTCTAAGATATCTGCCATTTTAAATTTTAAATTAATTATATTCCTTGTAAACTTTTTCGACCTTCTGTTTTGAAATGTGGCTTACCCCTTCTTTTGTAATTGTAAAAACATCAATACCATGACCAGACGCGGTATCTCTCTCTGAGGAGGACTTGATTGCTTCTACTGCTAGTTCTACGCCTTCTTTTACTGATATTCCCGGTTTATATGTTCTTTCCAATAATCCAAGAATATAGGGCATGCCTGATGAAAAGTTTGCATCGAAGTCTTTTATTTTCATTACGCTTCCTGCTGGTTCAACTGAATAGAGTTCTGTTTCTCCGTTTTCGTTTAAGCCTCCAACCATTAATCCTGCCATAAAGGGAATCATAGAGGGTTGTCGAATATTTCTATAAGAAGTCATCGCAATCATATTCGCCGCTTCTTTGACTGTTGGACGTTTTTTATCTCTTAGTTCTTTGAGTTTTAGCTGTGCCTTGATTAATTTTTTTGCTAGTTCTACATCGGATGATGTCCCAGTTCCTGAAATTACTATATAGTCTGTTATGGCTGTTACTTTTTGAGTATCTTTGCTCATTACAATTTGGCCACCTGCTGTTGTTTTACGGTCGCCTGCCATGATAATGCCGTCTTTGCAGACTATTCCAACTAAGCTCGTACCTGTTGTCAAAATATTTTTTTTCAAATCCGTGTCCATTTTAGAATTGTAGAGCAATCTCTAGAATTTATATTAGTTATTAATTTTCTCTATTTATAAGGTTTTTGGTGAGATTTGTTCTGTGTAAATTTTTATAAAGGGAATTTTCATGTGTATTTCATGGATTATGAGAGTTTGTTGAACGAAGCATATAAAGATGTTAAGGTGACGAAGGAATGTGGGCGATTTGAAATTTTGAAGGTTGAGGGTCATTACGAGGGAGTGCGGACCATTATTTCAAACTTTTCACAAATTGCTATGTGCATTAGACGAACACCGGAACACTTGCTAAAATTTTTAACTAAAGAATTAGCGAGTTCAGGGGAAATCAAAGGAGACAGACTGATTTTGTCGCGAAGAGTGCCCAGAAAGGATATTAACGAGAGAATAGAAAAATATGTAAATCGGTTTGTGCTGTGTCCGAAGTGTAAAAAGCCCGATAGTGAATTAAATGAGGAGAAAGGTAAGCTGTTTTTGAAGTGTCTTGCGTGCGGGGAAAAGTACGAGCTTCATAAGATTTAGCGAATTAAATAAAATAGGAGGTAAAATGACAATTGAAGGAAGATGTATGAAATGCAAGGAACAAAAACCAATGAAGGACGCTGAGATGAATATGACGTCTCGTGGGGGTTATATGGCTAAGGGGAAATGTTCTGTGTGTGGATGCGGGATGTGTAGAATTATGTCCAAAGATAATGCCGAAAAGGCAGTTTCAGATGGTGAAGCCAAAAAAGCTTATTAGATTTATTTTTAAAAATTCCCCTTAGGGAGAGGGGAGTTTAAATTTTTTGTAGTTTGCAAGATTATTATGTTATATTTTAGAATAAACAATAAAAATTAAAAAAGTGGAAGGAAAACGGCCGAAACCGTTAACCAACCGATTGTTTAACCGAAGCCAAACAATATTCAACCGAAGTTGAACAAAATATAATGTGCAATTGAGTATTTAAAGATTTGTGTTGGCAAGATTTTATAAACTCATAGATTTTATTTTAATTATGGGAGAGATTTTATTAAAGATTCATAAATCATATCGATGGGTCGTTGCTGTTTGTGATAAAGATGTTTTTGGGCGAAAGCTTGTAGACGAGAAGAGAGTTTTGGACGTGAGTGGAGAATTTTTTAATGGCAAGGAAATGAGCGAGGAAGAGGTGGCGGGAGAGATTGTTCGGTGTAGCAATGAGGATGCGACGTTTAATTTTGTTGGAGAGAATTCAGTTCGAATTGCGAAGGAATTAGGAATTGTAAATAATAAAGGCATTGTTATGATTGAGGGAGTTCCGTTTGCGCTGGCTTTGGTGTAGTTGTTAGCACATTTTATAAAGCGATTTCTTTTTGTTTGTTTATGGCGTTTAGTAAATTTAAAGACAAGTCTAAGAAGAATAAAGAGAAGGTTTTTGTGCCAGGGCAAGAAGGTCCGGTTCGTGTGAAATTACCAAAAGGTCGAGAAGTTATTGGAATTATTGCGCAGAGATGTGGAGGAAGTCGCATGATAGTCTCGTGTATGGATGGGAAAACTCGTAATTGTCGAGTACCAGGACGAAAAAGAAGAGGGTTGTGGCTAAGAGAAGGAGATGCAATTATTATTGAGCCATGGGAATTTGATGATGACAAAGGAGATGTTTTATTTAAGTACACACTGAATCAGGTTACGAAGTTGAAGCAGATGGGGAAGCTGACAACAGATGAAGGTGAGTTCTAGTTAAGATTATAAACTTCTTTATTTTTGTTATATTATGAGAAATATTGCTGTTAAGAATATGCGGAAGATTAAGAAAGCTGTGCCTGTGGTTGAGAATAAGGTTAAGATAAAAATTGGATTTGGAAAAGGATGTGTTAACATTAAGGGTTCTGAGCTGAATGAGTATTTGGTTGAGAAAGTTATTCAGGCTGTTGATTTTGGGTTTGACGTTGATGATGCGTTATTGCTGATTAATGAAGATTTTGTTTTGGAATTTATTGAAGTCAAGGAGCATACGAGACGGAAAAATTTGAAAGAAGTTCGAGCTAGACTTATTGGAACTGGAGGGAAAGCGAGAAAAACAATTGAGAATTTGACAGGGGCAGAAATTGTTATTAGTGGAAATACCGTCGGTGTTATTGTAGATTCAAATCATTTGGATGCGGTCGTGCAAGGAATTGAGTCGTTGATTCAAGGGGCAAAACATGGAAATGTATTTGCATATCTAGAAAAGCAAAATGTTTCTAGGCGAAAATTTGAGGATGAAGATTTAGGGTTGAAAGAAGGAGTAGGAAAGATTACTAATAATTTTGAGAAAGAGGATGAGGGAGAGCCTGACGATTGAGATACCTCAAAGTTATCTTTATTATAATATTTATACTAGAGTAAGATGTGTTAATAATCCTGGAAGAGGAGGAATAGGAATGGTTTTTTTGAATGAAGATCAGGAGAAAATTGCAGAACACAGTAAATCTTTCGAGAGAGAAACGAATAATACATTAGAATATCTTGCTTTAATTCGGGCTCTCGAATTGCTAAATTATAAAAGAGATGAAAAAAGTGTTTTGTTTTCTCTTGGTAATGAAGGAGTGATAAGACAGAGGAAGGGAATTAATAGAGTTGACAATGAAAATCTTCAAAAATTATTAAATTCTTTGAGAGAAGAGGAAGTGGGATTCAATAACGTGAAATATGAAAAAGCTTCTACAAATGAGAAATGGTCACAATATGCAAAAAATCTTGCTAGAGCAACCTTTAAGTGAATTTTGTTTTTATTAGTTATATTTAAAAATGATTTAATTTTTTAGTTAATGTGTCTGGATAGCTCAGCAGGTAGAGCGCACGGCTGTTAACCGTGATGTCGGAGGTTCGAGTCCTCTTCCGGACGTTCTCTTATTGTGTGATTTTGGGATATTTATTAATTTAATTTAATTATGATATTTATTATATTTGTCTTAAAATTGCGTTGTTATTATTGAATTAAACATTAAGTTTATAAGGAAACCCATAAGTATTTATAATACTTATACTATAAATCAGTAAGGTTTAAGAGCTAAAATTTAGGAAAAATTAGTTCTGGAAAAATTAATATGAGAATAAAAGGAAAAAATAAATTGAAAAATAGAAAGATTGCGTTAACTATCTCTAGTGGTAGACCTATTGTGAAAAAAGTTGTTAAGGCTTTTATTGAAAATGCTGTTTTTCATGGATTTGATTATGAGGATTTTTTTGTTTATATTTCTATAGATACTGAATATTTTAATTCGAGAGTTAAAGATTTTATTATAGGTGAGGAGCTTTCTGAAAAATTGAATAAAATTAAATATATAACAAAAGAAGATCGAGATCAAATTAGTGAAGGGATTGCTAATTCTTCTAGTATCGATAGAAATTTGAGTGATTTGTTATTTTCTGGACGTGGTTATTCTAAGCAAAGGAATTCTGCATTAATACATGCTTTGCGAGATGGTTGTGATTATGCTATATGTGTTGATGACGACTCTGCTCCAATAATTCCTGTGAAAAAAGAAGATGGAAAAATTACATGGAAGAATCTTGATTTCTTTGGTCCGCACATTAAGGCATTATCAGAAGGTGCCGACATTACAAGAGGACCTTATATGGGATATCAGTCACCAATTCCTTCTGATTTTGAAAAAGATATTCCTGAGGAAATTAGGGAAAAACTTGGTGAAGCATTGGAGCTTGGCAATGATGTTATTACAAGAGATTCCTTTTTTAACTTGATGAATAAAGTGAAATATTTGCCAATAAAAGAAACATTGAGTCCGACTAGACCTTTTGTGGTTGAATCGGGAGCATATGGTAAGACTATTTATGCAGGGAATATGGGAATTAATTTGGCTGCCGTAAGAGAAGGGAGGATTCCTATTTTTTATACGCCTCCTTCAAGGGCAAGAGGGGAAGACAGTATTTTTGCATTGCAGCTTGACGATGTTAATGTTGTTGAAGTGAACTCCTTTATATTTCATGATCCATTTACTATGTATCCTAATATTTTTGATGATATTTTTCCTAAGTTCTTGGAGAAGATACCTATTACGAAGAGTACTAAGTGGAGATTTGCTGATTCTTTAATTGGTTGGCTTAAATATGCTCCGATATTAATTAGAATGACTTGTTCGAATGATGTTGAAAGAGATGAAAGGATAACCGAAATGCTTAGTAGAATTGAATATCCGACAAGTAGACTTGCCGATATATTTGATTGTCCCGATTTTAATACTTGCTATGATGTTTTGAACGAGTATCATATTAATTCTAAAACTGATTATGAAAATTTACTTGTTGCTCAGGAAAAATGGCGAGGGAATATAATTCCTGTTTTGAATCAATCAGAACTAGTAGTCACTTTGTAGTTATTACAAATAGGAAGATTTAAATATTCATAATTTTTTTAATTAATATGGTTGATAAAAAGAAAATTTTGATTGTAGCACCTCCCTTTATTCCTACTTCGAAAGATTCAGTTGCAGGTACTGAGCAAATGGTTTATCTTCTCGATTCTTCTTTAGAAAAATTAGGTTATGATGTTTATACTGTGGCAAGAGAGGATTCTAAGATAGAGGGTACACTTGTTCCTGGGATTATTGATCACGAAAGTTATTCTGGTGCTGCATTGGAGCATTATTATCAAGGTATGAGAAATACTGAGGCAGTGGTTAGAAAGTTTATTAGAGATACTCCTGATTTGTCTGTTATTGTTGATAGATGTCTTGGGGCGAGTTTGCCTGTTAGTATAGAAGAGTCAGGTCCTACTGTTATTTGCGGTCTTGATATGGAATCAAAATATTTTTGGTCTCCGAGTTTATTTAAGGAAATGAGAAAATATATTAAGAAAAGAAAAGATTCTTTTGCTTCACCGAGTCAATATATTGCGAATTCTTATTTGGAAGATTTGGATTTTTCTGGATTTGAAGATAGATTGTCGGTTATTCCTAATGGTATTGCTGTTGATAATTTTGATTTTTCTAATAATCATGATGATTATTTGATGTTTATGGGTAGGATGGTTGAAAGAAAAGGGCTTCATCATGCAATGATGGCTGCACGTGATACGGGGCATAAGCTTTTGGTTGTTGGGCCTAATCCAGAAGAATTTGGAGATTCTCAATATGCAGATGATGAATATTATAATGAAAAAATTAAACCACTAATATCTGATAATGTTGAGTTTTACGGAAGTGCTGGCTTGAAGGATAAAGTTGAATTGCTTGGTAATGCAAAGGCGCTTTTGTTTCCGAGTCAGACAGAGCCCTTTGGTCTTGTTCCTGTCGAGGCTATGGCTTGCGGAACACCTGTTATCGCATTTGATCGTGGAGGCCCACAAGAAACAATCGTTCATGGAAAAACTGGTTTCTTGGCTAAAGATTATTCTGAGCTTGTTTTTTCTGTCGATAAAATTGGAGATATTTCTCGTGATGATTGTAGGAAGCATGTGGAAAATAATTATAGTGCTGCTGTGTTTGGTGGAAAATTTGCTGATTTAATTGAGAGGGTAAGCTGATGGTTGAAGTAGATAGATATACTGCTGAAAAAGTGCTTGACTCCTTTGATAGCAGCCTTTCTCTTGATAATTATGTTGAGTTGACTTCTGGAAGGGTTAACACAATGTATCGTCTTGAAACAGATAAAGGATATTTTGTTCTTAGGATTCCCGAAAGAGGGGCAGAGCTTGGGAAGCTAGAGAAAGAGATTTTAGTTTTAAATTTGGTTGCGGAAAAGACTTCAGTTAGAGTTCCAAAGGTATATTATGCTGATGTTTCTAAGAATAATTTTGCATTCAAGTATATGATTTTTGAAAATATCCCTGGAGATAATTTAAATAATCTTGCATCGGGATTGACATATGATGAAGCTAGGACTATAACAAAACAATTAGCTGATTATCAAAGTCAGTTTCACAGTATTAAGTTTGATTTATTTGGAGATCCTGTTGAAGGTGGTGGAGTTGATTCTGTGATTAAACTGATGACTAATACTCCTAATGCTTTTGCGGGGCCATTTAGAAATTATGATTCTTTATTTGAAACTGTCTTGAATTATGAACTAGGACGACTTAGGGGTACGGAATTTGAAGCTTATGCTGAGGCGGTTTCTAAAAAGGCAGATAATGCGTCCTTTGATTTAATAAGACCGAGACTTATTCATGGTGATTTTAAGCCTTCTAATATAATGATAAACAAAGGGAGTGTTTCCGGTGCTATTGATTTCGAATGGGCGACTGCAGGAAATTCGGAAGAGGAAGGCATTAGAACTGGGCTTAATTTTTTTGGCCCTGAAGGTAACTTCAAAAGAAAAGATGAACTCGCGGGGCTGTTTGATGAGATTTATTATTCTAACCATCCACGATTAGATGGCGCAGAGGAAAGAGAGGGTGTTTATTCAATGTTGGCCGTAGTTGATATGATGGCCTGTTATAAATTATATGTGCCTGAAAGTGATCAGGAAGCTTATACAGATAATTTGGATAAAAGAATGAGGGCATTGCTGAAAAAGAGTTAAAGAGGAATTTTTTTTCTTACACGATTTTGATAAATACATACATGAGTAAATCCAATTTCTTTTAATGTTTTATATCCTTCTTTTAATCCATCATTAACGAAATCATGTCCATCTGTTCCAATAGTGATTGGAATGTTTCTTTTTTTGATTTCTTCTAAAATCCAGCGGTTTGGATATTGTTCTTCTATTCCGAAATGAAAGAGTCCGCATGTGTTTACCTCAATGCAGTTGTCTTGTTTTTTTGCTATATCAAGACATTTTATTATTTCATCTTTGTACCAATCATCTTCTTCAGAGAAGTATGCTTGGTTGTTCCATTTTATTCTGTCGAGGTGTCCTATGCTATCAAACATTCCAGATTTTATCATTAGTCTAATTTGGCGATAGTATTCTGTTATGAAATTTTTAATTCCATTATAATTTTCTATAAGCTTGTTTTTTGCATGGGGTTGTAAATATTGAGTTCCTCCTTTATCTTTCATTAAATGTATGGCACCTATTACAAAATCATAGTTTCTTTTATTAATTTCGTTTCTTAAGTAATCCTCTAGTTCTTCTATCCAGTCTATTTCTACTCCTATGGAAATATTAATTTTGTTTTTGTATTCTTTTTTTAATTTCTTGAGTTCTTCATAATATTCGTCAGAACAAAAGTTACTGTCATCTTCTTTTTTTATGTGATTCGGTAGCGGATAATGGTCTGTGAAGCAAATATATTTAATACCATCTTCTATTGATTTTTTTATAACTTCTTTTGATGATAGGTGACCGTGGGATCCTTTATTCGTGTGGAGATGATAATTTGTTAATTCCATAGTTTTTGTTTATCTTATAACTGATGCAATGTTTAAAAATTTTATCATTTTTTCCAATAATTCATAAAGTAATACTGGAGATGTTTCATGGATAAAATCGTGCTTTTAGGAAATTTTATAAACTTCTTATTCTATTTTATTCTATGCAATTAGAAGATGCTATTAAAGAAAGAAAGAGCGTGAGGCGATTTGATTTGAAGGAGCCGGATTGGCGAAAGATTATTCGAGCTATTGATATGGCAAGGTTCGCACCGAGCGCAGGGGGGCAGTTTGTAGCAAAATTTATTTTAGTTTCAGATGAGAAAAAAATCAAAGAGTTAGGGGCTGCATCTCAACAAGAATTTGTTGGAACTGCTAAATATATTGTAGTCGTTGTATCAGATGAATCAGCTTTAGTCAGAGATTATGGCAAACGAGGAAATCGTTTTTGTTCACAACAAGCGGGGGCAGCAATTGAGAATTTTTTATTAGCTTTGGTGGGACAAAAATTGGTGACAACATGGGTAGGATATTTTTATAAAGAACAGGTTAGGAGGACTTTAGAGATTCCTGAAGGATTACATATTGAGGCACTTTTCCCGATTGGGATAGAAACAAAAATTAAGTCTAAGTCGGAGAAAAAAGAGAAATTAGAAGATGTTCTTTATTTTGATAAATGGAAAAATAATAAAATGATTCCAAGAGTTAAAATGAGTAGAGAAGTTGTCTAAAAATAATTTAATTCTCACCCGAAGGTGAGAAAAAATAAAAATAAAAATAAAAATATTCTGTATTTAACTTAAATCGTCTAAGCCGAGATCGTTTGTGCTGATTTGGTTTTCTCTATCAAAAGTGCTAGAACTTTTTCCTAAGATGTATGGAGATTTTACTCCTGTCATAATTGTAATGACCCTTACTCTTCCTTGGAATTCTTTGTTGACTCTTGCTCCTATGATAACCTGTGCTTCTGGCGAAAGATTTTCTGTAACGAGTCTTCCGATAGTATCGAACTCTTCAAGTTTTAAATCTGGACCGCATGTAATGTGAACCAATGCGCCAGTTGCTCCTCTATAATCTACATCTAGTAATGGATGTGTTAGAGCTTGCTGAACTGCTGCATCTACTCGTGCATTTGAATTATCTTCTCCGATACCAATTACTGCTACGTCGCCGTTTTTCATAATTGAAGAAACGTCTGCATAGTCTAAATTGATTAACGAAGGTAGTGTAATTGTTTCTACAATACCTTTAATCATTGTGGAAACTAATTCATTCGCAACTGCGAAAGCTTGTTCCATTGGCAATTGACCAGCTATGTCAACTAATCTGTTGTTGTCTAATACAATTACTGTATCAACAACTTCTCTTAATTCTTGAAGACCGAACTCTGCTTTATCGATTCTTGCTTTTTCTGCTTCAAAAGGCATTGTGACTACTGCGATAACTACTGCGCCTGCTTCTTTAGCTAATTGAGCAACTACTGGAATTGAACCCGTTCCGGATCCTCCTCCCATACCAGCCAGAACAAAAACCATATCCGAATTCGAAACAGCTTTTTTCAGGTCAGTAAGAGATTCTTTAGCAGCTTCTCTTCCTCTTTTAGGGTATCCTCCACATCCCAAACCACGTGTTAATTCTTTACCAATAAGAATTTTTTCGTCTGTTTTTGTGATGGACAAGTGAAGTGCATCGGTATTAACTCCGTAAATTGTTGCACCGTTTATTCCCTTGTTAAAAAGCCAGGTCGCCATGTTACATCCACATCCACCACATCCGAAAACTTTGATGTTAGCTTTTCCAGCTTTTAAATCATCAAAACTTATAGAATTGGTTTCTGCATTTTGAATCGCTTCTTTTGCAAAATCTAATGGCATTTTCTCTTTTTTAATAACCTCCTTTCAATAAATGAAATGTATAATAATAGAGGGGCGTTTTTGTTTAAAAAGATATATGTGGTTGGGAAGTGCTGTTTTTATTTCTGAGAGATTATTTTGATATGAAATTTCTTATATTTTGTTTGAATTTTTCTAAATCTTTTGTAGAAATCATCCCACCTGCTGCCGCTGGATGCCCGCCTGCTGAACCATCCTTTAAATTTATCATTCCAGCACGAAGGAGTTCTGTCATATTTATTTTTTGAGAGGTATTTCTTGCGGATAATACAATATGTTTGCTGTCGCTTTTTGGTGTTGCAAAAATATATATTTGGTCTCGACTTTGATGACTGATTATTCCGCAAACAGAAGCTTTTATTGGAAAATTTGGTTCGAAATAATAAAAGTTTATATTTCCTAATCGTTCTTTTTTATTTCCATATTCTTCTACGAACTTCTGAACTTCTTCTTCAATAGGTTCTGAATATTTTTTTAAGTTTTTTATTTCTTCTATAGAATTTATTTTTTGTAAAATCTTGAATGCTTTGTCTAAATCTTTGTCGAAATAAGTTAAAAAATTTGTAACTACGCTTGTTATGTTTTGTTGAAATTCTTCTAAATTCATGTTGATTTTTTTTAGTTGTTCGTCTATAAAATTTTGGTTTTCTGGATAGAGATTTCCAGAGTCGGTGATTGTTCCGATTAAGGATAGCCATGGTTTTAACTCGGTTAATTCTCCTGTGGTTCTTGAGGATGGAATGTATCCTTGATTTATGGTGATTAATTCTAGAATTTCTTTTGGAAGTGGAACCTCCCTTGGGTGATGGTCCGTATATAAAACTTGTTTATCTTTTATTAACTCAAGTTCCTCTGCCATAAAACCTGGCGCAAGGTCGCAGACAATTATTTTATTAAATTCTTTTAGATTAAATTCTTTTAACTTTGATTTGTGAATTGCATAAGTGAAATGTTCAACTTTGGCTTTTTTTAATTTACACCAGTCATAATATAAAATTCCAGCGCAGAAGCCGTCGCCATCATCATGATGGATGACTGCGACTTTGTCTTTTCTGGTTATATTATTTAGAAATTCTTTTGCTTGTTGAAATGTTATTTCTGGCATTTTATTCAAAATCTTTTGCTAATTTAAAAATTAATTCTTCTTGAAAAGGTGGTGTTATAATTTGAAGCCCAACGTGTTTATTTTCTATTTTTCCTATGGGAATTGATATCGCTGGAAGTCCTGCGATTGATGCAGGAGTTGTTGTGACGTCGTAATTATACATTTCTTGGACAGATATTTTTTCTCCTATTTTGTGTGGTAGTTTTGGAGAAGTTGGTAGAATTATTGCATCAACTTTTTCAAAAATTTTTTTGAATTCCTGTTTTATATAATTTCTTGCTTTTAATGCTTCTCTGTAGAATTTTCCTTCGTGTTCAGCCTTAGTTATTTCTGATCCTCCTAAAATTCTTCTGATTACTTCTGGGCCTGCAAAATTCTCAATTTTTTTACCGAATCTTCTTCCGTCATATTTTCTTGTTGCTGAAAAAAATTCTGTGTAATTTATTATATAATATGCTTCTAGAGTTATATCTAAAGGGAGATCTATTTTTTCGATTTTCCAATTATATTTTTTCGATATTTTTTCAGTTTGTTTTTCTATAAGATTTGCAATTTTTTCATCTGCAAATTTTTTCATGTTTACTAAGCCAATTATTTTTTTTACTTTTGGTTTTTCTTTTGGCGTATTTTTTGTTGTTTGATCAAAATTATCTTGTCCTTTGATTATATTGAAAATTAGTTTAGCGTCTGAAGCTGTTCTTGTAAGGGGTCCTATTGTGTCGAAAGTCATTGCCGCATCTAATAGTCCATATCTTGAAACGGCTCCATGCGTTGGTTTTAATCCTGTAATTCCACAATGAGATGCGGGGTTTCTTATGGATCCTCCAGTATCTGAACCTAATGCAAAATCACATAAGTCTGCTGCTACAGCTGCTGCTGGTCCCGATGAAGTTCCTCCTGGTATCAGTGTGGTATCAGTTGGATTTTTTGTCGGTCCGAAGGCCGAAGTTTCACCAGAAGAACCTAATGCAAATTCATCCATATTTGCCATTCCTAATAATATCGCGTCTTCAGCTAAAAGTTTATTTATAACTGTTGCATTATATGGCGAGACATATCCTTCCAAAACTTTTGAGCCACAATTTGTTTCCATTCCTTTTACTGAAATATTTGATTTTACTGCAAAACATAATCCTGCCAATTTGCCTGTCGTTCCTTTTTTTATTCGCTTATCAATTTCTTTTGCTTGTTCAATTGCATTTTCATTTAAAGATAAAAAAATATTTAGGTCTTTTGTTTTTGGTGTTGCGATTTTTTTTGAAAAATTCATTAAGTTTTCAACTGCAGTTAATTTCCCCGATTTGATTTGTTTAAGTTTATGTTTGAGTGTCATTTGATATCTCCTTTATCAATTAAGAATTTTATATTTGGCGCCACATTATGATTTCCTTGTTTTATTTCTTCTATATCCAACCATCTTATTCCCTGTATTGGAGCAATTGCTTTTATTTCTTCGGGATTTTTTAATTTGGCTAAATAATGAATTAAAAGAATGGCCATTTTTTCTTTTGTTTGAGGGTTTTTCCAAATTATCATTGGATGGAGTGGCTTGAGAATTTCTATTCTTGCTCCAATTTCTTCTCCAACCTTTCTATGACAAGCTTCCTCTAGATCCTCTGTGTCAGGTTCAATAGTTCCTCCAGGAATTTTATAAAAGTCGTCTTTCAAATCTTTGTCGACTAGGAGTTTTCCATCTTGAATTATTACGGGTCCCGATGCTACAATTGATTTAATATTTAGTTTTGCTATCCTTTTTTCAAATTCTTTGAAAATACTGTTTAGAATTAAAGTTGTTGCCTTTCCTTTTAATTTTGTTTGAAATTCTTCTTCTGTAATTAATCCATTTTTCTCCATTTGTTTTACTATGTTTAATCTTTCTTCTAGAATATTTGCTAATTGGATATCTAATTTTTTTATTTTAGCTTCTTGATTCATTATTTCCATCCTCCTTTTTCTGCCACAATTGAATCATCTTCAACGAAGGGAGCATTCAAAAGAGTTAAGTCTCTAAAATCTGGGTCGGTGTTCCAGCCGTTGCCCTCATCTCGTGTTCCAGATATATTTTCTTCGGATAGGGTAGAATCTTTTTTTGGAGCTTTGATTTTCGATAATTTGGATGCAAATTCATTTAAGAGTTTTTTGGAGTCTTTTCTTATTTCTTCTTTTTCCTTCTCGGTGACCTCGTGCCAAAGTGAATTGTTTGTCATGTAAGTTGATAGATAGAATGGTTTATAAATTTGGGGTTATTGTGTTTGCTATGGACGATTGTTTGTTTTGTAAGATAATTGCCGGGACGATTCCGAGTGAGAAAGTTTTGGAGAGTGAAAATTTTGTTGTGATTAGGGATGCTTTTCCAAAAGTTAAAGGGCACTCTTTGGTTATTTCGAAGAAGCATTATGGGGATTTTTTGGAGATGCCTCAGGAATTGTATGAAGAATTATTGAGAGTTAGCAAGGAGGCTAGCTTGAAAATTGTTGAAGAAGTTGGGGCAGAAGGATTTAATTTGATTATGAATAATGGTAAGGTTGCAGGGCAGGTGATTCCGCATGTGCATTGGCATATTTTGCCTAGAAAAAAAGATGATGGGTTTAGGGTTGGGGTTTAGAAAATGAAATTCTGTAAGATATGACAAGAAGTCCTAAAAGAATTTCGCAGAGTTATGATTTTTTTTCAAATTAAGGGGAGAATGGTGGGCCAACTGAAAAACAAAGGAAAAGTAAATTTGGTACAGAAAAAGAATAAATTGTTTTTTAAATTTTATTTTTTTTATTTTTTAATACTGCTTCTTTAATAATCTGTATTCCTGTTATAATTCCCCATATCCATATCGCTGCTATTAAAATTTTATATATAGTTCCTAATAAAAAAAGAAAACTCTGCGCAATATAAAAAAAGGAAATTATCAGCCAAGGAACAAAATAAATAACAATGAAAAGTATTAGTTGTAAGATTCCTGTTTGAGTTCTCCCGCCTATAATACTACCAAGGCCTGGAAGCGGAATGTTTAAAATCAGAGCAACTATTGCTTTTGCCATGCTTGGCTTTGCTTTTTCCTCAGCCATTTTTATAATAGTAGTTTTTTCTGGCTTCTTATAATTTAATTTTAAACCAACTAACATACAAATGAAGGATATAATAAAAGTAAAACCTGCTAAAGGGAAAATAAATATCCCAACCATGGCCTCTCCTGAAAACATCATAGTTAAAATAATAATTATTGCGGCTACTATAAAAAACGCCCAAGGAATCAAAAAACTGATGGTGGCTATACTATGCTGTGTGATAGGACCTCTTTTTTTATCTATTATTAGTCCTATTAAAAAACAATAAATAACAAAAAAAACTATAACATAAGTGAGGTCAGTGAACGATGAGATAAAGATTTTAAAGAAAAGAAGAAAGTTTTTTTCTGCAGCATAGGGTCCTGAGGGAACTAAATAAAAAAATAAAGTTGTTAAAAATAGGTATATACATGGAATAATAAGTCCAATTATTGTACCCTTCAACCAAGCAGACCAATTTTTCCACCCCATATAATATAATATAATATTCTACTATAAATATCTTTTGGAGTGTTAAATTTAAATGCTATTTAACATGAAGTTTAAAGAAGTTTGCTATTTATATCCCATAATAGAATATTTACAAAATTTTTTGTAATTATCCTAAGGTGTCAATCTATCTCGGTCTCGTGGGAACATGCAGACTTCTCTGATATTTGCCATTTCTAATAAAACTTGTGTGAATCTTTCAATTCCGATTGACCATCCTGCGTGAGGCGGGGCTCCGAATCTGAAACTATCGATATAAGACTTGAAATCTTTTGGGTTTAATTTATTCGCTTTTAGTCTTTTTTCTAATAATTTTGGAATATGAACTCTTTGTCCGCCGGAACTGATTTCCATTCCTTTGTAGATTGCGTCGAAACCTTCGCTCATTTCTGCGTCAGCTTTTTCATCTTTTGGCATGATATAAAATGGTTTTCCTTTCATTGGCCAATCGTATACGAAAGTCAGAGTATTTGGGAATAATTCGTTAAGTTTTTTTTCTGCTTCTCCAGTTAAATCGTTTTTTTCAATTTTTACTTTATTTTTTTCCATTAGTATTTTTGTTTCTGCAAAGGTTAGATATTTGACTTTTGGGATTTCCAATTTAAGATTAAGTATGTCTAAATCTTTTTTGTTTTTTGCGATTACTTGTTCGACAATATATTTAACGGCGCCCTCCATTTCTTTCATTACGATTTTCGTGTCTGAAAACGCCATTTCAATATCCATTTGTCTGCATTCGTTTAGATGGCGGACGGTATTGTGTTTTTCTGCTCTCCAGACAGGAGTTATTGTTACCATGTTTTCCATTGAACATGCAATCATTTGCTTGTATAACTGAGGGGATTGTGCTAGGAAAACTTCTTTTTCAAAATATTTTGCTTTGAATAATTCCGTTCCACCTTCTGAGCTTGCTGATATAATTGATGGAGGGTGCGCGTACACGAATCCCTTGTTTATGAAATAGTTCAAGAAAGAAGAGCCTATCGTTGACTGAATTTTAAATATTGCTTGAGTTCTTTGGGAGTGTAAATCTAAAAATCTGTTGTCTAACCTTAAGGGGAGTTCTGTTTTTGAATAGTCCGATGCATCAATTGGCAGTGGATTTTCAGCTTCTGCGATTATGGTTATTGAGTCTGGCAGAAGCTCTTTTCCTCCCGGCGCTTGCTTGCATTCTTTTAATTCTCCGACGACTTCTACGACGGATTCTCTATTTAGATTATCTAGTAGCTCAAATGTTTCGGGATTTGTTTTTCCTTCAACACCTGTTATCTGAATTCTTCCAGAGCTATCTTTAAGTATAAGGAATCTTACTTTTTTCAAATCTCTTGTTTCGTGAACCCATCCTTTAACTAAAATCTTTCCAGTTTTTTCGAAGGAGTCATTAATCATTGTTCTTTCCATCTTAATCTACATTGATTTGAGTTTATAAAAATTGGGGTTAAGTTTTTAAATTGAAAAGTTTTTTAGATGTGATGAATAAAAAAAATATGTTTTGGGTTGCTGCGATTTCTGGTGCTGTTGGTGCTGGTTTTGGCTCAACTTCAGGTTCAAATAATATGATTATTGTTTTTTCTGTTGGTGCTGTTATGGCTCTGTTGGTAGCGTGGGGAATTAGCGGATTTTTAAAATAATTTTTTTAAGATATCACTAACTTCTTTTCCCGAAACTTGGCCTTTGAATTTTCCCATAACTAATCCCATGTAAGCGCCTTGTGATAGTTCAGGTTTTTCTTTTATTAATTTTTCAATTTCACTTTTCAGGTTGATGTCAGATTTTTTCATCGCCTCGTTTAACGATTTTCCTTGTGCGATTTTTTGCATTACTATTTTTACATCATTTTCTGAAATATTTTTTCCCACTTCTTCTAGAATAGCTTCAAGAGTGTGTGTATTAAAAAGTTCTTTAATCTTTTCTTTAGATTTGTTTTCTTTTTTCCCAATTTCGACTTGGAATAGTGTAAGTGATTTTGCGATTAATTCGTAATTGGAAATTGTTTTTGTGAGAATTTTAAAATCTTCTACCTTGTTTTGTTTTAGAATAAGTTTCATTAATTCATCGTTGAGGCCAAATTCAGAAAGATAAGATTTGTGTTCGGATGTGAGTTTTGGCAAGTTCTTTTTCGTCTCATACATTAACTCTCTAGATATTTTTAAAAGTGGAACATCTGTTTCGGGATACATTCGCGCAGCTCCTGGCATTGGTCTGAGAAATTCTGTTGTTCCGTCGGGGAGTGCGTTCCGAACTTCGTTCTTGCAGGATTTTTCTTTAACACATTTTTCTTGTCTTGTGATTTCAATGTCGATTGTTTTTATCATCATTTTTGTATCTTGAAAACCTTTTATCTCAACTCGCTTACTTCCTTTTATTGAAATATTTACATCTTGTCTGATTGTTCCTATTCCTCTTTTAATTTTACAGGCTCGTAAAATTTCTCCGATTTTTAAGGCGGCTTCTTTGATTTCTTCTGGGGTATGCATATGCGGACCTGTTGCAATTTCAACCAATGGAATTCCCAATCTGTCTAATTTGTAAGTTTTTACCCCATCTTTTTCTGATACCGCTCTTGCTGAATCTTCTTCTAGCATTATAGCGTCGATTGAGATTTTTCCTGAAGAAATTTCAATATAGCCGTCGTGGGCAATGAGTGCTGTTCGTTGGAATCCTGTTGTGTTCGAGCCGTCAATTACGGTTTTACGCATGACCTGTGCAACGGGAAATATTTTACAACTTAAAAGATGTGAAATTTGCAATGCTATTTTTAAGGCTTCCTGATTAATTTCATGTGGTGGTTCTTCGTCTATTTCAACAAGGCAATTTGTATCATAAACCTGATATGCAAATTTTTTATTTTGTAATTTTTCGTGGGCTACTGCTACATCAATTTTTCCCGTTTCACCTACAACAGGATTTAGTGTTCTTTGAATTTCATATTGTGGCTCGTCGTTTCTTAGAATACTTGGGCATTCACAAAAAAGTTTGTGCGTGTCTAATTGCTGATGAATTTCTAGCCCTGATTTTAACCCAATTTTTTTGTAGTTGTGTTCCATATGTTGGATAGTAAGTGAAGGTTTAAATAAGTTGGTTTCTTGTTTTTTTTAGCAAGGAGGTGAAAATGAAATTATCGAAAATTAATTATATGTCGGCTGTGTTCTTTGGAGTGATTTCTCTGGTGATGTATTTGCCACTTGGTTTATTTATGTGGACTTCGCGAGAGGTTTTATTGGCTCAAGGAATTTCTTTGACGGCGACTCAGGTTTTTGTCCTTACTCCAATTTCTTGGGGGATTATAGGATATTTGACAATGTTAATTGCAATTGCAATTTATAATTTAATAGCTAAGAAATATCCAGTTTCTTGGGAAGTCAAAAAGTAATTTTTCATTTTACTCGTTGGAGATTTTCTCCAACATCTTTTCTTTTTTGTTCCAGTTTTTATGTCCTAAGACCCATCCTAATTTAACCAGAGCGGTTTCTGAAAGCATGCCTTCGAGAAAAATGATTCCGGTTTTTCTTAGTTCTCTCCCTGCAGAATATACATTTGGATTTAGCCGTCCGTAAATGGTTTGAGGCGTTGCGCAAATTATTATTCCATTTTGAATTGCTTTTTTAATTTTTGGAATCCAATTCATTAAAGATTTTTTTCCGGGAACCTGTCCTAGCCCAGTTATTTCTAAAATAATTCCTTTATACCCTTGCTGCTCATAATATTCTAAAATTGCTGGATCTTGTCCCGGATGGATTTTTATTAGTGTAACTTTGTCTGAAAATTTTGTATCTAGTTTTGGTTTTTTGTTATTTCTTGCATTGAATGTTTTTAATATATTTATTTTTTCGGGAGTGATTTCGGCAATTGGAGTGTCATTAATTGTTTTGAAAGCATCTCGTTTTGAGGTGTGCATTTTTCTGACTTTTGCCGCGGGCATTGCGAGACATATATTGTCACTTGTATCTTTATGTCCTACTAGTGCGATTTCGGCAATGTCTGAGATTGCATATTTTGCTGAACAAATTAAGTTGAAGGCGGCATCGGTTGAGGCTCGGTCTATTGAGCGCTGAGAATATGTTAGGGCAATTGGTTTGTTAAGATTTTGAATAAAAAAAGATAGTACGGCGGAAGTGTAATGCAGAGTGTCGGTTCCGTGTGTAATAATTATCCCCTTAATTGATTCGTCATTCAGATATCGCTCACAGATTTCAGCAAGTTTCTTCCAATCCTTTGAAGTCATATCTTCGGAGAATTTCATAAAAGGACTAACCAAAATTGGATTACAAATATTCTTTAATTTGGGTGCAATATCCAAAATCGCCTCTTTGTCGGTTGAGATTACTCCGCCCGATTTTGGGTCGAGCCTGGAGGAGATTGTTCCTCCTGTAATTATAATTGCGACGTTAGGCAAGTTTTCATCTTGTTGGATTTTTGTTTTGTCTTTTTGGATTGGCTTGCGTTTTTCTAAAATTGTTGCGTTGATTATTTCGTTTTCGCGGATTCCTATGTTGTAGCCGCTTGGTAATTTTAAGAGAATTATTTCTGGGTCGTGAGATTCTAAAATATAGCCTTCCCATTTTCGATTTTTGGTCTGAAGTTTTATTTTATCGCCTGGAGCGAAGGTTTTTGTTTCCATAAGATAAGTAGTTTAAGAAGATATAAAAAGGTTTGGAGATCTAGTTAATTATGGCAACACACGCACAAGGTGTACCCTCTTTAGGAGATTCTTCCAATCTCAATATTAAAACGGGCAAAACATTTCCCATAAAGATAGGTCTTGAGGTTCATGGATATTTGGATACTCGGGAGAAGCTATTTTGTATGTGTAAAATTAATGGGACACCCAAGGGTGTATCTCCTATCCAGATGGCATCTGCTGACGCAGACAAGGTCGGTAGCGATAAACCCAACTCAAGAATTTGTCCAATTTGTACGGGAACACCGGGCTCGAAACCGATGGCTCCGAATGTTGAAGCGATTAAAAAAATGATTCAGATTGCGCTGGTGTTTAAGTCGAAGATTAATTATTCCAATATTGTTTGGCAGAGGAAGCATTATAATTGGGCGGATTTGCCGAAGGGGTATCAGACGACGATTTCTGGGGCGCATGCGACATCGAATGCTATTGGCGGGAAATTTAGAGGAATTAATTTGACTGAGTTGCATCTTGAAGAGGACCCAGCGCAGTGGAATCCTGATTCTGGGAAAATTAATTATAATCGTTCGGGGTTGCCGTTGATTGAGATTGTGACCGAGCCAGAGTTTTCGGATTCGGAACAGGTTGTCGAGTGGCTGAAAAATCTTTTGCTTTCTTTGTCGTATATTAAGGCGGTTCGGAAGAATGCGGGGATTAAGGTTGATGTGAATGTTTCGACTTATGGGGAGCGGGTTGAGATGAAGAATTTGAATTCGTTGGAGAAGATTAGGAAGGCGATTGATTACGAGATTGCGCGGCAGGTTGAGAATTATGATAAGGGGATTGAGCAGAAGCGGGATACTTTGGCGTTTGATGAAAAATTGGGTAAGACGATTAAGATGAGGTCGAAAGAAGGGGCGGCGGATTACAGATTTATTCCTGACCCAGATTTGCTGGAGATTAGGATTGATAAGAAAATGGTTAATGAAATTAAGGCGAAGATGCCCGAAATGCCCGAGGTTAAGTTGGCGCGGTTGTTGAAAAAGTATAAGGTTGTTGAAAAAGATGCTAAAATTTTGACAAGTAATTTGGAGTTGGTCCAATTTTTTGAAGAGTTGGCTAAGGAGAATATTAATATGTCTAAGAATTTATCTTGGGTAACGGTTGAGTTATTGAGGGTTTTGAATTATAATAAGAAGACGCTTGAAGATGAGGACGTTGAGATTTTGCCGGAGCATTTGGCGGAGTTGATTAAGGCGGTTGAGTCGGGGAAGATTACGGTTTTGAAAGGGAAGCAGATTATGAATGATTTTGTGCCGAAAAGTTTTTCGTTATCGGAACATAAAGGAGAAATTTCTAGTATTGATGATGCGGCGATTGAGAATTTGTGCAAGCAGGTTATTTCGGAAAATATACATGTTGTTGATGAATATAAAAATGGGAAGGATGCGTCGCTGAATTATTTGATTGGGCAGGTTATGAGATTGTCGGAACGGCGGGCGGATTTTAAAGTTGCTGGGGAGATTTTGAAGAGGTTGATAGGATAAGTAAAGTTTTTTATAGTTGTTAATAGTGTTGTTTATATGGGAATTCGTAACACTAAAATAAAAGGGCGTGTTAATCTTCGGGGCAGACCTAAGGACCAAGCCAAAGCGGAGATTATGGTTATGAATGCTCAGCAGAAATCTAGAGAGAGAGCGAGAGACAAAGAGAGAAGAAGAAAATTGTTTACTGCGCTTGATTTTGTGATGATTGTTGCGTTTGTGTTGTCGATGTATTCTGTTTGGGTTAAAGATTATGTAAATGCTATATTGTTTTTGATTGTTGGAATGGCTCCATTGAGTTATTTTATTATTAGGAGAATTTTGAAAGATAAAGTGAAAGGAAAGAATAGATGAGATATTATTGTTCTAAATGTGATAAAGATATAGAAAAAAAAGTTTATGATTATTCTAAAGAGCATTACGGTGGTATTTTTTGTAAGAATTGTCAGCCAAATAAAAAATCCGAAGTAAAAGAGAATATAGAAGGTAATGGTTTGAGCGATAGGCAAAGTAAATATAGGGAGAGTATGATAAAAGGGCGGATTGCTGAGACGCTTATTGAGGAATTGTTTTTGTCTTTAGATTATAATGTATTTAGGTATGGGATGGAGAATACTGTTCCCGGGGTTATGAAATTATTGAAGAATGTTCGAAGTGATGTTGCGGATAATATTCGGAGGATGCCGGATTTTGTTGTTCAGCATCCGGAGAGGAAGGATGTTTATTTTGTTGAGGTTAAGTTTCGGGCGAGTGAGAGTTTTTCTTTGAAAGATTTGCCGAAGGATTATCCTTTTACTAATGCTTATTTTATTGTTGTTTCCAAGAAGCATATTAAATGTATAACTTATGAGGAGCTTGTGGCGAGGAAGGAGGTTAGTCCTAAGAGTCAGAATTATTTAGGGAATAGAAAGGAGTTTGATTTGGATAAGAAAGTTATTATTGATTTTTGTGATTTTGCGGTTAAGTTTTTTGATAAGGTTTGAATATTAAATAGAATATAACATTTTTTTTGTAATTTTGTTTTTATCCAGGGTAAACGAAAGGTTTATATATTATATTGTTTTTAATTTTAACATGAAAGATACAGAGGACTTGAAGACGTTGAGACAAGAGGTTGAAGATATTAAGGCGTTGCTGATTCTTCTTCTTCAAAACGAGAAGGTTGAGAATGCTAAGATTGCTGATGCAATTGGAATGTCGCCCGGCAGAGTGAGTCAGCTTGTAAATAAAAATAAGTACCCTAGAAAATGAGTGAGAAATTTGAAAAAGAAATTTTGAAAAGGATGGATTTGTTGATTAAACTTAGTGTTCACTCTAATCTTAATCCTAATGCCACTCAGACTGAGTCTATAATCCGATTGAGTAAGATGGGGCTGGGTTCGAGACAGATTGCGGATACATTGGGTACAACTCTTAATTATGTCAGTATGATTTTATCTAAAAATAGGAGAGTGAAAAAATGAATGATGAACAATTTAAAACAATTTGCAAGAAGTTAGATAGAATATCACTTGCTATTGCAATGCAGAGTTTTGAAAGTAAGGAGGATAAAATTTCCATGCTGAGAAGGGCTGGCCTGACTTCTATGGAAGTTGCTCCACTGGTTGGGATTACTGAGAGTAGCGTTAGGGATTCTAAGGGGTGGATGAAAAAATGACTGAAGAACTTGAGAAAAGATTGGAGTGTTTAATTTTACTTAATTGTATGAGCGATTCTTCTGAAGAAGACAAATTAAGAATTGCGGTCAATTGTTTGGGTTTAAGAAAAACTGCGAGGCTTTTAGGAAAAAATCATGGCAATTTACATACAAAATTAAAAAAAGATGGTAAAAAGTAAAATGGTAAAAAGTAAAAAAGATGAGAATAAGGTACTTGCGGAAATAAGAGATTTGTTAATTTTGGTAGCCGTTAAATCTGGCGCTACCAATAAAGAGGTTGCAAGATTGTTAAAGTGTGGTGAAAGTACACTTCGAAAAAAAGTTACTTTTAATGAAAGAGAGGGGAAATAAAGGGATAATATGGGAAGACAAAAGCTTGATTCCAAAATTTTTTCTAAATTGAAAAAAAGATTTTCTACAAAAACTGATAATGCTATTAGAGTAAAGATATCTAAACTTTCTAGGAAAGAGGGTGTTAGTTTGAATGCTGCAGCAGAATTATGGGGACGTAAAGATGGTTTTAGTGTATGGGGGATTTTGGATGAAAAGGATAGAGGTCATTTTGGAGATAAAGAAATTAAAGTTATAAAATTAAAGTCATCATTTAAGAAGAAATCTAAAGTTAGAGCACTAATTTTTATTAATTTTAAAACAGAAAATAAGTTTCTGAAGCTTCACATAGATGAAATAAATAGGGCTTACAATGCTGAATGTTATACCTCTGTATTTATTTTAATTAGAAAAGTTTTGGAAAATCTAATAGTTGAAATTGTGAAGAAAAAATTTCCTGGCAGATCTAAGAAAAATAAAGAGCTCTATCTTGATTTGTCTAGAGGAAGGACGTTGGATTTGTCGGTAGTTATTGATAATTTAAAAAAAGCTTCAAAACAATTTGATGCAGATGAAAAGAAATTAATTCAGAGGATTTTGCAGAAAGCATCCGAATTTAAGGATGATGCTAATGATAAAACTCATTCCCTTTATCATTTAAGTAATAAAACTGAGCTTAAAGGAAAAGAGCCTCAAATGACTTTTTATTTAATTGAAGAGTTTTTTGAGAAATATTAAATAGTTTTTAGGGTCAGTATTAGATTTGTATTGCTCATCAATTATTTAAACAAAAAAAATAACATCATGACAAAAAATAAAAAAGAGGATAATTCTAGCTTGTTTATTCTTACTGGGCTTTTCCTTGGTCTTGGATTTAGGGAAAGAAATAGTTATTTTTTCAAAACATAAACAATCAAGCCGATTATTAGAACAATCAGTCCGAGGTAGTAGATAAAATTTTCTTCGGGGCTTGGGAAAAAGAACATGGCGATTAGTCCGATGATTCCGATTGTTATTGCGATGTTTTCTTTTTGTTTCATTATATTAAAATGTTTTTGTATTATATATGTCTTATGTTGGATAATTTTATAAAGTTTCAATTGTTATGTATTTTATGAGAAAAGATGTGATTGTTTTAATTGTTGTTGCAGTTTTTGTTGCTTGTTTCAGTGTTAATTATTTTATTACTGGGAGTGTCGTCGGTGGTCCGTCAGAGAGTACGGATGGCGGATATGGTGGTCCGACTGCAGAAGATAGTGAATGTTTGTATAATTGTGTTGTTGGAGAGGGTCGTCCAGAAGCAGAGTGTATGGTTGAGTGTGATGTTGAGCCCGAGCCGGAATCTGCTAGTGACGAAGAGGGATGTATGCAGGAATGTATTGTTCGGGGTTGTGAAGAACGTGATTTTAGTTGTCAGTTGGCGAATGTAGCTTTTTGTGAAGATGAGTGTGGGATGAAGGGCGATGCTCCAGATGAAAGCGAGATGGCTGAAGCGCAATTATGTATTTCTGAATGTGTAGAGTTAGAAGATTCGAGTGTTATTTGTGGGAATAGCAAAGAGGGTGAGACTGGTAATGCGTTGTGTCAAAAATGTGCGAAATCTTGTGAGTATTTATATTCTGGGCCGTGTTTGAATGATGAGCAATTGAACGAGAAAGAAAAAGATTGTGAGACTTGTGAAAATTGTTATGGCGAGCCTGTCGAGGGTCCGTCGGGGCAGGGATGGGATTGTATTATTGATATTGAATGTGCAGATGCTTCTGGTGAATTTGGGGATGATGCTGGAACTGGCGATGCGAGTTTTGAGAAAGGACACGAGGGGCCGGGTGTTGTTGGGAAAGTTGTTGAAAGTATAGGGAATTTTTTTAAAGGGTTGTTTGGATAATTGAATTATGGTAGAAGTTATGAAGAGCCATGGGATAATTTTATAAAGTCTAAATTGTTAGTTGACTTATGGGTGATAAAATCGTCGAAAATCCTGCCGCAACAAGTGCTCCCGTTGCAACAAATACATCTGCTACGACAAATACTCCTACTGAGACAAATACTCCCGTTGTGGAAAGTGTCCCAGTCGTTGGAGAACCAACAAGCAAGAAATGGATTTATTGGGTCGCGGGGGTTGCTGTGATAGTGGCAGTAATATTATTAATTTGGATGATTGCATAAATACATTCGGGAAAATGGGATTGATTATTATTTGGAAATGTGACTATGGCGATTTTTGAAAGATTTAAATAAATCTATTCTATTAAATTATATGGCGCAAGTAGATATTTTGGTTGAAGGATATAATGGAAATTAGAAAAGCGGTTATGGGTGACTTGAAAAGGATTCAGGAATTAAATCTTTTGCTTTTTAAAAAAGAGAAGAAAGAGTATGATAAGCTATTAAATCTTAGTTGGACTTTTGGGGAAAAGGGAGAGGAGTATTTTAAAAAATGCTTAATCAAAAAAAGTTTTTGTGCTTTTGTTGTCGAGGATGATGATGAGATTGTTGGATATTTGGCTGGAGGAATTTGTAAGGTTGAAAGTTATAGAAATGTTCCAAAGAGTGCGGAGTTGGACAATATGTTTGTTTTGGAGGAATATAGAGGGAAAGGCACTGGGGGAATGCTGTATAGCGCTTTTGTTAAATGGTGTAAGGGAAAAAAGGTTAAGATGCTAAGAGTTGCGGCTTCAGCTGAAAATAAACAAGCTATTGGGTTTTATAGGAAGAAGGGGTTTGAGGATTATACTTTAGTTTTGGAAAGAGGGATTTGATGAGGTGGGCGGATTTTGCTAAAGCGAGAGAGATTTTGAAGAGGCTTATGAGTGATTAATATTTGAATCTTCTTTCATATTCTTTGTGGTCCATCCATTCCAGAATTATTGTTATGATGACTGCTTCTCCTCCACGAATTGAGTAAATTAGTCTCCATGCTCCTGGGAGATTGTATTTCCAAACGTTGGCGATATTATATTTTTGGATGTATTCTTTAGGGATTAATTTTTTTGGAATTTGAATTCCACAGAAAGGATTTTCTTCTATGTCGCATAGTGCTCTTTCAAGTTGTTCTTTCAATGGTTTTTCTTCTAATTCTTCAAATGTTTTTTGTATCTTCTCGTTTACGAATTGTACTTCACAAGGTTTCTTCACTTTCTTTTTCCTCCTGTCCATGTCAAGTGTGCCATCTCAAGTCTTTTCTTTGCTTCTTCTGGATAGAATATCCATCCTATTTTTCCTTCACTGTCTACGGATATTTTTCCTGAGATTAGTAAATAATCTATTATTGTGCTGTATGTTTGATACATCATTTTCTTAGGTAAGTTCTCCCATAATTGTTTTTTTTTGTATTCTCCATCGTTTTCTTGTATGAATTTTTCTACCATTAGAACGGTATCTAATCTGGGTGATCTTGCGAGAGTTTTGTTTTTCATTGTTATTAACTTCACTCTTCATCCCGACAATCTCCCAGGGCACGACCTTTCATCATCTCTCTCATGGTTATATCAAATGATATACCCTTATAAATCTTTCTATTTTTAATTTATGTAGATAATATATCTAATCCCAAACACCTTTAAACTTCTAATTTCTATTTAATTTATGGATGTGTCGCAAATTTATATTATAATTGCCGTTGCGGTTTTGTTGGTGATTGGGGCGGTTGTGTTTTTTAAGAGGAAAGATAAGAAAGAGGAAAGGCTTAGTCCGTTGGCAGGGGTCGCTCTTGGATTTATCTTGGTGGGAATTTTCTTTAGTGGGAACAAGTGGATAAGTTATAGTTTGATGGGGATTGGAATAGCTATAGCGATTGTTGATATTGTTTTAAAGGAGAAGTTTAAATAATCTTAATACATTAGTTATTTATGAAAAAGGATAAGAATTTGTTTTTAGTGTTCGGGCTGATTCAGGCGGCCAGCCTGGGACTTATTACATATTTCGTTCTTGCTTCTTTGAATACAGTTGGACTTGATACTCGGATTGTTCTGAGTTGCATATTTCCTATATTCACCTTGATTGTTGAATATATGATTTATTTAAAAAAATAAAAGGAGGTAAAAATGTTTTATACAAAATGGGCTAAAGGATTGATGAAAAAAATGAAGTGGTACGATATATCACTTGCTAAAGCTGCGACTTTTTTCGCGACTTTGTTTCTTATCACGGTTTGGCCAGCATTTCACGATTTCGTGATGCAATTTGATTGGTACTGGTATTTGATTCTGACTGTTGTCATTGCTATTCCAGTGATGAAGAAGATGTTTTGATTTTTGGAAAAGGATTAATTAAATCCATCCCCAAATTTGCATTGCTCTAAATAGGATGTAGAACCAGCTGAAAACTCCGTGCAGGATTGCCCAGAGAATTGATGCGGAGCGTTCATAGGATAGAATCATCGCAAGGGCTGAGCCGAACATCCAGAAGTGTCCGCTGTGATGGTATTTCATTTTATCTGCTTTGACTAGTTTGTCGATGTTTCTAACTTTGATATCAATATCTGGAGTTTTCTTTCGTGCCATTTTTATTTTTTAAACTTGCTAATATTTTTAGTTAAAGGACTAAAAGGAAATGGCTTTTCGTCTGTTAAGAAAATAATATATCGTCTAAATATATAATTTTGAGTGTTCCATACTTCAGACATTGTTGCCAGATCTTTAATTTTTTTCTTGGAAATTAATATCCAAATAAAATTAATTATAAAAAATAAATCTATTAATGCTTTCCAAGCAGCTAAAATAATTCCTGTAACAATTGCAACTACAATTCTCATTAGTGCATCAACTCTTTCACTCATAATAAGCATAATGAAGTTTGGTATAAAAAGCTTTCTCTTTCAAAAATTTAAAATAAAAAAATAAAAATTATTTGACCTAATTATTCAGCGTCTTCTTTAGCTTCTTCAACTGTTTCGATGTCTTCTTCACCTTTTTCGGCGTCAGAATTGTTATCGACAATTTCTGGAGCTTCGCTCTCAATTTCATCTTCAGTGCTTTGATTGATAGCGGATGAGTCTGCCATTGGAGCTTCTGCTGGTTCTTCTGACCGATTTGAATTGTCATATCTTGGTGCGTTGTCTCTTGGAACCATTGGCTTAGCTTCGCTAACTGTTAGTGCTCGGCCTTCAATATCTTTTTCGTGCATTTCAGAGATTGCTTTTTGAGCTGCATTATCATCTGCGATAGTTACAAATCCGAATCCTTTAGATCTGCCTGAGTATTTATCTTTGATTAAGACTGCTTCTTCTACATCATAAGATGCGAAAAGTTCTTTTAGCGCTTTATCATCAACTGACCAAGGCAAATTACCTACGTATAATTTCATATTTTCCTCCTGTGTTATTTAATAATTTTAATAGAATTCTCATTTGGGTTCTGCTCATTACATAATTTTATAGAAAGAGGGTTTTTAAAGTTAATGTGTAAATTGTAAGATAATTCCTGCAATAAAAATTAGTGATAAAATAATTATTAATGTCCAGTTTAATGGGATTTCAATTTCTGGATTTTTTTTGTTTCGCGTGTTTGATTTTGCTTTTTTTGCCATTAAGAGAATTAATATCCCGGTTAATCCGCCCGAGATTACTCCGCCAATTCCGAGAATTAAGGCAAATCCAATAAGATTATATTGTGTTACTAAAGCATAAAGGACAAGTGGAATTAGTGATGTAAAAAAGAAATTTGCTTTTTTGGATATTTTAACATCATATTTGAAAATGGACTGAACGGAAAATGAGAGGACAAAGTAGGATGTTAGCATAGTAAAAATTCCAAGTAGGGTTATAATGGGACCGAATGACAAAGTCGCGATTTGGGTGATGTTTGTGCCTAGGATGCCGACAAAGATTGTACTAAAAAGAATATAGAGAAAAATTGGAACCAGACTGCCGATAATAATTGCTTGCTTAAGGAGTTTTTCTTGACCTTTGATTTCTTTGCGGAGTTCTGGAATTGATGTGAATCCAAGTAAGGCAAACATAATTACTCCAATCGGGGTCAGGAAATTTGCAGAATTCCATGTAATTAAATTTTCAGGTTTTACCAAAGGAACAAATTTAATAAAAATGCCAAAAACGATTGTGATAACAGCAAGGACACCCCATGTTTCAATTTTTTTCAATCCTTTTAATCCCTCTCTTAATAGTAAAGTCATGATAAGCCAAAACATTATTCCGAGAACAATTGGTGGGATGTTGCCGGGCAAAATTTGGGATAAGGATTTGCCTTCGCCAACTAGGTAAGCTAAAAGAGCAGAATAAACGCCAAAGAGCATTGCGAAGAGCATTGCCCGTTTCCCCCACTTGCCCAAATATTTTTCAGCGTAGCCCGGAAGTTGGTGCTTTCCTTTTGTTCTCAATGCGACCTCTCCGAGTGTTAAATTTATGAAAGTCATTAGTGCGCCAAGGATTATTAGCCAGAATAGGCCCGCAAGAAAACCTGACTTTGCGAAAACATATGGTAAGCCGAGAAGGCCTGCTCCTACAATGGATCCAGTAAGCGTGAAAGCTGTTGCCCAAAATTTTTTATTCATAGATTTTATCACCTATGATATTTAAGACAAATAGATTTTTAATTGTTTTGGAAAAAAATATGGTTATTATTATTTAGGAGTTACATTTAGAAAGATTTATATATTATTTAAAAATTAAATTTTATGACAAATAATGGGTTTAGAACTAAATTTTTGCGTGAAGCTATTGGACGAGTTAAACATCATATTTATGGAGATTTTTTGGATTTTGGATGTGGGAAAGGCAATTTTTCCTGTTATGTAAATAGAATTTTTCCTGTCTCTTCTGTGGTTGGTTATGATCCATATGTTAAAGAATTTAAATCTATTTTTGACAGGAAAGGGAACGAGGGAGTTATTTTTTCTAATTCAAAAGAAGTATTGACTTCAAATAGATATGATAGTGTTGTTTCTAGTTTTGTTCTCCATGAGTCTGGCTCAGAGATACTGAGAGAGATTTATAATGTTGTCAAATCTAATGGGAAAGTTTGCATCGTAGATTATAATTTTGGAAACATAAAAAGAGATAATTTTTTTGATGCGTTTATATCTGATTGTGAAAAAGCAGAAATTGAAGAATATGGATTAGATTATACATGGGCTTTACATTCGGCTCGAAATTTAGAAGATTGCGTGAAAGATGGTGAAGCTTTGGGCTTCAAGAGTATTGAAGCAAATGTTTTTATGGATAATTATTTTTTGTGGGTTGGGCAAAAATAAAATGATTACGAGCTCGGAGGGAATCGAACCCCCATCGTCAGGGCCGAAACCTGATATTCTATCCATTAAACTACGAGCTCTGGTAATTGGGTAAATTGAAGATGGCTTATAAAATTATCTAATTAATTAATTTTAAATAGTCCTTTGTATAAAATTGTTTATGGCTAAGAAGACTACTTTTAATATTTCGAAGACGGAGAATTTTAGTGAATGGTATAGTGAGATTTTGAACAAGGCAGAGATTACAGATTTAAGATATGGGGTAAAAGGTTTTGTTGTGATTCGTCCGTGGGGTGCGAGAATTATTGATAAGATGTATAGGATTTACGAGTCGGCACTTAGATGCACGGGGCACGATGCTGTGGTTTTTCCTGCGGTGATTCCTGAGAAAAATTTTAAAAAAGAATCAAGTCATATTGAAGGATTTGCGCCTGATGTTTTTTGGTTGGATAAAAAACAGGGCGAGGACAAATTAGCATTGAGGCCTACAAGCGAGACGGCGTTTTATGAAATGTATAATTTATGGATTCGGAGTTATCGCGATTTGCCCATGAAGCTTTATCAAAGAGCAAATGTTTTTCGAGATGAGACGAAGGCTACAAGGCCGCTGATTCGTTCGAGAGAGTTTCATTGGATTGAATCACATAATGCGTTTGCGACAAAAAAAGATGCTGAGGCGCAGGTTCAAGATGATATTGTGATGACAGAGGAAGTTATGCATAAAATTTTTGGAGTGCCATTTTTGCCGATGAAAAGACCCGAATGGGATAAATTTCCTGGAGCAGAATATACTGTGGGAAGTGATTGTATTATGCCTGACGGAAAATTAATTCAACAACCTTCTACCCATTTAATTGGTCAGCATTTTATTAAGGCATTTGATTTGAAATTTGTTGATGAGAAGGAAAAAGAAAAGACGCCTTGGTTAACTTGTTATGGTCCGTGCATGTCTAGAATGTTGGCTTCAATTATTTCTTTGCATGGAGATGATAACGGCTTGATTTTACCATATGTGCTAGCCCCGGTTCAAGTTGTTATAGTTCCTTTCGACGGGGAAGGTGTTAGCGAAGCTGTTAAAAAAATTAAAGCGGAATTATTGAATGAAAATATTGATGTCAGAATTGATGATTCAGATAAGCGTCCTGGTGAGAAGTTTTTCTTTTGGGAAATGAAGGGTGTTCCGTTTAGAATTGAGCTCGGCGAAAAAGAGTTGAAATCAGGGAAGGCAAGTATTTTTATTAGAGACGTTAAGGAAAAAGTTAGTGTGGAGATTAGTGATTTGGCTGAGTCGATTAAAAATCTTGGGGCAGAATATGATGAAAGATTATTATCTCGTGCAGATGATTTTTTTTCTGATAGAATTGTGGATTGTAAGAACAAAGAAGAAATTAAAAAAGTTTTAAAATCTGGAAAGATTGCAAGGTTTAATTTCTGTTCAGTAGATAAAGAAGGCGAAGATTGTGCAGGATTTATTGAAAAAGATTTAATGGCAGAAGTTAGAGGTTCTCGTGCGGATATAACTGAAAAGGCAAAAGGAAAATGTGTTATTTGCGGGAAGAAGGCGAGTGTTGTTGCTTATGCGGGGAAGAGCTACTAAATCTTTATAAATTCTGAAATAGCTTTGTTATTATGATAGAAATTAAAAAAAAGAGCAAGCCGATTGGGGGGTTGAAAGAAGGAGACAGTTTTTTTATTAATGGCAAAGAGATGAAAGTAGATAAGCAATTTTTACTTCAAGACCATGGAGACATGAAGGAGATGGTTGTTGAAATTTTTAATCCTGAAAATGATAGGGAATATCAGGTTCGGTATTTTGATGACCAGATTGAATCGTCGATTGAGATTTATGAATTGCAGGGCGAGATTCAGTATGTGATACGTGAGCCGAAAGATGTTGCGTGGTAATTAGTTATTTTTATTTTTTTTAACTCTGATATATAGTTTATAGAATATAACTATTTTTAACTAATTTTTTGTTTTGTTTTTTATGGAGAATGTTTTCAGAGTTAAATATTTAGAAGAGTTGAATCAATTGTGGTTAATAGGAAGTAATGTGCTTGATCATTGGGTCAAATCGAAACGTAGTTATGATAATGAAGAAATTAAAGATAAAATATATAAGTATATTTTAAGAGTCGATTCTGAAAGTGAAAGGCTAGTTACGCTTGGCGGATGTTTTACTAATTTGAATCGTTTTTATAGTAGGTCTTATGGCTCTAATTTAATGATTTTTCCTCTTCGGGAAGAAAAGGTTTCTTATTCTTTTAAGAGAGACTTTCCTGGATTTATTAGTAATTCTGATGATCCCGCGGTTATTTGTCCTTCTTCTAATCTTTATCCTGTTCCTGGGAGGGCTATTCTATTTTTTAAAGAGAATCCTTTTAAACATGATAAATATAAAAAGTTAGAAATTAGTATTTTTCAAGATGAATCTGATAGGAGATGTATTCATTCTAAGACTAGAAAAAAATTAGCTAAGAAGGCAGGCTCTTTGAAACTAGGTTCTTTGGATTCTTTCATTTAAGGCAAAGATTAAAATTAAATTTTAAAATCAGAACATTTATATAGGCAAGGTAACCATTAGTACATTTATGGTAATCTCCTCTGTTGAAAGAAATGACACGGCGGTTAGGGTTAGTCGGTGGTTGGATGAGGAGGTTGAGAATTTTATTTCTGATAGGAAAATTAAAATAGAGTTTCCGTCGAAGAGGAATTTTGTTGATAGTGCCGTGATGGCTTTTCTGGAGGAGAAAGGAGTGGAATTAAATGAGGAGAATTTGTGATGGATAAGATAGAAAAAGCGAGAGAGATATTCAGAGCGCTTGAGGAAAGTGGCGCCGGTAATGCCGCGAATATTGCAAAACGGATGTTTTTTATTCAAGATAGGTTGATAAGGAATAGAAATTAAATGTAAGATATTACAATTGGCAGAAAAAATTAGGTAAATATATTTGAGTTAAGGGCAGAGAATAAAGAACTCAAAAATCAAAAAATATTAAACAGATTAGCACTATTAGAACAAAAGCAATGATATATACAATTTCAATAAAATAAAAATTAATTAGAAGCCTTCTCGGATTTTTCTTCTTTCTTTTTCATAATTGTCTCAATAGCTTCTTGAACAATTGTTCCTGTTAATTCTGGAAGTGTCTTAAACTGCTCTGCTCTTTTTTTGAGTTCCGTTCTTTCTTTTTCTATTTTTGCGAAATATTTTGCGGACTCGTCTGCATAGAGATATGGTTTAGCTTCTGTCATTTCTTTTTCTACTCTATCGAGTCTTTTAGTTTCTGCGGTATATTCAGTTTCTAATGTTTTCAAGTGATCGTGTGTATCAATTGCGAATTTTGTAGAACCATATTCTCCAATTGCTCTCATAGCTCTTTTTTGTGCACATAGCATATCTATTTGAAGTGTTTCATTAGTATGTTTTGCAATAATTCCTTCCATAAAATGTGAAGCCTTTTCTTTTTCTTGCTTTACATAAGCTTCCGGATATCGTTGAATTTCTTCAATTGTTTTTTTTGCATCGGAAACTATACTTCTTACACTGTCATATTTTTTATCTCCCGATTCAATTCCTGAACAGAATTTATATCCCATCTCTGTTTTTCCTTTTTCGCTTAATTCATTTATTGCTGATTTAAGATGTTTTGAAACATAGCTTCCAAATATTTCGACTACATATTCTTTTGTTCGCTCTAATTCAGAAGCCATTTCTTCACGGAAAACTTTGCCTGTTGGCTTCCCCATCAATTTCCCATAATTATAAACTCCCTCGTCTGTTCTTATATTTATTCCCTCCAAATCAATAAGATATTTGTCTGTAGAAACAAGTGTTCCAGAATTATATTTAGAATTAACTTTGGAATTTTCTCCACCAGTTCTTAATCCGTTTACAATATTTTCTAATGCCATGTTTTCTTTAGGCAGTTAGAGTTTATAAATCTTTCTACTTGTTGTATCTTTCAAGGAGTAACGCAAAGAGCATAATTAATCAAAAATATCTTCTTTTTTTGGTTCTTCTGTAGCTTCAGTTTTTTCTTCTGGTCCTGTTAAAATTTCTTCGGTTGGCTCTGGATTTTCTAATTCTTTCATGGCTTCATTGTCATCTTGTTTTCTTTCTTCAATTTCTTTCTCAATTTCTTCTTTGTTATCAATTGGTTCAATTTGGATTTTCGGAGATGGATTTTCGGAGATAGGTTTATTTTGAGTCTCTGGGACTGACTTTGCTACTTGTGGCTCAATGGCTGGTTTTGTTATTTCGGGAGGTTGAGAATTTGGATTTTCTAATTGTTGTACTAGTTCAGAAATTTCTTTTGCGGCGTCGGCATTTACAGATATCGAGTCTATCCCACAATTTACTAGGAATTTCACCATTTCTTTTTTGGAACCCGCTTGCCCACAGATTGAGGTTTCCACGCCTTGCTTTTTACATTCCCTAATTACTCGCGAGATTTGTTTTAAAATCGCCCAATTCATTTCGTCGTAAATATTCTGAACATCTTCGTTACCTCTATCGATTGCCAGTGTATATTGTGTTAGATCATTTGTTCCGAAAGAAATGAAATCAATTCCCTCTTCGCAGATATCTTTAATTAAAATTGTTGCGGCAGGTGTTTCTATCATAACTCCGAATTGGACGTTTTCAATTTTCAATTCGTTGAAGATTTTTTTTGTCTGTTTAACTTCATCAACCGAGATAATTTGTGGAAACATTGCTCCAAACTTATGTCCTTTGTCCGCAAGCTCTTTAATTGCTAATAATTCCGCTTTTAAGATGTCTGGATGTTTTAATGAGAATCTGATTCCATGGTCGCCAAGCATTGGATTTTTTTCGATTTCTTCTGGTGCTCCTTTAAGATTTGCATATTCATCGCTTCGAATATCTGAAGTTCTAACCCAAATTGGTTTGCCAATGAAAGTCTCTGCTATTTTACCCAAACCTTCTTTTAGCATTGCTTGATATTCATCTAATTTTTTTTCTTTTTCATATGCGATTGGATGCTTGCCTGCAGTTGCGATCAATCCCTCTAATCTAATCAATCCTATCCCATCAGCTTGTGTTTTTGCGGCTCTCTCGGCAAATTGAGGAAGGTCGACCATAACTTTAATTTTTGTCTTTGTGTCAACAATCGGTAATATTTCTACTGATTTATTTTCGGCTTTCCCCGCAAATACTTTTCCATGAAATCCGTCGACTGTAACCTCATCGCCATCCTTTAAAACCTCAAGTGCATCTTGTGCTCCGACGATTGCAGGTATTCCCATTTCTCTGGATACAATTGCCGCGTGTGCCGTTACCCCTCCCTCTGATGTCACGATTGCCGTCGCTTTTTGCATTGTTACAACCATATCAGGGTTTGTCATCGTCGTAACTAAAATATCTCCTTGTTTTATTTTTCCTAAATCATCCATAGAATGTATAATTTTTACAATTCCTGATGCAATTCCAGGCGATGCTGCCATTCCCTCAGTTAATACTTGTCCGTCTAGGTCCGCTTCTTCTTCACCCGTTGGTTCCTTTAGAGTTGTAATCGGTCGAGTCTGTAAGATGTAAATATTTTCATTCTCAATTGAAAATTCTATGTCTTGCGGTTTATCGTAGTGCTCTTCGAGTTTGATTGCATATTCTGCTAATTGTTTTTGTTCGTATGTTTTCAAAACTTGGCTATTTGATTTTTCAGGTGTCAATTGAATTGTTTTCGTTTCTCCTCCTGCGGTTCTAACGATTGCAATTTTTTTGTTTGGTATTTTTTTGTCTGTGATTTCTAGCTCCCTTGTCAAAATATATTGGTCTGGCTTTATTTTTCCGGATACAATCCCTTCGCCTTGTCCAAAAACAGCTTCAATCAAAATTTCATCGTTATTTTTGACAGGATTCCGCGAAAAGATTACCCCCGATTTATCAGAATTTACCATTTTTTGAACGATTGCCGCAATACCTACTAGCTTGTTAAATCCTTTTTTCTTTCGGTAGAAAATTGAACGTGCAGTGAAAATTGAGGCGAAACATCGTTTTACTTTTTCGATTAATTCAGTGTTGCCTTTTACATTAATAAAAGAATCTTGTTGTCCTGCGAAAGATGCATCGGCTTGATCTTCTGCTGTCGCGGATGAACGAACCGAAACGAAAAGAGGTTCTCGTGCAGATTTTAAAATTGCTAATGCTCCGGGCGAACCTTCGAGCCCCGCAAGGTCAACATTAAAATGGTCGTATGCTTCGAGAATTTCGTCCTCTAAATCTTTTGGTATTTCTGCGCTGATTATTATATTTCGAACTTCTTCTGCTTTTTTGGCGAGATCATTTGTATTATCAACATCTATTTTGTTTAGGATTAATTTTATTTCGTCTTCTATTTTTGCTTGTTTAAGAAAATAAAAAAATGCCTTAGTTGTTATTACGAATGCTTGGGGAACTGGAAATTTTGCGTTAAACATTTCTCCTAGGTTTGATCCCTTTCCTCCCATAAGATTTAAATCGTTTTTAGAAATATTTGAAAGCCATGCAATATATTCATCACCCATATATTTTTTTAGAGGAGAGAATATATAAATGTAACCCTCCCAGATTATTTCTATTATTGGTTGGGCATGCTGTTGTTGTATTTTGAATTGGTATAGGAATTTAGTATGATGTTTAATATATATGTTTGAATATAGTATGTTAGAGTATATAGGTTGGGACAAATAAAAAAGGTTGGAAAAGAGCTCCTGTGGGAGCGAGCTCTTTTTTGGGTTAGTTAATCTGTTCTTGTCCAACGGTTGTCCTCAGGACCTATAACAAATTCAACGCCATAATTTCTTCTTATGGTTCTATTGTTTACCATGAATACAATACCACTTGCTTCTATTCTGTACTTTCCATTGATAGTTTTTCTGTTCTTTATTAAAAATGTATCATCTCCCCTCAATTCCATATGTGTGCCATTACGACCTTTTAGGATATATGTTGCTACAATACCAACAGTATTTCCTATGGCATTATCAATGCGCTTATACATTGATATCCGATAGTCTCGTGAAAGTTCTTTAAGCGGGCTTGTTAAGCAAATTTTTTCTGCTTCTCCAAGGAGGCTTTTACGATATTTATCAGACATGCGCCTATAGGATTCTATTCCTTCTTTGGCTATGGCATTCAGAGAAGACCTAGGACTATGTGGAAAACTCCATTCATATTTGCCCGTATTGTAATTTTTTTTAAAGGCGCATCCTTTGCCCCATATATATCCCTTATTGCCATGTTTTCGAAGCTGTTCAAAAACTATCCACCCAAAAGCTTTGAGTCGCTCCTCCTCGATTGCTTTTGGAGACAAGTAGGATATGCCACGTATTTTTTTGAGTTCAGAAATAAATTCCAGATCATTAGGAAGAGGGAAATAAAATGAGCGTACTTCGCAATATTGTATTCCGCCACCTCTTTTATATTCTACAGCTACAAGAAATTTGCCATCGTTTATTTTTTCAAACCAGAGAATCCTGCCAACATTATTATATACTGATTTGAATAATTCTCCTGATTCTACATATTTTTTAACTTCTTCATTAAATTTATTACGATTCATAAGTGTATCTCGATGGAGGAATTTTTTAGATTTCTTTTTTGTTACTACAGTTGGAATATTGGTTATTTTGACAAATTCAGGTTTAATCATCATTTCATAAGCTAATCCTTCGATACTCGCTTTTCTTGCAGCACCCTTAACATCAATTTCAAAAGTCATGCGAGGGATTTCTATAAACATTTTTTCTTTCACTGGTTTCTTGGAAGAATACAGGGAGATAGAATTGGCTCTTCCTATATTAATCTGCTTGAGGTTTACTTTCTTGAATGCATGAAATGGTATCCGATAGACCTGGTAATTAGAACCATATTTTTCTCTAAGATATTGAACTCTTTCTTTCTCCCCTTTTTCAAGTCCCAATTTGATGAATTTTTTTACAAACTTTGCAATTTTTCCAGATTTTCCCATTAAATCAAGAGTTCCATCAAATGCCCTTTCCATACTAGAAGAATAATTTTCTTGAGATTTCTGAGTGTTTCCTGTTATTGAATTATATTTTTCTAATATTTTAGATAGGTTGGTTGTTTCAGGAGATACCATATCTAAAAATTCAATTTGACGGTTGTTGCTTGTTATAATACTTCGTTGTTTTCTGAGAATTGGAAAAATATATTTTGGAAGCACAATGTACACATGTGTTTCTGCGATACTCTCTCTAAATATCTGTTCATGAATGGAGATTCTGTTGTTAAATTCTCGAGGAGGCAGTATGACATAGTCTATAGACAAGGTGTCATGTTTTTGATACATTTCAATACCAATTTTTTTATATGCATTGGGAGCGTGAGCTATTTTTTGGTGTTTTCCAATGGAATTAATACCCCTTTCTGCTTTTTCCAGTAATCCTTTTTGTGCCGATGTTTGTGTGTTTAAATTACTTATATTTTTATCTTGTGTAAAATAGATCCAAAATGCTTCTTGATCTTCTCTGGCAGAAGCTTCTTGATTCAATCCAAAAACAGCAACAATTACTATACTTAAAACTAAAGATAACTTTTTCATTATTTTTTCTCCTTTGAAGAAAAAAATGTTTAGAATTGAAAGAGCTCCAATCGGAAGCGAGCCCTTTTTTTGGGTTAGGCTAGTTTTGTTAGCATTTGCATCCACCTCCGACGTGCTCACTCCCTTCTTTTTTGCAATCTTCGGAGACAGTCTTTTCAAATTCCTTCCACTCTTTTTCATTTTTCTTTTCGAAAGCACTCGCAGATAGTTCCCTCCCCATTCTTTTTATTCGAAAATATCCGATTAAAAAAATACAAATAGGTATAGGGAGAAAACTCACAGACTTTATTGCATAGCCATAATCTCCTTCCGCCACAAATGCACCAAACGCCAGAATTGCTGATATTATTACTATCATTGCGCCCATAATCATTCCGATGGCCATTAAGGTCAACGATAGTCTTTCTTTGTCTTCGTATTCCTCTATGTCTATGTGAACCCCTTTTTTTTCCATAATATCCTCCTCTTAAAATTAAATTGGTTTAGAATTGAAAGAGCTCCTGTCTAAAGCGAACTCTTTTTTGAATTGATGACTAATCCCCTCCTGGCTTTTATTCTTTCCTAATACACATTATCATGGAGGTAACTACGGAAAATAATATCATCAGAAAGATTCCTGTTGATATTATCAATTCTTGATCGAAAATGCATTGGTATGGTCCTGGTGTTCTGTATCTTTCAATCATCTCCCATATGTGGTTAAAATGAAAATACAGTATTGAATCAGTTTCAAGAACTAGCCACCCTATTGTTGTTGGGACTACAAAAGCGATCCAGCCAAGCAGTGCTTTATTTCTCGTCATGAGTTTATCCTCCTAAAATGTTTTTAGATTCTTTTCGATTTGTTCTAAATCAAAAAGTGAATTTAATTCTGGGATCATGCCAATGCACATGATTGTAAATGCGAAGGCAAGTATAATCGCAATAGCTGTTATTGTTATTATAACTATTCTGTTCTTTTTCGACGACATAAATTTCCTCCTCTCATTCTTCTTCTTTTCGGTGGGACAGAAAGATTCTGTTTAGAGAAAGGTGAAATAACAGAACCTTTCTGTCTCTTTGCATTATTGCGTTAAAACTTTATTACGTTCTTCTGTGATTGGTTTTTCCATCTTCTTTTCTTTTCTTTATTTTTTTCACCTTTTTATCTTCCTTCCCCTCCCCTCTTCTATTCTCGTCAATTTTTCCAACAAGACTATCTTCCATTTTTTTAACTCCCAGTGAAATATTTTTAGCATCTACAGGCATTTCTAAGCTCCTTATTCTTTGAGTAAGTGAAATTGGTGATAGCTTAATAATTTTCCATTTCTTTCTTTCTTTCTTTTACACATCTTTTACACATCTCATTTTCTGGAGATTTGGGCCTTCCACAATAGTCACAGAAATGCCGATTCTTTTTGTTGTTTCTTGGGGACGTTCTTCCTTTCCCGTTTGCCATAATTTCTTCCTTTCTGTTATTTATTTCGTTGACATTTCGTACATATGTCTTGCCTAGAGGCTTTGTATTTTCCACATCTAGGACAAATGTTATTTCCTCCTTTTCCTGACGGCTTCCTTTTTCTCGCCATAAATAAACTCCTTCCTGTTAGTTTATTGTTAAGTCCATGGAAGGAAAGAATTAATGTAAAGATTTCTTTCCCTCCCCTAATTGATAGAGTTGTGTTTTTGCCCTCCTCTCTCTTATTTTAAAGTTTAATTTTTCCCAAAATTCCATCGGACTTGTATCCCCGTCGAATCTCCTTCATAGCCGGTATACCACCTCTGGTTTCGATAAATTAACCTTATATCAAAACCTTTTGGCAGTTTATATCCTATACCAAGTTGAACATCGGACAAATAACCGAATGTGCCGAAACTTGTTCCTGTAATGTAGGAGTTGTCCGTTCTTGTCTTTTCTGGCACGTTGTTTGTAATCCAAAATTCTCCTTCTGCGGAAACAAAAAAGTTTTTGCGCGCATATTCCGCGTATCCTTCAACCGTCCCATTGGTATCGTGTTCGTCGTTTACCGGGAATATTGAAGTTCCGATATACCCGCTTAAATCTTCTGCCAATGCCGGGTTGCTGAAAGAAAATGCTATAGTTAACATAATAATTGTAATGACAAATATTTTCTTCATCTCTTAGTTCCCCCTTTGTTAGTTAATTATTTCTAATAATTAGTTTGAAATACCTCATAATCAAGATATTCCACCATATATCTGAAACTTTCTTAAAGACAAGTCTAATATTTCCTTCTTTCGAATTAACTTATTCCACAGATTTTTTGATTTTCTGCGAAGGTATTTCGTTCTTTTGTTTTTATCCACTTATTTTTGGCGAGTTGCTGAATTCAATATTTATGTATTGAATTGTTGTTGTTTGTTGTTTGTTGTATTTGTTGTGTGGATTTTTGTTTTGTTTGTGTGAATGTGAATTAATTGGATGGTCTAATTATTTTTTTCCAACCTTTGTTATATTTTATTTCTTCGATTTTAATCAATTCCTTTTCTTCTAATCCTTTTTTTACCATTGTTCCCTTCCTTGCTGAAAGTCCCAATTGTAAATATAGCTCAGTTGTGCTTAGAATATGTTTTGGATTTTTCTGAAGAAATTCCGTAAAATTTTTTTCATCTAAACTTAAATTACTATTTTCATTTATTTTTAAATTTTGAGGCGATAGAGTTAATTGATTTTCAAAAATCAAGTTAATAGTGTATATTATGTCCGAAGTTGTGTAGTTTCCTTGTTCTTTACTTTTTTCTAAAGTTTTTTCAATTTCTTCTAATTCCATACCAGCTTCTAAATGGGCTGTAATAAAATCATATAATATTTGCTGTATTTCTGTTAGATTATTCGAAGTGCCGATTGGTCCAGCATCGGTTGATACTGGCTCAATTAATATGGGTTCTTCTATCGCTTTGTTGAATTTCGGGTCTACTTTTTTTTTATAATCGTTACCAAGTGTCGTCATTTGCATTTTGGATTTGATATATTCATCCGTTATATTTTTGTTTCGCATTTCGACATATGGAACTTCTATTAAGAAAGGCGAGGTGTGTCTTTCTGCGAGTTTCACAATTGCATTTCCTACGGGAAGTTGAGAAAAATATTGCCGGTTTTCTCCAAGATTCATAATGTCGCTTATATCTCGAATATCTTGAGGCAGCTGTTGCTGAAATGCAATATGGCATGCACTATTGCCTTTGACTGTATCAGAGATTTTTGAAATATGTTGGTCGAGACAAATAAGACTTGTTCCATATTCTCTCATTTCTCGATATATCATATCAGTTGTAGATTCGTTGGAAAAACTCGTTGGTTTTTTTAAGAAAATATTATGTGCTTCGTCGACGATAATCGCGTGGTCGAATCCATGATTCATTTCATTGGGCATTGCTTTTTTTAATTTGTAGATGTAAGTTAAGATAAATTCACAAAAAAAAGTTTTTTCTACACCACCCAGAGAATTTAATTCCATAATTACTTTTTTGTCTAGTAGTTCTTCAACTGTGAAACTATTGTTTCCTTTATAGTTCATTGTTTTTCCGAATTCTCCGAAAGTCATTACGGTCGCAATTCTTAATGCGGATTCCATCCATCCTGCCTCTCTGCCTTTAGCTTTATCTAATTTTTCTTCCATTTTCCATTTAATGTGATTCCATGTTGGATAATTTTCTGATCCACTATAAATTCCCCATTCTTTGAATGCTTGATCTAACGTTTCTAAAATTATTTTATGGACGCCAAACGATGCGGAGAAACTTTCAGTTAAAAGGCCGGATAAAACATTAATCCATTCTTTTGGAGTTACCCCTTTAGGTGGCTGATTTATATTTGTCTTGAATAGGTTGGTTACTTTTTCATTGCCGACGGTAAAAGTCATAATTGAATTATTCTCTGCCGAAAGTGGCCGAAAGGATTTTTTCCAATCAAAAACTAAATAGGGTTTATTGTGCTTATTCAGAGCTTCAATTATTTTGAATGCGAAAGTTGTTTTTCCGGAACCAGACATGCCTGTAACGCAAATGTGTCGCGGCCAATCCTGCTCTCTTAATGAAAAATCAAAAAGCTTTCTTCCCGCATAACTAATTGTTGCAAGGTTATATGTTCCATCAATCAATTCTTTCCTCGGGGGTTCTAGTAAGACACTTTTATCCAATAGTTGATTTAAGTATTTTTGATAAAGCATATTCAAAATATGCGCGATTTCTTCTTTTTCTTCTCGGCTATCTGCCATGGCATACTGAAAATACATCTCGTCAATTTTTTTCTCAAAGAAAGGTCTAAGCTTGTTGCAAATTTCTTCTATGGTTAATGTTTGTTGTCTCATCGTGAAATTTTATTTATTATTCTTTCAAAATTTCTCCGAACATTTTTATTCGGCTTTCTTTTTCATTTAATTCTTTATTATTTTCTCGAAGCTCTTTTTTCAATAATGAAATATCTCTCCAGCATCCTATTTTTTCGTTAAGTTGAAGTTCTGAGATTTCAATTTGCTTTTTTCGTAATTCAGCTCTTTCTCGTGTAAACTCAGAATCGTTTTCGCCTTTTGGCTCGTTCTCTAAAAGAAAATTGTGAATTTTTACTTTCATGTTTTCGCCTTCTTTGACAAATTTTGAACTAAGGATAGTTCTTTCTCCAATCATATTTTCAATTTCTGAAACAATGTCCTTGAGGGAATCTATTTTTGCTTTGCCTAGAGAACCAAGTTCATTAGAGGTATTCCATGTGCTTAAAGGTGTTCCACTTTCATTAGGGTTTTCCATATGAAAATACGTTAAATTGGGTATATAAAGGTTTTGTTTTGTTGTGTCTTTAAAGGAGTAACTAAATTATTGAAAAACCATGATGTCTCTGGAGATGTATTGGTCAGGACGAGATTCTAATATTGGATTTGTATAAATTTTTAATCCAGTTTTTTCAGCAATTTTTTCAGCATCTGCGTGAAATGTTCTGATTGTCGGAAGTGTTATGGCAATTTTTGCAAGTGGTTTTTTTATTATTTTTAATCGTCTTAAAATTGGAATAATGTGGCGCTCAAAATCTAAGATGATTTTTTTTGCTTGATTGTCATTTGGCTTTTTTCTAAGAACTTCCCCAAGTGGCGTTTCGGTTGCGATTGCATCAAATTGTAAGTTTGGAGCATCTTTGGAATTATTATTTTCAATTTTATGGGCATTTTTTATGTTATATTGAGAGCTGAGCCATTTTATATTTATTTTGGCATCCTCTGTGGCAGATTTATCCTTGTCTATTCCATGAACGTTTATTTTTTTCAAGAGTGCTTCTTGAAGTATACCGCCTACACCACAGAAAGGATCTAAAAATAAATCGTTTTGTTTTGCTCCCGATAAATTAATTAATATTTTTGCAAGTCTAGGTGAAATCGCGAGGGATTCTCTTCTGACAGGTTTATTCATGTCACGGTTTTTTATTTCTGTATTGTCATAAGATTGCGTTACTATACCGAAATAAATTGTATCCTTATATTCGTGATAAAAAATATAAAAATCTGCTGATGGAAGTTCGTGTTTTTCACCATCCTGAAATTTAATTTGTTTCCGTCCATGTTTTATTGTTGCTTTTTTCTTTTCTTTTTTGAACTTGTCTTTTAGAATTTGTGTATCTTGATTGCCAAATATGGCATACGAGAATTTGTCGCTTGGGATGATTTCATTTAGTCCAATATATTTTTCGAATTCTTGAGATTCTCCTTCAAAATTTATTTGTCCGAGCCATATTATTCCGCCAAATTCTTGGATATTAAATTTTTCTTCGGTATCTATAATTAGAAGGTTTTTTTCGAATAGAATTTCTTTATGTTTTATGTTTCTGGACTTCAGAAATTCGAGGACTTCTGCTCTCGATAGCTTAGGGTTTCTGCCTAGAATAAAAAATGTGCTTTCCATAAGTTAAGCTTTAATAGTTTTTGTTGTGACCTTGCATGCTAATCTCGCCTTTATAGATCTGATTAATTTTCTTGCTTCTGTTTCTGCTTTTGTATTTTTAACTCCTACAATGTAAAGTACTTGGTCTGATTTTACTAACGCTGCTCGACCAATTGTTTTGCCAAAAGACCGACTCATACCCGTTTGCATACGGTCAGCTCCTGCTCCAGTAAGCATTTTATTTTCCCTTAGTATATGGTGTGGATAAATTTTCACCTCTAAATAAAACTCTTTTCCAACTTTAATTTGAAGAAAACGATTTAAAAACTGCCGGACTGCTTCAATTGAATTGTCCCGAATTTGACAATTTTCTTTTGAGATTACATGAAGTTGAATAGGATATTTTTCCTCTGTAAAACCTTTGAGGTCACCCATTTTGAATTTTACGATTTTGGAATTTGGAACCGTTTTAATATAAGACTTAGTTCGTTTTTTGGACTTACGCGTGTAGGGTCTTGCGTAACGCTTGCTGTATGCCGATGCCTTTCTTAATGCCATTTTAGTTTACCTCAACATCAGTGCCGATTGCTTGACCTGGCAAACCTCTCTCGAAGATTGCTCGGACAACGCCATTTCCACCATGCGCTGAAGAAATTTTACCTGTGATTATTTTTGGTTCTTTGCCTGGGGATTTCCAATTAGCTGTTTTGCCAACGAATTCTTTTGCTTTTTCTCGAGAATCAATCCCTGGAATTTCGAGAAGGAAGTGTCTAGGAGTATAATTTTTTCGCCCTCTGCGAAATTGGATAACCTTTGCAGTAACCATATTAGTTGTCCGAAAAATTGCTTTATAAATTTAATCTTTTAATAAACTAAATCAAATTTGCCGAATATTTTTTTGAGAATTTCAAGAGATTCAAAATCAATTTTTGTTTTTTTGTTTTTTTGTTTTTCAAGTTGTTCTTGTAATTCTTTTGAATTTGATTTTATCAATTTTTCACCGAATATTTTTTGAATTTTTGAACCTTGAACTATAAAAGTGCTTGAAAGAAAGAAAATTTCCGCACTTGTATCTTTGCCTTCAATCAAGAATCGTGATTTTTTTAATACTGCCAATTCGCATCGCTGGCTGTATTCCACTAGCGCTGTCGTAATTTCCATTGCTAGTTTTCTCGCATTATCAACATCCTGACTTTGTTTTAATGTTAGATTATCTTTTTTCATACCTTTCTTGATTTTTGAAATATTCTTCTTTGTTTTAGAAATTAATTTTAAATTATCCAAAAATCTTGGAGGAAAACGTCCTTCTTGAATTAGTTTTTCGTTGAATTTTTTCAATATTTCCACTTCGGACTTTTTCTTTAGTAACGATCCCAACATTCCAAAAACATCATTATAAATTTGCTCTATTGATTTTTCCTGAATTCGTTTCTCAATTTGTTCTCTTAATTCTTTTAATCTTTTAATATAATCTAAGGCGTCTTTGGATAATTGGTCGAGCTTTTTGCCATCTATGTCTCCTGGCTTAATTTTTCCATGTTCGTATGCTTTCCAAACTTTAATAACAATTTCTTCGAGAATATCTGCATATTTTTGTTCAACTAATTTTTCTTTTTTTACAAAAACTTCTCTGAATTGCTTTACAGTTTCGTAAACGTTTGGTGGAGCGAGTCCGTAAAGCATTAATAATCCCTGAGTTGGTGTTGAAATTCCCCAAAATAAATCCAGCGTTGCAACGTCAAAGATTCGTTTTTCTATTGTTTCCTTGAGTTTATTTCCTGAAGACATAAACATATCAATTGCTTCTGGGCTTGGTTTGATTTTCCCCATTCGTAATAAAGATTTCCATGGAAGAAACGTACCTCTGTCATATAATGGGATGCCGTCTCGAATAAATGTGAACATTACGGGATGAGCATCTTTTACTGCTTCCCAAAATTCTGTTATTAAATAAACCTGAACATTCAACGTGTTTTTGTTCACACCCGCAATTGCTTCTGCTTCTTGAATATAAGAATAAATTATACCTCGAAGTTTTTCTTTAAGTTCTAATCTTGGCATTCGTTTTACGTCTGTGTCGTCGATAACTATGAAAACGTCTACATCTGAATCTTTTTTTGTTGTACCCGTCGTTAATGAACCACCAATTACATAAGATGTTACATATTTTTCGAATTTTTTTAAAACAAGAGATTTGTGAATTTGGGCAACCCGTATATGGCTCAAGATGCCCTTATCCATAATTGGATAGGACATTGCTATTGCTTCCATTACTTCGAATTTTGAATCAAGACCCAAGTTCCAATAGTCAACCGGTGTCATTACATGTATCCAAAATTTGTCGTTGATTTTTTTTGCTGTTGATATCGCGTCTAATCGAATCTGCGCTATATTTTTGAATTGTTTTTCTGGAATAAATACTACGAGATGTATTAGCTTTCTTTTTGCATCTTCTTCAGAAATTTCATATTCTTCTTCTATTTTTTCTGCGGCTTGCGCAGGAACTATGCCCATAGCTTCGGCCGATTTGTATTTTTTCAGAAATTCTGTTTTGAACTTTTCAATATCTTTTTGCGTTATATTCATTTTTTTCTTTAATGCATCATCGATTTGATTTGATACTGGCAAGCTTTCAGTTTTTGATTTATAATCTTTCTCTAAATTTTGTTCTACCGATTTTTCTTCAGAATTACTTTTGTGTTCTGTCATAACTAGATATTGTGTTTTTTGTTTTTAAATGTTGTTACTTTTGATTAATAAGAATAGGTTATTTTTCCACCAGTTACAAAAACAGGGTCTGTACCTTGCACATGCAAAGTTTCATTCGGCTCCGAAGTTTCTATCCCCACATTTCCAGAAGTAACATTTCCAAAAAATTTACTATTTCCAGAACTATTTATAACATTCAATCCTCCCATAACTCTAACTAAACCATTAAGGACATTATCGATTATTTCTCCAGGGCTAAAAACTATTTTCTGACTTAAAGTTATATTTCCAGTTGCGTAATATTTCCCACAGCATTTAAGGATGAGGCTGACGAACTAGCTATCATGAAACAAAATTTCCAGTAATATCACAATTTTTTTATTTCTCATATTAATATTTGTTAAATAAAATATAAAAATTTTCTTGAGGCGTCTACTCTACTATTCCTTGCTATCAATTAAAGAATCAACTAATTTTGCCATTTCTCCCAAGAAATCATCCGTTTTCTCAAACCAATTATCTAAATCGCTACCTTTAACAGAGGTCATTTTGCCGTGAATAATTTCTTTGGCAACTATGTGAATCTCAGAATAATAATCAACATATTTCTTATCAAGCTTTTTCTCCTTAACAAATTTTTCAGTTAAAACTTCTGGAATTGCCTCGGGAGAAGATGGCATAACATCTGCAGCAATTAAAGCCGCATGTGCCGAATCAACCATCGTCCAATAAAGCCCATCAACAACTGCAAGCATTGATTGCTTTGCTCTAGTAAGATGTCCTGGCGCTCTCTGTAACAATGTATAAATTGATTCAGGGGTAGAACGAATTCTGCCTTCTTTTAATAAAATTCGCAACGGATTAAAAAATCCTCCAATGTCAACTAGTGCATCTCCATATCTTAAAATATTAATTACAACCGGATCTCCCCTCATCATATCGTCCCACCACGTAGACAACTTAACTGTATTAATATGCAATGTTTTAGCATAGGGATTTGCTTTAACTATTTTCCCAAGTTCTTCGCGATACCAAGCAATTAAACTTTGATCCCATCTCACCGAAACATCGTCAATAATAATAATAATATCAATATCGGAACCCGCAGTCGCAACTTTCTTTGCCGAAGACCCAAACAAAATAATTGATTTAATCATCTGATCAAATTTATCATAAACTTTTATTGCAAAATCCGAAGCAATTTCACGCTCGCCCGCAATTGCCAAAGTCGGCACTTCTTTTTTCATAGTTTTCGTTATATATTTTGACTCCACTTTTTTTCCAGAATTCACTTTAGGCTTCTTCGATTTAGGATGCGCAAAATTTCCAACGCTTTTATTTGCTTTCTTAGCTATTTTCTTCACCATCTTTTACTAATAATTAGTAGCAATTATATTTTATAAAGGTTGTTATAAATTTTTGCCCTATTTTTTTCTTCCTGCCCCATATTTTCTCCATATATACATGAACTTTATATTTTTCTTAATCTCTTCCAAATTTCCTTCTGCTATTATTTTTCCTTGCTCAAACATATAAATATAATCAAACTTATCAAGAAGATGAAGCCTATGTATCGAGGATATAATTGTTTTATCTTCAAATTCCTTAAATATGTTATCATGAATTTTCATCTCATTCAAGCTATCTACACTGCTCGTTGGCTCGTCCAATAAAACAATATCACTTTTTCTTGCAGCAAGTAATCCTCGAACTAATGCAAGTCTTTGCTTTTCTCCGCCACTCAACGAAACTCCTTTTTCTAAAACGTTAGTATCTAATCCATTTTCCAATCTCTTAACCACGTCGCCAAATCTCGCCATTTTAACAGCTTTCATCAAATCTTCCTTGCTGGTTTTCAAATCCATTGTCATATTATATTTAATTGTATTATTAAAAATTTCAGGGTCCTGTGGAATCAAGCTAACGCTTTGCTTAAGCTCATTGATACCTTTCTTCAATTTCATGCCATCAAAATAAACACTTCCCTTGTCAGTGGGATAAAGTCCCCTAATAATAGACAAAATTGTACTTTTACCCGAACCACTTTCGCCGACTAAAGCAATCTTTTGCCCATTTTTAAATTTAACGTTAACATCCTTAAGGTTGCTCTTTTCAATAGAATGATCGTATTTGAAATTTAAATTTTTCAATTCAATTTCTTTCCACCCATAAGGCAATCTTCCATTGGATTCCTCTCCAATTTTTTCAAACGCCTCGTCAATTGGATATGCGCCCCGAATTCTTGCATCATATTTTATAATAGTTCCATACAAATGAGCAAATTCATAAAAAGTATTTCCGACTGTTTTCAGATAGCCATATAACATATAAAGAGTTCCAATTAAAATTATTCCACCACTATAATAATCAGAATATGCCCTATAGCTTAAAGCCAACACGGTCATGAGAGAGATAGAGATACTTGCGAACCCCCATTTAAATTCATTCAAAAATAAACTCTTTTTATTAATTTTATATGCTGCCATAAATTTATCATCGATTTCTTGCGATACCGTTTTTTTCAAACGTAAAGTAATAACCGTCATAATATTGCTTAAATAATCAAAAATTGCAGAAGAAAGCTTATTGCTGTATTTATTCAATTTTTGATAATATCTAGATAATCTTTTATCAATTTTCATTATTGCAAACAAAACTGAAAAAGAAAATACCATGGCAAAAATAGCTATTTTTTTATCTATAAAAAACAAAATTATTAAAGCTCCAAAAATATTCAGAATTGCATAAACTATTGAGAAAGTAGCAGACTCTGAAAAAGAACCAATAGCATTTCTCCCTCTATTAACTTTGTCGATTGTGTCTCCTGAATGATGGTCTTTATGCCATCTCACCGGCAATTCTAAAATCCTTTTAATTTTCGAATTAGTATAATTTCTTTGAACCTGAAAACCTGTCAACTCCTCGAGAATCCTTCCTGCTCCATGAAAAATCCAAAATCCAATTGTAAGTGCTAAAAGTAAAAAAATCATAGAAATCAATTTTTTCAATTCTGCGTCAGAACCAATAGTTTGCTGAATTGAATTAAAAATAAGTCCAATTACCAACGGATTAAGTAAATTTATTATTCCTGCTATAACAAATAGAGACATATACAAAACAAAAATCTTTTTCCGATCTCCCAAGTATTTCCATTCTGTTTTAATAACATTCCATATTGGATTTCCTATTTTTTTATTTTCCATTTTAATATTCAACAATAAAAATTGTCACCTTATCATCTAAAAAATTAATAACTTTTAAAGTTAATTGAAAATAAAAAATTTCCTAAGCCATCGGAGTTCCACTGAGTCTAGATTGTCCACCAGGCATTTGTCCACCTAGTTCAACTGGCATTGTAGTAAATCCCGATCCATATATTGAATGATGCTGAGAAGGATTAACGGTTCCATATCCACCGAAGTATGAGCCCTGAATATCCATCACCTGGTTCCAATATGGTGCAGACTTCATCCCATATATCGGCGAACCAAATGCAGCCATTGTCAAAGGATGCGGCGATTTTTTAAAATGCTGAACAAATGCCCCTGCCTCTGTAATTTTTCTCATCTCATCAAGTCTTCCCGTCTTTTCCAACTCCTCCAAAATATCCTTAATGGGAACATTCCCCATCCCGGGAGCTAAATGTGTATCCGCATGACCAAAATTATCAGTCAGGTGGATATGTTTAACCATGGGTGCGATTTTCTTAGTTTGTTCCACAATATCTTTATCTGTAAATCCATATTTTTTAATCATGTTAATATGGCCAACATCCCATGTCACACCAATTTTACTTTCTGCAATTTTTTTCGCCCTCTCCTCGTTGAAATTTTTATCTTCAACTAATTGTTTCGCGAATTTTTTCCTAGATTCTTTAACTAGCTTAATCATATCATCAGTACTAGACAGCCCCGCCCCAGGATGAAACGGCTCAATAGCTAAAACAGGTGATTTCTTCTCACCAAGCTTATTATAAGATTTCATTGCCAAATTCCCAAAAGTTTCTGACGCCTTATCCATCGCAAAAGCATTCGCCTCTTGGTAAATTTTTGGAAGCTTTCCCCCTAAATTAGGGTCGGTAAGCTCTTTCAGCTTATTAAGAGATTCAGTAAGGACCTCATGCTTTTTGACGGGATTCCATATGCCTACTCCAATATTATCTCCCATTCTTATGGCTCTTGAGGCAGCATCTATATCGTCAGCATACTTCTCAGACAATTTCTTTAATTTCTTTTTTTGATTACTATCTGAATATTTATATGCTTGATGAAAAGCCGATTTAAAGGACAAATCAGCATTTTCAAGAAACAAATCTGCTCTCTTTAGCTTGTTATAAGAATCAACCTGCTCAGCATCTTCATTAAAAGGTTTTAAATCTCTCCTCGTCTTTTCGCCCTCCTTAAAATCAACAATTCTTCCGTCTTTGTCAATAAAAGCATTACCATAGTCCCTTAATTTTAAATGTGCCAATCCCATAATCTCTTCTGCGTGTTTATTCATCTGAGCAACTTCCATTAATTTTCCTTCCCAATCACCCAAATTTGCAGCATTAATAGTACCTTCTGCACTAAACAAAACTCCCGCAGGACGGTCTTTTATATGTTCATAAGTCAACCTTCCCTTCTCGTCGCGTCCAGTAATCTCTCCGCCCTTATCTAAAAGTCCAGGAGCTTCTGGTCTAAGTTTATATTCTCTTTTAATACCCTGAGCCGCTCCAGTTTCCCTATTAATCATTGCACCCCTTTGCATAATGTCTCCCTTCTCTCCCCATTCCTTTTTCCCCGGTCTAAATTCCGCACCCGGTGCTCCCGCCGAAGAATGAAAAACAACGGGAACATTTCCCTTTGAATCTAATATCGCAGCTTTCTCTATCGTGTCAAACATTCTTCTTTCCGCATCTTCTCTCCCAAATCCATTACCCCAATTACCTTTCTCATCAAAACCAGCCGCGTCAATCATTGGGCCATGCACCGAAGGCTTAACTCCACTGAGCTTCATTAGCGCTCTCATTTCCTTAAAATGTTGTGTCGGAATTGTTTCAGCTGTATCAGGCGTAAGCATTGTAACTTCAAACGCCTTCACTCCTTGTTTCAATGCATTAATTGTTTCTCCTAGCTGATTAGCTGTTTGTGGAGACCCAGGAAAACCCAACTGTGCTGCACTCATCCGATAACCAGTAAAATTTCCATAATCGGGACTAAGCGAACTCGCACCTCCTTCATAAATAGATTCATAACTTGTCGTATTGTACGCCATCACCAAGAAACTAAACTTATCTTATTATTTAAAATTAACTACGCCGCCTTATCTGCATCATAAGCAACAAAATCACGAGTAAATTCTTTATGTTTCTGTTTTTCATTGTCTTCAAATCCGGAAATTTCCAACATAGACTTACTTCCCCTTCGTTCATCTTTAAGTTGGTCATAACTCTTAATACTAACTTTTTCAAAATCATAAGCATTCTTTCCATCGCTTTTCTCCGAATATAAATTTTCGTTTCCATTTTGATATGAATTTCCTTCGCCTTGACTCCCCTCATAAAGATTCCCACTTGAATTATTATAAAAATCTCTTTCATTTTTTTCTTCCTCATTAACTTCACCAGAACTATCCCATCCAGAACCCTCTGTTTTATCTTTGCCGGCAAGATCTTCTAAATTATGTGATTGTCTTATTTGCATCGTCGAAGCTGAAGATAGAATTGTATCTCCAATAGAAAAATCGCTAATACTCTCATCAGCCTCTTCAAAATTCAGCTCAGACTCATCAGTATCCTCATCAAAAATTCCACTCTCCTCTATTTTCTCCTCTCCTATTTCGCTATCGCTATTTTCATCAAGTTCTTCAATTATTTCTTCATCTTTTGCCATATAATTTCACAGAAACAAACTTTATTTACCTTGCTAATTAGCATCTCTACTCTTAAATGCCTTACCAAATTTGACATTGCCACCTTCTTTTAATTCTCCAATAGCGCCAGTACCAAATCTATCAAATCCTTCTCTAGGTGGCGACGCCATAAGATGAGCTTTTTTGTAAATATCATAAGCTAAATATAACCAATCTGCAGCTCCTACCGCTGCTTCGCCTCTCATTGTCTTTTCAACAAAGTTATCTTTCTTTATGTCTTCAGGTTCCAAAATCATTTTTTCATCTTTAGGTCCAGTTTTTTTCTTTTTCTTTTTGCCCAATCCAAATAAAGCCGCAAACGGATTAATATCCTGAGCCTTTTCCTTCTTCGGAATTTCCCCCTCTTCTTTTTCTTTGTCCTCTTTACTCATTAGAAAATAATCTAAATCTTCTTTCAATTCTTTTAGTGCGTCTCCAGCAATATCCCCAGAAAATTGTAAACTTTTTTCAACATCTGCATCATCAACTAATTTTTTCGCCGTTGCCAACTCTTCGTCGTTTAATGCATAGCAATCATAATCTATATTAATCTTACCTCCCATTCCAAATCCATAATCACCTTTCTGTGTCACCCTTTGCGAAACATGGCCTCGAAATTCAATTGCAATAATCATTACTTTGTAATATTTTCTTTTTGGATTATAATTAGGAAACCTAATGTCATCGACGGATACTTCCTGTTTTCCAAATAGCTGCAACTCAAACATTGATGTAGAAAACGCATTAACCAAAGCAGAATGATTATCAAAACCCTTTTGTCTCAATTTTTCTGCCGCAATTAAATATGGTTTCATCCAAGCAGAATACAACTTAATCGTCTCAACTTGTGACTTCAGATAATTTTTCTCAATACTAAACCTCTTTCTTAGTTCTCTCTCCGAATAATCAGTCCACTTCAAAAATTCGCTCAGCCTTGGAATCAAAATTCTCAAAACTTGATCATTAATCAATCCTCCTTCTTCGTCGCTGTTCATTTTCTTTAAGTCTTTCTGCGAATCCGCCATCATAAAAACTTCTCTTACCGTTGTAAAACCAAGCTCAGCGGCCATCTGGTGAATCGAGCCACGCCCTCGTTTCAAATCAACATTGTCTAGCCAAATTTGCTTCAACGCCAACATCCCTTCTTTCTTTTTATTTGAGTCCTCCGAATTTACATCATCATAATGCTCCAGCCTTAATTCAAATTCTTTTAAATCATAAATTAAATTCAGAACTGATTTAACAACTTGGTTCAGTCCTCCAAGAATTTTCATTCCTTCTTCCTGCATTTTTGTTGCTTTCATGTTCATCTCAGAAAATTGTCCTGAGCCGGGAGATGCCACAAAATTATCGACTATTTTTCTCAAATCCCAGTTTCTTTCTCCTAGCCAATCCAACAGCCAATAGTATGATGGCTCTACCTGATTTTGCTGAGAATCATAACTTAATTTGTATGACGAAAGTGGTTGAAATTTACTCTTATTAAAATTATACATTCCTATCGATGCTAGGTCCCCGGGTTTGTATATTTTCGTCAAAACTTCCCCAATAGCCCAATTCATATCTTTCCCCCTATTATTATCGTCAAGAAAAGAATATTTCCTCGCTTCCTCTTTTTCATCACCCATATTTTAACATGGAATAAAGAATATATAAATCTCACTATTTCGCTTCCAAAATTTTATATAGTCAAATATCTCTAACTATATATGTTTTTCAAAAAGAAAAAAAGGATGATTGATGTGAGGGAGCTTCAGAAAAGAGGAATCGTGAGAATTCCAAAAAATGATGTTGTAATTCCGACAAATCAGGATGGCTTTGTAGAATTAGGCAGCAATGGAAAACCGAAACAAAAAACACAGCCTTCATCAAACACAGAATTTTTTGGGTTTATGGACTCTTCGGCAGAATCAGCTTCATCCACTCCCGCTTCAACAGAATTTTCAATAGAACCCGAAGGTTACAACAAAAGAGAAGTTGATACAAAAATAACGAATCTTGATAATAAAATATACAAGCTCGAGAACAGAATTGAACTTTTAGAAAAAAAACTTGACATTAGCCAGCCATCAGATACATCCGTCGGAGTGATGGGCTGGTAACATTTAAAACCCAAGCTTTCTTTTATATGATATGACAGAAATAACCAAAGAAGTGATAATGGCTTACGCTCTTGAAAACGCAATTAAGCATAATGGCAAAGCGAATCAGGGAGCTATTTTAGCAGGATTATTTTCAGAGGGGCTTGAAAAATCAGAAATAAAAAATATTATTCCAACAATTCAAAAAATTATCAAAGAAATAAATGCACTTTCATTAGAAAATCAAAAGAAGAAATTTTCAAAACTTAATACTAAAACTTCCAAAAGAGAAATTAGAGAAGGGTTAAAAGAATTGACAGATGCAAAAAGGGGAAAAGTCATAATGCGAATGGCTCCTTTTCCGTCGGGAGCCTTGCACATTGGAAACACTCGAACAACAATTCTCAATGACGAATATGTAAAAATGTATGGCGGAAAACTTTTAATCGTAATGGATGACACAATTGGCTCAAAAGTCAAAACCATAGAACCAGAAGCTTACAAATTAATCGAAGAAGGAATCAAGTGGCTCGGTATCAATTATGATAAAAAAATAATATACAAATCAGATCGAACTGAAAAATATTATGTCTATGCAAAGGAGATGCTAAAAAAGGGATATCTTTACGTTTGTACTTGTGACCAAGATACAATGCACGAATTGAGAGTTAAAGGCATTGAATGTTCATGTAGACAACATGGACCAATTAAGCAGATGGAAAAATGGGGGGAAATGTTTACAGCAAAAGAAGGAGCGATGACCGTTCGGCTAAAAACAAATATGCAAGATCCTGACCCGGCGTTTAGAGATAGAGTAATGTTTAAAATTTCTGACCGACCGCATCCGAGAACAAAAGCAAAATTCAGAGTATATCCTTCTATGGAATTTTCGTGGGGAATTGATGACCATCTTCTTGGAGTTACTCATGTGCTCAGAGGAATCGATCATCAGATGTCAACACGAGTTCAGGATTTTATTCGTGAAATTCTTGGCTGGAAAAACCCGGAGAGTATCTATAACGGACACTTTGCGATAGAAGGTGTAAAAATATCAAAATCAAAAGGCTCCAAAGAGGTAAAATCAGGCAGTTATGTTGGTTGGAATGACCCGCGAACATGGTCGCTACAATCTCTTCGAGATAGAGGTATTCGCCCGGAAGCAATCCGACAATTTGTTCTGAATCTTGGGATGCGAAAAACAAATATAACTACTCCCGTCGAATCTCTTTACGTTTTAAATAAAAAATTTCTAGAAGATGTTCCTAGATATTTCTTTGTAGAGCAACCTGAAGAAATCACAATTGAAAACACGCCTAAACTAACGGCAAAAATTCCACTTCATCCAAACGGAAAATTGGGAACACGAAAATATAAAACAGCTCAGGAGTTTTTAATTTCAGGCCAAGACTTTGAGCTTATGCAAAACGAAAACTACCGGCTAATGCATCTCTTAAATTTTAAATCCAACAATGTGGGAAAAACAAAGCCACGAACTTTTTCATTCATCTCTGAAGAACCTGATCCCAAATTAAAAACGAAATTTATTCAATGGTTGTCATCTACACCTAAGAATATTAATGTTGAGATTAGAATGCCAGACGGAACCATAACAAAAGGGCTCGGCGAATCAGAACTATCAAAATTAAAAGTTGGAACTATCATGCAATTTGAAAGATTTGGATTTGTCAAATTACACAAAAAAGAAAAAGGTATATTAGAATTTTGGTTTGCACATAAGTAAAATAATTCTCAACAACAATACAATTTATCTTTATCGGAAATTTTCCCCTTTCCAAAAGGATTTCCATACTTCCGAATATTTTCAATCATTTCTTCATTTGATTTCAAACCTTTCCCTCTCAAAACCATAGCTTCCCGAACTTTTCTAACCGCATCACAAATTTTTATATTTAACGGACATTCTTGTTCACATCCTCCACACAAGGTACACTCAAAAACAACTTTATCCATCACCTTGTCAGAAATAATAATTCCCTTACCCCTAGCCGAAACCCTTTCCTCTTTCAAAACTTTAAACACCGGACAAATCGCCTTACACATTCCACACTGAATGCATGAATCAAAAATATCTTTGGCTTCTTCCATTAAATTTGCCGACTCAATTTTATCAGCTTCACTCGGTTTTTTATTTTCCATTATACCCCTTAAAACATTTAATTAGATCAGCCTTTTTCAAAATCCAAAATCTAAATTCTCCTTGCAATAATTCTCTAGCATAACCTCTCAAAACCGAAACTGTCAAAACTTCCTTTTCTGCTTTTTTGATAGCTCTCATAACAGGAACAAAATCGGAGTCGCCAGAAATTAAAACACAGCAATCGCACATATTTTCAACCAAGCTTTTTCTCATCATATCTGTTGTAATCATAACATCAACGCCTTTTTCAACTCGCAACACTTTCCCGTCCACACGAATTTTTTTTAATTTATTTGTATTCACAACTATTCCACTTTTTTTTAATCCAGCCAAAAAAACCATATGCTTATAATAATTATCTTCGCCCAAATCAATATCCGGTGTAGAATTATAATATCTAATATCAATAATATCCAAATCAAAATTTTCGGCAATCATTGAAGCAACTTTTTTGAAACAAACAGATTTCGGATTACCAACAAGCCGCTTGACGCCATGATACCAATTATTACCATCAACAAAAATAATAGCTCTCTTCTTAACCATTTTAGAAAATAAAGACTCCCGGCATTCCTTTCGTCATACCGGGGAAGTAATGTTTATATCAATCCTCCAATATATTTAAATCTTTCCATTATATTACCTTTCCAACATTAAATTTATTCAAAGGGTCAGTTCTCTTTTTTACATTAACTAAAATTCTTTTATCATTCATCTCGACAAATTCTTTTTTTAAAATTCCAATTCCGTGCTCCCCAGAAATTTGTCCACCAAGTCTTTTCACTAATTTCATCATTTCCGGAATATATTTTTCTTGCTCAGAATTAAAACACGGATGTAAAATGCCGACTCCAATATGTCCATAAGTAGGAATCTTTTTTTCTTCCAGCCAGCTCATCAATTTTACAAATCTGTCAAGCATAATTTTTGGGTCTTCAATTTTAACGTAACCTTCTCCAGCAAGAAGCGGATAAACTCTATCCCTCAAAGTCAATAAATCTTCATATTCTTTATCTTTCAATTTGCCACTATTATTTTCATATTCAACAATCAAATGGTATCCTTCTCCTAACTCTAATCCTTCACTTATTTTCTTATCTATAAATTCAATCATTGAAACCGCTGAATTCCTTTTTAAATTTCGAACAATTGAAACAATCTCTTCGAGACTATTAATTTTAACCAATGTCGCGGTTCTATTTTTTAATGAAGACAGCTCCAAACAAGCCCTAACAATCACCCCAGTAATTCCTTCCATTCCAGAATAATCACTTAATTCAGTAACTCCTTTCTTGTGTAATTTTCCTGTATCATCAATAATTTCAACCCACCTTACCCAATTAGAAGTTTTTCCATATTTAATCGCGCGATTTCCAACAGCATCGGTAGCAATCATTCCTCCAATGGTGGCAACTGCATGACTCGACGGCTTTACTGGAAATTCTAAATTATGTTTTGCGACATAACCTTGTAATTCATTAAGAATAACTCCTGCTTCGACTTCAATGGTTTTTCGCTCAGTATCAAATCCAGAAATTTTATCCATTTTCGATATATCTAAAACAACATCCAAACCATTCTGCGGAACACAACCTCCAGCTAAACCAGTTCCGCCCCCCCGAATAACAATCCTATTTGTCCTATTAATAATCCCTTTAATTTCTGCAACACTTTTAGGAAAAATAACATCCAACGCCTTTCCTTTTAATTGAGAAGCATCACATTCATAAATTTTCATAATATCTTTATTCATTTCATTTCCTTCAACTTTCCAAGCACAAAACTCGAAAATTCAACACTTTTATCAGTCGCCGATTTAATATTAGAATAACACAATCCACAAGGAGAGATAATTTTTCCAGCAGATTTTGGAACAAAACTTACTTTCTTTTTTGCAACAGCCTTGGCAACTTCAGGAAAATTAGCACGAACTCCCGCGCCTCCTCCACAACAATAAGCATTATCACGATTAAACTTCGCTTCAAGAATTTTCCCACCCAATAACTTAATCACCTCGCGAGGCTCTTCATAAATTTCACTATATCTACCAAGATGACAAGGATCATGATAAGCAACAATCTCCCTGTCCTCATCTAATCCTTTATACTTAATTTTTTTCCTCTTCAGTGCATTCAAAATCGTAATCGTTGCATGTTCAACTTCAATATCCCATTCCCGAACCAATGAAGGATAAACTTCATTAAACATATAATAACATGCCGGACAATTTGTCACAATTTTCGTAATATTATTTTTCTTAAAAATCTCAAAATTTTTTTTCGCCAATTTCCGTGCATCTTTTTTATAACCAGCATTCGAAACTGGCGAACCGCAACAAACCTCTTTGTCTGATAATAAAATAAAATCAATTCCAATTCTATTAAAAATATCTTTATAATTTTCAAATTGCTCTTCCAAAACTCCCTTTGTTAAACATCCAGGATAATACAAAACTTTTTCTCCGAAACTTTTTATCCAATTAACTAAACCCATATCTAAACAAAACCAATTGCCCTTATAAAAATATAGGTTGAGAGACCAATAAGTAACAATCCAGAAACAAGTTTCATATATTTTCTGTTAGAAACTGTCCAATTTTGCATCCTCTCCGTCGAAGTTCCACGATAAACAAGATAAGTCAAAACAACCAATGGTAAAACAAAAATCAAATTATAGATAAATAAATAAGTCAGTCCGAAAGTTTCATGAATTGACATTAGAGTAAGAATGCCAATATATATTTCGCCAGTACAAGGCAATTCAAAAAGCGAAACAATAACACCCAAAATAATAATAGATACCAAGGTTCCTTTGCTCATAAACTTTTCGATAATTGGCTTAGCCCTTGAAGAGATTCTAAGAGTAATTCCCTTGCCATACCAGAAAACATCCTTTAATTGTAATAATCCTAAAAGAAAAATAAAACCTGCTACAAACAAATAAAAATAATAAAAAGCAGGAGAGGAAGAAAAATTATCAATTAAATTATAAAAACCCCAACCAATAAAAAAATAAACCAAGAAAACGACAAGACTATAAATTAGACCTGCTCGCAAAGCTCTTCGAGAAGAACCCATTTTTAATAAACTGGCCATAAGAAAAATTAATACTCCAAAAGCACAAGGATTAATAGAGTCAATAAAAGCTGCAATCAAAATAGAACCTAAAGTAATTTGTTTATCTATTTTTGAATCTACAATATTAAGATGAATTCCATTGCAGTCAACAACAACTTTTTCTAAATTCTCGATTATTCTAATGTCTCCTGATATATAATCATATTTTCCATCACACTCAATAACTACAAATGGCCAACCTCTACGAGAAATATTAAATTCATCACAAAAATTATTAAATAAATCACGATTCTCTTGGCCGTCATAAAGATTTAAATTTCTTAAATTAACATTTTCCATTAAAGCGACTTTATCTAAAACTCCAGAATCCATAACTTTGGCACAATGTGAACATCCAGTAGAATAAAAATAATAAACATTTGTAACAGGAGCGCTCTGAGCATAAATCCCACTAGCTAAAAACAAAAGCGTCAACACAAACACGATCTTTCTCATATAATCTCTTGCAAAATACCCTTTAAAAATATTGGGGAAACATACGTAATTCTAAAAATAAATCTTAGAGCTAAATTCTGCGTCTGTAGTTAAATTAATTCCTAAATCTCTAAGTCCTCTTTCATCTCCCTTTGAAAGCAAGTGGGTTGTATGTATTTCGCAATTTCTTAAAAGAGAAATATTATCTATACATTTTTTAACTGTCGGATTTGAAGATGAGGAAACCGCCAAAGCAATTAATATTTCACCCACATCTAAACTTGGCTTCGAATTTTTCACTATTTTTTCCTTTAATTCTTTTATGTTATTAATCAAAGATTCTGGGAGAAGGTCAATATCATCAGGAACCCCCGATATATATTTTAAAGCATTTATAATGCATGCAGATTCCGAATGAAGCAACTCCGAATTTTTTCCAGTAATTATCTCATCTCCTATTTGGATAGCAGAACCGCAATAAAATCCCTCCTTGCCTTTATCATCTTGTCTCGTGGCATCTATCATCGCCCGTCTCGCAGGAATTACAGTCTTTCTATAATTCTCATTTACTTCCAACTCTTGCATCAATTTTTCAATTTTTCCCACAACTTCTTTATCCACAATGCCCAGAATATTTTCTTTTTTATGTCTAAAATACCTTCTAATAATCTCTTGCTTCGGTGCCTCTCTCACTGCCTCGTCGTCAATTATTCCCTGACTAACTTTATTCACACCCATCTCCGTAGGAGACGAATAAATATCCTTGCCAATCTTTTTAAAAATTCTTTTTAAAATTGGAAAATTTTCAATATCTCTATTATAATTCACAGCGGTAGAATTATATTTTTGTAAATAAAACGGATCTATCATATTCTTGTCGCCTATATCTGCCGTAGCCGCTTCATAAGCAATATTGATAGGATGGTCTATTGACAAATCCCAAACCGGAAATGTTTCGAACTTTGAAAATCCTGATTCTATCCCTCTAATATTATCATGATATATCTGAGACAGACAAAACGACATTTTTCCACTTCCAGGTCCTACTCCACTAACCACAATAATAGATTTCTCGGTTTTCACATAAGGATTCTGCCCATACCCTTCATCGCTCACAATTTTATCAACATCCGCCGGATATCCTTCAATTTCTTTTTGTAAATAAGCTCTGATTCCAATATTCTCCAAATATTTTTTGAACTTCAGTGCTTTTTTCTCTCCAGAAAATCTGTTTATCACAATAGCAGAAATGTCTAGTCCAAAACCTCTCAAGTCATTTATAGATTTCAAAGCCATAGATTCATAAGTCAGACCAAAATTTCCCTGCATCTTGCTTTTTTCAATGTCCTTCGCGCTAATGCAAAATATAATCTCAGAGTCGTTCTTTATCATTTGTAACATTCTAATTTTTGCATTAGCATCATAGCCCGGCAAAACTCTCGCCGCATGAAAATCATCACAAATTTTCCCCCCAAATTCAAGATAAAGTTTCTTAAAATTATTAACCCTATTTAGAATTTCTTTTGATTGAACCTCAAGATATTTTTCCGTATCAAACCCCTTTTCCATAAATAAAAAAAATCATCTCCTCTTATAAATATTTATGTTTTGAAACATTTTCTACCTTCAGGACACATATCAGATTGAATCACTATAAAAAATCACTTTTGATATTCTTACTAAGTAATATTCTATAAATATCTCTTAAAAGGCTTAATCATTCTTTCGAGTAATCTTCTAGGAATTCCTCGATTTTCCCACTGAACATAATTAAATGTTTTAGATTTCCGTAAATTTTTGTAAAAAATTTTTTTCAAAGAATCAACGATTGCTTCATTTTTTCCAAGCAAATTAATCTCATATTGATACTTAAAACTACGATAATCCAAATTTGAAGAACCCAGTAAAAAGAAATCATCATCTACAATTAGTAATTTTGAATGCAAAATCCTTGGAAAATGATAAATTTCGAATCCCATCTTATTAAGTTTCCCAGTATATCTCTCACGAAAAATATCAAGCAATTTCACATCCGAAACCTTAGGAATAATCATTTTAATTTTGACCCCACGAGCTAACGCTTTTTTGAAAGCCTTCCTAATGCCAATCGAAGGAACAAGGAAAGGATTTTCAATAAAAATTTCCCTTTTTGCTTTCCTTATTAATTTTTTATAACTTCTTTCAGTAAAGCTATATTTCATTGAAGGAAAATCTTGTATAATCTCTACTCCTTCATGAAAAATATTTTTAATTTTTCGAGACTCCCACAAATTAAATCGCTTCCAAGCTTTTCTAAATGAAAATTTAAGAACTCGCGCCAAAGATCCCTCAATTCTCAAAACTAATTCTTCCCAATCCAAACAAAAACTAGTAATATTGATTGAACCTATATAAGAAATATTTTCATCAATCACCAAAAGCTTCCTATGGTTTCTTTCATGATTTATATTAATAAAATGGAAGGCATAACGAAGCTCTCTGAAAAATCTTACTTCTCCTCCTGCATCAATTAGTTTCTTGAAAAAAATTTTCTTAACTCCAGAGCCCCAAGAATCAATCAGAAGTTTGACTTTAACTCCCTTCAATGCTTTTTTTATAAGTGCTTCTCTAAATTCCCTGCCTACAGCGTTTTTACCATAAATATAGGTCTCTAGAAGTATCTCTCTTTTTGCACTTCTGATATCTGAAAGCATTTTTTTATAGATACTACGAGGACTCGATAAAACATCGTATTTCATTTTAACCACGGCGCGTGTCCAAATTGAATAATTAAATCGGCATCTGTATCTGGTAAATCACAAGCTCCAAAACAACTTCCAAGCCAAATGCTAATTTTCGCATTTGCCTTTTCTTCCAAATAATCACTAATTACCAATCCCCACGGCTTCAATCCATCAGGCAATTGTAATAAAACTTTTTTCGCTTTCTGTTTTTTTATTTCGCTAACAATCTGTTCAAGTTCTAATTCATAATCTTTTTCCAAATTGGCAATAGTATAATTCATAAAATAATAAATATGTTTGATTATTTAAATATTAAGCCTTTGTCTTAATTCCTGTATATCTTTGCCTTAGCCCTTCCATAACTCCTTTAACATCTTTCTCTTCTAGTGTTTTTATAGCATATTTTGCCAATTCCTTAATTTCTTTAGGAGTTCTGCCTCCAAATTGAGGAGCAATTTCTGAAATTGGTAATCCTAATTCTTCTGTAGCAAACAAAACAGCAAAACTTCTATATCGTTGAGCTTCCATAGTAAGAAGCTTAAATCCCACAATATCTTCTTTGCTCATCTCTCCTTCTGCTTCCATAATGTCTAAAATTGGATCTATACTTCTACCTTTGAATAAAACTCTTTGATTGGTTGCCATTCTATTGTTTCTACTTACCTTCCTATACGCCTCATTTACTTTTCTTGTAATTATCCTAAAAGAGTCTTCTTCTCTCAAGGTATCACTAGCTCTTTCAACAACCTCCTTCACATATTGAGAACTGATTTCTTTATGTTTTACGAACTCCCTTAAAAATTCTTCTTTATCATTTCCCAGTACAGGAACATTTATTCTTCTTATCCCTCCAATTCTACTTGACAAATCAGGATTTTTTTTAGATAATTTATTTAAAAAATTCTCTAAATCTTCCTCTGATGGTTCAGTAATAGATAAAAAAATCTGCTGTTTAGGATCTTTCAAATTTTTATCAAGCAACAAACATAAATCTTCTCCACATTTGGTTCTATAAGTTTCTCCATAAAACACCTTATGTACCGAGTCTACAATTCCAACATTAGATCTTCTCACACTCTCAAGAGAAGGTTCGTCTTTTTCACCTTTATGTTTATAATTATATTTGGCCCAGCTATCTATATCTGTATAAGAAACTCTTTGTTTGAGACTCAATCCTTCCCATCCTAAATAAGACATCGAAGCAGTTTTTCCAGCACCATTTGCCCCAAAAAAAAGGATAGGTTTTTCTGGCTTATTTCCTGCAGAAATCTTTTCGAGAAGCCCTTGCATTTCTCGAATAGTTTCTATATTTCCATCATGAAGAATAAAGGCTTTTCCCTTAACATAGGGTAAAGAGCCAACCCCTTCTTCTTCTTTGCTAATTTTTGCAACTTCATTCCCTCTCTTAAACATTTCCTCTTGTTTTTGAGGATATAATTCTGCATACTTATCTTCACTTACTTCAATCACATAGCCATCTCCATTGCCGCTAAGAGTTTCCTTGACTTTGCCTTCTGCAAAAGTATCTGAAACAAGAATCCTCAATCCTTCTTCTCTCTCGGAAAGAAGAAGAGACTCAAAAGAAGGTATGTATTTTTTCAAGACGGAATCTCCAATACGCATCAAATCTCTATATGCATTTTTTCTTCTATCGTCTGGCATGGAAACAATCTGCAAAACCTTGTTTATAAAATTTGTTGTTATTAGAAAATGACTATAAACCTCTCAAACCAACATTTAAAAATTCTCCATAACTCTTTTCTTTATGACAAAAATACGACAACCAATTGTGACAATAGCGGGTCATGTTGATCACGGAAAGACATCAATATTAGATGAAATTAGAGGAACTTCTGTTCAAGAAGGAGAAGCGGGAGGAATTACTCAAAAAATTTCATTTACAACTTTGCCAAAAGAAAATATTAGAAAACGAGCTAGCCATGTTCTTGAGAAATTTAAAATCCCACTTGAGATACCTGGTTTGCTTTTTATCGACACTCCCGGTCACGCGGCATTTACAAATATTCGAAAACGAGGTGGTTCACTAGCAGACATTGCGATATTGGTAATTGATATTAACGATGGAATCAAGCCCCAAACTGCCGAAGTCCTACAAATTCTTAAGGCAAACAAAACTCCTTTTATAATCGCACTAAATAAAATAGACAATATTTCTGGATGGAAAACTTCCGAATCTTTTCTTTCTTTAGACTCAATCGAAAATCAAGCAACCAATGTCAAAGAAAACTTTGATGAAAAATTTTACACAATAATAGGAGCACTCCATTCTCACGGAATAACTGCAGAAATCTATTCCAAGATTGAAGACTTCACAAAATCGGTAGCAATAGTTCCCTGTTCAGCAAAAACAGGAGAAGGAATGACAGAAATTCTTGCGATGATAACTGCACTCTCTCAAAAATTTCTGAAAGAAAGAATACAAACTAGAGAACTTGGTAAGGGAGTTATTCTTGAAGTCAAAAAAGACAAGGCAATGAATTTCCTTGAATGCATTCTTTATGACGGCAAGCTGACAAGCAAAGACGAAATCGCAATTGCATCTTTCGATGGTTCAATCCAAACAAAAATCAGAAATATTCAAGAAATCCGTCCTCTAAACAAAGGCTACGAAACGAAACAAGAAGTGGAAGCTGCGACAGGAATCCAATTGCAAATAGTATCCAAAGAAGAAATTTTGCCGGGCATGCCCTTTCAAGTCATCACCAAAGAAAACACTCTTGAAAAAATCACGGAAGAATTTGCGGAAGAAATATCGGAAGAAATTCAAACGGAAGAATATGGAATTGTAGTAAAGGCCGACTCGCTGGGCTCACTTGAAGCACTTTTAGTTCTCTTGAAACAAAAACAAATTCCAATAATCAAAGCTGGCATCGGACCAATCTCAAAAAAAGATGTTTATTTGGCAAACACACTTCCCGAAGAAGACAAAATAATTTTGGGTTTCAATGTTGAACTCGTGGACGAAGCCAAAGTTGACGAATTGAAAAATGTAAAAATTCTGACTAACCCCGTTGTCTATAAATTAATTGAAGACTTGGAAGAATGGAAAGCCCAGAAGTTGAAAGATATTGAAAGAAGAAAATTAGACGAGCTTCCGACCATTTCAAAAATAACCGTGCTTGATTTTGTTTTCCGAAATTCCTCTCCCGCAGTTTTTGGAGTCGTCGTAGATGGCGGTATACTGAGAAAAAGAGAGCGATTCATAAATAAAGATGATGTGAAAATTGGACAGATAAAAGAAATTCAGGAAGATAAAAATACGGTTCAGGAAGCATCGAAAGGAAAAGAAGTCGCAATCTCAATCCCCGGACTCAATTTTGAAAGACAAATCACCATCGGCGAATCACTTTACACAAACTTATCAGAAACCCAATTCAGACAATTCAAAGAACACAAAAATTTACTATCTTCTGAAGAAAAATCTATCTTACAAGAAATAGCTCAAGTTAAAAGAAGAGAAAGTCCAACTTGGGGGATTTAATTTAAATTTTCAACATATGAAAAAATTTCATCAAAGTTTGAAATTATTTTTTTGGGAAATCCTTTTTCCAATCTACTTCTTTCGTGAAAACCAAAATCTACTGCTATTGTATTAACCCCGAGTTTATTTGCTTCCAATATATCTCCCAATGTATCCGTCACAAATATACAATTACCTTTATCGAAATTATATTCTTCGAAAAGAATTTTAAATTTTTCAATCTTAGATTTATGTGTTTCAACTCCCAAAACCCTATCAAATATATTTAAAATATTATTATTTTTAAGATAAATATTCAAAGTATCTTCTTTGTTAGATGAAATTATAAACAGCATATACTTATCTTTTAATTTTAATAATTCTTTTTTTATACTTTCTTCAATCCTTAAATTATCAAATTCTTTTTTTTGTAATTCAAAAAATTTATTAGACGCCTCCTCCGTTATAGCTTCATGTTTATAGATATTTCCGTTAAAAATATCCTTATATTTTTCTAGCGAAAGATTATTGCCAAACATCTCTTTGTTAATCCCATAGGCTAAATTCAATGTATTGTGAATAACTCCATCAAAATCAAAAATGACTGCTTTCATTACATAACAGATAATAATAAGTTTATAAATTTACATCCCCAAACTTTAAAAACCCAAATTTCTAATTACTATTACAATTATAAGCTGAGGAAAGGCTAAACGTCAATGACCCTCGGAAATACTATAAAAATGGCATTCAAAATAAATGTAGCGCACAATGGAAAGACTTTCAAACTCGAGACCGAGAATGAAAACTTAGCTGGTCATTCAATCGGCGACAAAATAGATGGAAAAGAAATTTCGGAAGAATTAGCAGGTTACGAAATAGAAATAACTGGAACTTCTGATAAATCAGGTTTTACCGGAATGTCAAATCTAGATGGCCCAAATTTACACAAAGCTTTACTCGGCTACGGAAAAGGTATGCGAAAAAAACCAAAGGGAGAAAAGAAAGTCAATAAAAGACCAAAAGGACTTCGATTGAGAAAAACAGTCCGAGGAAAAGAAATCTCTCTTGACACAGTTCAAATTAATACAAAAGTTCTAAAAGAAGGTTCTAAAAAATTCGAAACCCTTTTCGAAAAACCAGAAGAAGCCCCAGTAGAAGAAACTCCAGCGAAGGAATAATCTTTAATTACTATCCCTTCTACATTCCAAGCACGTATTTTTATATTCACACCATCCACAAAGAGCAGATTCTCTGTAGGGGAAATCCGTTTCTGTCTCAATCTGTTTAATAAGATGAATTATATCTTTCTTTAATTGTTCCAGTTGCTCATTTGTTCTTCTAGAAACTATGTCCATATCATGTGCCAAATAATGCCAAATCAAAACAACTTCTTTATCAAATCCAAATTTTTCCTTAATGGCAATTGAATACAAGGCCAACTGTCTATCTGATTCTATCTTTTCCTTTGTAGGCAAATTCGCTGCAGTTTTATAATCGTGTATTTCATATTCTCCAGCTTCAGAATTATAAGTCAATCTATCAATAAAACCTTGAAGGTTGCTATCCTCATTTAATTTAATACTTATTCTTTTTTCAATCTCCAAAGTATTATCGTTAAAAGGCGCGTGTCTCACATAATAATCTAAAAGAAATTTGACTCCTTTCTCAAAATAATCTTTCGCTGTCAAATTTTTTTTCACAATTTTTATTTCCAAACTAAATCCTTTTTCCCAACTTTCCGCGTAATAAACAATCGTGTCATCTATTGTCGGCACTTTCTCTTTTTTTGTTTCAATATAAACCCACTCTAAAGTATTATGAACTATGCTCCCCAAATAAGATTCAATTGTATTTTCTATTTCTGGAACAACTTTGTCAATATACCTGAGCTTAAATTTAAACGGGCATTGCTCAAAGGTAGCCAGTCGCGAATGAGAATATGTTACCATCAAATATAAAAAAATTTCAAACTTATAAATCTTATTGAACTAATTTCACAAACTCTTATAAACTCTTCCCGTTATTATACTATAGGGTGATATAATGATAGAAAATTTAACAAACTTCTTCGCGAACGAAGCCAATTTAATTTTAACTCTAATTATTTTTACAGCAGTAATTATTATCTACTCTATTTTCGCATTTTATTTCTATCGAATTCTCGCGAAAAGAAACATCATTAAACTTAATTTAAATCAATACAATCGTTATAGCTCTCCTGGAGTTGCAAAAATAGTCGCAATCTTTTTTTACATTATTGAATATATCATCTTGCTCCCAGTCTTAACTTTTTTTTGGTTCTCCGTTCTCGCAATCTTAATTTTATTACTAGCTAAAGGATTAGAGATTAGTACAATTTTGCTAATATCGGCAGCTCTCGTTGCATCAGTTCGAGTCACAGCTTATATCAGCGAAAATTTGTCAAAAGATTTAGCAAAAATGCTTCCATTCACGCTTCTTGCAATCGCAATAACAACCGCAGGGTTTTTTGACATCGAAACTCTAATTTCAAGGGTCTCCGAAATCCCATCCCTTGTCTCCAGCTTGCCATATTATTTAATTTTTATTGTAGCTATAGAATTCATCATGCGAATTGCCGATTTTACTTATTCCATATTCCAACCATCAGAAACAATCGAAGAAGAGATAACACCAGAAAAAACAGAGACTGAATAAACTTTTAAACTCATTTTCTTAAATTAATATAATGGACAAAATAGATATTTCAAAAATAGACACAATAAATGTAGGCATAGTTGGGCATATAGACCACGGGAAAACGACACTCTTACAAAAATTGTCGGGCAAATGGACAGATACACATTCCGAAGAACTAAAGCGAGGAATTACAATTAAGCTTGGCTATGCAGACATAATCATAAAAGATGAAAATGGAACCTTAACTACGGAAGCAGATTCAAAAGGAAAACCAATTAGATATGTTACATTTGTTGATGCGCCCGGTCACGAGATGCTAATGGCAACAATGCTTTCTGGCGCAGCAATTATGGATGTAGCAATTTTAGTTATTGGAGCTAATGAAGGAATCAAGCCACAAACCCAAGAACATCTTGTCGCGCTCAAAACAAAAAAGGTTAAAAAAATAATAATCGCTCAAAACAAAATTGACCTCGTATCGAAAGAACAAGCGACAAATAATTATAAAGAAATCAAAAAATTCATCAAAGGAACAATCGCTGAAGATGCACCAATCATTCCAATCTCCGCATCACAAGGAATTAATATTGACAAGATTTTGACTGAACTCTGCAATACAGAAATTCCAAAACTAAGTCCAAACGAAAAGCCGCTATTCTTAGTTGCCAGAAGTTTTGATATCAATAAACCCGGGATAAAGATTAAGTATCTTCATGGCGGAGTACTTGGCGGAGCTCTAAAGCAAGGAGTGTTAAAAATAGGTGACACGATTGAAATTAAACCGGGTTATTCCTACAAGAAACAAAATAACCATCACTACAAAACCGTAAAATCTAAAATTGTTTCAATGCAAAAAGGCGAGTACTCGATTACTGAAGCAACGCCCGGAGGAAGTTTGGCAATCGAGACGGAACTTGACCCCTCTCTAACAAAAGCCGATGCATTATCCGGCAATGTAGCTTCAAGCGAAGGAAATTTGCCGGAAATTACAGAAAAAATAAAAATAAAATATACGTTATTCAACAAAATTTTTGGAAGCGAAAAAAACGAGCCAATCCAAAAATTAAAATTTAGCGAAATGCTAATGCTCAGCTTGAATACTTCAATTACTGTTGGACAAATTACAAAAATTGAAAAAGAATCTGTTGACTTATTCTTAAAAATTCCCGTTGTTCCACTCGAAGGTGAATCAATTGGGATAGCAAGAAACTTTAATGGTCACTGGAGACTAATCGGCTTTGGAGAAATTAAAAATACATCTTAACGCTTTTCGCAATATTTATAAAATCCTATTCTATATTAAATTATGCTAGAACAAGAGGAAATAAATCCTGCTTTGAATAAGGTGAATTACAGATATGCTGGCAAGGAGTCCCTGGGCGAAACAATCAGAAAGGCATTTCCAGAACAATTAATACCGACAAAAAGAATTAATGTCATTTTTGGATTAATATTTCTGGCAGCTATAATAATTTCTGGAATGCAATTCCCGTTTAACCAGATGCTCTCGGGAAATCTGGACATAAGTATTAATCTCGGTTACCCCTGGCACTTCCTCGAATTCTATTTATCAGATATAGAAAAATCTCCAATTCTACTAGTAAATCTTTTCCTTGACTTGATGCTGTATTTGATATTGGCTTATGCAATAGACATTATTCTAAACTTAATCTTAAAAAATTCCATTCTTAAATCCGAAGAAGAAATTGAACAGCATCCCACAGTTTTCAAGGATCAAAAACCAACCATTGCAGATAAAGTCGTAGAAAAACAAAACAAATAATTTTAGAATTAGAAAACAAATAAAGAATTATATCTCACTCTTCACAATCTCTTCATCCCTCGGAACTCTGGATAAATCACTAACTTTATCTCCTTCCTTCAGTTTGATAATCCTAACACCTTGCGTTGCTCTTCCCATTATCCTAATGTTTTTCAAAGGCATACGAATTACAATTCCCTTTTTCGTCGTTACAATAACATTGTCCGAATCAGTAACCGAATGCGACGCTATAATATTTCCTATCTTATCTGTTACTTTCATATTAATAACTCCCTTGCCGGCACGACCAGTCAAACGATAATCCTCAATCGCGCTTCTCTTGCCATAGCCTTTGCTTGTGATTGTCAAAATTGAAAACTTTTCTTTGTCTTTCATGGGCAAAACTTCCAATGATACAACACTGTCACCTTTATCCATTTTAATTCCAGTCACACCATAAGACGCCCTTCCCATTGAACGAACATCATCTGCCTTAAACCTAATTGCCTGACCATTTTTCGTAACCAAAAGAACTTCCTGCTTTTCCTTAACCGGGCTAACATTTATCAAAACATCATTAGTTTCCACAACCTTAATAGCCTTAATACCTCCTTTCCTAGGATTCGCAAACGCACTCAGCTCTATTTTCTTAACAACGCCTTTTTTCGTAGCCATAACCAAATAATCTTTAAATTTTTTCACAGCCAGAACTGAAGTGACTTTCTCATCTTTCAGCTCAAGCAAATTCACAATTGCTTTCCCCTTCGTAGATTTAGCAGAAGCAGGAATTTTATATGCTTTCAACCAATGAACTTTACCATTATCTGTAAAGAACAACATATAATCATGTGTAGAACAAGTCAGCAACTCCTTAACAAAATCTCCCTCGGTTAAATCGGAACCAATCACCCCTTTCCCTCCTCTTCTTTGCTCTTTGTACTGCTGTAAATCCAATCTCTTAATATAGCCCTTATCTGTAATAGTAACAACAACATCTTTCTTGCTAACCAAATCTTTTTCCTCAAGCTCTGCAACCTCTCCAACAATTTTTGTTCTCCTATTGTCCCCATATTTTTCTTTCAACTCTTCCAGATCCTTCCTAATAATTTTCAAAATCAGCTTTTCATCGCCAAGAATTTTATTCAATTTTTCAATTAACTCTTTCAAACTTTTTTCTTCAGTTTTTAATTTATCAAACTCTAAGCTAGTAATTTGATGCAATCTCATTTCTAAAATCGCTTCGACCTGCTTATCCTTTAAATTATATTTATTTTTCAGTCCAATAAATGCTTCAAGTTTAGATTTCGCTCCACGAATTAACTTAACAACTTCATCAATATTTGATTGCGCAACTAAAAGCCCCTCGACAATATGCAATCTTTTCTCGGCTTTTTCTAAATCAAACTCTTTAGTCTTTCTAATAACAACCTGCCGATGTCCAACATACACACTAATATACTCACGCAAAGTTAATAATTTCGGCACACGATTTACCAGCGCCAACATATTGGCATTAAAACTAACTCTAAGTTGTGTATATTTGTACAATCTATTCAAAGTAAATTTCGGCTCACTCCCTTTCCTTAATTCGATAACAACGCGAACTTTTCCCTTCGACGATTCGTCTCGAATATCTATAACATCCGGCAATTTTTTATCTCTAGCCAAATTGGCAATCTGCTCAACCATTCCCGCCTTGTTTACTTGATACGGAATCTCATTAATTATAATTTTAGTTTTTCCTTTTGCTGACTTTGCTTCCTCAACAATAGTCTTCCCATCTAAAATTAATTTTCCTTTTCCTTCTGTGTAAATTCTCTTAATCTCTCCACTCACCGTTCCGCCCGTTGGAAAATCAGGAGCTTTAATTGCAGTAATCAGTTCTTTGTCTTCGCATTCCGGATTATCCAAATAAGTTAAAATCGCATCACAAGTATTATTCAAATTATGTGGCGGAATATTCGTAGCCATGCCAACAGCAATACCCGATGCTCCATTCAAAAATAATTGAGGTAACTTTCCAGGCATAATTTCCGGCTCTTCTAAACTATTATCATAATTCTTCATCATAGAAACAGTATTTTTATCAATATCAATTAAAATTTCATCCGCAATTTTTTCCATCTTCGCTTCAGTATACCTAGACGCCGCAGCAGAATCTCCATCCATAGAACCAAAATTACCCTGCCCAATAACAAGCGGATATCTCAACGACCAACTCTGCGCCATTCTAACCATTGCCTCATAAATAGACGCATCTCCATGTGGATGATATTTACCCATAACATCTCCGACAATTCTACCGGATTTTTTCGTTTGTTTATTGTGATAAACACCCATTTCATTCATTCCCCAGAGAATTCTACGATGAACCGGCTTCAATCCATCTTCCGCCGACGGTAAAGCCCGAGCAACTATAACAGACATGGCATAATTCAAATATGCTTCACGCATTTCCGACGAAATCTCACTATCAATCAACTCTTTCGCCTTTACCGAAGTTTTCATTTTTTCACGATTCTGAATAAATTCAGCCGATTCCCTTTCTGCTTCATCCATATTTTTAATCTCCTTCACATTTCCATTTTCTATAACATCTTTGTTCATTTTTTCCTCAAGATTTTTTTAGTTTTCTTGACAACTCTTTTTTTCATTTTCTTAACAGCCGCATTTAACTTATTTTTATCTACAATTAATACAGGAAAACTCGGCATTTCTAATCTGCACTTCTCACATCTCATCTTTGGCATAACCCCAAATAAATTTCCTAATTCAAAAACATATTTCACATTGTGAGATTTACATTTAGGGCAAAATGAGACCTTAATTTCTTTATTGCAATTGCATCCAGAACAAGAGCGTGTCATTATAAATCAACCTCCGCCTTATCGGCATTCTCTTCGATAAAAGCTCGTCTTGGGGCAACTACATCGCCCATTAGTAAACTAAAAGTCTCGTCTGCTTCTATGGCATTCTCGATTGAAATTTGTTTTAATCTTCGTGTTTTTGGGTTCATTGTTGTATCCCATAGCTGCTCATCATTCATCTCGCCAAGACCTTTAAACCGACTGACCTCTCCCTTGTCTCCGATTTCATCCATTTTTTTCTTCAACTCCTCGTTATTGTACACATAATATTCTTTCATGCCTTTTTTGATTTTGAAAAATGGGGCAACTGCAACAAAAATATGTCCTTCTTCAATTAACTGTGGCACATATCTAAAAAACAAAGTTAGCATTAGTGTCTTAATGTGCTGTCCATCAACATCTGCGTCAGTCATAATAATAATTTTGCCGTATCTTAATTTTGCCATATTAAATGAATCGCCAACACTTGTCCCTATGGCCGTAATTATATTTGAAATCATCTCACTGCTAAGCGCTCTTACTGCATTTGATTTTTCAACATTTAAAATCTTACCTCTCAGCGGCAAAATTGCCTGTGTCTCTCTATCACGACCACCCTTGGCAGTACCTCCAGCAGAATCTCCTTCTACAATATAAAGCTCTGTAGCTTCCATTTTTTTACTAGAACAATCAGCCAATTTGCCAGGTAAACCAGAACCCACTCCTAGAGCATTTTTACGACGGACTAAAGCTTTAGCTTTTCTTGCGGCTTCTCTAGCTTGTAATGCAGCAGAAGCTTTCATTAAAATTGATTTAGCGACGACAGGATTTTCTTCAAAAAAATCACCCAAAGCTGAAGTCGCCATTGAATCTACAATCCCCTTAATCTCACCATTTCCTAATTTTGTTTTTGTCTGTCCTTCAAATTGCGGCTCACTCATTTTTAAAGAAATTACAGCTGTAATTCCCTCGCGAACATCATCGCCCATTAATTTTTGTCCATTTTTTAAAATTCCTTTTTTTGACCCATAGTCATTAATTACCCTTGTCAAAGCTGACCTTAGACCAGTAATATGAGTTCCGCCCTCTATAGTATTAATAGTATTAACAAACCCTTGGATATTTTCATTATAAGAATCCGAATATTGAATCGCGACTTCCGCAATTGTCCCATTTTCTTTTCTTTTAAAATAAATAGGTTTTTGATGAATTGACTTCCTGTTTTTATTGAGCCATTTTACAAATTCAATCAATCCGCCCTCATAACAAAATGTTTCACTTTTCTCCGTTTCTCCTCTTAAATCTTTAAATATAATTTTCAAACCTGCATTCAAAAAACAAGTTTCTCTAAATCTAGTAGCCATAGTTTTGTAATTAAAATCTGTTGTTGAAAAAATACTATCATCGACCATAAATGTAACCTTGGTTCCATGTGTTTCCATATCTGTATCGCCAATAATTTTTACATCGTCTTTCGGTATACCTATTTTATAACTCTGAGAATAAATTTTTCCATTTTTTTTAACTTCAACTGTCATATCTTTTGATAAGGCCGCAACAACTGAAATTCCGACTCCATGTAAACCACCGGAAACAGCATAGGCCTTACTGTCAAATTTGCCTCCGGCATGCAATTTTGTAACAATGATTTCCATCGCTGACTTTTTGTAAACAGGATGTAAATCAACTGGCATTCCCCTGCCGTCGTCCTGAATAATTACAGAACTATCTTTGTTAATTGTAACATTAATCTCTGTCGCAATTCCCGCCATATGCTCGTCAACCGAATTGTCCAAAACTTCCCAAACCAAGTGGTGTAAGCCATAATTATCCGTAGAACCAATATACATTCCTGGTCTCTTTCTAACTGCCTCAAGCCCCTCTAAAACAGTAATATTTTTTGCGGTATAATCTTCTTTGGTCATGATAAATTCCTCTTGATAACATAAAAAAACATCTTTACTTTATAAACATTTAGGTCTCAAAAATCAAAATTGTCGACGAGAAATTAAAAATTAGGTAAAAATTAGGTAATAAAAATTATATTTTACTCAGCAGCTTTTCGTGCTTTATATTTTGCTTTTTCTGCTTTAATAACATCTGATTTTCTAATCCATTTAACCTTTTTAGCTAGTCGTCCCATCTCCATATTCTTTCGACATTTTGAAGAACAATAATAGCGAACCGAAGAATCTTTCTGAACTACACTGGTTCCTTTGGGAAATTCATAGTTATTTTTACAAAAAGAACAAACCGGCATTTTAATCTTTACTCCCTCTATTTACTCTCTTGCCTATTCGTCTCGCTTCAATTTCAGTTTCTCTTAACATTAAAATATCTCTCGCTTTAATCGGTCCACGAACATTTCTCCTCATTGATTTTCCTCTGTTTTTTCCCTGTAGAATTTTTGCCTTAACCTGAGTAATCTCGCCACGAGTTCCGCCTCTTCCAAGAACTAATTCAACAACTGCTGGAACTGCACCCTCTTCGGTAAGCTTTTCCGAACCTCTAGACCCACCAGCTTTTTTCTCTTGCTTTTTCTCTTGCTTTTTCTCCTGTTTCTTGTCTTGCTTTTTATCTTTTTTAGCTGCCATTTTCTAATTACCAACCGAATTAACGGATTTATTTAAGAGAGTCAAGATTAGCTTCGCCTTCTTCAACAACTGCAACTGCTGAACTAGGTCTATTAATTCCAACAGAAATTCCTAACTTTTCTTTTGAATCTGTCTCAACAAACTTAATGCCCTTTTCTTTACAAAGAATAGGTAAATGCTGTGTTAATTCCTTTGGGTCAACATCGCTAGCAACGACAACCAACTTAGCAACGCCTCTCTCGACGCACTTAGTTACTTCGTTCACTCCTTTGTCAACTTTTCCGGTCTTAGCCGCTTTCTCTACAATATCATATACGGTTACCATTTTATATTTTATATTTAGTTCCAATCGAGAATATTAACCCTCGCGCCGAAACGTTCATTGGTATAATTAAACTGAAATTTTGGTTTATAAAACTATCGCCAGAAATTATAAATTATGTTTCTTTAAATTTCCTAAATCTCCTTCAAGAATCACCGGCTTCATATGCATCACTTCAATAGAATGTCTTACCTCCTCCTTTGAAGGTATTGAATGTAACAAAAATATTTTCTGTTTCAAATAATATGCCAACCCTAACTCAATCAATACATGAGCTCCAATATATCCTTTTTGTTCACCCTTGTCATAATTTAACACTAATATTGCATCACACTTTTGCTGTTCATCCATACAAGCCCTCATTATATCAATATTAAAACAATGTTTTTCATTTTCATTTAAAGAAGGATCATTAACGCAATCATGTGTATCTGGCGCGAATGCAGTTTCGTGTCCCCATTCATTAAGCTTCTCCGATGATTCTAAAATCTCTTTAGCAAATTGCATACTTCCTGCAACAAAAATTTTCATAAAAAAATTTATTATTTAAACTATTTAAATCTTACTTCCATTTAATCTCAACATCATCCGTCCTCTCTCTCGGGGCAATATCAACCGCGTCATAACCCTTAGTTCCCAAACCAGCCTTATACATTTTCAACCCCAAATACCCAATCATTCCAGCATTATCAACAAGTAAAGACCTATCGGGACAAAAATATTTAACATCTCTCTCTTTACACATTATCTTACACATCTCCTGCAATCGCGAATTACAAGCAACACCACCTCCTAACAAAAGTTCCTTCTTTCCAGTGTGAGCCAAAGCCCTCTCTGTCGCTTCAACCAACATGGCAAAAACAACTTCCTGCATCGAATACGCAATCTTATTTTTGTTCTCTCCCTTGTCGAGCAAATTCTTAATCTTAGTCTGCAAACCAGAAAACGCAACATCCATCCCCTTAATCGAATACGGCAAGTCGCCCGATAAAGGTGGAGCTTTTTCAAAAGTTCCCAATTCAGAGGGTGTGCCGCGTGCGGCCTTATTCCAATTTTCAATATATTCTTCCGCCAACTTCTGAATTTTCGGACCTCCAGGAAACCCAAGCCCCATATATCTAGCAATCGTATCAATAAAATTCCCAATACCTATATCTAATGTTTCACCAAAGACACGATATTTCCCAGCTTCATAAGCAATCACCTGAGTGTTCGCTCCAGATGCATAAAGCATAACTGGGTCTCTTGCTCCAATCGTTCCACCAATTTCCAAATGCGCGACACAATGATTAACCATGACAATGGGAACATCTAATTTCTTAGATAACTCTTTTGCAAAAATCATTCCTTCAAGTAAACACGGAGCCAAACCCGGAGCATTCGAAAATGCAATTGCCTCAATTTTATCTTCGTCAATATTCGCTCCATTCAATGCCTTATCATAAATTTTTGGCGCAACTTCCTTATGATGCTTACGAACTTCAACGGGAATCATGCCGCCCTCTTTTGTCGTATAGCTATCTGTAACATTAGACAAAATTTCCCCTTCAAAATTCAAAACAGCCACGCCAAAAGTGTGCGCCGTAGACTCAATTCCTAAAATATATTTCATAAAATAACAAGCAAATCTGTATTTAAAAATTCTCACATAACATATAAATACTAACTCTTCGTTTTTAGGCTATGACAACGAAAAAAGAAAAAACCTTAATAAATTTTATTAATTTTGGGCCAGTTCTTAAAACCCGTGCCAACATAATCTACGAAGAAATTAAAAGTCTTCGAAAACAAATATTAAACAGGAAGGTAATATATTAATGTTATCTGAAATACAGCTTCAAGAAATTAAAGAACGACTAGAGAACTCGCAAAACCCTTTATTCTTTTTTGATAATGACGTAGATGGATTGTGCGCTTTCCTTATTTTACGAAAGGCCATTGGGAGAGGAAAAGGTGTAGCAATTAAATCATTCCCAGATTTAAAAAAACAGTATTTGAGAAAAGTTGAGGAATTAAATCCCGATATAATCTTCATTTTAGACAAAGCTGAATTAAGTGAAGAATTTGTAGAACCCGTAGAAAAAAAGAGTATACCAATAATATGGATTGACCACCATTCTACGAAAACCTCAAAAAAAATAATAAATAAAACCTCTTATTATAATTCACTCCCGAGCGCTGAGCCAACAACTTACATTGCCCAAAAAATTTTCAACCGACAAGAAGATTTGTGGCTCGCAGTAATCGGATGTATCGGCGATGTTTATACGCCAGACTTTGCGGAAAATTTTGCGGAACAAAATCCAGAACTACTTCTCAAAAATATTTCGGCATTTGATGCACTTCACTCAACAGAAATTGGAAAGCTAGTTAGAATGTTAAACTTTGGGTTAATGGATACAACTACAAATGTGGTTTCTCTAATTAAGTATTTATTCAAGGCAAACAGCCCTTACGATATTCTCGAAGAAAATCACTACACAAAACAACTCCATAAACGATATTCTCAGTTAAATACATTTTATAACAAACAGATCGAAAAGGCGGAAACAATATGTGATAAAAAATCTCCCCTTCTTTTCTTTTCATACTCAGGCAAAACATCAATGTCATCCGAAATTGCAAACAGACTTTACTTCAACCACAGAGACAAATTGATAGTTGTTGTATTTAAGCGACAGGAAAAAGCAAACATATCAATCAGGGGTAAAAATGCGCTCAAAATAACAGAACAGGCAATCGCAAATATTAAAGAGGCGACGGGCGGCGGACATGAAGAGGCGACGGGCGCGATGGTTCCAATTGACGACTTCAAAAAATTCAAAAAGAATATACTACAATTAATGCAATAAATATTTATAAGCGTTTTAAAATTTCTTTCATTATGACAAAGCGAATAATTCAAGACATTGCAAAACAAACCGAAATTCATAAACCAAACACTCCTTTAAAAAATCACTTAGAATTTTGGCAACGAACTGCCTCGGAACATTGTCCTCAACTCGGAATTAACTTAACCGATATGAAAGGGACTATACAAATACCTCCAAAAATTATTTCTGAAATAATCATACAAGCAGAAGATGAAAACTATGCAACTATGAACAAATCTCTTTGGGATAATTCTGTTGCCTCCAGGGATGAAATAATAACTGATGTTAATTGCGGACTAGAAAAAGATGAAATTATACTAGCGGGAAAAGAAATGGTCCAGTCACTCATTATAAGAGCGACGCCTGGACATGCACAAAGTGGACATTCTACATTTTTTGGTAAAAGAAAACAGAATACATGTCTCGAAGATGTTCTTGATGCCATAGAAGGAACACTCATGAAAAAATTTCATGGGCCAAAAACAAGAAGATATTTCCAAAAAACGAGTCAAACATATATAGATAATATAGTATATTGCATGGAAGATTGGCTCGATTTTATGAAAAAAAATTTAAATAACATAGATCAAAGATCAAGGATTATTCAACTTAAGAACAGAGACGGCACGCCTTTGAATGGATTTGCCCCTTTTGACAAAACTCCAATTGATATACTTGAAGGAATGAGGGCATTTAGATTTACAACATTAATGGATAACTTCCCATATATAAGAAAAACATTTCATCATAAATATGGTCATCAACTGGGAGGAGGAGAGAGTTATTTAATAAATACTCCGAAATTAAAAAAATATGGCATAGACATATCCGATTTATCAAAAATAAATTTTCAGGGAATTTTTGAATTTTTGAATTTTATTCCCTCAGAGAATAGAATAAAGATTCTAACAAAATTAAATATTATAAAAAGTAAAACATTAGGGCTAAAAGAAATTATAGAAGGAAAATGTTCATGGGATGAAATAAAAACTAATTCGGGAGTTGTAAATTTATTAGAAAATCCTAATTTATCAGCACAATATATAAGAAGTGAACATGGATTAGGAGTAGGGGACGATATTTCTATATATCTTGCATCTTCTTTACCCCAAACATATACTAAACCTAGACATATAGAATCAGTCCAAGCTCGTCAATCAAGAATATTTCTAGCATTATTAGGAGATCAGATAGATACAATAGAAAAGGGTGCTGAATTATTTATGCCCGGAGGACAAGATGAAACAGCAGGACACCATATTAATGGAAAATTTAGAGAACTATGTAAAGAAAGAAAATTTAGAGAAGCATTTGATATAAGATATAGAAAAGACGGACAATATGAATTATTAGACATAGATACCATTATCGATTTTACAGGAGCAAGCGCAAACACAAAAAGAGAATATGTTCATTCTTCACAAAGATGGTTCTATAAAAAAGTTCAGGATACTTGCGCAATATCTGAATATCTTAGACATCTCCATTCTAATACAAATATACAATATAAAGAGACACTAAGAAAAGACTTACAAAGTTTTGTAAATTTTGATTTAACTCCTTCGGAAGAAATGAAATTGACATTTAGACAAGTCACTCTAAAAAAAATAAAATATATAATGGATAAACGATATACATTAATAAAAAATCCAAGCCAAAGAGAAAAAAGATTGCAAAAATTCTATTCTAAATAATATCCAAACTCTTAAAAACCCTAAAATATCTCTATCAATATGACTAGAGCATTAGCAATTCCAATTTATGATTACTAAAATTATAGTCACAACTCTCTAAATTCTCACGTATTAAAATGAAAAAAGTTAAAGATTTTTTATGGAAACCTGATATGACCGTCGAAGAATTGGTCGACTCATTTGGAAATCTGGGATATCAGGCAGTAGAATTAAGTGAAGCAACAAAAGTTGTTTTAAAGATGAAGCGATCTGGCGCAAAAATCTTTTTAACTTTTACTTCTAACATGGTAACTTCTGGACTCCGGGGACTTTTTGCTCAACTTTGCAAACTCAAAATCCCAAATATATTAGTAACAACTTCCGGTGCTATTGAAGAAGATATTATGAAATCTCTTGGAGAAGATTTCGAAATTTCAAACTTTCATGCAGACGATACATCTCTTCACGAGCGAGGCGAAAATAGAATTGGCAATCTGGTAATAAGAGATGAATCTTACATGAAATTTGAAGATAAAATGAATGACTATTTGACAAAAATTTATCAAAAGAAAAAACAATTTCCAGTTTCAGAATTGCTTCATGAGATGGGTTTATTAATCAAAGACGAAAATTCAATACTATATCAAGCTGCGAAAAATAATATCCCAATTTACTGCCCAGGAATTGCAGACTCATCTTTTGGTTTTCAACTTTTTATGTTTCAGCAAAAAAATCCAGATTTTATAGTGGATACAATTAAAGATATGCAACGAGTTGTAACTGATCTTTCATTCGACGACAAAAAAGGGCTAATTTCCTTAGGCGGTTCAATTTCAAAACATTATGCGGTTTTTGCAGCCTTACTCTCAGGTGGTTTTGATTACGCAGTATATATGACAACCTCTCACGCGTCTTCAGGTTCAATGTCGGGCGCGACAACACAAGAGGCAAAATCTTGGGGAAAACTAAAAGACGACGCGGAAGCAGCGACGGTAAATGGCGATGTTTGCATAACTTTCCCCTTAATGATAACAAGCGTTTTAGATAAAATGAAAAAAGAGGAATTACTGGAAAATGAACCCTAAATTCATTCTCTCAAAATCCAAACTTTTAGAACAAGTTAAACTCTTAGAGGATTTAGGATTAAAAATTTCATATTCTTATAAAACAAATCACGAGGTTGGAAATGTTTTGCAAGAAATTTCTAGTTGTGATTTTTCAATTCATGCCGAAGAAGAAATAGAAATGATAAAAGATAAATCAAAAATTTCTTTCTTTACACAGGCCGAATCACTAGAAGAGTTAAAAGAAATCCTCAAAAATGGAATTCAAACTTTTGTTG
>Ga0222628_1000025_pt1 | contig 77273 bp, 115 predicted proteins | sample AntAcemetageno95_FD_179860 | JGI IMG/M metagenome (GOLD analysis project Ga0222628, IMG submission 179860) | Saline water microbial communities from Ace Lake, Antarctica - #95 | ecosystem: Environmental > Aquatic > Non-marine Saline and Alkaline > Saline | place: Antarctica: Ace Lake...
TACTATGCGGTTTGTAATAATCTACTATAAAGGAATAAAATATGAGTAGAATTCAGCCAGACAGACCGGGTTATAATGGCTACGTATGCGAAGGCATAACGTATGACATTATAGACCCTATAGACTGCGAGGGCAATGAGTATGAGCAGCTACCGCCTCTCATCAAAGGGTCAGTTGCTGTGGTGCCTTGGTATAAAATGCAGAAAATAGACGTAGACCCCCGACTAACGGCGATAGACCAGACCTGTAACATTAATTTTGATCCGTTCACAGGGACCTTTGTTGACTTATACACAGCTGTTGAGGATAACGGGTATGAGGGCATCATATCCCAGGATTGCTATGATTCAGATGAGCGGTTTGCTGATGGTTTTATGTCCCCTAATCCTTTCTTTCTTACGTGCATGTGTGGTAATGCAAGGGAAGCAGAAGGAGGTACGAGTAGCAGTAGCAGCTCCAGTAGCAGTAGCAGTAGCTCAAGTAGCTCAAGCTCCAGCAGTAGCAGTTCAACCAGCTCCAGTTCAAGTAGTTCAAGTAGTTCAAATAGTTCCAGCTCAAGTAGCTCCAGCTCAAGTAGCTCAAGCTCCAGCAGTAGCAGTTCAACCAGCTCCAGTTCAAGTAGTAGTAGTAGTAGTTCAAGTAGTTCAAGTAGTTCTGAACCTCCGTTTGTATCTGGGTGGTATCTCACGGAGGACAACTGGTATTATGATTCAAATTGTACAAATTTTGATTATACGTATTTGGTGTGTGGGTATTTTACCTCTGATGTATGGTGGGATGTTTGTCGGGGAGACCCTGGAGACCCTTTTTTCGGTTCATCTTGGCACGTACTATCAGGCCCCCATAGTGAGGCGGTTTGTAATAATCTACTATGCGGTTTGTAATAATCTACTATAAAGGAATAAAATATGAGTAGAATTCAGCCAGACAGACCGGGTTATAATGGCTACGTATGCGAAGGCATAACGTATGACATTATAGACCCTATAGACTGTACCGTTAACTTCTATGAGTTGTTGCCCCCAAACATAACAGGGAGCCAGACTAATGCCTCATACGAAGATCTGTCTGCTTTGGAGACCGATCCTACTCTGGAAGCTATACATGAAGCCTGCGATCTAAGCTTCAATCCCTTCACAGGTACCTTCATAGATATGTATCAGCGCTTTATTGATAACACACTGGATCATTATATAGCTGATGATTGTTATGAAACCACAACCTCAGTATATGGCCAGGGCTTCTTAGGGCCTAAACCTATGACAGGTGTAACAGGTGATTGTGGTTGTGGTAATACAGTAGCACCGCCAGTAGCGCCTCCGAAACCATGGGGTGACAGTAGCAGTAGTAGTGAAGATGCTGATTATAGCACAAGCTCCAGCCTAGGTTTCACAAGCTCAAGTAGTAGCCTTGGTTTAACAAGTTCAAGTAGTAGCTCAAGTAGTAGTCTAGGGTTAACAAGCAGTTCAAGTAGTAGTAGCCTCGGTTTCACAAGCTCAAGTAGTAGCCTCGGTTTCACAAGTTCAAGCAGCAGCCTAGGTTTAACCAGTAGTAGCAGTTCAAGCAGCAGCTTAGGTTTAACAAGTTCAAGTAGTAGTTCAAGCAGCAGCCTAGGTTTAACAAGTAGCAGCAGCAGCCTAGGTTTAACCAGTTCAAGTAGTAGTTCAAGTAGCAGTTCAAGCAGCAGTAGTTCAAGCAGCAGCCTAGGTTTAACCAGTAGCAGCAGCAGCTTAGGTTTAACAAGTTCAAGTAGTAGTTCAAGTAGCAGTTCAAGCAGCAGTAGTTCAAGCAGCAGCCTAGGTTTAACCAGTAGCAGCAGCAGCCTAGGTTTAACCAGTAGCAGCAGCAGCTTAGGTTTAACAAGTTCAAGTAGTAGTTCAAGCAGCAGCCTAGGTTTAACAAGCTCAAGTAGCAGTTCAAGCAGCAGTAGTTCAAGCAGTAGTAGTTCAAGCAGTAGTCTTGGTCTAACGAGTAGCAGTAGTAGCTCAAGCAGCAGCTTAGGTTTAACAAGTTCAAGTAGTAGTTCAAGCAGTAGTCTTGGTCTAACGAGTAGCAGTAGTAGCTCAAGCAGCAGCTTAGGTTTAACAAGTTCAAGTAGTAGTTCAAGCAGCAGCTTAGGTTTAACAAGTTCAAGTTCAAGTAGTAGTTCAAGCAGCAGCTTAGGTTTAACAAGTAGCAGTAGTTCAAGCAGCTCAAGCAGTAGTCTTGGTCTAACCAGTTCAAGTAGCAGTTCAAGCAGCCTCGGGTTAACAAGCAGCAGTAGCAGTAGCAGTGTGCTTGATACTTATGGGGTCGTTGCGAGCACTATCCCGGTCGTTATGGGTGGAAATTACGTAGTGCACAGTGTACCTTAATAAATAACGGAGATACAATGACAGTTGAATTAAATACACTAGCTCCTTTAAAATGGGTCGCAGATTATAGCGGTGCAGCTCCTACAATAGATAGTACCGACGATGCACTTGTAGGGGACTTTGCAGTAGATACCTCTAACGATGCAATATGGTATTGCAGAGACAACACAGCAGCAGCCGCTGTATGGTCTGGACTGAAACCTATATGGATTGAATCAGGCTCAGACATAAACTTTAATACAGGAAACGTTAGTATAGGTACTGCGTTTGGTTCACCGTATGCTCAAGCTGATGATTTTGTAGTTTATGGTGCAGGAGACTGTGGTATTACTCTTATGGGTGGTAAAACCTCAGCTGATACATCTCATTTATTTTTTGGGGATATTGACGGTGCAGGGGTAGGCAGTATTACTTATACCCATTTTGCAGATGAAATGACATTTAGAGTTAATGGGTCTGAAAGCATGCGCATCGACTCAAGCGGGGATGTGGGGATTGGATACACAACTCCAAGTAATTTTTCAGCCAGTGGCGCAACTCAACTAGTAGTGGGTGGTGGTTCGGGGAATGAAGGAATTACCATCTTCAGTGGAACCACGGGGACCGGTTCTATTGCTTTTGCAGATGGAACAACAACGACCCAAGGATATGAGGGGCTGATTACCTATAATCATAATACAAATTACATGGGCTTGTGGACTAATCATGTTGAAAGAATGAGAATCGACTCAAGCGGGGATGTGGGGATTGGCGGGACTCCTGGCCACGCTTTAGACATTTGGGATGGTGCAATAGGATTAGTTATCGGTGCTCAAAATGCCACAAAGAACAGGACTAATTCTACATCTAAAGTTTCGCGCATAGGGATGCCTCATTATACACTTGCAGAAGAACCCGTTGCTGTATTAAGTTGCATCTCAGGGTCGGCATCTAACATAATTAATATAGGTGGTGCGTCTGTTTTAATGAACACTGCAACCGATATTAAATTCTATACTAGTGCTACAAATACAACGGTAACTGGAACACAAAGAATGGCCATCGCCTCAAACGGCGCAGTTAATATAGTAGGCGCATTAACTGCCGCATCCTACTCAGATAACACCCCTTTCTTTTCAGGTGATGCAATAACTGAGATTATGAAAGTCAAAGGTAAAGACGGGGAACTTGACCATAAAACTCTACCAACTTTTGCAAGGATCACCAAAACAGAAAAGGTAAAAGACAAAGACGGAAAAATTGAAAAGGATGTAGACGGAAAAGACAAGGTAAAAATCACAGAACACAGAGATTTAGGTGCTATGATTTCAATTTTAACTAAAGGTATGCAAGAGCAACAGACTTTAATTACGGCTCAGGCGCAGACAATAAATAACCAGGACGATAGAATAAAAGCACTAGAAAGTGTATAACCAAAAGGAGAGCATGATGGGAAAGGAAGTTAAGAGGATGTCAATCGCAACAGAGGTACTACAGGCAACGCTGAACTACATTAGCGCACAACCCTATAACCAAGTTGCTAATTTACTTAATGAGATTCAAAAGGATGCTAAACCGATTGAAGAAGTAAAGAATAACAAGGAGAAATCAAATGAGTGACGACAAGAAGGAAACCCCGGCCGTAGAGAAAAAACAACAACCTGTAAGAATGTCCGTGTCTCAGCCCCTATTGCAAGGCGCAATAGACATCCTTCAAACACTACCTTTTAGTCAAGTTGCTGATGTATTGTTAGCCCTTCAAAAAGATATCAAGGTATCAACAGGGGACAAGTAGAGCTATAGTGTATAAAAATAGGAGGAACTATGCCTTACAAAGACATACCTAAGAAACAACCTCATTTATTTGAGGTTGAACCAGCTATCTATCAATTAGATGATGACCGTGTACAAGGGCTCCGTACAGGCGAAATTACCCAAACAGAATTCATGCGCCTAATGAAACAAGAAGACCCTTGGGAACTTAGGCAGGGTAAACTGCACCTTGTTACCGAAAAGGAGAATGAGGACCGCAAAGTAATGTTTACGAACCAGCGTAGGATGGCCCTCAAGAAAACTGGAGGGCTAACAGGCTCAGCTATCAGTGACGACCCTGCAAACTTTAAGAGGGCCTATCCAGAAGTAGCCATTGAGATCGACCGCGTAATGAGGGAGATCAAAGCTGAAGCGTGCGTAGGGTGTGCAGCCAATCAGAAGATGATACCAATCCTTGAACAGATACTTAAAGCAGAGACTCAAGGTAGAGACCTTACTATGCTTAAGAATCTAACCCCCCTTACACTCAAGAAACTGAGGGGTGGAGACATCGATGCAGAGGTAGATGTTGCACCAATAGAATATCCTCCTATGTTTACTAAGACTGTTATCCCTAAGCTACAGGAGCCTGTGGACGTGCCGGTCAAGCCCGACATTAAGAATTTTAAAAAGATCTCGAAGCTCTCCGTTACCCCGGAAGATTTCTGGGCAGCAGGACCACAGATCCTGGCAGTATATCCTGAACTGACCGAGTACTGGGAGCAGGTAATGACCAAGGCCAATAAAGCCAGCTGCAGTAGCTGTGTCCGTAAGCGGTATAAGAAACGAATACTAGATAGAATTAAAGCACTTGACCCAGAGGGTAGAGAGGTAGCTCCTCTGACAGCTGTTCTGGGTACCCGTTTTGTACGACTACTGACTAAGAGCGAAAAGAAAGGCACCGAGGCAATGGCGGCACCCATGCCACCATCTGATACGGGTAATGGCCCCCGCCCAAGCTGTGTTGATTGTGCTCGTAAGCATGTAGCCCAGGCTATTGTACTCCTAGGAGAGGCCCAGCTAGGCTACCCCGATCATAAGTGGTTGGCAGTAGGGCACTTAGCCGAAGCATCCGAAGAGATGCTCGGGGACTACCCTGAGATAGCAGCCGACATACGTACAGCTAGGCTCCTTGTAATGGAAGAAGACGTATCCACCCCTGATTTGATGGATTTATTCCCCTTATTAGGCGCTGAAGTGTCCCTCTTCGCTCCCGGGGGCTCGCGTGCGCCTCAAAAAAAACTCATTTTAAAGAACCACCAAAGCCCTGGCGACATAGTTATGATGACAGCGGCGGTCCGGGACTTTAAAAAGGCCTTTCCTGCCTACGATATAGATGTCAGAACCTCAGCGGACCCTTTGTGGGAGAATAACCCCTATTTAACACCTCTTGACGAGTCTGATCCTGATGTGGAGAGCATTGTTATGAATTATCCGCTCATACACAGAAGCAATGAAGGCCCACATCACTTCATAAACGGGTTTCGTATGTTCCTTGAAGACCATTTAGGGCTTAAAATACCCGCCGGACCCCTCAAAGGCGATATACACATCTCAGATGAGGAGAAAGGTTGGATATCACAAATAGAACAGGAAACAGGAAAGGATCAGCCTTACTGGGTTATTGCGGCCGGTGGCAAAACAGATTATACATGCAAGTTATGGGATCCCTCACGCTATCAGGCCGTCGTTGATGCTATGAACAAGATGGGCATACTATGTGTACAGATAGGTGAAGATGACGAGGGGCATATACAACAACCCCTTGAAAATGTAGTTAATTTAATAGGCAAGACCGACCTTAGAGAGTTTATAAGGGTTATATATCATTCTTCAGGGGTCATATGCCCTGTAACGTTCCCTATGGTAGCAGCTATAGCGGTGGAGGCTAGACCCGACAGATGCCTCAAACACCGCCCGTGTGTCGTTATTGCAGGAGGTAGAGAACCGGCACAATGGCAGGCCTATCCTGGCCATGCATTCCTACACACTCAGGGAAAGCTATCATGTTGTGACCAGGGTGGGTGCTGGAGAAGTCGTATTATACCCCTCGGCGACGGTGACTCCAAGGATAGTGATCTTTGTGAGAATCCTGTGAAGCTTCGTAATGGTAATACTATACCTAAATGTCTCGATATGATCACACCGAAGGAGGTACTCCGACATGTCAAAGAATACACAGCCGGTTTTAAGGCCAGTCAAGGTTGAGCACTACACGGATGAGTTTGGCATAATACACCAGAAAGACCCGATAATCATGCAGTATACCCCGGGCTACATTGAGCAGCTCTACAGTGATGATGCGCGCCAGATGGATATGCAGCGTATACGTATGGAGTATGTGCAGGACGTGCTTGGAGTTACGTATACCCACCAAGCAGATTGTTTAGAGATAGGGCCTGGTAGGGGTTACTTTATGCAATTTGCCAAAGGATCTCTAGGGAGTTTAGAGGGTTATGATATAGTTGATAGCCTTTATAGCACTGTGACTCAGCAGGAAGCTCTTAGTAGGCAGTGGGACATCCTTTTCATGTATGATGTTATCGAGCACCTACCCTCCCTCACTGACCTTTTTAAATATAAGTTTAAATACGCAGTGCTCTCGGTGCCTGGGTTACCTCCTTTGCACTACAAAGGCCCTGACCCTACAGCAGAACTAGAAAGGCTGGGGTGGCACCACTATAAACCGAACGAACATCTTCATTATTTTGACCCTTGTAGTTTTAAAAGGTTCTCGGACGCTAATAAGTTCCGCCTTCTTCGAAGTTCTAACCCAGAGGATGCGTTAAGATCCCACGAGGGAGTCCATCCTAATATAATAACATATACTATTGAGAATTTAAATGACTAAACTAGTAACCATGGATTGCAAATCATCATACAGGTTATCCAGTATGAAGCGGGCGGGGCATCACGCGATTATACGCTGGTTGATGGGGAACTTTAATCCTGCTGATATAGTTGTGCATAAGAATGGCGTTGAAGAAACCCTAGATGATCATAATCCCTATATACTACCAATAAATACACGTTTTAATAACAATGGTAACCAGGTTCGTAGGTTAAGAGGCAAGTTTTTGGCTGATTCTTATATCTATAATTATGAAGAAAAGTCTCCGAAACGAATATTAAATATAGAAAGCTACTCTAAAAACGATAGTGAACTCTGTGACATAGTAGTGATTAGAGATCCATATAATATGATAGCTAGCCGGCTGGAATGTAATTTTATAGATAACCAAGAAGCTAACTTACCTAAAACCGTAGCTTTGTGGTTAGAATATGCTGATGTTTACCTAAACCATAAGCAGGAAAATCTTATTTGTATTAATTTTAATGCCTGGTTTAGGGATAAAACATACAGACAGACTATATGTGCTCAAATGGGGTTATCCTTTTTAGATAGGTCGAGGGCTGAGGTGGCCCGGGCGGGTGGTGGTAGTTCCTTTGACGGGTTAACTTACGACGGTAAGGCACATCAGATGGATGTATTAAACCGTTATAAACATTACATGACTAATGCTCTTTATAAAAAATATGTATTAACTAATCCTGATATTAAGGAGCTCTCCCACAGGATATTTGGAGAAATAATTAATGCTTGACACTATCTCATTTATAACACTTGCTGATGATGGGTACCTCCCGGGGGTCTTTACATTGTGTCATAGTATTCGTCGCTGGTATCGTGACATCCCTATCCATGTATGGTATCTCATAAAGGATCCAGCCAACTTAGCTAGGCTGAAGGAGTTCCAGCAGGTGCACAATAATATAATACTACATGATGCTAACCCTTATAAACAGGGCCGTAAGGAGTGGTACCTTAAGCCTGACATAATAGAGGCAACAGATACGGAGTCGTTCATATTTATGGACGCGGACGTATTGTTAACCTATAAGATTCCATCAGTATTTGATACTATAGAAGAGGGTTTTTTGTGGGGCTGCCGCTCGGGCAACCGGATACCCGCAAAGAATCAAGGGTTAACTAGCGTGCTACGGAGGGTAAAGCCTACTTCGCTAAATAGAGAACACTCACTACTAACCTCAGGTATTTTTGGTTGTAATAAGGAATTACACAAGAACATCTTAGATAAATTTAGAGCCGGTTGCGCAGATGAGGCGTTCAGGAAAACTGTTTTTGGTGATATGCATATTCTTAATTACCATATAGCAGTAAACAATTGGTGGCCCAAAGTACACTATTGTTCAGATAATTCTATCTATGGGACCATATTATGTGATATGGAGGCTACACGCTTTAAAGATGGACTATTTATAGTGTGTAAAGCTCATTCTAAGGGTATAATACGTATTACACATTACAACGGATCCAAGCCTTGGACCGAATCTGGACGATTAATGCCTAAGCGGAAGCTTAATACCAACTCCATCCAATTATGGGATAATGTCAACGCAAGTGTCCAGGCAGGGAACTCTTTTTGGGTGCCTTAAGGCCTTAAATAGGGGTATTTTAGCCTTGTTAAACCCCTTTAAACCCCTTTAAAACCCCTTAAAACCCCTTATTTTACCCCCAAAAACACCGAAAATAGGCCTTTTTTCTTGGCATTATATACTAGAACAATAGAGTCTATAACTACGTTGTTCGGGGTTACTTTTTTTTCGCTATGAGCTGACCTAAATGGTGATAAGGATCTGTTTAGGTGGAATATTAAACACGTCAAAATGCGTATCGAAGACTGACATAATGTCGTCTCTTGAAGAAGTCGATTAATACAAGGCTCGTAGTGAATTTTTAAGTACTGCTACTGCTCTCTGAGCTACTCTCGCTGCTATTAGAGCTACTGCTACTTTCGCTAGTATAACTGCTACTGCTATCACTGCTCTGACTTGTGCTACTGCTGCTATAAGCCCCGGCTGCTGTGCTACTGGAACTTTCGTTCTCAACCCACCCGCCGCTGCTCTCGCTACCGCTGCTATCAGTCTTGGTACTCTCACTAGAGAAGCTACTGGAGCTTGTTAGGCTTGTGCTACTGCTGGAGTTACTACTAAGTGTGCTGCTACTATCACTGCTCTCACTACTGGAGAGAGAACTTCTGCGACTGCTCTCACTGGCACTACTATCAGATCTACTGGTCGGTGTGCTTTCTGAGCTGCTTAAGGATGTTGCACTACTTGTGCTGTCACTACTGGAGCTTAAGCTACTTGAGCTTGAACTACTAAGTGAGCTACTGCTGCTGCTAGATGCTAGGCTTCTAAGAGCTTCACTGCTGCTACTATTACTGGAGCTACTGTCTGAGCTACTGGAACTATCATATACTGTGTAGTTGAAGTTAACAGTTTCGTCTTCATATAACTCGTCAAGCTTATCTTTATTATTAAGGAGGTATTGTATGTCCTGTTTGATTATATCCCATGTGGTGTCCATGACATCTACACTGCGGAATACCAGGTCGATATATGTTAGACGGAAGAATGGGATATCCCCTACAGGCTCATTTTTTGGATAGTCTGCCATGTCGCTCGTCGAAGCAATATTGCAGAACTTATCATCCGGCACTATTTCTCCTGGTAAACTTGGGAATCTTTGGTAAACCATCACCTCGGGTTCCATTCCGACATGTTCAGATATCCATGCCCTCAACCGGTGTGTTCCCTCGGGCTGTAGTCGAGTTATTTTTGATTTAAGTTGTAAGCCGTATGATGACATATTTTTTAACCTCTCTATAGTGTTATCCTTAATATACGTCATATGTGAGGACTTGTAAAGCGTACCACATGATTATATATTAACTTATCATGGGACGCAGACCTTATACAACTGAATATTTTATTAAACAAGCCACACAGATTCATGGCTTAAAGTTCAATTAGACTCAATAATTGAATCACTTAAGCTTTGACTTACACGGTCCAATATTAAGTTGTATAGGGCCTGTTATACTATAGTGCTTGCTCAATGCTTCATATACAAGATCTGACTTACCGTTACGTATAGCCCTCAGAAGACCAGCCCCTATAGAGGGCGCCAGGTAACCGGGCTTGAGTTTCTGCTTCCTGCACTTGGAGCAACCACGTTTACCCATGGATCTTTTATATAGGTCACGTACCCCGCTCATTTCAGGCAACTGGTAGATAGCTGGAATCTGAAGTATATTAATAGAGTCAGAATCTGTTATGGTATTTGAGGGTTGTATTGTTGACATTGCGCTTCATCTCCATTATAGTATTTAATAATATACCCTTTACAAACATAGGATACAAAAAATTATGAACACACTAGCTGATGTTTACGGGGATGCTTCATACAAAGGTTTTATGAAGATTGCCCAAGAAGTAGAGATTCCAGCCTTTGTCAAAGAAGGATCTCTTGACTCGGACGCTTTCAACACGTACAGCCCTGACGCTTTCGGGGACCCTTCTCAGCGCAAGTACCCAATCGATAATAAATCGAATACGTGGGTCTCCAGAGAATTTTTCGAAAGAGAAAAGGTTATGTATGACCCTCAGATGCGCGATGTGATTGAACAGCGCATACAGAAAGCAGCCTCCTTCTGGAAACTGCCTGAGTCCGTAAAGATCGCTGCACCAGATGAAGAGTATCATCCAGTGTCTGCTATGCATGGCAATAAGAAGATCTTCGAGACTAAGATCAGCCGCCCACAACATTATAAAGAAGCAGCCGAACATCTGATCAATAACAAGAGCAAGATGACATATGAGATGAGGCGCACGTTTGCACGTGACCTACTCAACACACCTGAAGAGCTGCGTATGGACTTAGACAAAGAAGCATCCGAATACTTAGAGAAGGCGGCCGGTTATGGCATGGCCACTAATGTAACACTCATGGAAGGTATCATGAGCCGCGTTGCTCACTTATATAGAACTTACCCTGAGCTCTCTGACAAACTCGTCAAAGCAGCAAAGGAACTCAAAGACATGGACTATACACCAGCCACCCTTGATAGGGTTGCGGGTATGCTTGATGTCGTTGATAGAGCCGTTGAACTGCATCGTTACTATGATAACGGACATAAGACTCCTGAGGAATCTGTGTTTACTATCACTGAGAAGACTGCACGTGACTTCACTGAAGAAGCCGTCAGACTCTCTACAGGTAACGTTATCAGCAAGACAGCCCTACTGAACAAGAAATCAATGGTAGATGAATTCTTTGAAAACTACATGGGCGAAATGCCTTATGAGTCTGACCAAGAAATGATCGAGATTGTAGCATCCCTGCCTCGTGATGATGCAGAAGCACTTGAGAGTTCAGTATCACTTAAAGGAATAAAGATATAAATGTATCCCGAATCAGTAGCAGAGAAGCTACGGGATCCTGCACTGTTCTGTTCCTCTGTTCTGATTTTGCTTATAGATAACTTCGGCACGGAGGTACTGGACTGGGAACCGGAAGCTATATACCTTGAGTTGGAAGACACCTTCAAGGTAAAGGTCACCAGATTGCTGGCTGATAAGATTAACGCAGCCTGCGCATTAATGTCGACCGATTTATACCACAAGTCACTAGAGGGCTTCTGTACTATTAACTCCGCCTTCAACTTCAAGACAGTATCCGATTCAGACTTTAACTTCTGCACCCTTGAGGATATCATGTGGGGTTTAACAGAAGCACGTATGCTAGAAGGCCCGGCAATGTTCGACGAGGCAGAGTTCTCCCATGACATTGCACGCTACACAGCAGAGCTTCTATCTGTAGAGGGTATAACCAAACCTCCGGAACTAATGAAGTATGCAGAGTATGAACCCGGTGAACTAGATCAGCGCAGCCTTACGTTGGCTGGTGATGCTATGGCAGCAGAGGCATACTGGGGCAGACAAGAAGAAGAACGCGTTAAGCTAGAAGAATTGGCTACTAAAAACTTAGAGGCGCTGTTAGAAGAAGTTACAACACTTCCCCTTAAAAATGGTAAAGCATCTCTTCCTGAGAATTTTAAATAAACAACAGCTACCTTAAACCCTCCTCTGCTTCGGCGTTGGAGGGTTTTTTATTAGGAGTAGTATGGACGATATACAAAAACATGGTTCGATCTATTTAAAAAGAGTAAGAAAGGAGGATGCTACTTGCATTGGCTGTTACTTCCATCAAAATAGAGACGTAGAGGAATGCCCAGTGCCTAGGCACATGTCATGTTACAATGCCGCCAATTACGCGTGTATCTGGGTGGAGATGGATAACCTATATGGGGACCTATTAACAGTAAAGGAGTTAACAGATGGTAATAAAAAAGGATAAGAAGGGGAGGCGCTATAAGCTTGTAACAGGTCCTATAACAGGAGTACCTACTTGTGTTAAATGTGCCTGGGGCGGTACCCTAACCTGCGCCCGTGATTCAAAGGAGTGGCTGCATATGTGTACGGACAGCGACCTCCAACAACAACATGCCCTTCCCGGAGCATATACGCTTTTCTGGGAACGGATGGATGACTTATATGATGATCTACTTAAAGTAAAGGAGCTTACAGATGAAAGTAACAAACATTGAGGAGATCAAACCTCCCACAATAGCCTGCCACGCGGCAGCCATAGAATATAACGGAGACGAACCCATCTATGCATGGTTCGGAGGCTCGCGCGAAGGTGCGGGAGATGTTAGAATCTATATACAGTATAAAGGTAAGGTACATCCTCTGCGCATGAGCCTGGATTGTGCACTACCGGCATGGAACCCTGTATTCATGAGAATGCATGACCAGCTTTATATGTTTTTTAAAGTAGGAACATTCTGTGACAGTTGGCAGACCTTCCTATTAGAGATTAGCTTTGCTGACGATAGTATCTGTTTAGGTAAAACTATAATGATGCCTGCTGGGTTTAATGGCCCTGTTAAGACTGCCCCTGTAGTAATGGGTAATATAGCATATATGGGATCATCTGTAGAGACCCATTTTAAATGGACATCCTATACAGAGACCGCTATCCTTAATGATGGTAAGTGGTTCTTTCACCGGGGCGACCCTATTGGAGTATTCAGTACACACCCATTCAAAGGTTTAATACAACCTGCACTGTGGATGGAGGGTACCGTACTGCACGCAATGTTCCGTAGTAGTAAGGAGTCAGGATACATATGGCACGCTATGCAGGATGATGATGGTAACTGGCGCCCCGCTATGGCTACACATATACCTAATCCTAATAGCGGTATAGATGTTGTACAGCATAGTAATGGTAAGCGTTACCTTATATATAATCCATCAGCCGAGGCAAGGACACCGCTGAACATAGCGGAGTTCGAATTGAATAAGGCTGGTAACCCTGAACTTTTGAAAGTTGTGGAGATAGAAGCAGTGTCGAATGCACAAGCGTGGAACATTGGCACACCAGAGGTTTCTTATCCATATGGAATAGAAGCACCTAACGGCGATATAACAGTGGTCTATACCCATAGGCGTAAAACTATTAAATGTGCTACTGTGGTACCTTAAAACGTCCACACGGGCATTCTAGGAGGATGATGAAGATACTAAAGAAAACACTTGTAGAAATAAGAGGAATAACAGTATATGCAGTATACTTTGAGATGGGGACAAGGGAGACTTATCCTTGTGACATATGTTGCTTTGAGCCAGACGCCCCTCCCCCTGCCGGTAGTGATCAGAGTAGACGCTGCCCTCATTCGGATGGTGAGTGTCCTACTCAAACATACTTCGAAGCACTGGACCCTCTACACGCAGATTTATTAAAAGTAAAGGAGATAACAGATGGCTGACAAAGAACAAGCAGAGGCGAAGCAGTTATATACGGCTCGCAAAAGTCACTTAGATGTTCCTGTTGGTTCTTTTAATCTATTAACACACCAATGGGAGCCTTCAAGAACACATAAAGAATGGCAGCCGTGTTGTACGGCTATCCAAGGGTCGGAGAGTCAGGAGGGGTATATGTTTACCCACTGCATGTCTTCCCGACATATAGGCCACAAGTGTGGTTTAGAAGGCAAGGAACTATTAGAGTTCGTTGATTACACCGAATGCCAAGCATTTGATGATGAACTAGCAAAAGGAGATATCTATGACGACGAAGAGATCGAAAAGTGCTGCGATGCTTAGGCATGTTTATCATGTCGGGTGGTGCAGGCTATACAGATTGAAGAGAAACTTGTCCAAGCTTTCTAGAAAAGAGTTTGATCCTGTTTTTCTAAAATACCTTGCTGACCGGTGGTGGGTTAATGAAACAGCACTGCAGGAGCATATAGAGCTGGAGCATGTGTCTCAAAAGCTCAGCTATGGTTACGACGATGAGGAGGAGGGCATCCACTATTCCAAGAAGTTGTTCCCTATGCCCTCATGGGCAGTGGACCGATGTAATAGGTTCGATAGGGGTGGCCTGATAGAGGACACTTGCGAGCACGGAGTGGGACACCCTAACGCCTTTTGGCTGGAGTTTAATGCCTTGGTAAATGAGTGGAACGGCACACCAGAGCGTAGTAGGCATGATGGCACACACGGCTGCGATGGCTGCTGTAGGCATGAGGATACCCGTAAAAGAAAAGGAGACCCGCCATGGAGGCCTACCCAGACCCCTTAAAAGATGATGCATACACCAATGCACATATGATGCTGGATGAGCTGGTGAGTATTCGAAGGAAGCACACCATTATAAGAATAGCCCTGGAGCAGGCCTCATCTAAAGGTGATTCAATGCCTGTTCAGGGTTGGAACACGGAGGCCCTCATAACAGGGGCCATGGGCAGGGGTGAGCCTTGTCTACCAGCTGGGCTCCTAGATGAGCTTACTTAAAGCTCGCGCTTGTCAGGGTCTTCGTTCTTTTTAAGACGTTGTTCCTTGGCCTCGCCGACGCGCTCAATAATGTCCTTAACGATGTCCATCATGACTTTGGCATCTTTTACCTTTTCTAGCTTGGAAGCTATTACAACAAGCACCTCTGCTCGTTCGATGGCTTCCTCGATAGAAAGGATCTTGGTTTCGACTGGGTTACCAATCTCTTTAATACCGTCTTTACGTTTGCCTGTGTCATAGACCTCCAGGACAACATTACCGTTCTTGGCTGTTACGCCCTTAATGTTCGACATGTGTTGGGATTCCATAATATCCTCCGGTTACCAAACTACTTTCTCTGGATCAGTCGGGGCCGCTAAGGCCAGCTGCTGTTCCGTTATTGTAAACTTATCCTTGACAGTGTTCATGTCAGGGTACGATTGACGTGTGTGCCATATGGCCGAACACGCATAATTTAAAGCATGGGCAAAGTCATCACTCTTTTTGGGAGCTTTGCCTATAAGATACATAATACCGCCTCTGGGTAATTCCCGGGGCATCTCTACAAGGTTAAGTAGATCATCCAGTACTATCTTGGATTCGTCATCATAGAACGGCAGTGAGATCTTATGTGCCCTTAACATAGCGCACATAACAGCCAAGCTCCGTGCTTTATCGATGCTGTAAGAGAACCGGGTACCGTTACCTGTAGGTGGGTTATAGGTTATAACATCTTTGTTGGTGCTGCTAACGTATGTGTAAGGTATGATCTGATGATCGGGCAAACCTGCCTGTCTCATCAAGGATTCCCTAACATAACCTGCGCCACCATAATCATGTGCCATATAGACACACTGAAACTTGCGGAACTGATCCATGATATACATGGACTCTTCTTCAGGGCTCATACCCATGGGGAGCCTCTCAGAGTATAAGTTATCTACTACATCTGTACCGTTACGGAAACCCACGACGGCTAATGCAGTGTAGCTCTCTGATAAGTCTCCGCCACCACTCCAGTCAACACCCATAACATAACCGGAATACTGGTTGCGCAACTTAATTGTAGCAGCCATATCATTCTTATGTTTACCGGCCGCTGAGATTAAGTCGGCTTGTGATAATAGTTTAACGTTTTCATCGCAAGGCACCCCCAGTACCTCGTTATAGAATTTAGCCTTAGAGTAGGACCCGGGACCTTCCATTTTACCGAGTAGGGCCTGCCACTTAGCTTTAATCCCATAATGAAGAGGATGTGTTACCTGGCAGAAATGATAACCAGCATGCGTGGCAGCCAAGTCAGGCCGTGCATGTACATAGTAACCCCGGCGCCCATCTAAGGTGCCCCCGCATTTGGCACATATAATAGTTTTCTTACCCAGCATCTTAATCAGGTCCTGCTCAATCGATGCTATATTCTTTTTACGACAGTGACTACAAGGGATACACCACTCCGCCATACTACTGTCGTTCCACACCACTGCAAGTGTTCCATCCGACGTCTTAGGCGTACCGGTATATTGCTGGAAACCGAAGTACCTATTTGCACTTGTTGTTTCGAATAAAATTGGGAGGAAATCGTAGTCAATGTCTTGGCAATTAAGGCTTTGCACATTATTTGCAAGAATATAATTATGCGTTCCGACCACCTCTATATCGTAAACAGGCTGCACAGCTGTAACCTCTATTTTAGATATTCTGCTAAGGGTTACGCCTGCTCCAGCTTCCTTGCACGGTAACGCCGCTGGTTGTCCCTCAACTTTAACTTCTGACACACCTCGGCCTGGCAGACGGTGCTTGTCTTCTTGTAGAGGGGTTCCCCGCAGTACCTGCAATGGCCTGTTGGCCCTTTCGCCAGTATTTTGCGCTTGTGCCGGGCATTCGTTATAAGGCGCTGTCTTTCTTTCTCTGCAGGGTCGTTGGCAAGCCTCTCTTTCCTGCGTTGGTCCGACCGGGCATTCTGTTCTTTTACTTTGTCGGGGTTGTTCTTGCGCCACTCTTTTGTGTGCACTGCCTCTGCTTTGTGGTCCCTGCGTGCGTTGGCCTTGTCCAGCCGATCTCTGTAGCGTCCCTGGTCCTTCTTTAATTTTGCATAATACCGTTTGCGCTCCGACTGTAGACTTGCTTCGTATGCCGGGTCTCCCTTTAGCGATGTCCGCTTGTCGCGTTTGCGTTCGTTTACAAGGTCCCTGTTGCGTTCCAGGTAGGCTGCTGCATGCTTTCTTCCCATTGCCCTGCTGTACACTAGGTCCTTGTAGTAACAGCGCCTGGCTATTATCCTGGATTGTTCCGGGTTGGCACGGCGCCACTCCGCGGACTTCTCCATTATGTATTCTTTGTTTTCTTCGTAATATTCGTGTTTGACTATGTGATCGTACTCCTCTTTGCATGCACCCTCGCATACCCATGCTCCCTTGGTTAGCTCTGCCCCGCACATTAAGCAACGGTGTTCTATACGGTTTATCTTGTAAGCCATCGGTGCAGGCATGTAAGGTGCTATCAACGGTATCAGGGTTATTGTGCCCTTCGCAGTTATGTATAGCAGAGGGTACGTGAAGACTTCCCCGTCCCTCGTTTTGTTCACCATATACACTTTGCTCTCCACACCATACTTGGCCATTAGCCATGTAGATAGCAGGTCCACTTCCTCCGGGCTGAACCCGTGAGTCGATATGCTCACAGTCCTGCGTCCGCTGTCCAGACATCCGTCGTCCCCTATCCACCACGCTATCCCCTCGGGGGTCAGCTGTGAGAGCCACTCCGTGTTCACTAGCTTGTGATGCCCGTCCGGGCATGTTAGGGTGAAGATATAGTGAAACACTGAGAGGGCCTGCGTCCTCCAGACACTCGACCATTCTCCGTAACCCCCGTTCTTGATCTTGTAAGGTGCTCTGGTGGCGTACTCTGCTAACAGGGCGTACTTCTCCAGGTTGTATTGGTGCTGGCACCACCCGTGATTTGAGCGGTAACATACAGTCTGCTTGGCTGCGCTGCTTACCTGCATTGAGCCATCCCCTAGCATCGTACCCAGTAACAGCTGCTTCTGTGATGCCGTCAAAGTCTCCGGTTTGTTTTGCATACTCATAATTTATTACCTCCGATAATCGTACAGGGCCTATAGATGTGGGGAATGAATGATCACCCGTACACTCTATTGTTTCACCTGTCTCTAGTGTAACTTTAAAACACAGCCGCTCCCCGTGATAGGAAGCATCCTTTGCTGCGATACTATTTAACACTGTACCATCATTGTTGAAAGAATGCAAGTACTCACCTGCTTTAACTTCACAGACCTTTTTGGATGAAAAAGTCACTCCGTCATAACTCGTTGATATTAAAGTATTTGCGCTGAGGCTCTCGTCAATTGCGACACATGAGATTGAGGATATGCCCCTCACACGATCGGGATTTAGGTAGCAATATTCTAGGAATATCATAGACCCAGAATGGAACTCTTTCGTGTAGAATTTACCCACCTCCTGGTCCGACATCATATCGCTCTTTATGAGAGAGTGTTTAAGAAGAGGCCTCAGGATGGTAGCATTATAGCGGGCCAACTGGTCAGCACGGGGCTCGATTATAAGTGTATGGAAGCCTTTGTAGTAGTGGGCCCTTAAAATAGCCTGTGCACTTAGGCTCAGACTTTTTCCTACTTGCCGTGAGCAGCAATATACAACAGATCTAGGTTGTTCAAATTCGAAGAATGGTGCCATCTGATAATGGAGGTCAGTTGACATATGTTCTTCACCTATTTTGAACACAGGTAAGAGAGGTGCAAAGGATGTAACCCACCCCTCATCTACAGCGCGGAAGTATTCCGCAATGAATTGATTCGTATTAAGACCCAAACGTTCCTCCTAAGTGCTTCGACAGCACACAAACTTATTATTTAATTTATTCGCATAAAGATGTTTTGTAAAGTATATTAGCATAAAATACAGGAATTGCAAATGCCGAGTCAGAGCTCAAGAGAAGCACTCAAGCGTAAAAAGCTTGATTTTAATGAATTGAATAATGATTCTGCCGGTCCTTATAAGACCCGCGGACTCATTTCCCATGACCGACCGTTTGAGGAGACGGTAGCACTACGACCTATTGACACAGTCAAGGATCGTGGGGCGACTTTACCTCTGGACGATGGCGAGTGGAACGATTCATCTTCCAGCTCATGACACCCTCTTCAACATACACGGAGGTGTAAGTGTGAAATCGAAGAAGGATTATGAAGGCTGAAAAGTATCTCTCAGAGGGCGGAGGTTTAGCCCTTATGGTTATTAGTGGCTTATTGCTGCTATTCTTGTTATGGGTAAGCCCTATAGCTGCAAGTTGTGCTGGCTTCGCCACCATGATATTAATACTACTCCCCCGCCTCTCCGCTAACCCGGAAACAGGTTCAGGTGTAGGTATTATAGCAGGGCTACCGGTTATCGTAGGGTTATGCGTACACCCGGTGGTGTTCTGTGTAGCTGTATTGGCAACTTGGTGGTTAATCGTAGGACTTTCTCAGAGCCTAACCGACTCAGATTCCCCGTAACAAACACGCTGTCGAGCACCGTGGAGGATTTCTTTAATTTATTAAACCGGAGATAGAATGACTAATTTATTAATTTTAAGTTCGAAAGATGAGGCTGACACTGTCAGTTCTAAGGTAATGGCTAACCATGACATCGTCATACAGGCCATCGAAGACACAGGGATGTATACAATCCTGAAGAGCAGAGGCAAGACCAGGCGAGCAAAGATGAACTGGCCTGATGTATGTAAACTGCGAGTAAAGCTTGAGACAGAAATTGCAGAGGCCTAAAAACCTGCATCTCCTTCTCATACTCTTCCTCTTAACCTAATATTACAAAAGAATTGAATATTTATTCTAAATATCCCCTTCTTCTGTAGAGATTGAAACAGACGCACCAGCTTTTCGGCTGGTGCGTTGAGCTACACATTTGTATTACTGAAAAGGAGGTTTAATGTCTATACAAAAGTATAACGCTACACTCAACAGAGTATCAGCATCGTTTGCAAAAATATCAAAGCTTATTGACAACCACGTTGATAAGTACACCATGCACAAGAAATGGGATTGCTGGTTTAGACTCCATGATGCATTCAGGAAGAAGTATCATATCAGAGCCTACAGCAGATCAAAACGCGATAACATGGATATCATGTTCGCAATAGCCTTAGCCCCTGAAGGCAACGGTAAAGGTATGTTAAATGAACTCGAACAGCTCGCAACGGAGATGTTCACCTAACCAACAAGGAGTATTATGTCAGAACTAATGTACACACAGTTAATCGGAGTCACAGCAGGCATGGGCCCAGGAATCATAATTGGTTTCATACTGTGTGCTATCCTGCTTCAGCGGGCTATCATACACAGTACCATGCATGCATTGATGCTTTCGCAGAAGGGCGGGCCGGCACCAGGAGGAGGCCCTACAGAGGACGGAGAGCAATTAAAAGTTAAAAGCCTGCATGAGATCCACGTAGAGGGTAAACGTAAACAGGAGGCTACTAAGAATGACGCACAGGACAAACCACAAGAAGGCTAAACCAATCAGATCGATTGTTATACCTACTGACTTGGATAGAGGGAAGTTAGTACCAGTGACGTGGTACCCTGATGCAGAGATCTATGAGTGTGGTGGTGACTTCTATCGTAGGAACTATGATTTTAGATCAATCGACGAGTACGCAGGCAGATGTGAGACCTGTGATATGTGCGAGGAAAATACAGGGCTCACAAACACACTCTGTAAAACCGCGCCTCGTAACAAGACTGATTTAGGTATAAAGGACTGCTCGAAGCAGCCACTCTTCAATATGAAGCTGATGGATGAAATTCACGCAGAACTGTTAAAGGTATCAACAATACCAGAAAAGGATAATAAAGATGAGAACAATAACAAAGATCCATGATTACTACGATGGTTTGATGCGAAGCGATGAAGACGATAAAATAGTTTTCATGCGAAACACCAGTGAGGTTCCCTTTGCGGAACTGGATATAGATACGAAGAGAACGCAGCATTATAAGCACTGGCATGGAAGCGCGGCTCGTTTTGACTACTTCCTTACAGCCAATGATGATGAAGTCCGTAGATGGGATGGTAAGGTACACTCCTCTGAGAGCTTCGTAGTGGGCTTTTGCGGTAAGATCTATACCGGACTACGCGTTAAGAGGACTAATGGTCTCTGCGTTACCGCACAAGGCTATAAGAAAACAAATGAGATCCTGTACGGAGACGATATGATTGAGTACCTGGAACATATCAGTGCTGATGACTGTGAGAACCATAGTAAATCGCACTGGCCCTGGCAGTTCACGCATTACGCAGGAACTGCGGCTAAGATACGAGACGCAATGACGCTTATGGAGAATGGACCACTTAAGGAGCTATTTATCAGATACCGGGTGCCTTACTTTGTGATGGAGGATTATGTGAAGTGTACTCTATTGCCGGTATTGAAGGACTACCAGTTCTACAGGGTATTTGACGCTTATCAGACTTATCAGGAGGTCCGGATGTTTGTAGAGGGCAACCTTGCACAGGATACTCAAGTCGTAGTACCTGTAGGCGGAGATTTAATAGTCCGCGATAGTAAGGGCTTCGACAAACACAGCTTCCGTAAGGACAAGCAGGATAAGAAACAAAAAAGGAGAAAACATAGAACATGAGTAATATGCAGAAAGACTGGGAAGCTGACCTTATGACTGAGTCCAAAGAGGATCTCATAGAAATGGTCAAGCATTTCCAGGAAATAGCGCTGGGTACATATGACCCAGACAAAGAGGAAGAGAACTATATGCTGGGGGTGGCTGTTAACATGTTCACCACACTAGCAAGTTGTATTCACAGGGGCGGTACCATTGAGTACCACGACGAGACAGCTAAATGGAACTGTGTCGAACTTGCCGATGTTATAACTAACTGGGAAGTTAAGTACACCCGTGATAACATAAGGATGAAAGAGAAGTAATATCATACGTTGGTAGCTAATAGGGTTAAGCGCTCGCATTTCAAGCGAGGTCAGAATAGACCGTACACCTGGTTAGGTTTATTCCCAAAATTAGGAACGGTATGCGCATACCGGTTCTATGGGTGATGGTAGTTCGAATCTATCCCAACGTGCCATTTTATTTAAGGTCCTGTAGCTGATATTGGGTTAGCGGCTGGGTGTTGCCTTTGTCATAAGGCACCAGTGTCAGATCGGCAAGAAACATAGCCAACCGGTTGGTTATACGAAAAGCCTATCGGCCAAAATTTATGCAGGAAGCGCAGGAACAGTGCGGAATGTGTAATGGGCGTATAAGGAGGTTCGATTCCTTCTGGGATCACCAGTTTTTGAGTAGAGCGGGTGACATCCGCGAGTCGTGGTTACTACAGCCCCCTACATCCCGATTGAGCGGCCCAAAAAAATATCGGAAGACGGCCGAGGCGCTCAGGGGTGATAAATAAAGGAAGAAGGTGGAGGGATCTATGGCCTATGTAACGGGTTTAATAGCGTTTGCATAGATCGTCATGAAGCCAAGGCCTATGGAGGGGTTACAAACCTCCGGCCGCTGCCGTAGTTCGAGAAGCCACTTTAACCCGCTCTGCTCATTTTTAACAAAGGAGATACATGTACAAAGTAATGCATTATAAACACCCAGACGAAGCCAAACTCATACAGCGTATGTTTGTTTGGAAGGGGTATGGGTGCCCTATGAACGAAGACGGGGTAATGGTCCGCCGCGATACAAACGGCAAGGATGCAGCACTCCTCTACAAGCACAGAACAGTTGTGGCTGTAGGCTTCTTCGAGTCAGTTGAATATTTAAAGAAGATCGAAGGACTGAGTGATGAGGTACAAAGTATACCGGTGAGACCTGCAAGGGTACCACCTAAACCTCGGCCAAAGCCAGAGGTCAGTCCCATTACAAAGGTCGACAAGCCCGCCGATCCTTTTGATGTTAACAAACTAAACGGGCCAGGATTTTAAGGAGGATGTATACCAGAATCAAAATCAACGGACAAATTAAGAATACTCACAGGTTATACAGAAGAATTAACCGACGCCATAATAGCGACAGGTCTTGAGAGCATTAACAGGGTGATTGAATCAATTGAAATCACCTGGGAGTCTGTCACTATCTGTGGTGCTGACAGTATGCCCTGCCCGGGTCTTAAGATTGTATTTAGAGACGGCAATGTAACAGAGAAAACCGTAAGAGACGAAAAGGAGAACTTTGCAGAAATAACATGATAATATTTGCAGCAGACATACACCTGACACCTAGAGCCTGGACTAACCGCTGGTCTATAGAGGGCGATGCCTTCTATGCACTCCAGCAGATCCAGGACTATGTGAAAGGTAAGAAATGCTCAGGCATAGTACTGGGCGGAGACACAACAGACAGCAACACACCGGATGCAGCAACACTGTACCACCTGTCTGAGTTTATGCACAAGATGACGGTCATGGGTATACCTGTGTACTTCATCAACGGGCAGCATGACAGAGGCGCTTATGGTCACTCCATTCTGGAAACCTATGGCGCCAAACATATTGACCAGGAGATTATTCAACTGGAAGGTAAAACATATTATGGCCTGTCATACAGGTCTCGTTCAGATCTACTTACTGCACTTGCTGATGTCCCGGAATGTGATTTCCTGGTAATGCACTGTGCGTTTAAACACCTGTTAAGCTTCGAAGGAGCATGGCAGCTGGAGCCTTCAGACATCCCTGAATACGTATCAAATGTATTGGTTGGAGACATCCATGTACAGGACGTATCAGCGTTTGATAAGCTCAAGATATACAGCCCTGGTTCTACTTATGCCTGCAACTCGGCAGAGATAAAACAGAAGCATGGGTTTTACACTATCGATAAGACAGATATTAAACATCATCTATTAAAGACTCGGACGTTTACTACACTCTCTGTGGAGGACACATCTCGAGACGAAGTCATGAAAGAACTGGAAGCTATTAATAAGAAAGCTGTTAAGGCAGCATTGCCTCCTGTAGTCTTTGTGAAAATGACGAAAGATGACACTTTAGCGTTTGACAAATTCGATAAGATCGTTATTGTAAGAATAGACGCAGCATTGGAACTTGTTGATGTGTCAGATCTACAGATAGACGCTGTCAAAAGCCTCAATCTGAAAGCTTCCTTACCTGCTGCAGTGGACCGCAAGAAAGATCCAGAACTTTATGATTTCTTAGAAGGGCTACTCGACTCTGCTTCGGCGGGGGAGTATATCTCTGACTGGGTTACTAAAGAGGGTGTTAAGCTTGTGGAGAAATAGTCTAACGCGTTAGACAAAATAAATAAAAGGAGATATAAGATGATAAACACACCCATACCGATGGTCGTAGAGAACTCAGAACAGGGTCCTAGAGGGTGGGATATCTTTTCCCGTCTGATGAAAGACAGAGTTATAATGCTTTCAACACCCATCGACGATATGGTATCGAATGTCATAGTAGCACAATTACTGTACTTGCAATCTGAGGACCCTTCTGCGGATATCGATATGTATATCAATAGTCCGGGCGGAACAGTCTCAGCAGGTATGGCCATTTATGATACTATGCAGATCCTTGGTTGTGATATTAAGACATACGGTATAGGCCAGGCCGCGAGCATGGGAGCACTGCTCCTAGCAGCTGGTGCACCCGGTAAACGTTTTGTCATGCCTAATGCACGTGTTATGATTCATCAGCCCCTCGGCGGAGCTGCAGGACAAGCCACTGATATTGAAATCCATACGAAGGAAATTCTTAGAATTAAGGATGACCTGAATAAGATTATGGTGAAGCATACCGGCCAGACTATGAAGAAGGTAAAGCATGATTCGGATCGTGACTTCTTTATGTCCGCGGAGGAAGCCAAGAAGTATGGCATTGTGGATGAGGTCCTAACTAATCTAAAATAGGAGGAGCTATGTTGCTCAATTCAAAAAGAGAAACTGTATCGTCTTGCACTAACTACGGAGATTCTAACTGTCCTCTATGCGATGACAAGTTATCCGCTAAGGTATGCAAGGACAGGGTTAGTCACTGGGCTCACTATCCATGTGCACATGATAAGAACCCTGATGGGCAGATAGAGAAGCCTAAGTGCATGCACTTTGAATCAGAATGGCATCTGCGTATGAAGCTTGCTTACATGACGTTTAATGGATGGGACATTGAAGTGCCTATCAAGATGAACGGCGTGAAGTATCTAGTAGACGCAGTGAACCTTAAGACTAAGGTAGCACGTGAGTTTGTACATACGTTAAACCCACAGCTGATAGAGAAGCATAAAACGCTTAAAGAGAAACGTCCGGACAATGTGATGTGGATATACGATGGCGAGATGTTTGCCAGTGCATACCGCAGACGGAAGTTCTCTGATAAAGGTACATACTTTCAGAAGATGTTAAAACCAACAGCACGACGTCTCTATGCCGTAACAGGCGGCCTTATCCATTTTGATGGCAAGATGTATAAGAAGGGTTCGTTTGGTGATTGCTGGTTTGAACAGACTGGTAGGGCTACACGGGAGATCCTTAAAAGGTATGAAGCTATCGACTTTACTAATGTCGAGAACAACCCGGAAGTAATACGTGACTTGGTATCCGACGAGGCTATCAAGCAATTTGTTAAAAAACTATGAGGTAAAGATGGAAAAGAGATTAACACACTTGAAGCTCAGGAGAGCAATCAAGAACAATAAGAAACTTATTATGACTGGTATATACCAGCCGGGTACACTCCATAAGAATATGAGTGACGAGGCTTATCATGAATCCAGGGCTGCCATGTATGACATGTACCCGGAGGCTAAGTCTATCTTCAAGTTTGTGGCAGATATGACGGAGCGTAAGACATATAATCCTACGTATCCTTTGAGTGTTCTTAAGCACTTGATCGAAGAGAAATGCGGTGAGGAACTGGTAGACGGAGTTGTGATTGCTACTATGCTAGCGCGTGGTTTCAAATGCAACCTTGACATCAGGGACCCACTGTTCAACGTAAGCAGCGCATCACCAGCCCTACAATAGGGTTGGCGCTTTGCGTCTTAACAGGAGGCTTGAATGCTGAAAATAAATCGTATTGTTATTGAGAACTTTTGCCAACATGAGAAGGTTGACTTATCTTTAAATGCTGGTATAGTATCATTAACAGGTGTGAATGGCGCCGGTAAGAGCAATCTTATCCGAGCACTATTCTACGGACTCACAGGCGAGGTCCTGGGGTCTGACAAGCGCGAGGATCTATTGCGCTGGGGCTCTTGTGAAGGGTCCGTTACACTATACGTCACCGATGGTGAACACGATTTTAATATCATCAGAACTATACACAATGGAAAACATAAACTAAATTCAACTAAATACGGCAAGCTCAGTAAGAAATCAGAAGTAAATGAGTTAATTTCTTCCCTCATCGGACTCGATGTTAAGCTTCTCGGACAGGTAGTATTCGTACCACAAGGTAAACTTGATGATCTGCTCAAAACAGAACATAGTGATCGCGTACGTACCTTCAATAGATTGTTTGGATTAGATGCTGCAGAGAAACACCGCGATGTATTGCAGGCGTTTAAAGGCAAGATCATCAACTATCCAGACAGAGAAGCAGAGGTCAAAGAAGATGTGGAGAAAGTAGCTGAATGCAAAGAACTACTAGATCACGTGAAAAAAGAACAAACAGAGATTAGTGAGATCATGGAAGGTCTCGAGACACAGCGCCCGCTCTTCGAGAGTGCATTGCTTGCACCCTCCTATGAAGAAGTCCATAAACTCTTGGACGAGAAGACGGAAGCACACAGGCTATTGGATGTACAGTTAGGTGAAAAACAAATCGAACTGGAAACCATGCCTGAACAAGCTGTCCAAATCTCTGAAGAAGAGACTCGCAGAGCCCATGCGGCTACTAACCTTAATATCCTGCACGAACAATGTGTAGCTGTACATGATTCCCTCGAAGCCTTCGACAGACAGGTTCCAAAGTTGGAGCCTCGCGTACACACGGAAGACCAGATAAAACAGACCCAGGACAGGCTGACTGATTTTCAGAAGAAGTACGACTTAGCGAAGGAAGGCAAGTGCCAGGAATGTGAACAGCCCTACATAATGACTCCGGAGGATATCCAGACTCTTACAGGCCTACTGAATAACACTAAGGATGAGTATAGGAAACTCACTGATGTAGAATCACAGTACAAGGCTACAGAGGCTAGGTATACCCTAGAGTATGAGGCATGGGCAGAAGGACAGCGTCATGTGATGGCTGAGAAGGAGGCCCTTGAGAAGCAGTACGAGGATGCACAGGAATTGGCTAAGGGCTTTGATCTAGAAGCATATAATGAGAAACGCAACCAACTTGATGAATATCATAAATTCGCTATGGTCAGACAACAGCTCCAAGCTGATATAATGGCTATTAAACCAGCGATGGGCAAGGTGGTTGCAGAAATAGAGATGGCAGCACAGCAGCAGGAGGCTGCAGTTACTGTTGAGATTAAGAAGCGAGCTGAGGACGTGCTCACTAAGATGAACGTCTTCTCAGAGCGCAGGACAGCACTCGAGTTGCAGGAAGCATCACTGAACACAGCCCTTATTATGAGTCAGGATCGTCTGACTAAGGCTCAAGCAGAGAATGCAGCACACGAGAGTAACACGAAGGCTACAATACTATTCGAAAGGGCTAGAGAAGTACTACACCCTGACATGCTGCCTAAGATGACAGCTAGACAGGCTATCGGGTGCTTTAATAAGCTTATCGGTAAGTATCTTGCCTTATTCCATACACCGTTCACACTTAAGTTGAACAATGATATGGACTTTAGATGTGGGTTCTCCGGTAAGGAAGACGCATCTATCACAGCCTTGTCAGGGGGTCAGCGAGTAGTCGCAGCACTGACAACACGTTTCGCACTTATGGAGATGTTAACATATGGTTGTGGCTTACTTGTACTAGATGAACCTACCGCATATCTGGACACTGATAATATCCGTGCCCTCTTAGATGTGCTTAAAGAAGCGAGCGCACATGTAGAGTCACATGGAATAACTGTGATTGTACCTACCCACGAAGAGGTAGTAGCGACAGCTTGTACGGAGGCGATTACTGTATGAGTCACTACACATTAAAACGTAACGGAGCACTTTACTCAATATCACCATGGGATCCTTTGCTGGGTCCATTGATGACCTATACGCTCCGTGAATTTGAATTCGCTGCACACAAGGCGAAACCAACATTCACTGAAGAAGAATTATATAGCGTACAACCAGATGGACAGACAGCAGTCTTCCCCTCAGGCCTCTATCAGCGGGTAGTTAAAAACCTAAAGAAGAGAGGACATACGTATGAAGTAGAAGATTACAGGGACTTGGCAGCTCTTATGCCGGCTCCTGATTTCACAAAAGTAGACGAACTACGCAGAGGGCAGGATAAGATCCTCCTTGCAGTGGCCGGACAAGATGGTGGTCTTTTGGTAGGCGGTACAGGACTTGGTAAATCATTTTTGATAGTCCAGATCTGTAAAATGTATCCCGATCTGAAGATCGTTGTAGTGTCCCCACGTAAACCTGTCGTAGAAACGCTTTACGAGGGCCTTACAGAAGCTTTAGGCTTCGTAGCGGTCGGACAGGTAGGTGGAGGCAAGGTGCAGACAGACAGGCGCGTAACGGTCTCTACGGTGAAATCTATATTAAAGGCCCCTATACAGGATTGTGACCTACTCTTATTTGATGAGGTACATGCTGTAGGGCGAAACCAAATAGGCGACAAACTGGCCTATGTAGCGAAGGGTAGAAAGTTTGGATTTACTGCAACCCCGGAAGGACGTGGTGACAACGCAGAGCTGGTCATTGAAGCTTTATTCGGACCAATACTCGTTGACATACCGTATGAGGATGCTATAAAGGATGGACTGGTAACACCTATTGAGGTGCATAAGTATCCAGTAAGGTCCTCGGCTGCCTTTAATACCGACGGTGCAATTGTAACTAAAAAACGTCATGGATATTGGCGCAATACATCTAGAAATGAGACGATGGCTGCTGTAGCTCGCATGTACCCTGAAGATGAACAGGTACTTATTATGGTCGAGACACTAGAGCATGCTATCTATTTACATAAGTTATTACCCGAGTTCTCAGTTGTACACTGTGGCGGGGCTAATAAAAAGACAACTATAGGAGGAGTATCCACTGGTAAATATCGTATGGACGATAAACGCCTTGGGTACTTACGACGACAGTTCTCTAAAGGAGAGCTAAAAAAGGTGATTTCGACAACCACCTGGCGGGAAGGGGTAATTTTGAATTTGCTCCGTATATTGGAAACAATATATGATAATGCTTTTAATTGCTGGAAACTCTTGCTCAGCACAGGGTGCACCAAGACAATCAGCAGCGAAGTTTTAGTTTGATAGATTGACAAGAACCACAACATGGAGTATGTTATTAATAACGACAAGAAATAACAACCATGGAGATAGTATGAAATTTACACATGAGATCGGAGATATTATAAGAGACCACGAGATACTCGCAGTAGTGCCTAATAAGCGTTATGCTTATTCAAAACAAAAAGGCAAAACGGTAGGTATAAATGACCCGAGAGTCTCTCTAAGGTGCAGCTGCTGCGGATATGAAAAAACCGTACACGGCACAAGACTTAAATATATCAGCTGTGATCATGGGCCCTGCCACCCACGTTTTGTGGACATAGCAGGCCACCGCTTTGGTAAGTTAGTTGCCCTCGAGTATGTAAATACAGAGGAGGACAAGAACCGGCAGTGGAAGTGGCTTTGTAAGTGTGACTGCGGTGCTACTGAGATAATCTCCAGAGGATCCCTTATGGCAACTAAGAAGAGTTGCAGGAACTGTATGTATGGCAGAGTAGGGGACCATAATAGATTACCAAAGGAGCAGGCAGCATGGAATAGATTAGAAAGAGAGTATATAAGAAATGCAGGCAATAGAGGATATGCTTGGGAATTAACGACAACTCACTTTCGTATTTTATGCGAAGCGTCATGCTATTACTGTGGAACCCCTCCTCTTCTGAGAGAGCATAGAAATATGATTTGTAACGGAATAGATCGATTGGATAATACCAAAGGGTATACCATTGATAATTCTGTGCCTTGTTGTAAGATATGTAACCTGATGAAGAGGGACTATACTAAGGATGGTTTTATTAGCCACCTCTTTAAAATAGTGCAATATCAAACTAAAGAACGTTCATCGACTATCCCGGAAGGGAGTACACCTAAGCAGGTGGAAATGGAGCAAACCCTAGCAGGTAATGCTGAGGGTTAAGATATAGTCAGATCTCATGGGTGACCATGAGCAGCACCTAGAGGTGCGGATTAAGCCTAGCGAGCTTGGTTGAACATAAATGAGATTTCCCGAATTTAGCCGTTTTAATAAGGGCCGACGGTATGACCAGCCCAATCGCCAGCAATCAGATCCCGGGTAGACTGTCGCGTTTAGCAGATGGTAAAACCTGTGGGATACTAGTTGACATGGGAGATGAGTTCTCTACGTGGTCCGAACGAAGGGCTAAGGAGAGACACGCCATCTATCGTAAGACAGGCTGGAGAGTTGTTAACAAGGAGCTAACTTGAACATAGAAGTAAGAGAAACAATAAGAGATGTGGCCAGGTTCTACTTCGGTAACGAAGCGCTGGGCTGGGATAAATCCCTTGAGGCACTAGGCAAACGTCTGGATGCTATTCAGGTCTCTTATTATGAATACTTTGCTTATTTGATTAACAAGTATGCTGATACGGCGCGGTATAGAAACACGCGCACTAGTGAACGAATATTTGATAGATTCGCAGACTACAAGAAAGACCTGATCCGACACGCAGAACTGAATGCGTACTTGGACATAGAGAACTTTGAGGCCCACATCAATTTGAAGGAGGAACCGAAAGATATCCTCTTAGATGAGACTGTGGAACTCACACCTCTATTTAAGTACGTTATGGCTTTAACACTGGGACTCTACGGTATAGCACCGCAGTTCCAGGATAAGGCTGTGCTTCAGCTAAAGGAGAACACGGAGTACTTCCGGACGTTCGCCAAGTTTCGACATGTATTTCCTGTAAAACAGGAGGAAATCATAAGTGACAAGACATGAGAATACGTTACTACTGATGTGTCTGGCCCATCATGATAAGCTTCTCCAGGAGGCTATCACTAAGACTGGGACACACCCTCTGTTTGATAATCTTGTGGATCCTTGCTCTACTTTCATATGGACAGTATTGAGAGACTGTAGGATGGACACCAACAGTTACCCAACTAGACCATTGATAGAACTTGAAGTTAATGGCAGGCTTGACATGATGTTAGGCTTCGAAGACAGCTTTAAGGAGCAGGTACGAGATACGGTCAACAACATATATTCTATAGGCAAGGAGAATACATCCGTGGAAATCGGACGTACGTTCCTTGAAGCAGCACTGCAGGAATTATTGACAAGTGACTGGGCGGATAAGATCCACCAGTTGGGTACCATCGACGAGATGCGTAAGTACGTCAATGAAGTTACAGCCGATATGGCATCTCTGGCATGCGACGGACAGGCTTTGTCTAAGCCGTTGCAGAACCCGGAAGCCTATCTAGTTAGGAAAGTACGCTCTATCTTCGGAGTGCGTGTACTGGACTTAGCGACAGGTGGAGGCCTAGCACCGGGAGAAGTCCTGGGATTGCTTGGACCCACAGGTGGTGGTAAGACTGTGTTAGCTGTAGGAATGTTATGCGAGCGAGCCTTAAGAGGTAAGCACGTAATGTTGGCATCGTATGAGCAGAAGACCGAAGGTGATGTCATGGAAAGGATTTGTACTTACATGACTAAAGAGAATATTGATAACTTCAGAGACAAAGCCTATGCGGAACTAGACCAGGACCTAAAGGATAAGGTTGAGGAACAGAAGTCCAAGTATGGCCAGTTCGTAACAGTTCTAGACCTGGCTCAGGGTAACCGAGGTACAGGCGGAGCAGAAGAAGTGACACAATATATCGAAGAACAGATAGAGGCTGGAGAGAAACCTACGTTGGTCATTATTGACTGGCTTGGGTCCATGATCCAGAGATATCTCGCCGAGAACGGCCTAGCAAGTGATCAATACAGACACGTTGGACATCAGTTCATTGATAAATTAAGCGGCCACGCCCGCCAACACGGCTACAGTGTGGTTATAAATCATCAGCTGCGTACGGATGCAGCCAGAAGCAGTGCTTATAGCAAACCTAAGGTTACTGATGCTTTCGAGTTCAGGGCCTTCTCATTCTTTATGGATGGGTGCTTATGCCTCGGTACTCTGGATACAGATACTAAGGTAGGGTGGCTGTGTATGGATAAGTTCCGTCGTGGTGCAACTAATGACTTAATGGTTAGGCTGGACGGAGAGCATGTGCGCTTCGAACCCGCTACAGGATATGTAACAGACCACAGAGGTAAGTTCATTGAGGCAGAGGCAGCACCGCCTGATGTTGATGAGGAAATACAGAATAGTAAAACAACAATAAATGAGGAGTTGCAGCAAGCATATAAAACAACATGAGAAATGTGCAACTATACAATGCGTTAGTTCGCGTCTTCAAAGAAGTAAGAATCGCGAACGAGGACGAAGCAGCAGTGTTCAGAGCCCCGAGGCTTTCAGCAGTGCAGAATCGTTTGAAGAACAAGTATAAGGATCGTAAAGACCTTATGCCTGAACGTGTCTTTGGTGGCGAACAATACCAAGTATGCTGCCCTTATTGTGGTGATAACAGGTATAGGCTATATATAAGTCATGCCTGGGATCGTCATATGAAAGATGAGGATGGTAAGATGATCTATGCCGGCAAGAGAGCTATGTGTCATAATGAGCAGTGTCTGGATAACTTGGATAACTTCCGTAATTTGGATGCCAAGCTACTACAGAACACTAACTCACAAGACTATGTTCCCTTGGCCTGCTCTACTAATGTAGAAGCATTCAGGCATAGAACGGTACAGCTACCACCGGTGACACCTTTAAATGACCCGAGCGTCCCAGAGGACATTCAGGCATACGTAACAAATAGAGGCTACGACTTAGATGAGTTGACTAATGGATGGGGAGTAGGTGTCGGTGACATCTGGTTCTATCCTAAGCCTTCATTAATATTTCCTATTGTACAGAATGGCGTGCGTAAATGTTGGCAGGCTAGGTACACAGGAGAAGACTTTAAAGCTTTGGGTAAACCAAAGTACTATTGGCCTACAGGCGTCAAGAAGTCCTGGTTACTCTACAACATGGATATGGCTAAGCTGTATCCGGGTGTAGTACTGACCGAGGGGGTCCTAGACGCGATCAAAATTGGCCCTGTGGGGACGTGCATGTTCGGAAAAATTCCGTCGGCTCACCAAGAGCAGCTATTAGCTACGCACTGGAAAAACAGTACGTTAGTATGGATTCCGGATGAAGATGATCCGCAAAGTATTAAGACTGCGGAGGAATATACAGAGAAGTGGAACAGAAAAGGACTCTTCAGGGAAGGTGCACACGTCGTACGTCTTCCTAGCGGAGACCCGGGTGACCACTCTAGGAGGGATTTGTGGAATTTGATTGTGGACAAAGCGCCATCACTGTCCAGGTTCGCGGACGGACGTACCCAGTCAGAATCTGGAATGGTAGGGTAGATACCCCGCTTGATGGAACTGAATTTGGAGTTGACACGGAGACGCTCTTAATTGAGGGTCCTGTCAAGCTACCGGATATGGTAATCATGCAGGTGTTTAATGGTATATCGGTTGACATTGTAACGTGGGATAAGGTTGATCTTTATCTCAGGCTACTGGAGAAGCACAACAAGGAGAAGATCCTATTGTACTTCCTTAATGCACCATTTGATATACGTGTGATCAATAGCACGACTCTACACAGAATGTTGGCTAACGATCAAGTAATAGATGTAGGCTCACGCCATCGTCTTTATAAGTTAGCAACGCAGGGGTACTTCGAAGAACCTGTATCACTGGCTAACCTGTGTCGTCTGTACTTGCACCAGGAGCTAGATAAGCCTGAGGATATCAGGATGGGCTTCACACGTGATATGGTACTAACAGCAGCGGATGTAAGATATGCAGCATTGGATGCTGTAGTGACACTGCTGATAGCGAGAGAGATGCCCGAGCAACCAACTGAAGCCTTACAGGCTAAAGCCGACCTTGTACTGGACCTAATAAAAGCAGCCGGTATTAAGGTAGACAAACCAGCTTGGGATGCTCATAAGCAGAGTATGCAGGACCGTTATGTAGTAGCAGCAGATGTCTTGAGAACCCACGGGTTCGAACCAGACTCCAATGCTAATAAGCCTGGTACATTACTAGGTAAGTTCTGTAGTGCCATGGGTATCGATGCCCCACCCAAGGTATGGTCAGTGACTAAGCTCAAAGGTATACTATATGTAATGTATGCAGAGAGCGGAGGCACATTAGAGCATGCCTGTAGTGAACTGAAGATAGCAATGCCAGCCATTGTGGATAAGAAGTTCAAGATGACTAAGAAGAACACCCAGGACTTGACTGCTTGTTTAGCCAAGCATGACATGGTGGATCTTATAAGCACACGCAAGAGTAGGCCCTTTACTAAGGTGCTCCTACTCATGGCGGAGCTCATGAAAGAAGGCAATACCTATAAGGCTGTAATGGCTGAGACAAGTAAGCAGTACAATGCTGCAGGTGGGTGGGAGGATGACTCCGCTTTTAAAGGCCCCACTGCATTTGTACAAGACCATCTTAAGAAGCTGCAAGCTGTGCATGGTATAACATTCGCAGAGACACCCGGCGGTAAGATCAAGATGAGCAAGGATGAAGCCTGGCGTCTTGAGTCAAAGGGTATCAAGGACGAGTTCCTAGAAGCCTACATAGACTATAAGCATATCGAGAAGATCCTCGGTACATATCTTAATGATGAGTTTATTTATACGGACGGCCGAGTTCATGCCAGATTTAATATCATGGTAAAAACGGGCCGCACGAGTTGTTCAAAACCCAATCTTCAAAACCTGCCTAAGGCAGACGGCATCCGGGAACTGTTTACAGTTGAGGATGGTAAAGTCATGGTTAGTATTGATTATAATCAGCTGGAACTATGTTCTCTAGCACAACACTGCCATAAGGAGTATGGTGTAAGTCGTATGAGAGAACTAATAAATGCTGAGATTGATTTACATAGTTGGTTCGCGGGGAGGAAGCTTAGGCATATCACCCCAGAGAATGACTATGATGGAACCGAGGTGTCCAGAGTAGGCCTCCTACCTATCCTTAAGAATATAAAGGATACAGAGGATGGAGAACGAAGTAAGGCAAAAGCAGCGAACTTCGGTCAAAACTGCTTGCTTTTGCCTAAGGAACGTAGTATAGTAGCATAAACTATAGGAGTTATGCTATGAAGAAATGTTTATTTTGTGGGAAAGGGCCGGTAGCAATAAAATACTGTTCTACGTTATGTAAGAGCAGATACCGGTCGAAACATGTGAGGTATGATAAAGTGTGTGAGTTTTGTGAAAAAGAGTTTGACACAACAACTAAAGCAACTAGATTCTGTTCCACGAGTTGTGCAGGGAAAGGAACCCCTGTGCCTCTTAAGACATTAATCTGTGTTGATTGTGGTGAAGAGTTCGAATTCAAAGGCCGCACTAAAAAGCTACGCTGTGGCACTTGCTGGTCCGCCAAGAGATCAGAGCAATCCATGACATATAGATGCCAGAAGGACGCCTCCATTAAAAGGGGCGCAGGCAGTGGAGGGGCTCAGTTTGCTGAGGCCAATCACATGTGGAACTCCACAGCTAAGTATCATAGGCATGATGGCTATCACTACGACTACAGAGCCCGGTGCTTTAAACACTGGATCAAAGCGTGTGTTGTATGTGATAAAGAGGAAGGGCTCATAGATGTTCACCATGTAAACGGTGATAGGGAGGATGTCTCTTTTGGGAATCTTGTCCCACTATGCCGCAAGTGCCACTCACAGGTACACAAGATAAATAAAGAGCTGGGCTACGATAAGTATGAAGAAGCCCTATTTGACCACCTATGGAAGGAAGGCCGAAGTAAAATCGCGGAATTAAGCGGGAACCCTACGTCCGATGATAAGGGAATCCGAACCGAAGGCTAAACTAAGTTTAGTCAGGGGCAGAGCATAGAAGATGAAATAATTCTTCCACGAGGCCGCGACACAGTAATGTGAAAAGATATGCCGAGCTGCGGTGAAAGCCGTAGAAGTAGAGGATAAAAAGCCTTTACGATAACAATTGTTTCCAGGTGGTATGGGCGTAAATAGATTCTTAAATGAATCATGGAAGAACGGGATGTATGATATGACATACGAGGAAGCACAGGAGCTACGCTCTGCGTGGTTTGATGCCTTCCCCGAAATGGAATTTCATATGAATCCATCGACGTGCTCGGCACCTAATGGAGGGGCTGACACAAACATTTATGTGGGACATTCCTTAGCAGGAACATCACGTAAGTATTGCTCGTATAATAGTGCGTGCAATTATCCGTTAAATTGTAGCGGATAAAAAATGAGGTGAATTCATGGGAAGCCAACTTGACAAATTAGCTTGTAACACGTATTGTAGTTACAAGCTGAAGGTGATCATGAGCCAAGCTGCACAGGGATGTGTGGAAGGTGCAACGACTAGTCTGTACAATCTAGACCAGATGATGGGAGACCACGAGCGCCTCACCCGGGTAAAGTATACCCGGTGATGATATAGTCTGAACTATTACAAATGTCAAGGAGTTAATTAGCATGAAATGTCAGAAAAGGAACGAGAAGTAAGTCGCGAACGAGGTAGAAAGTATAGAGAAAACATGTCTGAAGAGCAGAGGACACGTAAAAGCGATCGCGACAAACAAAACCGAAGAGCTGCTAAGAAGGAAAGACTTACACTGAACAAGACTTTGTTTAAGAAGGGTAAGAGAATCTGTAGCAGATGTTATGACAAGAAAGTACTCTCGGCATACTCGACCAAAGGGAACAGCCCCTCCAATTATAATAAGATATGTGATAGTTGTTTAATAAAGCTCTATCAAACTATCTCTTATTCTCCGGAGGTCTTGACCCCTAAATTCTGGCGTAAAAAAGCATATAGCTGTAATGGAGGGTTTATATCCCGTCAAAAGCGACGGGGAATCGACACAGCTATACAGACATTAGGCACCCAAAAGATAACAGGAGAAGAACTCCTAAAATTATTTGAGTGCCAGAATAGGCTTTGCTTATACTGCCATACAGATTTATCTGACGGGCAGTTTCAACTAGACCATAGAACTCCGATTAACGGAGGAGGAAAACATGGTATAGAAAATATAGACATAGTTTGTGCTGACTGTAATATGCTTAAATTTGATAAAGACCCTGAGTATTTCAAGGGCTTCATCGGATCATATGCTAAACGTATACTCCAAGTAATAGAATTACAGGATAAAGAGCCTGTAAGATAACACAATGTTCAATCACTCGCCGCCACAGGAGCAAAGGTTGCACTTTGGGATCTGATGCGGAACGGGTACAAAATCGTTAACTTTATTCATGATGAAGTATTGCTTGAAGTAGATCGGGAGGGTCTGCACGAGAATGTTCTACGTGCACAGCAAATCATGGTAGACGCGATGAAGTTCATACTACCGGACGTCCGTATTGGAACGGAAGCGGCAGCTATGACACACTGGTATAAGGGCGCTAAACCCTTATTCGATGAACACGGCAAACTCACTTTGTGGGTGCCATAACAACTAGATCATAGAGATCAGGAGCAAATACCAATATGGTAATGCGAAAAACACACAATGCAGGACGTCTGTCCCGCATGATCAACCCAGCCCTCGACGCAGAAGGGAAATACTTGTACGCTAAATGGGCCGTAAGAAGCCCCAACAGCAAGGGTCCTGTCGAATTCAGGATCTTCCCCCAAGTTATCGATGGCGAAATTATCCCTCAATATATAGACACTGACGTCTATAAGGACAATGGCGAAGAGTATATCTCTGACGCTGCCTTAGTCACAGAAGCCTGTGTATGTTGGGGAGAGAACTACCACACATTTCTTAGCCCAGAACCGAGTGTACTCAGAGCGGCAGGCCTCCCGTCTACCCCTGCGTATACAATGTACTGGCAGCTATACAACCTTAAAGAAGACAGACCTACGGAATGTCCTGCTGCTATCCATGCACTCTTCAAATATGAAAGAGGCAAGGGATCACAGCTGCAGAGACCCAATGAGATCCTGCTCTTCCAAGGTGTATTACTAGAACATGGTGGTAAGAAAACTACTGATAAAGATGGTAATGAGAAACCTTGGTTTCCAGTACTGTTACAGATTAACCAAGCCACAGCTCGTAAGAGTCTGTTGGAAGGTTTAGCCACACCTAAGGATTCATCTAAAGCGTTGTCCGTAACGAACAACAACATGGGTAATCTCCTAGGATTGGATGGATGCAGTCTCCGTATTGAGCCTAGAATGGTCAAGACGCAGACAGGCGATCAAACACACTACTTCACTTCCGCTGGGCCACAAATGGTACTTGCCGACGAACAGGTTAAAAATAACTTTGTTCCTTGGGAAGACTTACTCCATTTCCCGGAAATTGGGCAGAATATTACTTATATAGCAGATGCGATTGGAGCAGAAGCTACCGTATTGGGCTTGGAGAATACTCCATACAAACCCTACGTTCCAGAGGATGTCAAAGCACGAGCAGCTAGACTGTCAGCACCTACACAAGTAGCAGTGCCTGCAGCCATACCAGCAGTAGCTCCGGCCCCCGCAGTGCAAGCTGTACCGGGACCGATAACTGCACCTGCAACTTTGCCACCTGCCGCTCCAGCACCTGCGCCGGTAGCAGCTGCCCCAGCCCCTACTCCAGCTCCTGCACCAGCAGCAGCACCGGTTGTAGCCGCTCCGGCACCAGCACCTGCGAACACATTATCCCTTGACGAAGCCGTGTCACCGGACGAACCTGCACTGGAGCCTTTCGCTCCGGACAAGGACATCGTTCCAGATCAGAAAGCCCTCATGGACTCTCTGAATAGTGCACAAGGCAAGTTAGAAGGTAAATAATACGGAGGCCGGGTCCTACGGGGCCCGGTTATTTTAACGTATGAGCAAATCAGATGTAATGGAGCGAATGCTCCTAGAAGCGCAGAAGAAGTTCGGTAAGGAAGGATGTTATGTAGCACCCGACCATGCCCAGACACACTATGGTATACCCTTAGGTAATATGGCATTGGAGTATCTCCTATGCAGTACAATCTTACCCATGGAACGTATCATAGAATTATCAGGACCATTCGGTTCTGGTAAATCGTCATTGGGATATGACTTCTTGCGCCTCATTGCCGAGAACGGTGGACTCGGTAGTGTTGTAGAAACAGAGAACAAATCCGCTGCAGCCCTAATGGGCTCCATACTAGGCGAACGAAACGCCGAATGTGTACGACTACACAGAGCCAAGTCTATGGACGATGGCCAAGCTCGTATCACACATGAACTGCTCACTTATCAGCAGGCCGTACCGGATAAGGATATACCTATGGGAGTCTTACTTGACTCGCTAGTAGGTAACAAGACAGAAGAAACTCAGAACAAGATCAACAAGGAAGGCTTCGCTGACAGAACGTTCAGTAAAGAGTCCCTTGTCATATCTTCTTACTTTGGGGCCTTGAGTGACAAGCTCATTGGTTACCCTATTGTGTTCATGTTCACTAATCACGAGAAAGAGAAGATTAGTGATGGACCAATTTATGGATCTAAGATTAGAAACCCAGGAGGCTCAGCCCCTGACTTTCATAATACTTACCATATACGCTGTACTAAGATCGGGACCTTTAAGTCCAAGATCGACAATGGCTTTACGATGAAACTGAATACCAAGAAGAACTCTATGGGATCAGACAAGCGTAGCATTGAAGTAGATATGCGTTGGAAGTATGTAGAGAAAGACGATGAGTCAATGCACCAGGAAACCTGGTTTGACTGGGATAAAGCAACTGCAGAACTGCTAGCAGGAGATGAAGTACCACGTAGCGTAATAAAGGAAATTGTGCAGGTGACTAAGGTTACCAATGCTAAATTCAATTGCCCGACACTTAAGCTCAGTGGTGTAACACCTCAGGTAGTAGGCGCAGCTATAAACGCGGACCTTGACATATGCAAGAAGCTCAGAACAGCTCTGGGTATCTTCACATGGAGATCCATCGGTGTCTGTGAGGACCTGACGGCTAAACTAGAGAAGGCAGATGGCAAGTAATCCACGCAACGTATTAAAATCATTTGACCGGCTAGACCAGCAGAAGAAGGAAGACGATAGGGTTAAGTACCAATTAAAGGTAGTTAAGATCATCGCCAAATCCCTTAAGCTGGATCTCCGGCCTATTATGCATGAGTACAACTCCCTTAGGGATGACCGCCCCGAGCTCTTTATACAAGCTATAAAGGAAGCAACAGGTAGCGGATTCCCTGATGAGTTGTTTATCGAGAACGCTCATAAGACCAAGTTTGATGCTCTAGCCTTAAGGGGGCATGAGACATATTGGTTCACGAGGTTCTTGACTCTAGCGTCCGAGAATAATTTACCAGCGGCGGGATTGATCTTCCCCGTTATGGGTCGCAAAGACTGGATCATACACAACTTACCAGTAAGTCCCAAAGCGGGCAAAGTACGGCTGTTCATCCCATCGGATGTAAACAGCATCGATAATGTTCACATAACCTCGTTAATTCAATTTTTAGAGGAGTACAGAAGATGACAGAAGAAAAAACAACAGTAGTAGATGCAGAGATTGTAGAAGAAGTTGCAACTATAGATGTCTACGAAGAGAACGGAATCAAATTATATGGTTCATATGATGAGTTTATTGAGCGTGCCAAAGGACGCTTTCTTCAGGAAGGCCAGGCCATGGTTTGGTCACGCTGGACACTAGGAGCACATGTTAAAGTTGTGCTGGAAGACTCTAGTTACGGTTCCCATAAGATGGCAGACTTAGAGGCTGACCTGGGTATGAAGAGTAAGACTCTCTACGCATGTAAGACTCTCTTCGAAACCTATGACAGAGACACCATGGAAGAGAAGGTTATGCCTAAGAACCTATCCTTTCGTGCACTTAACTACATTGCCCGTGTGGATGATGAAGATAAGCGTGACGACTACATGGACCAGGTAGCCGCCGGCGAGATTAAGGCCGAGGATATACCACAGCTTGAGGCAGGGTTAACCGACGCTGAGTTAGAAGGTGGAGATGATACCACACCTGTAGCAGGTGAAGAGAAGAGTTCTGATGAGAAGGCTGCAACGGCTATCCGTAAAGCGGTAGGTGCTGTAGATGGACCATTGGATCTGATACTCAGTAACATCAACGCAGCAGAGACATGCCTGGGTGACTTGAATCTCCTGGCAGCTAATGATGAACTGTATGATGCAGTGAGTGAAGAGCTCGAAGAGTTCCGTACCAAACTGTCTGACTTACAGCCAAAGATCGTGGCTCTCATTGACCGTTTAGACAAGACGAGCAATGTAGCATGAAATGTGGCGATATAACACCAGCTGGGGACGACCCGCCTAAGGGCGTCCCTCTTAAAAACCTCCTTAAGAAGGTTCAGAAGATGTATGTACACTTCAGCGATTTCCTCGGTGAGAATTTTAAAGGCACGGTGGTACCCGCTCTATGTGATGAAATACGAGCGCGACTTGATTTAACATTCAATGACCTACCAGCTCTACGCTGCTCTTTGGAGGCAATGCTAGAGCCACAACAGGTATTGACAAAGTCCGTTCTGAAGATGATATTACTAAAGATGCTGCAGAATAAACATTACTTTCTGCAGAACGAAACCATACCCAGATGGGCAGGTCAACCTCCTGTATGGACTGTAATTAAAGTGGAGAACGCTGATTACTTGACCATTAAGGAGATATCCTTCCTGAAGGTAGAGGCACATGCTTTAACAGGTAACCTGGCCGGAGAGATGCACCATGTAGTGCTACCTATTCGATATGTCAGATGGCTTGTAAAAGAGATGGGCTATCCTAGGTATGAACGTGCACACGAGAAAGAGATTGTAGGTATGGTATCCTGGGTACGCATGGAGACGACTAACCATGGCCGTACAACATTCGGTAAGGCAAAGCCATCGAGTAGCCAGGAAGCATATAACAGAAAGCTTGCTCGCGCACGTATTGAGAAAGATTGTCCGTATAAGACTATGTCATGCTATAACTGTCCTTTTGGATTAGAGCGGTGTGGCTTGGCTACACGGCAGAAGACAAAGGAGGATTCACATGAATTCAACAGTTCTAGCATTGGACCCTAGTTTCAGAAATACTGGTTATGCTATTATCGAGCTTACAGCGAACGCTGAGAAGGTTATTGAGACAGGCGTGATCAAGACCGAAAAGAACGATAAGACGCGTAAGGTGCGTGCTGCTGATCAAAGACTGGAACAAATCCAGGTATTGGTCACTGGTTTACGTACTCTTATTGCGAAACATAAACCCGCTATGATGGTGGCCGAGCTGCCGTCGTCAGGAGCAAAGAGCGCTAATGCAGCTGCAGCTATGGCTATAGCACAGGCAGTATGTGGCGCAGTAGTTGTATACGAAAACCTACCCTATGAATGGGTAACACCCACAGAGAACAAAAAGGCTCTCGCGGGCAAGAAGAACGCTTCCAAAGAAGAGATGATGGAAGCAGCCGTAAGATTATATCCAGCTCTACGTGCCAAGTACACCCATCAAAAGGGTCAGTACAAAGGTAGGCTAGTAGGGGAATTCGAACATATAGCTGATGCACTAGGTACCTTAGAGGTTATCAAAAGCAACAGCCCTTTAATTAGAATGATTCGACCATAAGGAGTTAACATGGAAGAGAACAAAATGATTCAGAGCATGCAGACACAGATCAAACTGTTACTAATGGTAACTGGTGATAAGATATCGGAAGGTATGCTAGAGCAGGCTTTTGATGACGACGCTGACTTTCCTAAGTTGGAGTATCAATGGAAGGAATTCTATGATGATATCATGGAAGGTGGTGTTGATGGGTTCTCTAAGCATTATGACGTAAGTGCAGTGACCACTTCTAAGTCAGAAGGGCCTATAATGGGAGCAATGCAGCTGAAGCCGCTTAACCCGTTATCACTGGCTGTCATGGTAGGCGTACAAAGCCTAAGAGAGCAGATGGCAGATGAGCTTGGTACTACTGGTGGTCTTGAGATCATATCTAATCCTGTCAGGGATACTAAACCTGTAGTCGAGGAAGGCTATGTAACACTAACACCCGAAAGATGTCGGGAGATCGAATTTAATGTAGGAGACTACGATGGCAAAGAGTAAAAAGGAGAACGCAAGTGTCAGAATCAGAAAAGCAGAATTCAGCGGGGCCGAAGACAAGTTCTACGCACCCGGTGATGACATACGCAACTGCTGTATATCGCTTATACGTGGCGGGCTCGAAGCCGCTACTGCCCGCTTTCCTGAGCTTCAAGAAGAGCTTGGTAAGTGCGCTATTGTACTTGCGAGATACTATCAGGAAGCCTTCTTAGCCGAGGATAAGATCCCGGCTCTTATGCACAAGCTGAATGAAGACCTTAAGGCTATCAGCCCTACAGCGTCTGAAGCATGCTTGGCGGAGGTAGCAAGATCTATGCTTACCTATTACGGTATAGCACAACGTGAGACAAGCGGCCACAAGGATCTAACGAAGCCGCAGGTAGAGAAAATAGCTGCCGTGGGTACATTGATGGGGCACTTCGACGAAGAGGACAGAAGGTCGTTCACTAAACTATTAGCGAACAACCGTATCTACCCAGAAGAGCTTGATCGGGAACCCATGGAAGGAGTGATCATTGAAAACGAGGATAGAAAAGATACAGAAGAAGCTAAATGAGTTCAGTGGACAGTGTTTCCTAGCGTGGCATAGCCCGTTCTTTAAACACGATCCATTTGTTAACTTAGAGAGTTCCTTTCTGGTTGTAGTAACGAAGAATCGCTTCGGAGACTATGTAGCCTGTCGATTCACAGGCACCCTAGAACAGAATGAGATAAAACACCAGCGGGTGCTGTTCGAGGGTGAAACCCTGGTACGTATTCGAAATGGCCCTCGGACCAATCTGGTCGTTAAACCATACCACTTACGTTATGAAGAAACTGCTGTAGTTGCCGGCCTTACCAAACAGGTAGAGTACGGCAAGGATCCAGCTAAGCTATTTCATAACAGGGACGGTGATATCGACTTCTTAAAACAAATAGAGACTATGCTGTTCACTAACGCACTGGTACCTGTACAGACGCCTCCATATCCTGACCCTTATAAGAAGGTAAGGGATCCGAAGCAAGTACAGCCACGTATCACAGGTGAGATGGTAACCAGGCTCCGAGAGCTGGGCACCGTGGACCCTGAGGACTCAGTAACGGACAGCTTCTACAAAAACATCGAACACTTTTGTGAAAAGAAAGGAGGAAGTTTATTGTTCCCCATGAAACAGGTCAATGGAAGAGGCCTCACTGTATTAGACATGAGTTCCGTGGCAAATGAGACATTTCTCTTGCCCACAGAGCAGTTGGACTATAAGTCAGAGACCTTCCGAATGGACCTTGAACGGACGATCGATAAAGAACAAGTCGAATGGAATTCTTAGAATTACTTGATAACTATGGTTACTCTGTCGAAGACTGTGCAGTAGTAACATTAGGGACAGACGGCTTAGATCCTAATTTCAGCAACTTAGTATGTGTCAGTATATTACCTGTAATGGGTGATGCAGCCCCTCAGACTATCTATGTCGAAGGGGCAGACATATACTCAAGTGCACCTTACACGAGGGTAAACGAAACAACCTACCAGATTGAGTCTATATCCAGGAAGCTCGCAAGAGAACGCCTGTATGATATACTCAAGGACTACAAGATCTTAATAGGACACAATGCAGCAGGATTTACACAGGATTTCTTGTGTACATTCGATAAGCGTTATCGCGAGCATATCCTACTAGATACTTGGATACTTGCCCGTTACTATTACCAGCAGTGCCCGGATATTGTAGGGAAGTCACCGACTCTCCCAAGGTATCAAAAAGCCATTGCTAGATTAGATTTTGATGGACATAGAAGATGGAGGTTGGAGGATCTTTGCCAGTTTGATCCTGGCGATTATTATAATATACCAGAACGAAATGCAGTACGCACTAAGACACTTTTCATATATCTGTTGGGTAGGGAAGCCCCCATTCCCCGTGATCTATGTTAGGCTTAGGTTTTGGTTTGAATATTGGTGGTTTTGTGGTATCCGACTTAAAAGTCGTAGTGGAGATTCGAGGTTTGTCGTAGTATCGATTGTATATGGTTGAGGAGAGGTGTGACGGCATAGCTGTCATATCTAAAGCTTCGAAGGCTCCGCTTAGTTTCTTGCGCTTCTTCTTGCACACCTTGCAGAAGCGATTAGAAGCTGATGAACTTCGGAACATCTTTCTACAACCTAAACATTGTCGCTGCTTCTCTGACAAAATATATCTCCTGGTTAATATCACAATATATAGTGTTAAATGTAAATGTCAAGCGAGGTTTCAATTAAATGACAAAAGAAGGAACAATCGAAGAAGTAATGAAGAAGGCTACAGTGGGTTATAACCCCGAGACCAGTCCACAACCAGCCCCTCCGGTAGAGTACACTGAACCGTCACCCCCTATGCCCGCAACATCCCTTACAGACTTCACTGAGGCCCTCAAAGAGCTTCAGTATGCTACCACAGCTATGGAAAAGACTTCTGCTCTTAAGAAGTTATCCCATACTGCTGAAAGTAAGATGACTGATATAGTGGGACAGACGAATAGAGAGTTCAGAAGCCTGCAGGCAGGTAATCCCGATAAGAAGCAGTTCGCGGTAAACGGCTGTATCTTTAGAGGGTATACACGACCTGCTACATATAAGTACTCGGAAGAGATCCAGGCTAAGGATGCCGAGGTCAAGCTTATGAAAGCGGCGGCTAAGAAAGACGGATCAGCGGTAATAACAAAGGTAGCTGCAGACATAGATAAGGATAAAACCTTTGGACTGTCTGTAGTACCTGTTACCTAGTCCATGATATAATCGAGGAGCACGTTGTTACGTTTGACTGACTCAATTGTTGTTTGACGGTCATACGTAGCGCGTAGCTCGTCGTATCTATCACCAGGTACTTTGGTGAGTATACCCTTTACATTGGTGAATATGTCACCAGAGGTTCTATTGCGTATATAGGTGTGATCCGGCTCACAACCATACAAAGCATAGGTTCCTTTCCATGTAAGCAGGGTACTCAAGTCGCCAAGGTTGGCATCAGGCCAGTAATCAACCCAGTCAACAGCTACTAGTAGTTTATTGCCTGGTTTTTTATTCTTTGGCATACGTAGCCATACCTCACCGAACTGAAAGCAGTTAGTATTACATTCAAGGAGTTCAGCGTGAAATATCTTCACGTCTATTTCCTTGGGTATAATTAGAGAAACTGCCGCCTCTTCGACGAGGTCCTTTTTGACTTTAGCATTCTCAATAGGGAATGCAGACGCCGGAAAGCCCTTTAAGGCTTTATCTTTTTCCAGTCTGTAACAGTGCATGTATAAACATAACCTGATTATTAAGGATTGCAAGTGTGTATCATTAATATACTATAACAATATGTTGTAGTCAACAAAGGAGACAAACATGGATGAAGTTAAAATGCCAGGGCTAGTAGGTCTTGGAGACATCCTTGGAGACGTCATCTTAGACCTTTATAAAGAGGGTCCTAAGGGTGTAGTCGAAAAGGTAACGAAAGCCCAGTATTCTGCGTATGTGTGTATCACATATACAAAGACACCCGGCGGATTTACAATTCAGGGACAGCTGCAGATGATTGAAAAGCTGCTATGCCCTATCTATCAATCCAGAGGGAGTTCAGGGTCGTACGTAGACGGAATCGTACTCAGAGCCCTTACCACACACGCTCAATATGACCGTGCAGGTAAGTCGCTTAAACGAAAAACAGAGCAATTCTATCATACTGATGGAGATGCCCTGGAATTTATGAAGTTTGTTAAGGTAAGGGACTACAAGCCTCCTTGCCTGGTGTATGCAAAGTTGGACGACGAGAGTCGTGACAAGCTGCTCGATAGAGATGCGGGCTTATGGGAGGACTACACTCTAATGGCCGAGCGAGAGTTAAGACAACGCTGCAGGTCGTGGAAACAGTCCAGTAAACCTAAAAAGAGGACTATTAATGGGAGCGAAAGCGCCTGATGATTTCATGGTGTGGGGCATTGCCCTTGCCATAGGCTGTGTTTTCTTATATTGTCTTCCAAAGATTATTCTAGTGATAGCCATTGCCGGTCTGGTAATGGGCTTTGCTACAATAGGGAGCGGAAAATGAGTAATAAGTTAAAACCATCAGCTGACAGAAAGGTATGGGCCTATAACAATCAAAAGAACACTTTTGGTTTATTGCCCGGACCGGAAGGTACTTGCCCTGGAGCCACAATGGGTCCCGGCGGATGCCGTACAGTAGTAGGGAAGAATAGACCCGACTGCTACGTTTATAGACTTATGTCGATCTTTAAAGGTGTAAGAAATGTACTGGAACATAATACGAAACTTCTTAGAGAGGCAACTCCCGAGGAACAGATTGAGCTATTGAACGCTGAGATAGAAAGGTTCAAAAATGTACACAAGAACGGAGTACTTGCTGCTGATAAATACCGCTTGCATTGGGCAGGTGATATATTTAACAGACAGTATGCTGAGTCCTTGCGTGCAATGATGCTTACCCATTCGGATATACAGTTCTGGACATACACCCGTACGTTCGATGTAATCGATGTATTTAAAGATGTAGATAACCTTAAATTGTATCTATCACTAGACGACTGCAATGCGCAGGAAGGTCTGGATATATACAACAAGCAGAAGTGGAGTAACCTCCATCTATGTTACCTAGGCGATGATAAACCCCCTGAAGAGGTAGGCTCTTTTATAGCCTGTCCTGTAGATGAGGGTACTATAGCGCTTGAGGGAGCTTGCCAAAAGTGTAAGCTATGTTTAAGGGGTCACAACATCTGGTTTAAAACAAAAAGATAAATAGTATTAATTAAAAAGAATCCTGCACACGGCGGGGTTTTTGTTATCCAAACAAGGAGACGATGACAATGGCTAGTAGTAAAATGCAAAGTAGTTTCGACGTACTTGAAGTAAACCATGAACGCTTAACTGAAGAACTGATTGATTCCATGGACAGCCGTGTGCCTCTGTATATTTGGGGACCTCCAGGAATTGGTAAATCAGTTGTATGTAATGAGGTTGCTAAAAATGCAGCCAAGAAGAAGGGTAAATTCTATATTGACTGGAACCGTGCTCCTCGCGCCATTAAACACGCTTTGCGTGACGGTGAATTGGGTTCGGAACTTCTCCAGCTGATGATTAAACCCGAGCCTCCGAAGACTAAAACCACCAAACCCGGTGAAAAACCTGCGAAGGTTGAACATAGTCACAACCCTGCGGATGATATCCCGTCTGCTCTCGTAAGCGGCCTTATGGTTGCTAGCAACGAAAGAATGGCCAAAGATTTCATTGCAAAGAAGAAGTCCGCTACTGTAGCAGACTGTTTCATCTTTGCTGATTACAGGCTCTCACAGAGAGATCCTTCTGATATCAATGGTCTTCCCTCCATCAACAGCCGCGACTACGTCGAATGGCGTCCGACCCTGTTGTTCTCTGTGCTCTCTATGCCAGAGGCTGATGGTATGTTATTCTTTGATGAAATTCCTCAGGCCATGCCGGTTGTACAGAATGCAGCGTATCAGCTCATTCAGGACCGTTGCTGTGGTGAGATTTCCTTCTCAGATAAGATCGTTGTAATCGCGGCCGGTAACCGTCTCACTGACGGTGGTAACCAGTTCCAGATCCCTCCAGCACTTGCTAACAGGTTCACACATGTGGAACTGATGGCTCCGACCATTGAGAAATGGGCTGACTGGGGTATTGATCACAATGTTGACTCCCGTATTATTGCGTTCTTGCGCTTCAAGCCCTCTTACCTGATGGACTCTATGGATGACGTCCGGAAGAAAAGAGCTATGGCTTGGTGTTCACCTCGCTCTTGGGAGAAAGCATCTGATAAGATCAAAGGGTTCTCTGGTGCCGGTGAGAAGTCATTCGACCGTATCTATGGTAAGGTTGCAATGGCTTGTGGTAAAGCTAGAGCTACGGAATTTCGTGGCTTTATCAAAACCACTGTGTCTTTGAATATCAAAGATATCCTCGCGCACCCGGAAAAAGCAAAGAGCTTCGAGATCGGTATCAAATGGGCCCTTATCTCTGCGGTTAGTGAATACTACCGTGAAGACAAGAAGTTCCTGGATGATATCCTCGGGCTCTGTCGCCACCTCTCTGCCGACTTCAGTGTGTCTATGCTGCGTATGATGCGTCGCTATGACCGTACTCAGTTCGCTACCCGTCTTGCTAAATGTAAGAACAAGGAAGTTGTACTGGACTACATGAAGTACTTCGAGGATTAAGTTGAGTTTTCAAGGAATAATTGAGTGCGAACATTGCCGCGTCCACGACATAGCTCTGGACCGCGGTGATGGCGTGCCCTTCCCTTGGTATACCCTTGGGTATCCTGATGGCCCCTTATTAAGGGGTCCTCTACATTTTTGTAGTGCGGAGTGTCTTATGCTATTTCTTTATAGAAAGGAAAAGAATGCAAACACCGCAAATACTGCGATGCGAGATGCTTTAATAAAACTCAGTGCCGAAATAATAACAGAAGGAGGCAATAATGCCTAGAACAGTAATGACAGCTGAAGAGAAGCTGCACAAAGCTAAGATTAAGCTGCAGGAACTACATCCATTCTTTGCATATTTAATTATGCATATGGGTGCTACCGTTGATGAAGACTGCCCAACGATGGGTGTCGACAAAAAGGGTAACCTGTGGTACAATCCGGCGTATGTAGAATCTTTATCAGATTCCCTATTAAGAAGTTGTTTAGCACATGAGATCTCTCATGTTATCCTTGCTCATCTGGCTCGCTATCATAAAGATTGGCAGCCTGACATTGGTAACATTGCAGCAGATATCGTAGCTAATGACTTGCTTGATACAGAGGGCTTTGAATTGGATTCCAATTGGATTGTCCCGCGTAACCATGAATATGCCTTCCAGGGTAAGAAAGGTGCCGTCGTAATTGATGACATCGATAACAAGTCCATGGAAGAGATCTATGGTATCCTGGAAGCTAACGTCGATATGAAACCTCAGCCTAAATGTGGTACATGCAACGGAACAGGTCAGGTATCTCAGGATCCCGGAGACTCCGATGGCGAGGGTGATGGAGACGGAGACGGACAGGGTCAAGGTAACAAGCCTTGCCCACAATGTAATGGCTCAGGTAACAGTGCCCAAGGTCAAGTACCTGGTATGAAAGGTAAATCCCAGGACCAGCATAGGTTCGGAGAAGATAAGGATGAACAGTCAGACTCATTGGATAAAGATAGTGAACTACCTGATGAGTGGAAGTTCAAAATTGCTGAAGCTGCTGCGTTCGCGAAGCAACGTGGTCGCCTATCTGGTAATCTGAGTGGCATGGTCGGTGAAATGATCGAATCAAAGGTTGATTGGCGCTCACAGCTACTGAAGTACATAAGTGCTATGCTGCCATATGATTTTACCTGGTCCAGGCCTTCTCGTAAGTCGGCTTCACTTGGTATATATCTGCCTGCGGTTCTGAAGGAGTACCTGGAAGTCGTTGTACATATCGACACATCCGGATCTATCTGTGGTGAGACTCTTAAGGAGTTCCTAGGAGAGGTCAAGGGTATTCTGACACAGTTCGAAGCAGTTAGGATGACATTGATCATCTGTGACTGTGAGATCCACCAGGTCTATGACCTGACACCGGACAATGTACCTGAACTCGAAGAGATGCCTATAGGAGGCCGTGGCGGTACAGCTCACAGGCCTGTCGTAGATTGGATTAATGAAAACAAACAAACAGCACGTATCTTTATATCCCTTACGGATGGTTACAGTGACATCGAAAGTTGTTACGATGACCTCCCATTTGGCTGCGACCGTCTTATCTTATTAGATAGAGACAGCGGTGACATGGAAGCACGTATGGAGCCTTATGGAGAGGTGATCTGTTTAGGAGATCAGAGCTAAGTTGACCACGGAACCCAAAGTTCCAGTTGAAGTGGTCGGAGAGCACGAACCCGAAGGAGTCCAGGTGGCGTATTACCGTCACCCGGATGACTTCGAGGTTTTCTTCGGCGAGGAAAAAGACACAGAAGATTTATACTGTGTGGTAATTATACCTTCTAAGAATAGGAGGATATATCAAGGCAAGAAGGCTACTTACGGCTTCTATAAGTCTATGCAGACGATAGAGAAGATGATAGCAGTGCAACCATTAGTAGGGGACAAAGTAGACCGGCTTAGAGTATTTGAATTTGATAAGAAGCTGGCTGAGTCCGAACCCGGAGGTGAATAATGGGGTGTGACATCCATATTTTTATAGAAAGAGAGGTAGGGGACACATGGATACCCTTACGTAAGTATGATGCGTTCTATGCAAAGCATCCAGAGTGGGGATATGAGATATTCTCATTGGATGGGTGGTATAGCGGTCGCAATTATGAGCTTTTCGGGATATTAGCCGCTGTAAGGCGTGAACCCGAGAACATAATAGATGTCCCAAGAGGGTTACCTGCTGATTGCTCGGAGGGGGTAAAGGAAAGGAGCGATGAATGGGGCACTGATGCCCATAGTCACTCACACTTTACACTGGCAGAGCTGGTAGCGTTCGATTGGACTAGCAATAAGATTCAAATGGAGGGAGTAGTAAGCTCTAAAGCTGCTAAAGCCTATAAGAATAAAGGTATACCGCCGACGAGGTGGTCTGCTTGGTCGGCTGACGTAAACGATGAGGAGCGGCTTGAGTGGGAGATAACCGCCGAGTCTTATTGCGCTGAGTTTATGAGTTTAATAGAGGATTTAAAAACACTGGGTAACCCAGATAAAGTTCGAATCGTGTTTTGGTTCGATAATTAGGAGGTATGAGTACTTAATGGCTCGTTATTTTGGTAATTTTATAAGTAGGATACCCTTTCTGCGTGAAGCAGAGAGTGATTTGCGCCTACTAGTGTCCAAAGGAAATCTAGTAGCTGGATTAATTTATCCGTTGCTGGGCTGGGCATATAATAAGGAACATTTTATAGGAGTATTCGAGACTGACCTAGGGGTCAACTGTTTCGAGATCACTTCGAAGGACAGCGAGAAGAAAAAGAATCTTAATAAATATGATCTTGTACAGACTGCTGTAGAACTAGGTCAAGTAGCCACTACAGGCTATAATGGACCAACATCATTTTGTCAACTTAATATACAACAGGTACCATATGATTTATTCCTTGATGCCGAGGCAACGGCTGACTTCGACGGCTACTTTATAAATAAGAAGCGCGTAGAGAAGATTGTAGCCAGGAATAAAAAGAGATGTGATACAATAGTCAAGGACTTTAATATACTTGCACAGACAGGCACACAGTGCTTTGATCTGGATAAGAGCCGTAACGGTTATGGGAGCCACGGTATGACAATATTATCGCCTTTTCATATACTGTTACAACACAAGGAATACCCACACGTACTGTATAATATCGCATCACCGGATATGCTGTATAAGCAACCGCAGCTTGAACTGCTGCAGGCTTTTACTAAGGATAAGTCACCCTCCTCCAAGTTTATGGCAATGGTTGAGGACAAGCGTTTAATGCTTCAGTATGATGATCCTATAACATCAGGTGATGATGGTTACTATCATTCGTCAGACCTGAATGGTACGACTACATATGGTATACCACTAGATGCGGCTGCTATACATGATATAGTTAAGCCTATATACAGGACTATGTTTTCAAATATAACTCCTTCTCGGAAGCCCGTGGTGGCATTGCCATCATATTGGAGGCGCTTATCGTTTCTGTCCCGATTTAAGAATGAACGGCTCGCGGGGTCCCAGATACAACTGGATAGTAACCGCATGTTCCGAACTTCTACATCAGGCGAAGAGGCATCTACTGTTGCCACAGAATTCCTTAAAAGGGTAGACGAAGGTAAGCTTGGAACACCTGACTGCGTCGTCCTAGACGATAGCATCAACGTGGATGAGCTAATAGACGAGTGTCGCATCTATGAATTAACAGGTGCACTTGGAGGTATAGGATGAAACTAGACGATGTATTAAAAGTATTGAACATTGACCTGAATAATCATTATTTAGGCAATAAGTGTTCAGTTATGACAACCTACTATGATAAGATCGATGTGCTGGCATACTGTCAGACTTACACCGATGCTATGATCATATTCGTTAGAGGCTCAAGAGCATGTGCTTTCCTTTTACGAATGATACCCACACCGGGTAGCATGCATGATGGCTTTCAGCCAATCACAGCTGGCGTATCATCCAGTTGGTGTATAGACATAGGTAGGATGACTATTAAAAAGAAAGAAGACATAGAGGCTATCTTGACGCATATGAGACGGGTTGGAGATCATCCACTCGGTACGTGCTTTGAAGAAGACTATGCAGAAGAGAAGCTATATGCAGAGGGTAAGATTATGCCTAAGAAGAAATTCCTAGGTGAGGTCGTACTTAAGAGGTGGTCAAAAGCTCACCCGAGGAAATCAGGAAATTTATATGAACCACTGACACCTGTTAGACATACCGGTGACCCTTTCCCTTTTGATAGGGCAAGCAACTCAAGAGGTGGAAACAGAGAAAACACCCAGTTGTATGGATTCTTTCTATGTAAGAACGGTAACGTAATCGTATATGAGAGGTATGGTAGCTACGGCGGCAATACTTATACAAAGGCGGTTACTGGTGATGAGTTTCCACAAGGCCCGGGCACTATGGTTAATCTGCATAATGCATTGATAGCCTATGAACGAGCAGCAGAAGGACAGCTATTCTGCAATATTGACAGATGGCATGAGAATATATACGAAGCCACTAAGAGCTTCGAACTACCGGATGAGGCATATGATAAATTCCGTACCCAGGTTCTATGCAAAGAACTTGATGGTGCACACAGCACATATATGCCTAAAGAAACATATTGGATACCTAAGCAATAATGAAAAGAGTCTTAAAAGACTCTCTCAGCAAAGCGTTCGACTCAATACAGGACGACAGGTATCAAGAATATCTCCAACACTTCATGGCCATAGCGCCACAGGACAGTGAAGAGGTATTCAAGCGATTTTTGTTCAGCTTCCTTAGTGTCCAGATCAACTGGGAACTAAATGTTAAGCTGTACCAGGAACTAGAGAATTACGATTGGTCACGTGGTGAGGAACCCATTAAACAGCTCTTCATAAAAGAGGGTGTAGGCTTCCAGAATACCAGGCCGCGATTTATACATGACTTCGCAACGAAGTTCCATGAGGACTCTAAGCCCCTTCTAAGAGGTGAAGAGACCTGGCAGGCGTATAGAGCACGCCTCAATAGGACAGTATGCGGCCTCGCAATAGCGAAGCTTAGCTTTACTGCCGAGATGTACTCGCCTGACCAATCCAGCATCGTATGCCTTGATAGGCATATGCTGAGGGAAGTCTTTCTCATAGAGAAGACTAAGTATGGGATCAGTTGCAACGTTACGAACTATAAGAAATATGAGCAGATGTGGGTAAAGGAAAGCCAGGCACGGGGCATGGCACCTGCAATTGCTAGGTTACTATACTGGGATCAGTACATGGGTTATGAAGATAGCTTGTTCTGGTCCAAGGTGTTTGTTGAATGAGTAGAGAGAACTATCTCGAAACAAGCGGCACCTATAGGGCAATGCCTTATTGGGTTGTCGTTTCTCCCACTATGGGATATAGATGTGGCTACGTCGGTATACCCGACTGCATACATACTAAGTGGAATGAACTAGCCACTATCGAGGAAGATGGTGAGGAGTTAGCAGGTACAGATCATATATACGAAGCAGGCATAAACTGCCATGGTGGTGTCACATTCGAAACACAAATGAAAGGTGATGCAGATTGGTACGAATGCTTTGAGGGTATGATGATAGGCTTTGACTGCGCACATGCGTGGGATGGCACTGACCCTGAACTGTTAAGTGACAACGGTCTGGAACTAGGACACAGAATGAAGGGTGAAGTACGTACCAAGGACTTCTGTATAGCAGAATGTGAGAGCATCATTGACCAGCTATGGAGCGGGCCAAGTGGAGATGAGATGAAAGGTGTACTCACAGAACTTGAGTATCAATTAAAAAAGGAGAATATCTAACGCGTTAGACTATTTAAATGAGTAGAGAACTATTAAATGATAAGTACTGCGTAAGATGCGGTAAAACGAGTGCCACACCATACCTGCAGAAATACACCTATCTCTTTACAGAGAAGGAGGGCTGGCAGGGACAGAAAATAGTGGACATTGGGTGTGGTAACGGACGTAATAGCGAGCACATGAAAGCAGTAGGGTTCACAGATGTAAACCCGTTGGACATGAAGCCCGACTACGGCGTTGCCATGACACTGGGTGAGGATAAGATGCCCATAGCAGACGGGTCAGCTGATATTATATTAGCCAACTACGTCCTTATGTTCCTGAATCATCGGGAATTTAATCAGGTAATAGATGAAATCAAACGAATAGCAGCCCCGGGTGCATACTTAATGTATGAGCTCTACGCTGCTAAAGATAGCCACTGTCCAACCAAACATGAGCTCATCCAATGCAGAGACGGCGTAGCCGCCAAGCTAGGATGGACTAAGGTACGGTATGCACAGGAACATTGTATCCTAAAGAATAACAATCGGGTAGACGCCTGGTCCTAGGAGGACAACGAATGAAAATGCTTGTATATTATATATGGAGTCAAGCACCTTAACACAGGATTAGTATGATCTTCGAAGACATCGATAAAGCCGGCGCCGCATTCACTATGGCATTTGATTACATGGAATGGATATGGACCGACGATGACGGGCATTCTTTTAGGCCCCGCTTAGATGACGTAATACATACGCTTGTTAATATGAGAGACTCCCTACTGGACGACGATGGTAAGCATGACTTCATCAAGTCACAGGGTCTTATGGTAGATGTAACAGACAGTGGTACCATAGTGTACAGGCTTGAGCCTGATTTAGAGCATGCATATAGATTACTGCACTCTAACAACACCGGTGCTAAGTTTGAATGGTTCGGAGAACGCGAAGATGATGTAGATGATTTCCCTTGGGAGAAATAAGAAAGCCCCGGTGTGGACGACCAGGGGCTTAAAGAGAGAGGAGTAACGTGTAATGAAACACGTACTTGTTGAGTGTCTCCCATACATTACCACCATATGTTGTGGTTATCAAACTACTATACGTAGTATAGTTCAATTTTTATGCTCTAAATATCTTCAAAATAGGCTGGAAATGACCACTTTATTGTGGCATTATATACTAGAAAGAAGTACTAGCTGCTATTTTTTTAACCCTTAACACAAAGGAGACGATTGTGAGCAATGACAAATTGAGGAAACATGCCGAAAGGCTACGGTCCAAACTGGAGAGACCTAAGGATCTATCCAGCTCAGACTATTATTACACACTTCACGAAGCGAAATGTGTAGCAAGACAAATTAAGAGAAGTAATCGAAGGGGGTGAAAAACTCATCCTCCATTTGAGCACGAAGACCTAGTTGCTGTTTAGAATACTTACCATTACGGGGAGTACTTTTTAAATAGTATTTTAAAATGATAGACATCCTGTGTTTTTTACTTCTCTCTTTGATATAAGGGAAGAGAAGTACACAGGCATTATAAGCTCGCCTGTGGGAGATAGACCACACAAAGGCAGGCTTATGGTGTGCTTGATATGTTTTTTGTGTTCTTATGCAGCCCCCAAAGTGCTCTGCAAGGAATTCTAAAAGACCTCTATCTGTGTTAGTCATGGATATTATTACTGTCTTGTTGCTCTCGGCACTGCGGCGCATGAATGTTATTGTTCCCTCGCCGTCAAAAAGACCAGCAGCATATGCTAGTTCTATCTTTTTCATAACTTATATTCTCCTTTATATTATTGGACCATGGTATAATACAAAGGATTACTTGAGGGGGCGAAGCGAATCGATTGCTTAGCGAGCAAGTTATCCGGCGTGGTAGCCCACACGGACAAATGCTTTAGACGTAACCGTGGATGACCCAAGCGTTAATCAAGACCAGGGCTCGCAGCCCTGCGCCTCCACCAACACCTCCAACCACTAACTATGAAAGGATATATTATGAACGATCTAGTATTAAAGCTCGTCGAACAAGCCGAGCTCAAACATTGGCAAGTCCTACTCGTAGGAGGCGCCGTAAGGGATCAGTTCTTTGAAAAAGCTGAAGAAGTAAAGGACTATGATCTAGAATTCTACGGCCCAACAGCTGAAGAGCTAGAAGAGTTCCTAAGTAAAATAGGAAACGTCAAAGCAGTTGGCAAAAGCTTTGGTGTTTATAAGTTAACAGTAGATGATATTGATCTTGATGTGTCCTTACCTAGAAGGGAGAACAAAGTAGGTGTAGGGCACAAGGGTTTTGTAATTGAAGCGGACGGGAGCATGACTCCTGAGGAAGCCGCTACTCGAAGAGACTTCACTATGAATGCCATCGCAATGAACGTGCGAAGTGGTGAGGTCCTGGATTACTTTAAAGGCTTGAATGACATCAAGGACAGGATACTTAAGCACACATCGGATCGGTTCATTGAGGACCCACTGAGAGTGCTACGTGGTTTCCAGTTCTGTGGTCGTTTTGGTCTGTCCGCGGATAAGTCAACGTTAGAGCTGTGCGAACAGCTACTCCCACAATACACCGAGCTACCAAAGGAACGTGTATGGATGGAGTGGGAGAAATGGGCCGATAGATCTACCAAGCCCTCTTTTGGGTTAAAGTTCCTTAAGAAGACAGGTTGGCTAGAGCTCTACCCTGAGCTATATGACCTGGTAGGACTGGAACAAGACGCGTTGTGGCATCCTGAAGGGGATGTATTTACACATTCGTGTCAATCCTGCGATGCTATGGTTAAGCTATGTGATGAGGGTGGTAAGAAGGGTAGGGACCGTCAGGTTCTTATGTTTGCCATACTCTGTCATGACTTAGGCAAGGTTGTAACGTCAGAGATCAATGATCAAGGCCGTATAATTTCCAGAGGCCACCCTGAAGCGGGTGAGGAGTACACCAGGCTATTTCTTAATAGTATAGGTGCACCCCAGGAAGTTATCGAGAGGGTTATACCTCTGGTCGTTAATCATATGATGCACTTATCAGAACACTCGACCAAGTCGGTCAGGCGTTTGTCCATTAGATTAGGGAAAGCCAATATCGATGAGCTTGCTTATGTGATAACGGCGGACTCACGTGGACGTGGAAGTTTATCAAAGAATGAAGTACCCGGATTAGCTGAACTGATTAGACTGGCCAAAGAGGTAAAGGTTCAGACCTTTGCCCCTAAGCCTATCTTAAAGGGTAGACACCTTATGGACCTCGGTCAAGCGGCCGGACCTGATATGGGTAAACACCTTGAGAGAGCCTACCAAGCACAGCTAGATGGATTCTTCTCCACAGAGACCACAGCAATACAGTGGTTTGTGGATCACACAAAATAAAAACTAAATAAGGAAATCAGAATGATCTACCAACTGAATAAGGATCAGACTCTTGAAGGGTCTGCAGAAGAAATCATTGAAGCTTTGTTGACAGACCACAGGGAGCACCTGTATCGTCATAACAAAGTTACACTGGTGAACCCCCAAAATGATGCAAAAGTGTACTACTACAAAGCTAAAACCAACTACTGCCCCACTTGTGGGATGGTACACGGTAGTCGCATACAATTGATTCCCAAAAACCTGCCAAACTTCGAATCTTATTTCAATCCCGCCGTATGCACAATGTGCAGGCAGGGTGTGGGAACCGAAGTAGAGGATTGGATGAGGGAGTTCTTGGAGGATGACCATGAAACACTGGCCGCCGCCAAAGGATGAGTATATGAAGGACCTCTTCACACTAGCGTTGCACAATAAACAGCATGAAGATGCTTTTGTACATCGTAGGGGGCGCACTATGCGTCCCTTGTGTGATGCGGCCGTACCGTTAGAATGGCAGACGTTGGAAGACGACGATGTTACTTGCCCCGTCTGCATAGCTAGATTAAAGGAGTTTAAATACAAATAAATGGACAGCGGATTTGCACGGTTAGTTGATAATGTGTCCTACATGGTGTATCTTAGGTAAACAACTAAGAGGTATACTATGAAATGTGCAGATGTAGGTTCGTTGCTAGAGGAAACACCTCAAGCATATTATTGGATGGGTTTTTTGATGGCTGATGGTTATTTGTCCGCTAAGCGGGTTACGTTAACACTCGCTCTAGAGGATGAAGAGCATCTACGTAGGTTTGGTAATTTTATCAGGTACTCAGGCAGGCGTAAAGCGGAGGGTAATAGCCAGAGCATATCTGCTATGGATACGTGTCTAATTCCTAGATTAAAACGTAAGTTTGATCTAGATAAACAGAAAACGTATAAACCACCTGCTCAACTACCTGATGTGCCGGATGACCTGTTGTTATCCCTTATTATAGGGTTTATTGATGGGGACGGATGCATCAGAGCCCAGACAGGACGAATAGACCCCGCGTTGACAGTTAAAGTACACGACTCGTGGCTCGATATAATGGAGGATATGAGTTGTTTTTTACACGAGAGAGCCGGATGCTCTACGGTACATGCCCGTATAAATAATGCTGGTTATGCGTTTTTTACTGTAACCAACTCTATCGTCTTAAAATATATTAAGAAGGGAGCACTAAGATTACAGCTACCGGTTTTGGCCCGTAAATGGGACAAGGTAGACTTGGCTCATGTGAGCAGGGCAGAGTTGGGCCTTACACGAGTGGGGCAGGTAAAAGAGGCCTCTGCTAGGGGTTTAAGCCTTCAGGAGATGGCTGATACGTTGAATCTTAAGTATAACACAGTCTACATGATTTGTAGACGTAACGCTATCGCTATGAATAAAGATAAAGAAGTAAGGCAGGTGGAAACACTAGCCCACGAGGGTTTAACCATCAAACAAATCGCCGCGGAATTAAAACTAAACTACAAGGCTGTTTATCTGCGTTGTAAAAGACATTCAATCGCGGTTACAAGAGAGAGGAGAGATAAAAAAGCTAATGTCAAATCAGTACTGGAGCGCGGATCTTCACATCTCGCATAAGAATGTGATAGGTCATAACAATCGACCTTTTTCATGCATAGAGGAGCATGATCAGGCTATGATTGATAATATAAATAATACCTGCACACGTAAGGATACCCTTAATATTATAGGGGACTTCGCATGGAACGATCACGGTAAATGGCTTGCTGCTATCAAATGTAAGAAGGTTCTCATCAGCGGGAGCCACGACAGGATGGCGCAGAAGTACCTGGATTGCTTCACTGCAGTGTACGATATGAGAATAATGAAACATCAACATGAAATATTGGTGATGGCTCATTGCCCCTTCCGTACATGGGAACGTTCCCATTATGGTAGTGTACTCCTACATGGCCACTGCCATGGTAGACTGGAGACCTGGAACCTGTCGTTTGATGTAGGCGTGGACACCCATGACTACAAGCCGTATGCATGGGATGAGCTCAAGCCTATGATAGACAAACGCAGAGATGAGATGAGAGCAGCAGGTAGAGTCGTGACAGAGGATAGAACAGGTAAAGTCCTGTGGAGACAAGATGATGTCAGGTTCTGGAAAGATAAGTACGATAAGAAAGAATAGCTCGCCCTGAGCTTAGCAGGGTATAAGTAATATTTTTCACTAATAACAAAGGAGTGACCATGTATCATTGCGACAATTGTGGAGCACAAACACCATCAGGACAACGTGCTCTGAAGCATGCAGTTTCCAGGAAGAAAGAGTACCGCAACCATACCAAGAATGAAGCTAAGAAGCATACAGTCGGGTATGAGACAGAACGTGAGATGAAACTTTGCAGTAAGTGTAAGGACGATGTGGCAGCGGCTGATAAAGCGCATGAGGCCTTGGCCAGAGCGACGGAGCCCACACCACGTGAGATGACGGACTTTATAAATACACTTAACGAAATTTAGGGGGTGTAGGGATGAAACCTCATATAGTAGACTTTCTAAGGAAGACCCTCAACAATGAGGCTGTTCCCGAAGAAGTACATAAAGACATCGTCGACCTCATGCTTGAAGAGCTGGGGTATGACGGCGTTGCAACAGGTGAACGTTTCAGCTGCGTCCAACTGGTATCCGGAGATTGGATACCTGTTACGGCCTATGCTGAGATTAGCAGTCACATACTCGATGATAGTAAAATCGCAGCAATCAAAGCATTGAGGGCCGCAACATCGTGGGGTCTTAAGGACTCTAAGGACTTTATCGAACGTTATTGGAATGAATTTAAAAAATCAGGAGATTAAAATGAAAATGTTTTTTACAAAGAAGTTCTCGAAGAAGGAATTGGCAGCTGAGATCTATGATGCTATCCATGATACAGCGGAGATCAAGGACAACATCGACAGTGACACGAACCTCAAGCTGCTGAAGACTCAAGAAGATATGGGTATGTATGTCTGGAACGCCCTCGTTGAAGTAGGGATCTGGGATGGTTATAAGAATAGCTTTGAGGTTGACTTCGAAAACGTCAGCATGACTCATCGTGATTTCGGTGAAAAGGATTTCCTGGGCTTTCATACCCTGGAGAATGACTTGACCTACCTTGGTGTATGCTTCGGTGGTGATTGGGAGACTCCTGTATATGCGGCTATCTTCCACGGTGGAGGGGAGCTACATGTGGCTGTACCTATTGATGGTAATACGTATAACACCAAGACTGGTGGTGCGTATGGTAACGATGCCCTTGCAGATGCCTCCAACATGACTCTAAGAGTTATGCAGGAGCAGTTCAAGGACATGACATGTGATCACATTCCGGATGCAGCAGATGATACAGAGGATGCCCTTATTGATGTAGGGGAGCAGCTCTCTACTATGATTCATCCCCGTTGTGACCTGATGATTGCCGAGCTAAACCGTGACTTACTCTATTATGATGTTAAGGCGGAAGAAGGCCAGCAGGTTGAACTACCAGAGCTGGCTGATATCACTACCATGATCCACGGGTCTAAGCTTGCTGATAATCTATCAGAAGCCATCAATGAAGCAGCAGACGCCCGCTTCCACGAGGATGACGGTAACTATGCTTGTGATGGTGCACTGGAGTGCTCAACAGAGGCTGTGGAGGCCTGGGTAGAAGCAGAAGGTCTCCGTAAATGTGACGATAAGGCTACAGAAGACGAGAAGAAGGAAGAAGCAAAAGAGGTAGCAGCGGCTGTGCGTAAGCATTTCCGTGATAACCTACCTAATGCTTTTCCTCTGCCCATTATCACAGAAGACCGTGAGATTCTATTCAAGCCTGGTGCACACCAGGACGACGATGCGGAAGGCGAGGCTCTGGAAGATACTACTATGCGTCAGCAGGTAGATAAGTTCAAGGAAGCCAATGATGTACAGCGCCGTTTAGCGTTGCACAGGCTAACTGCACAGATCGCACAGGAAACTAAAATGCTTGCTCAATTGAGTGAAGCCGACCTCGAGCTCCTTATGAAAGAAGCCACCGAGAAGGAAGACGCAGCAAAGGAGGCAGCAGATGATAAGGACGATGCAGCCGGACCCGATGCTGATTCGGACGAACCGGAAGCTACGAGTGGTAGTGAGGGCGGAGACAAAGAGGCTGGGTGATACAACTTACTCAACCTTGTACGGACCGTCAGGCGCAATATTTATTTCGCCTGTTCGGTTTACTTCATATGAAAGCCTTGATGTGTATACCAAGGAAGTTTTCGGACTAAGTGCAAGTATACGTATGAGAAGTTTCGACGAAACAAAAAGGAGGTATGATATCAAAGACCTAAAGTATAAGAATCCTCCGGACAAGTTGCCGGATGGCTCGCCCCGCCCAATGGGTGCACACGAATACTCCGAGCGAGAGCTTAGAGAGTTTGCCCTGCACCTAGCGGATAACAAGATCTTCAGTAGCAGGCACATAAGACCCGGTGAAGAGGATATGTTGAGTACTATCTTCATGCCCCTGATATTTCAAGGGCAACACTTTCGTGCTTACATGATACGTGCGGAGATAACCACACTCTTTGAGTACATAGACAAGGCAGGACCACAGGGTATCAACGGATATCCTATGTTCACGTCGTTTCGATGTCTAACAGAAGAACAAAGCAAAAGGATGTTTAACTATTATGACGAAGCAGAAAAAGTCAGAGAAGCCTTCCTATCCGCTGGTGGATCAGGACAAGTGGTTAAAGAAGATCCGGCTGAACAAAAAGTCAGTGCAGGAAAACCATCTTAAGATATGTATCATGTGTACCGAGCATGGCTTGAACTATGCATGGACACAGAACCAGCTGGCGGATATGATGGATAAATTGGAGGGTTGCCGGCGCGATTCCGCTTCTAAGGAGTGGGACTTCGACTTCGGCAAAGAGGGTGAGCAATGTAAAGGTTGTGGGTTTGTAGCAGCACATGTTGCTTTGAACTTCTCAGATAAACTAGCAAAAGGAGATGACGATGGCGGCAATAATGAGTAAAGCCAGAAGAATGGCCATATTAGGCCGCATTGGTGTCTATAATGACTTGGAGATGCACTTCAAGACAGGCTTGGCTGGGAAGGGCTATATACCCGCTAAGTTCATACCCAAAGACGCAGAACGCTTTGCATGTGTAAGCCTTGATTATACAGTCAAGGAATCAGGTGCTAAAAGGCATTCACATTATGTTTTATTTAGATGGGTAGTAACCGAAGACGCAGAGGAGGCGAGGGAGCATTGGGTGGCACTAACACTCAAGCAGTGCCCGGATGAACCAGGCAGACCTGGACAGACTTGGCGTATGAAGGAAACTACACTCTCGGGCTGGTATTATGGTGTTTATAATGAACGCCTGAATAAAGAGCCCATTAAAGGAATAGAGGTCACAAAGCTACATATGAGGAAACGGGTACCTACCGAAACAGAGGACCTGATCCAGGCTATGAAGTTTTGTGAGAAACTAGGAGGAGTGTAATGGTTATAATATTCCACGCAATAAGATGGATGGTAGGACTGTATTTAGCATACACAGCATCTATGCCTATGCTAAACAATTGGGGCGGAGTAGGCCCTGAGCCCACCATGTCTATTACATTTCTGTGGTTTGTATGGCTCTTAGGCATGTTTATGATGTACAAGAGTTTAAGAGGCATAGGTGTAGGGCAGTCAAGGATACCTGAAGGAGCCACAAAGACGATACACCTTGGCTTCGAGATGGAAACCCTGGAGAGTGGCCAGAAGACTATGGACCAGCTCCAGAAACTACTAACCCGCGCTATCCAGGTAAAGAAGTGTAAAATGAATACTGATATTGCTGCATTCGAACAGGCAGCAAAGGAGGTAGCTGAAGTAGAAGCGATGAATGAAGAGAAGAATAGTGAATAAACGTTTTAAACAATAAAGGAGAATTAGATGAAAACTTCAAACCGAAACCCCATTCCTGAAGGAGTATACAACTACTACATCAAGGAAGATAAAAAGATCATCGGATCAGTGGCCTTCAAGCCTAACGATGATGGCACTGTGTCTAGAGGCATAGCTGTGACCGGGCTAGGAGAGTCAGGTAGTAAGAAGATTGGAAGAAAGATTGCACTGGGAAGACTCCAGAGAGCCTTAAAAGATGCAGAATCCTCCAGTCCTATTAACTTTAGACGGGATGCTTGTGCAAGGTTCGCAACATCGTTCGAGGGCATCAAGGCTGATATGTTTAAGTCAGGCTTTGAGGTTGAACCAACATCCTTCGAAACAAGGATAATTGAAAGTGTCAGTAGTGACTACTAAGTTGACAAAGAAGAAGTAAGTTTTTGGAAGTGCCATGGTTGCAAGATAGTTGAAATAGAGGCCGTCGTGCGCAAGCATACTATCCACCAGCAGGACCGCGGGTAAATTCTGCCACTTCCATCCCTTTGTAATATAAAAGGTAGGCCCAGAAGCAGCCATCCTCTAAGGAGTGGGACGCACTTGTAGGCATAGAAAGGTTTCTGAGTTTAGCGAACTCTAGTCAGGGACCTACAATGTAGCACAGGCAGGTTAGCGACCTGTTAACCGTCGTCTTGAATGCTACGGCTAGTAAAGATGAACAAATGGTTTCCCTTTAGCGTAACAGCACACTATATTACATTTAATTTAAACAAAAGGAGATATTATGAGAGAACAAGAATCAGAAGTAAAAGAGAGCATCCGGAATCTGCTAAAAGACATGTCTGTTGATCAGCTGAGAGCTGAAGCAGTTAAACAGGAAGCTCACCCTAATCGGATTGATCTGATTGAAGCTGAGCTCAAAACAAGAAGGTAATATGGAAGGCAAAGTAATAGAAGAGGGTATTAACTCTGATGATGGTCAACTCTATCGCTGCACATGTGGCTCAGAGATACTGGCTATAGAGTTCGAGACGGACCCTAAGTGGCAGGAGGACTGCTACTGTGATGTCTCCATATGGAGATGCGGGGATAGGCACATAGGCTGGTTGTATAGGCTTAGAATGATCTGGCGTATACTTACCATAGGTCATCCATATACAGATAATGTCTGTATGGACAAGAAACAATTTAAACAGTTTCGGGAGTACATCCTGAAGCATGAAGTAGAAGCTTAATGCCTGGCCCTGGTGGGAATCTTTCTGCGAAGTTCTAGAACAGTACCAGGAGAGAAGGTTTGGAGGTTCAATCCCTCCCCTAGGCTTCAAGTCTTACGTGCGGCGGCTTGAGTACAGGCCGGGAAAACTCTACGAACCCTCGGGCTATTAGGTCAGGCGAGGTATCCGGATTAGTACCCTGGATGAACGCCTTGGACAGTAGTATGGGCCCCTCCGGTCCGTGAAAAGCGGTCCTCGCGCACCAGTTTGTGCCAGAATGGGCCTTAACAGGTCTAGATACTCTGTGGAAGTCGATTGTAGTACCCTGGGCGAGATAACCGGAAGTAACCTGGGCAGGCAGTAGATTAGTAACAGTAGTCACTCGGAGGGTGAATTGACACCCTCGCTGGCTTTTGATTTTTAAGGATGTGCCACTATTAAGTTTGACTCGAAGGTCGTGGGTTCGAGTCCCACCTCCGCGAAACCGGCAGTGAACGGGCATCGTCGTTGGCGTGTGTCTACTAGTACCTGTCTTAATTTGGCGGAGTGGAGCAGTTGGAAAAGCTCGTCGGGTCTTTATTATAACGTCGGATGATCCTGGTGTGGTCTGCTAGCTCCTAAGCGAACACCATAGGGAAGAGTAGTCATACAAGTAAGCTATTATAAGGATAGCCCAACGTATACAATGCCCCTCTAGAATTACGCAGAGAAGACGTTTGTCGATCGAACTATGAGTACGATGATCTAATGTTTTGTGCCGCCCCGTATACAACTTAGGCGTGACAGGAGGGAAGCTTTGTGACTGTGGATTTTTAAGTGTTTACACTTAGTTCTCCCAGCGGGCCTCGAAAAACGCGGTGAATACTTATGAGTTCAAGATACTAGGAACTGGATAGTTTAGAGTTTAACGCCGGAGGGCACAGATTTAGCCTGGGACTAGGGGGTAAGCCTCTGTTGTATAGACTTCAGTAGGGTCTCCCAAAAAATACGGTGAAGGCAACTAGTATAAGTAGTATCAGTGTTGGATGATCTAACGTTTTGTACCGTCTCACGGCCTAAAGGCCGGATTGTCCGAGAGGGGGAATAAGGCCCGACGAGATAACGCGGTCCCCTGGTCCTCGAAAAACGCGGCGAAGACACTGGTATTAAACCTGGCCCCCTTCTTAACGGGAGGGGGCCTTAACTTTTGGAGGAATGTGATGGATAAAGAAAGACCAATTGATAAAAAGTATATAAAGTATGACATATATAAGCTATGCTCAGCCAAGACTGCCTTGAAAGGTGCTAAGGAGGCAGTGGTGGGTGATGGTGGCGATAGAATAAAACTTTTGGGGAGGGGGATGAAAGGCAATGCTGTGTACGCTCTTGCCTACGTAGCTGCGGCTATGTGTGAGCATTTTGATGTGATTAAGGAAACAGCTCAGGCTATGATCGAACATGATTTGAGAGCCGAGGCTTATACACTACACGGAGAAGCAGGCGAGGCCTTTACAGAGGCTAGCATGGTTGTATTCTCAGAGAAATTGGAGGATGGAGATGAAGACGACGATGAAGACGATTCCCATCCATTTTAAAGTATGCTTCACAGGCAAGATGTATTGGCATCGTAATGTAATGCATACACAAGCAAAGATGGACGGACAGATACCTGTTAATTCAGTTACCAAGAATACAGACATACTGGTATTGGCTGACTTTAAGTCAATGAGTATTAAAGCATATAAAGCGCGCCGTAATGGCACACGTTTACTTAAAGAGACTGATTGGTATGGTGTACCCTGGCATAAGTCTGAGAAGGAGATTAATGATTATATAGATGTACATATGTTCGCCGAGGTTTTAAAAGACTATGATGATTAAACACTAACCAAAAAGGAGGTGCAACATGCCAGCAATTATAATGTTGGTAGTGATTGTGGTCGGCATCGCGTTGTATGCTGTCCTCAAGGACAACAAAAAGTTCCATCGTTTCGTGGAGAAGCTCTCCGTGGACAAGGATCTGTTAAAGGATCCGGTGGATGTCGTCGAGAAACATGCTGAAGTGGAGCAGGAAGCCGAAGAGATGGCTACCCGTAAAACCGCCGAAGCTAAACAAGCGAAGGAGGATGCTAAAATACTCCGGAGATTAAGAGGAGGTAAGTAATGGCGTCATTACTAATCATAGCAGGGCTTATACTAATAACAGTGATGGTTATGAAAGGAGTCATCGCGAAGTATTATGTAGAGCCGTGCTCTCATGAATGGGGGCCTTTGAGTGAAGAAGGAACTCAGCAGTGTGTACACTGTAATATTGTGCACCGGGTACCATGCCGACATAAATGGGAAAAAACTGATGAGCATACTGTAAGCCGTAACGGGCGTATAGTGAAGCTGATTAAGGTCTACAACTGCACTGAGTGCGGTGATGAAAAGAAACATGAAGTTAATGCAGATTAACACAAACTAACAAAGGAATCCAGTATGCAGAAAATTAAAATCGGAGCAATCGTAACGGTAGCATTAATCCTTATCGCGGTAGGACTAGCCTGGAAAGGGCTTGTAGGTTACAATGATAACCAGGACTTCCAGATCAGGCAATCGGTTAATGGAACAATCACCATCCAGGACAAAGGTGGTTACTATGCACAGTTCATGAACACTATCTGGACTTACCCAAGAGTACAAGAAGCATTCTTCTCAGCGTCTGATAAGGAAGGCGGATCTGTAGATGATAGCATTAGTGTTACATTCAATGATGGTGGCCAAGCAGATGTATCAAACTAAAGTTTACTATCTTTTAAAATGCACTTGTGCATTAAAAATATTTTCGACCGCTTTGCGGTAATGCATTGGGGGACACCCCCACCCCCCCGAAAGTACCAAATAATCTATTGTCCTCCGCGCACCGGCCATACATAGATGCTACCAGACTTATTACTGCCGTAGACGCTGCCGGCGCCGCTGCGCAGATACACGACCCAGGCGTACGCCGTATTACCAGCGTAGGTAGTACCCGACCAATAGTAGCCCGACTGCACACCGGTGAAGGGATCACCCGCAGTCCACTTAGCATTACCTGCTGCATTGGATAATGCGGGAGTAACATATCCATAATTACATAGACTCTGTAACTCATTCACATTTGGTAATCGCCAATCGCCAGCGACAGAACCGTCAGTTAAACCTGCTGTTCCGTTAGCAAGAGTATTACAAGTAGTTAATGCTGTTGCCCAAATTTGAGTGCCGAATGCATTAGCATTTTTAAGCCATATAAGCTCTGTGTTGTTGTCTGTGACTGTACCGTCTCCATTATCGGTAAAGCGTGGTGCCGTATTAGCTACACCTTTTTCATAATAACCATCATCTGCATTAGTTGAAACTTTAGGGTTCACAACAGCACCTGCGGCGTCATAACTTATGGTCTGCCCGGTTTTTGATACAAGTGGAAGCCCCGCTGCCGTACCAGTTATTTTAACTCCGTTTACGTAAGCGGTTTTACTAATAGTAATCTCACTTGCAACTGCGTTTGCGTCGGCAGTATCAACAACTTCGGTTTTTCCAGCAACTCCAAAAATAGTTGCACCTGATTTGATATTACCAGTTACTAAATTAGCATCAGTTGCAACAACTCCAGACCCGTCATGATAACCTGCGGTAATCGTATGTGTGGTAGTTGAAGGAGTTATATTTTGAGTTCCCACATTTACCATTGTTCCGGTAAGTCCAGCACTTCCTGTTTTAGAAAATGTTTTTGTTGCTAATACATTTGCAGCAATAGCATCTCCTGTTGAAACAACAGCTGAACCGTCAACTCCAAAAATATTCTTTCCTGTTACAATATTGACTGCGGTTAAATCTGCATCAGCCGCAACAACTCCGAGAGGAAGAGTGTTTCCAGCCAGCTGCGGTACAAACTCTTGATATACCTTCAATGAAGGAGGTGAATAAGCCATCGCTGTTACTCCTGTTTGTTACTGTTTATTTATTGATTGAATGTGCTATCTTCGAATCGCACTTTCTTTAATATAGGTGCAATCGGAGCCAATGTCCAACCGCCCTTGTATTTAAACTATTCTGCCTAGTACCCCTATAGGGGTACCCTGTTTTTAACAGGAGAGTTATCATGAAAAAAGTAAAGATGCGAAAGCAATATGATGGAATAGCAGAATTCGTCATCGTAGCCATCGGTATCTCTGTACTAGTCATGTCTGTTATATGTATAGGCGGGTGTGTTAAAGAGGAGACGGCTATCAGAGCAGGTATCGTAGGTACTCCTTATGCAGATGAAAACAACTTCGTACCGAAGTGGCGAGAGAGCCATCCAATGATAGACGATGAAAGCTATGAAGAGTATACAGCCCGTGCTAAAGAATTCGTTCTTAAGCTACTAAAGGCTAAAAAGGATAAGCACGTCAGATGGGCAGCTGATAAGGCTAAAGGCCTTAAACATAAAGCTGAGATACAAAAGAAGAACGAGGCTAAGAAGAAGGCAGATGAACTTCTAGCAGCAGTAGATAAGCATAGAGTAGACTGGCAAGCCACACAGGCGTGGGAAGCCGAGAAGGGACAATTAGAAGGAAACAAACCTACAACAGTGCGTACAGTTAGGCGCCCTGGTGAGAGGTCTCCCTCTAAGAAAACTAAACGAAGCACATACTTCCCAACAGAAACCTTCAAGGTAGATAGGAGTGTGCTTAAGGAATGGTAATATGAGTGAAAGCACAAACTATCTGACATTCGACGAGAGTGTACAGATGCTTAAGCTCTTCTACGAAATGGAAGTACAGCAGGTAAGTTATACTTACACACCGCTCTATGGGTGGTGTATACTGCTGGAAGGGTTCAACCTTGATTTCTTTAGGCGTAAGGCTGAGGAGAACAAGCTGGACTGTGTCCATGAGTATGAAGGGATGGAAGCAGCAGGTCTTGATACACCAGCCAGCCTGTGGAAACGGACTGATGGTAAGTACATGACCAATAAGTTATTCGGTATGGATGCTGATGATGTGGATGCGGAACCGCTGAAGCTCAAAGCAGATGGCCGAACATGGAAGAAGCTCGAGTTCGCCTTGAGTAAACAGATGATTAAGGACTTCGATGAAGCGTTGTCTAAAGGATTCTAAAGGAGTTAACATGAGCAAACGAAAAGCAAAGAGATCCAAAGGTCGTAGGTGTAACCTCTTAGAGAAGCACCGTACGATCACCTTGAAGTCTATCATGCGACTAAGGATGAGGCTTCACTGTCCCTGACATGAGGTGTATGATGCTTTAAGCACTGAACTAGGCCACAGATGGGCAGCACCCGAGCAATGGTCAAGAATAGATGCCCTGAACATTCGTAATGCGTGCGCCCGGCTTGATGAAATAGTGGACGCCGCAGAAGCAATAACAGCATGTGAGGCATAATAAAGTAAAGGAGTTAACATGAGTAAGGACGAAAAAAAGATGGGTGTCCCTAAACCCAAGTACGACCCCGAGAAAGCCAAGCCTAAGATTATCCGGGCTTCCCGTACTAAGCCCTTCCTACTCATAATTCCAGAGCGGGAACCGACGCCAGAAGAAGCGGCATATCATGAGAAGGACAAGCGGGAGCACACATGGTGGCCTGACTGGTTCATGATATGGAAGGAACACCGTATTAACAAGTATGCTACAGCTAAGGCAGCCGACGAGGCCCTGCGTACATACAAGAAACGAATAGACAATAACGCTGATGAGTACCACTCTAAAATATATGAGATGGACCGGGCTATTGTCGTAGATACGAGGAGTAAATAATGATTAGTCTAATGAAACCCGTAAGGGCTGATGTGATGGCTGCGGAGTATACCTTCCGGCTGATTGAGGCGACGACCGACGAGGAAATCGAGCGTATTGCCAATAAAATAAGACGGATGAGGAGAGCAATACAAACGGAAGACAATACGTCTGCCTTCTCGCAGGCTCTCTGTTGCATTCTACTATATCACCCAATCCCAGACGTTAAAAGCCTCCACTGCCTCTCAGAGGAGGAGTGTGCTAAATGGGCCAGTGCTTGTGAAAGAGCAGAGAAATTAAAGAGGAGTAAATAATGAAACTATATCAAGAAGCCCGCACGGGCAAGATCAAATGGATTGATATTACCGCCGATGGTAACATCATGAGATCGCAATGGGGCCTAATGGACTCTGACAAAGTCCAGGAAGTAGAGAAGCCCTGCCAAGTAACAAACAAAGGTAAACAAAATGAAAGGAACGAACAAGAACAGGCCACTTTCGAGGCCAATGCTAAGATCGTTAAGAAGAAAGAGGAAGGCTATCTTAGCTGGGACGACCTCCAGGAAAGCCTCCAATCAGAAGAAGTGCCAGTGCTCCTGAGTGCTCTCCCTAAAAGCTTCTCCGTGTGCAAGCCTATAAGCAAGTGCCCGGACAAGGTATTAAACAGTGCAGACACATATGCACAGCGTAAACATAATGGCCATTGCATTATCCTAGTTAAGGATGAGAAGGGTGGCGAACGTGTATACAGTAGGCGCATGGAAGACATCACTGATGTACTTTGTAAGATCCCAGCCATTGACCATCGTATGAAGCTCCTTACAATAGGCAGCCTCGTATTCTGTGAGATGACATGGTCTGACAATGAGACGTTTGTTGAGTCGCCCCGCAAAGTAGCGGAGATAGTACGCGTGAAGGATTCTGCCAAATCATTGGAGAATTACATAGAGAACAGTAAGACCGGTAGATATGACCTTAAGATGCTGGACGCCCTTTGGTGGGACGACAGCTTTATAGGACACAAGACACACCGGGAACGCTATGACATGCTTACGGAAGAAGGCTTACTACTCCCTTTCATCTACACAGATTGGAAGACTATGATAGCATCCGCTGAGGCACAGGACTGGGAAGGATTCGTTCTTCGTACCCCTGATGAGCGCAGCTGTATCAGTTATAGTTTGGATGGTAAAGCACACCGCGAGGGATCCTGGAAGTATAAGTTCATCAAAGAGGATGACGTTGTACTTGTTGGGGCAACAAAAGGGCTCAGCGGGCGTCACATGACGGTATATGCTAGGTTCGACATGCGTCAGTATAATGATGCCGGCGAGCTTACTCATTATGGTTACTGTGGTACAGGTACTTTGAAGCACGATGAGCTTAAAGAGATGACCAGGCAGATAGATGCTGGTGAGAGCCAGTTTCCGATGGTAGCTGAGATTGAATTCGCTAGTAGACAGGATGATTCGCATAAATTCGAATTCCCCCAGATACAACGAATAAGATATGATAAGACTCCTGAAGAATGTATCTTTAACCCATAAGGAATAGCATGAGGTATTCTCATAAAGTACACAAGATCTTAAATACCTATGGTACTGAGTACTCAACGGACGGGCGCACGCCCGCCCATGTACTCTCCCCATGGCGTATGTTGGCACACCTTAGGATAACGTATGCCTCACCCTGTGGTGCAGGAATAGGTTACAAGCGCTACAATGTGTATGATCTGGCATTGCTGGATGACTTCACTGTGTATATGAAGGCGCGTAAGGATGTGGTTCGTAAGGAGACACATAACGTCTGGATGAAACTTGATGTTGATCCTGAGGTAGCATCATATAACTTCTGCCAGCTATTAGAAGCTGACTGGGAGAACGATGATAACCTGATTGGGTGGACGTTAAGCTATAAGAAAGAGCCAACCCTGGATGTGATTAATCAAATCAAGGTAGCAGCTCTTTGCAGTAACCTAGGTGACTAATGACAGATGATGTAAATGACAAACTAAATAAGATAGTGCAGGAGTTAGCCTTTATAGTAACCGGTGCACAAGAGGACCGGCAGAAGTTTAATGCTATGGCTATTGAGCACAAGATGGGACTACCGTCCCCTGCACGAACTAATGAAATGGAAGCAGAGCTTCAGGATATTGGTAGTAAACTTAGTGGCCGCAAGCTTGCAATACGCAGGCTACTAGGCGACTACAGTAAGCTACAGGAACATAACCCTGAATTACCAAACCTTCCTAAGGACTTTTTAAAATGAATACAAAAGGATTAAAAACAATGTTGGGTATCATAGGCGTGTTATGCTTATTGGAAGGTTTGGGTATAGCTGTATATGCTGTACTGGAGCAAGCACCAATGGCATGTGCACCAGCAGGATTATGTGTAGTCTGCTCATTTCTAGCGCTAATGGGAGTAAGATTGTAAAAGTCTAACGCGTTAGACAGGGCCCTTAAAAGAGCTCTAAAGGAGGTGTGAGGTGGAACATCCATGCACAAACGAGAAACATAGAGGATTAGAGCTTTATTGTGTGAAATGCATACAAGCCCTTGAGCAGAGGGTTGTAGAGTTGGAGGAAAGGGAATCAAAGTTCAACCTTGACATGGCAACACTAGAATGTAAATACCATGAACGAGGCAAGGCGTTGGAGGCTCTAAAGGTATTAGCAGTTAAAGGAGGTGTGAGGTGAAGAAAAAGCTAGGATATAAAACAGGAACGTCAAAACCGTGGCCGTTAAAAATAAACACCCACAACTTTATTGAAAAATGGGCGGTACACGACAATGACTATAGCTATTACATTAAGATAAAGGAGGAGGCGAAGTGAAAAACAAAAGATTAATTTGCGAGGCATGTGGAGCAGTACAGTTTGAGATAATAGTTGAGCCGACTCTACCTGAAACGGAAGAACAGAAATCATGGTTGCGAGATGCTATCTATTGTCCTCATTGTGGCTCTGAATGTGAATAAAGATAAAGGAGGTGTGATTATGATGACACACGCTGAAAGACGAAAAAAATTTAATAAAGCAAGCTTGGAAATAGTAGAAGTTTACCGTTGTCCGATATGTAAAAGGATATTTGAAAGGGCAAATAACTTTAACGACCATATACGGAGTCATGGTGTAGATTTCAACAAAGAGGAAGTTATTTATTATGAGAGTCCTAATGATGCACAAGGATTCTGTGACATGTTGGAATGTGGAGATAAATAAAGGAGGTGGCGAAGTGATTGAAAACATAATGGCAAGTTTTGGATTAATATGTTTCATCGCTGGCTTTTATTGGGTTTATCGTGGAATAAAAGCTCGTGTACAAACAAGAAAAAAACTAAAAAGATAAAGGAGGAGTAGCATGATGTTATTTAAAAACAAGAACTACCCACATGGGAAATATAGAATTGTCCCATTGCATGGTAAATTTTTTAGGAGATTTAAAGTGGGAAAAGGAATAGGATATTGGAAACACCCATCTATCCCTATTGGTGTATTTGCTAAGTGGACTTTGAGATTAGCTTTTGTGGAAATACAAAGATGGTTATCTGAAAAAGAAATAAAGGAGGCGTGACATGGCAAAAGCAAACCTAAACAAGCGGATGAACACGCCACAATGTAATTGCGAGAAGTACCGCACGGCGTTGGAATTCTATGCTGATGAAGATAATAATAAGGATATTCGTTGGGAATTTGGCGGTAAAGGGTTCTCCAAGGTTCAAGACGATAAAGGTAAAATAGCAAGAGAAGCACTAAAGGAGGTGTGAAGTGAAACAGATAAGTGAAGAAGTATTATACGCACGAAGAGCAGGAGCGAGTCATACCGTTAGTGGAGAGTTGGCAAATCTTGATAATCTCAAAGAGTGCAACTGTTCAGCCCTTGCGCATAGGGTGGGGGAGTTGGTTAAAGCTAGAAATGAATGCGAAAGACAATTCCAAAATAAAGTAACCAAAATCACTAAGCTACTTGATGATAAAATTATGCTCAGCAAGACGCTAGAGGATATAAAAGAAGAATACAACAATATAGAACATACTTGTCAAGAACGATTAAATATTATAGGCAGACACTTAGACGAAGCCCTAAAGGGAGGTGCGTGATATGAAATTTATAATGCAAATTGAACCGCATACACCAAGCGACAAAAAGAACCCTTGCAAAGAGTGTGTTTTGTCACATGGAATGATGTGCTTAGATAGAAGTTACTGTAAGTTCAAGGAAACAGGAAAGACTTGGAAAAAGGCCCTAAAGGGAGGCGTAGGATGAATGTGTCAATGAATGGATTAAGAAGAAATTTATCAAATGCAACAATAGATTTGATGCATCAACTTGCAAAAATAATTGATGAGCATGAAACCTATGAAGGTGAATACGAACCTATAACTAAAAGAATGGATGAAGTCAGAGGATATGTGGGAGCATTAAATTGCACTTATAATCCCGATGATGAAGATTTTAAAGAGATAGAAATAGAATTGCCATGGATGGAAGATTTATTAAAGGAGGAGGCGAAGTGAATACTCGATATTTTGCTCATACTAGCGGATTTAGAGATAATACAATTTATATGAAAGAACGAAATGGTGTTGCTGTTCCCGTTTCTAAAAATGGAGCTACCGGGAATAATGGATGGAGATTAAGAGATTGTCTTGATATGGTTAAGCTTGGTTTATGGAAAGAAATAACAAAAACTGAAGCAAGAGAAGCACTAAAGGAGGCATGAAGTGAGTAAATTAGCTGAAACATTAGAAGAAACATTGCAATGCAATATAGGATTAGCTGATAAAATATGTGAACTTCAGCAGAGGGTGGGGGAGTTGGAGGAGAAATTAACTTATGCAAGAATGGTATATGACCAAATTAGCCAAGACCAAGAAGATGAGTTAAATAAACTTAAACACTTCTTATTTATAATGGTCAAAGAAGAAGCAACCACCTTAAGCAAGGCTAAAGAATTGCTTAAACTTAAAGACATGAACGAAGCAAGGGCATGGTACAGTAAACAAGAATCCCTCCCCGCCACCGAGGCCAAGGAAGAGGTGTGTGAGTGTGACTTAGGGAAAAGGTTGCCCGATTGTAAGTGTGGATTCTGCGGTAAAAAGATAAAGGACGGTGAGTGATATGAAATATTATTATTTTTCAAACAAAGAAAAAAGACTAGCTTACGGAGACAACCGTAAAATCAAACTAGGAACAACGCACAAAGTCAAAGGTGAACCTATTCTATGTGAACATGGTCTTCACGCATCAAAACGTATAATTGATGCACTAAATTATGCTCCCGATAGCGTTTTATGGATAGTTGAATTAGGTGGTAAAGTGGTTCACGATGACGATAAGTCCGTAGCAACAGAAAGAACTTATGTGGGCGGGGGAATTGATGTTACAGACACACTAAGAAAGTTTGCGAGAATGTGTGCTTTGGATGTTGTTCACTTATGGGACTGTCCACCAATAGTTTTAGAAGGGCTCAAGACAGGGAATGAAGAAATAAGACAAGAGGCTAGGGCTTGGGCTTCGGCTTGGGCTTGGGCTTCGGCTAGGGCTTCGGCTTCGGCTTCGGCTTCGGCTAGGGCTTCGGCTAGGGCTTCGGCTTGGGCAAAACAGAACAGAAGACTAGCACAGATGGTTAGTAAAGCACTCAAGGAGGTGGCGAAGTGAATGATTTACCAAAAGAAATATACTTCTCGGAACTAATAGGAAGCAATGGAGTTAATTGTTTAGATTATAAAAACTTTGATGATTCTGAAAAATACATTAGAGGCGACATACATGAAGCCCTTGAGCAGAGGGTGGGGGAGTTGGAGGACTGGAAAAAAATAACAGACACAGCAGGAAAGAAACTAGCTGAAGATAATATCCGACTCCGCAAGGCGTTGGA
>Ga0222628_1000031_pt1 | contig 69281 bp, 93 predicted proteins | sample AntAcemetageno95_FD_179860 | JGI IMG/M metagenome (GOLD analysis project Ga0222628, IMG submission 179860) | Saline water microbial communities from Ace Lake, Antarctica - #95 | ecosystem: Environmental > Aquatic > Non-marine Saline and Alkaline > Saline | place: Antarctica: Ace Lake | collected...
ACAAAATATATAGAAAGAAATATTCCCCAAAAATACAAAAGTAAAGAGAAGTAAAATGAACCAGTTGAATTAATTAACTCAATATAGGAAATAAAATGAGTGTAGAAATAAAAGAAATTAATGGATGCCATTCTTGCGATGGCTGTGAAACTGATGAATTAGGTATTTATAAAATAACATTTAACTATGGGTTAGATATAATATTATGTCAGCATTGTATGGATGAATTAAAACAATCTATGATAGAATATGAAGATAAAAACATTACTGATTGAAATTACTCAACCAATTGAGTTAATCAAATCTTGACCTTAATTTGATAAGAAAGTCCCTAGAGGAATATGATTTAAAATTAAACTAAATAAAGGAGATAGAATCATGAGTAAAGATGTAATTAATAAAACAACAATGAATCGAGTATACAACACAACATTAAAACAGAAACATAGAGGAGTTCTAAATAAAGTTCTCTATGCAGTAAAGGAAAATCTCAACGTGGATAATGGGGTTTATAAAGAAAGCTTTATCAAATGGGAACTACGCTTAACCCCAAACGAATATAGATGGTTAGGCGAAATCATTAAAGAACTAAAGAGAGGATAAACAAATGAAATACATATATACATCTTATTGTAAAGATAAAGCAATACATGTTGATATCTTTGATAATCGAGACGAAGCTATTGAATTCTTTGAAGAGGGTATAGCAGTGGACGATAGTGAATGTGAACATTCTACATTAATTTCTATAGTTGGAATAGAAGATAATGATGATGTTGGTGATGTAGGTGAAGTAATTGAAGAGTTAAACTCTAAAGATACGATAACATGTTTATTAAAGAACAAACTTATTAGATTAGAAAAATCATGCATCGAAATAGATCTATGTGAACTTGAATTAAGTGATTTGCTTATGCCATTACTTGACTTTGACTTCTTTATAGTATATCGTAAAGATTTAAATGAATGGGTTGTACAATACATAGAAGATAATGCTGTTGGTAATGTTGTTCCAGTGGAAGATATCATTGACATCATTCATGCTAATGGAGAATGTACCTTGGATAACTTTAACATAATAGCAATTCAATCTTGACCCCAATTTGATAAGAAAGTCCCTAGAAGAACATAAATTTTTAAATGTGGAATTAAAAATAATGAATAAAGTTAAAAACTGCATTACATGTGGTAACGCCAAAGTTGTTGCAAAATCACTTTGTAAGAATTGTTATGCTCTAGCCAGAAGAAAGCGACTAACCGCTATGTCTCCAGATATAGTATGTAAAATATGTGGTAAGAAATTTAAATCAATTAAAAAACCAACCCCAACACACTGTAGTAAAATATGTGTATTGAATGACCCAAAGATAAGACAAAAATTAATAAAATCAAACACAAAAGAAACTAAAATGGTTCCATGTTCTAATTGTGGGAAGTTAATAAAAAGAACCAAAAGTGAACGGAAAAAATCAAAACATTTGGTGTGTAGTAAAACATGCGAAAAAATAATTAAACAAAAAGAATATAAATTAAAGCGGATTAAATTAGCAAACACCCCATGTTCCAATGATGATTGTAATAACGTTGGTGTTTATCGTAGAGGACTCTGTAAGAGATGTCATGCTAAATGGGTTATATTAGCTCCAGAAAATAGAAGTAAACATGTTGGAATTTGTCCGGTATGTGGTAAAGAATTTCTATCTTATTATAAATCATCAACATATTGTTCAAATGAATGTTATGTTAAATCAGATGTATTTCAACAAACAAGACAAAATTTTATTGATAAATGTAAAAAAGCTAGAATTGATAAAAAATGTCTTAATTGTGGTACAATGATGAAAATAAAACCGTCAGAAGAAACGCCAAATTACGCTAGACAAAGGAAAAGTGGTTCTAATTATAAAACACCACCAAAACGGTTTTGTTGTCATTCTTGTTTTAGAGAATATTTTGCGTCCAGATACGAGCGTCATATAGCACAAACATCACATTTACATTCGCCGGAATGTTATGATTCATTTTTATCTCAAGAAGAATTACCATGTCTTGTTGATGGGTGTGATTGGGTTGGATTAAATTTATCAATGCACATGAATAGTGCACATGGAATTAGAGCAAGTGAACTTAAAGCACTTGCTGGATTCAATCGTAAGACTGGAGTTATAACAACAAAGCTTTCTAAAGTGATGGGTAAAGGTTCAACCGGGAATAAGGATATGGGAATATTGTATAGCGGCAAAGTTTATGATAGTAAACCTATAAGACCAGAGGGTAGAGAACATATGAGACGAGCTAGAGCACTAAGCTGTAAGGAATAGTATATACTATTCCTTACAGAATTAATTTAATCTATAAGCTAAAGTTATTGCATCTTCCTTAGCAATATAAACATCTTTGATTCCAGCTTCTTTCATTACCTTTAAACAATTATCACAGCAGTATGTATGACCATATAGGGTTAAAGTAGCTCCTATTGCTTTCTTAGAGGCTTCTAAGACTGCTGAAACCTCTGCATGGTGTAATTGCTTACAAACTTCAGAATATAAATTATAGCCTTCTCCAGAAGCAAATCCAAGTTTATCTCTAGGACAGGTGGATTGTGGAGTTAGGCATTTATTGTATCCCCAGTAAAGTTCACCATCTGGAGTTTGTATTACTGCTAATGTAGTTTGTTTAGCACATATATTTTTCATTTTTAAATTCCCTTAAATTTCCAATCAGGACAATCGTCATAAGAATTATTAAACATTGTTCCATTTTTATAAAATCTATTATCATGTTCTTTGTCAATATTTATTAAATTATCAGTTGAAACAATATTCTCTTCTCCAATTAGATATGAAACAAGATAATCATCTTTTATATAATATACTGATTGATTCTTTCCAATCAGCAAATGATAAGACTGAATAATTAGTTTAGTTATTTTATTTCGATACAATAGTTTAGAGTTATAATGTTTTATATTATCTGGATGAACTAATTTAATTTGTCTATGAAAATTTCTTTTTATGTCGCTTACAGTATAATTTTCACTTAATCCCAAAATTAATCTAGCTCTATCTTTTAATTCATCATGTAAATATTTATTTAGCTGGATCACCTGTTGATTTTCCTTCTGCTTCTAATAATAAATATTCATGATATTTAACATATGCTTCATCTCTTTTAGTTTTCCATTCATCATAACAAATTGAACAAACATTTTTATATCTGGCATTAGGATTTGTATTCCAATATCTTTTCTTATTTCCAACTCGACTAATGATATTTTTACATCTATAACAATTTGATGTTGGATATGGTTCACCATGACATTCAATGTAGAAAGTTTGTTTTGCCATCGTTTATTCCTTTGGATTATATTCTAGTTCTATTTCTTTCGGCATCTCTATTGATATTTGTTTTATCAATCTATCAAATCTTTCTTTACTAATCCACTTTGGTTTCTGAAAATAAATTAATGGGAATATACAACTTTTTCTATCTTTATCATTAGCCCACAAAGCATGTTGTTTACAAGTTCCTGTTATTGGACTGTATATATGCGGCTTCTCTAAAATCATAATCTACACCCCTACATAGTGAACGTCTTTTCCATCTGAGCGATCTTCTACATTACATTTAGTATCGGCACATTCTTCTAGGCAATCAAAGACACAATTTTTACAAATGTCAATCCCACCATTATCTTCAATACATTTAACTTTAACACCCATAATGTATCCAACTTCACCGATAGCTAATTCTGATTTTTCCTTTACAATTTTAACTTTCTTTCCATAGTCTTCTTCTAAATCAGCCATAGTCTTTTCTAATACGTCTGGTTTACGTTCCCAGAGAAGATTACATCTACGACCACCTGGAGTTGTTGAATAGACTTCCATGATGTCAAATCTACTTTCTGTTCCAGTTAAATCATCATTGACATTTTCCATATCACAATACTGTCCATCAGTAAATCTAATTATATCTCCAGAACAATACTGATTACCAGTGTATCCTAATATAACTGTTCCAATTTTACCATCTCGTTGAACTACTTCACATCCAGGTTTTAAATCTTTCTTTTTCATTTTACTCATTTCCTTTTATTTGTTAAAGTTTACTACTATAATACTCTTTTAAATCTAAAAGTCAAATACGATTTTAAAAATCTATGTTCCTCTAGGGACTTATTGATCAATTTAAGTTCAAAAGTAAGCAAAGTTAATTTTACTATTATTAAAATAATCACACACTTTAATTATGAAGTATGTGTTTATTTTAATGCCTCTTTAATTTCTTCAACCTTTCTCTGTTGTTTAGCTATATTAATTTCCAATTGCCTCTGAAGTTCTTCCATGACCAATTTATATTCTTCTGAACTAAGACAAAGATTTTGTGAAATATAAACATCATTTAGCATATCCCAATCAATATAACCATCAGCAATGATATAAGCTAATGCAATGCTCTGAGATAAGTTTGTACCTCCACCAGTAAGAGATAGATAGTAAGCATCCTCATTGTTGTTTAAGACCACTGTACAATTTGTTTCTCTACAGACTCTTTCAATAGCTTCATCAGTTGGATTAGAATACAGTGGATAAGCAAAGTTCATCATTGGACAGTTATCACTTTCAGCATCTTCAGGATAGCAGTTGCATTCATCACAATAGTATTCTGATTCATTACCATGAGGACATTGTTCTAATCTAGCTTGTTCTTTTTCTCTGATTAGATTTGCTCCTACGAATTCCCAATCTTCATAATCAATTTTAGACCAGTTTACAGATGTTGTTTTCATCTTTACTTATTCTCCGTTAGTTTATTTACAACGTATATTATTCCAGATTCAATAGAATCTAAAAATTCATTTGTTTTCTTTTGTTCATAGTTGGATTTACATATTGAACGATTAATAAGAAATCCAACTATGAAAATAGTTACGCATATTATTAAAGTACTTTCCATTTTACTTTTCTCCGGTTATAATTTCAGTTATAATAACCTTACTTTTCTTAGCTTGTTTAAAAGCTTTATGTAAGCATTCTGATTTAATTGCGAGTTGACATTTGCCGTTGCCGTTGATCGTAATAGTCATTATACTATCTCCTTAGTTTGTTTAATTTGTTATTTTTCAAATTTACATACTTTTACAAATCCAATAGCAGGAAGTGAATCTATACATCCACCATTTATATATTGATACTCTATAAATCCATCTTGAATATTTAAAATTTTCAATAACATTTTTTTGTTTTCTTTAAATGGATTATCTTCAAAACAAAGGAAAGACCACACCTGCCCTGCTTTAATCGCCCCATTTTTGATAGACAATTCAATCGCATCATTAACGCATGTGGTTATATCATATTCTTTCGTACTTATACATGGTGAAATCATTGTCCTGTCTCCTTAATTTATAAGTTCATTACTATTATAATACCAAGTTTGACAGAAAAGTCAATAGTAGAATAAAATTAAATATCTAAAATATAATATTGAATGTTAGAATAGTCGGATCCAACATTGACACAATCAATATCTTCTATTGTTTTTCCGATTACTTTGAGGTGAGTATGACCACAGATAGAATAATCCACATCACAATCCTTCAGGAAGTTATCTACACCTGAGTATGCGTTGAGTGAACTCTCCTTGGACATATGTAAGTTTAGATCAGCATGAGGAACTGTATGAGTTACCATAACTAATATTGGAGAACAATTTTCCTCTATGGAATTTAATATCTTCTCTCTGTTCTCATTGTAGAAATTTAAATAACCTTTGTTGTAGAAAGATTTTATAGTATAATCCATCCAACCAAACTTAGCCCAATCTTCCATTACTTGATCTTTAAATCCTAATGAACCATCGTATCCTAAGAAATTTCCAACAAAGTTGACTTCATCGATAGTAACTGAATCAACTACATCTAAATAGTGGACATCATATTTTTCTGGATTATATAATTCTCGATAATGTTCTATTACTTTATTGTGATCTCTATGAAAGAACTCATGATTCCCTAGACAGCATATAACAGGTTTACCATTGAACATCTCATGAAGAGCCTTATAGTAATCTTTCTGATAACTTGATTCAAAGATGTCTCCAGAGATTACCACAGTGTCATAGTCCTCTGGATTGATATTATCGTTGATATAACAAAGTACATACTCTAAAGTATAATGATTTTCAATGTGCAAATCTGATAAAATTAGAATTTTCATTTATATCCTGATAGTAAATAGCTTGTTTCGATAGTTTCACTCATTTTATAATCTCTCACTCCATTTTAATTAAATTGTGGACTTAGTTTATGGTAACTCTGGTAACGGCATCCAATGAGTAATTTCCATGTAGTCCATTTTGTATCCATCGATTCCTGCCTGATACCACTCAAAGTCATCTTCACTATCATCATATACATAAGATGCTAAATAACCCATATCAATTTGTTTGCCATCAGTAACCAAAACATTAACAGTTTGTTTTTCTCCACTTCCATCAATTTTAATATCAGGAATATCATCTTCGATTTTAATCCAATTCATTTCCATTTTACTTCTCCTTAATTTGTTAATTATTCTTATAATACCAACTTTCATCAAAAAGTCAATAGTTAATTTAAAATTTTATTTAATTACAAGATCACTTACCAGAGTATCACCAAATATGGCTCTCAACGAATCCTCAGGAAGATTCTTACCTTCTCTGATTCGGAGTATAGCTTCTGAGTTATCGTCGTCCATGTATCCTCTAAATTGCTCAAATCGCATTTGTGCTTTTTCTCCAGTAGAGAAGTTGACAATCACCATTCCGGTATATGCTCCACCAAACCAATTCATGAATTCAAATATTTCCCAGAGTGGAGCATTGACTTTCTTACTCGAAAATTCAAAAGCAAAGTAAGCTCCATGTCCACGCATTCTAATTATTGGTGAATTGGCTAGAACATATTTCAAGAACTCATCTCGATCTTCAACTGGAGTATAATCTTTGAAGTTCTCAATCACGTCATCAGATACTCCAATTTTCTTTGCGTTAGATGGAACTCTTATCCATCTTTCATGTTCATCAATCTTGATCCAGTTATTCGGTTCATCTGGTAATCCATTCCTTGAGTAATTTATGAAGAAGCCTTCGTTCATTTTGTTTATTCCTTTATTTTAATATAATTAATGTGGTTTCTATAACCAATAAAATTATTGAGATAATTCCACTAACAGCTAATTTAATTGAAATTTCTTTATACACCATTCCATAAGTATTGGATAATATTATATATAATGACAATCCATAATAGAATAAGATAGAAAGGATTGTAATGATTCCAAATATTATTGTTAGTGCTGTCATTTCTGAAATACCCTTAAATCAACTGTTTCAAATTTACCGCATATTAATTCAATAACATTATCTACATCGTTGGTATTTATGTTTATCGAAGAAGAACTATTATCATTATAATAAAATCGAACTATAGTTTTATCTGGTGGATTTGCTTTGACCATTTGAATATTCATAAGCTGATCTGCATTGATAATGTTGATGTGTTCTTTCTCATTTGTAATTATTTTCATCTTATACTCCTTTGTTTATTATTATAATACCAAGTTTAGAAGAAAAGTCAATAGTAAGTTTAAATTATTCTTCTTCATCTTCAACTTTCAAAGCTTTGTTTACCATCTCCTCTAATGGTCTGAGTAACTTTACTAAGTCCTCTTTCTTCCTGATTTCTCTTTCATCACTATCAAGACACGCTAGTATTTCAAATTCTAAATCGAATACATAACTTGATGCCATATCATATACTTCACCGGAGATGGTTGCTGAATCAGTATAACCTTTCCTGTGAAGTTGATCAGCAGTCTTGAATAGATTGTCCTCATGTTTATCTGAATAGAGGAAATGGAGAACTGCATCTGTTGAGAATGGTAGATCATATCTTTGAAAGAATTCTGAAAATTTCATGTTTAATCCTTTTTGGTATTATTTATCTAATCCTCTTTTAATTGTTCCAGTTTATCAATAAGAACATCAATATCATCTCGTTTAAATTCAACATCAACGCCTTCAATATTTAAAGAAACATATTTTATTAACTTTTTATATTTTAAAAAATCGGTCATTTGTTTAATGGTCAATAGTTCATTTTTTGGTGTAGCTGGAAGCTTATAAATTGTGACTGTATTTATAATTTTACCATTTACTTTACAAATATATGGTAAAATTTCGTCTTCTTCAAATTCATGTGAAATGACATTTGATAAATTACATTCATGAATGTAATTTAATAGTTTACCATTACCAAAATGTGTATTTACTTCTTCGCCCCTAGTATAAACCACTCCATTAATTATCCATTGTTCAGGAATAGTTGGATGAAGTTTTTTAATATACTTATAGTCATACAGATCACCTAAATCTAAATATCCGTCACCGGTAGTATATATATTTCCATTTGATATATTTCCAAATAGCGACATATTCCAATATTCATCATCATCAGATACCAATACAATTTCACCTTCGTAGAAAGTTTGCATATTTCCATCGACATCTTTTACTTCATAAGTCTTAATCTCATTCATAATTTCTTCCTTTGGTTTATCTTCTTTCATTTTACTTCTCCTTTATTTGTTTTAATATGTATTTTGGTACAGCATCGCCATGAATCATTTTAGCTTTAATATTTTTAGGAACACCACGTTCTCTAAATCTTCTTTCATTTTAAATCTCCTTTGTTATCAAATTTTGAATTAATTAAACTAAGTAAATCTTCTCTAGCTTCCTCTACTGAATAGTTGCCATTGAGAATATCAGCAAAATATGATAGATGATATATCCAACAATTTGTTATATCATCTTCAGTAAAAATATGTTTATCTTCTTCCATTCTACCTCTCCAACATTTCTTTAACTTCATCGCCATAAAATCTCATCGAAACATCTCCATCATCACTTTCTCTCTTAGAGTTTTGTATCTTATTCACATTGTATATAAATGTGTTTGGAATAATCGATATTATCATTCTGGATTCTGGTACATAAGGAACTAGATTAGAAGCTCCAGAGATGCCAATTATAATCGGAATTATATCATGTGATTCTAATTGCTCAGTCTTGACTGCACATTCAGTTTTATTGTATATCGTAAACAGATCAGCGATAGTTGTAAATGTCCACCGGACGATAGTTACTGAGTTAGAAACAATTCTTCTGGTATTGTTAGTGCTGAAGTTTCCAAGTGATGTAACAGCGTAGCTATTGATGCTAATTAGTACGAGTAAAATTATAAATAACTTTTTCATTGTTCGATTTTCCTTTCTCTAGTACATGGAGGTAACACTTCAACATTAGAATCATACAACATTAAATATTCTTTTTGATTTATTTTTCGGCTTTTTGATCTCCAACTTTTTTATAATATTCGGATTTCCAATTATTCCATCCGGTAGTTGTATCAAGTATAGTTTGTATTTTGGTTTTCGTTATTATTTATCTCTCATTGGTAGACCCATCGCAAACGAAACCATCCTTTTGATTTCGATTACAGCTAGTTTATCACTATCATCATATGATTTATTTTGTTGTATGCAGTGTTCAAATTTTTTAAGTAGTTCTAATAATATTGCTTTTTCTTTGTTAGTCATCTTTCTATCTCCTATTTTAGTTTAATTTAACTTCATTACTATTATAATACCAAGTTTGAAAGAAAAGTCAACACTAGATTGAATATTTGTTTACAATTAAAATTAACTACTGACACTTATTCAACTTCTTCGATATCTAAATCTTCAATTTCTGGGGTTTCATCAATAGATTCTTCTGGTTCAACTTCATCCAATTCAGAAGAATCTTCATTATCAAAAGTTTCATCTATTCCTTTAGCTTTTCCTTTCGCAATTTCTGCCAGACGAGCTTCAAATTTAGCTTTCTCTAATTGTTCACGTTCATAGTATTTCTTATTTTCTTTGATTTCTTCATCATTAAATCCAAGATATTTCTTCATAGACATTCTCTGACTAACTCCTTCAATGTCAGCCATCTTCTTATACATATCTGTTCTCATTTCAACAGCTTTCTGTTTCTTGTAGATTTCATATTCTGCTGGTGGTTTAATATCTATATCCAACATTGAATCATCTAAGTGATTAATGTCCCAACAACCAACCATCTTCAGGTGATTAATTAATCCAGCTTTCAATCCTCGTCTAAAGCAAGTTAATAGACGAACAATAAATTTACTGAACTTATATTCTTCATAATCTATTCCATCAGTAAGTTTTACTTCTTTTACTCCACCAGATTCTCCAGGTATTAATCTACTTGCTGGAACTTTCAGTGCTCGGTATAATTTTCTCAAGAAATAATAGAGGTCATCGAAGTTTTTCCATTCAGCATCTCCACCAACAGATTCAATCTTAACTCCATTACCATCCTTTCCTTGAGCTAACCAAATATTTTCCATCATTGAATACGGATCATAATGTCCAACGATAGTTCCAGTAGCAGGGTCATACATCTTCTTAGATGAGAATGATTGACTTAATTGTTTAACTCTCTGTTCTGCTTTACTTCTACTAAGTCCACCAACTCCAACGTTGAATACATGCCGCATAGGTGCTCTAGCGATGCGATAGATCAAGAATGAGTCTTCAACTAGCTGTAGTTGATTATATGCTCTCCTAGCTCTCTCTAGTGGAGGATAGACCATTAGACCAGTTTGATTGTAGATACCAGAATCGATATAAGTAATCTGAGAATATGGAAGATAAACTCCTTTCTGATTAGCAATTAATTCTGAACAGTTTAGATTTCTTGCATTGTCGTATCCAGAGTTTCCACCAATTCCAGATGGATTAGATAGAGTTTCCATTACCGCTTTAGTAGAAGCAGAGGTATCTTGATTGACGACTATTCCGGTTTTCTCTTTACTTGTAACGTCAAAGGCAAATTCATAAGTCTCTGTTGGCATAAAGCGAACGTCAACGACACCAAGTTCCATATCATCTACATTGTCTGGAACGATATTTTCCCAACACAGTTGTCCTTCAATGACCAATTTTCTAGCATATTCATAGATGTTATTCTCAAAGTCGAAGAGAGCTAAATACCTTTCAGAGTTCTTTTCGACTTCTTTAATTGCATTGTCATTTAATCCAGAACCGGATTTGATAACTGCCTTAGCAAATTTACCATCATCGTGGCTAGTTATATGAGCATCGGCAATTTCATCTATTGCATCACCAACTTCATTGAAGTCAGCCATAGCTCGATACTGCATCATCCTTTTGCTCTTTGCTATAAATGTACTAGGCACAACAATATCATGTGCTTCATCATCGCTTATGTTTAATTTATGTCCGGTATAGAATCCAGCCGTAGAATCATATTGGTTGTCGAAGTATTTTTTGACAACACTCATATCCTGAGATTGAATTTTATTTGAAAGTTTATCGAAGAATGCTATCTTCTCATTGTTAGATCCATTGTCAGCGAAAGAATTGTTGACTCCCAAGTTGAGCATAATTTACATCCTTTAGTTTATTTAAAATATTCTCTTAATGTTATTTCCAATTGAGCTTCAGATATAATTGGAAAATATCTTCCACCAGACATTACAACATTCGGACATTCAAATGCTGTTTCTAAACATCTATCTTTATTTATAGCTTCCGCTAACGAAAATAATCCAGTCTGGTTTCCTACTACCAATTTTGAACTGTTAATTATATTTAAAGCTTCTAGGAAATCTTCTATTTGAACAAATTCACAATCCACAACGTTGTGTCTGAACTCTGCGTATTCTTTACTAAGTCCTAAAAAGATTAGTTTATCTTTAAGTGGTTTAAGTGAACTAAAGTTTACTCCTTGTCGTCTATATCTATTTGAGCGAATTACAACTATTTTATCTTTAAATCTTTCTTTGGTCTCTGTTGGAATTAACCAAGCTTGCTCTAGTGGATACGGATTAAGAATCTCTGGTACTATTGGATAATACCATTGTGAGATTGAACCAGCGGAAAAATTCTGTCCTAATTTTCTAGCTATATCTAATTCAACTGATTTCTTTGGAACATCTTCTGATATAGATACTTTATTTATCCAGACTTGACTTTCTAATAAAGGTTGTAACATCTTGGCGGTTGCTATATTCATTCTAACTAAATCATATGGATGATTTACATCTTTAAAGTAATTTGCTTTGACATTTATCTGTAGATTGAAATTTGCTTTAGTTAGTTTCTTATGTTTAAGTAAAGCCAAACAAAATGGCAAAGCATAAATGATATCACCAAAGTTTCCAGAGTGATTGAATCTTAGCATTCAGTTTCCTTTCTTTCGTAATTATTGCAAATTCCATTTAATACTATAGTATGTTCTTTAATCCAGTTTTTATGTTTACAATAATCATTCACCATAATTTCCAATTCATCTGAAATATCTGCTATACATAAATTATCGGATTGATGTTTGCAATTTCCACAACAACTTCCGAATATCTGTACTCGATAATTTTTCATTATTATTCCTTAATGTTTAATATTATTTACATATGTTCACAAATTGTGAACATTACTTTACATTGCGTTTATAATTATTGTTGATAGTCCACCGAAGTTCAAGAATTAATTCAGATAAATCGTTATATTCTAGAAGTTCTTCGGTCTTTCTATCGTCTAAGTGTATCAACAAATCAACAAGAGCTTGTCTATTTTCTTTAGCTTTATCCACACCATCACAATATAATTGAAAATAACTATCATTCATAATTTTATTTTCTTATTTTTAATTTATCTAGTTATTCTATATTATAGTGTGTAAAAATAAATAAGCAAACTTTTATAAATAAAATAAAGCAAAACTTTTAATTTTAACAGGTGATTGACATTAAATATAGATCAAATTCATTTGAGTTTAAAATAGCTCAAGCTCTAGTACAACGATGTTTTAGTAACGTGGTCATCGGAAGATACGATGGACATAGAGAACAGATTACTGCTATCGAAGTTCCTACTGTTAATGGTAACAGAAGTCGATTGTTAAAGTTCTTAGAGAATCCAAACCAGACACTTAAGCCGCCTGTGATAGCTGTTTCTAAAGAGGGATTCGCTATTGATAGTTCTAGGATGCATAGTTTATATGACTTCTTAAAACTAACTGGTTCTGGAACAATTGATCACCAGAAGAGAAGAGGGGTTCCAATAAATATAGAATTTGAAGTATCGGCTATAGCAAAGTATCAAGCTGACTTAGATCAGATAATGACAAACTTCATTCCGTTCTTTACTCCATCTGTTTATGTAACTTGGAAACATCCGAAATATTCTGATCAAACTATCAAGAGTCAACTACTGTGGAATGGAAATGTTCAGATACAGAATCCAACTGATATTGGAAAAGGCGATGCTGAACTCTGGCAGATGACAACAACTTTTACTTTTAAGACTTATATCTTTGCTGGAATAACTGCTGACTCTGGAAGTGATACCACAATAACAAATATAAATTTAAGTGGTGATGAATTATTTGATGTCAATGATGGTGGATTTGGACAAAGTAACTTCTATGCAGTTCCGAAGTCTATTGATATAAATACTTATAAAGATAATGTAGTTAGCGGTTATACTGGATATGAGTATGAAACTATCGCTTATGATTCTGAAGCTTCTGGTGAGGCTAGTGGATATGCGTATGATGGTTATTATGCCAATGGTCAAGAAGATTTTTTCGTGGTAGATCATACTCTGTTTGACGTAACTTACGATGGAACTTAAAATTAGGATATAAATTATGGGAAAATTTCGCTCGGTTTATACAGGAGCACAAATAGAATTAGCAATAGCTAAAGCTAGAGGCTTAAATGATTTAACTGTCTCTGGTGGAGTTCTATATGTCGATGGTGAAGAAATTGTAAGCAATGATACCTTTGCTGTGGTTGATGATATTACTGCTAGAGATGCTCTTGATTCAAGTTATCTAACTGCTTTTGTTGTTGATGCCACAGATGATGTTACGGTTGATTCTGGTTCAGCTACTTATGTTCTAGTTAATAGTGCTTGGGTTAAATCTTCTGAAACAGAATCAATGGACTTTGTTGATTTGAGTACAAGATTAGATACAGTTAGTGGTGATTTAGATTCTCTCGAATTAGATACATTAACTATAAGTGGTGATTTAGATTCGTTAGAATTAACTGTCGCTGATCTAGCTCCATTCACCGGAAGCTTTACTTCAGCAGATTCAACTGGATTTGTCTGGGCTGATAATGTTCTTACAATAACCCACAGTTTAAATAGTTCAAATGTTTCTATTTCTATCAGGGATAATAATGGTGAAGGAGTTTCTTTAGCTAATGATGCTATAGACGCAAATAATATATCGGTATACTTTCCTGTTGCCAATGTACCGATAACGGGGACATACACAACACTAATAAAAAAATAAATTAAGGAATTACCCAATGCCAAAATATGATCCATTTCTAAAAAAACTAAGAGCATCCGATGTTGATTTATATGACAAAGGTAAATATGCAAATGAAGCCGCAATAAACATTGCGTATCCAACTGGAGAACTTGGTTGGTTTGTATTTAATTATGATACAGATACATGGTGGGTTTGGGATGGAGATAGTTCAGCTTGGGTAGATACAGATACGAAAGGTGCTGTTGATTCAGTTAATGGTGATACTGGCATTGTTGTTTTAGTTACGGCTGATATTGAGGAAAGCACTAATTTATATTATACAGAATCTCGTGTGTCTGCAAATTTAGCGGTGGTTGCGAATTCTGCCAAATTTACAAACGCCACTCATACCGGAGATGTAACCGGAGCTGGTGCTTTGACGATAGTTGATAAGAAAGTTACGTTGGCAAAAATGAATGACATGGCGACAGCTAGTTTTATTGGACGAAATACGGCTGGTGTTGGTGTTCCTGAAGTGTTAAGTGTATCAACGGTTAAGTCGCTTTTAAATTTTACCGCTCCAGCTTTAGATAATTTGGCTTCTGTAGCAATAAACGAAAGCCTAGTTTCTGATACTTATAATACAGATTCGCTTGGGACTTCTGCGATACCCTGGTCGGATTTATATTTAGGAAACGAGGCAGTAATAGACTTCTCAACAGCGGCATCTACTTCAGATATTACAATAACTCATTCATCTGGTAATCTTACTTTTGCTGGTGGTGATTTTGTTTTTAGCACTTCAATCACAACTCCAATAATCAAACCATCCGCCGATTCAACGAGTGCAATTCAGATTACAAAAGCCGATGGCACGACTCCTGTTATTACTATTGACACAACTAATGGAGCTGTTGGGATTGGCAGGGCTGCTGTTTCAACTAGACCGCTGTCAGTTAATGAAAGTATTTATGTTACTGGCGGTACTTACGGCACTGGTTTTTTCGAGGGTTCAAGGCTCCTGTTTCAATCAGAAATAGCTATAACAAATACATCTACAACTTCTGTGTCTTTATCAAATGTTACAGATAAAGGATTTACTATTATAAAAGGAGTTAATACTCTAGCTCATTTTAATACAACAAATTTTGATTTTTTTCGTGGTGTTGTGCTATCACTAGGAACTGCAACCGCAGGAACTTCTCCTTTAAAATTCACACTTCCGGGCGCAGTTTTAAATACAACTGCCGAAGCCGGAGCATTGGAGGTGGATTCAAGCGGAGTTCCATATATTACAAATGCGGCTGTCGTTAGAAAAAAACTCGGTGCCGATGCTCAAGCAATGTATATTGAAGCAAATATCCCGAACAATAATAGCGAACTTGCCTTACATTTTGAACTACAGATATATTCAGATGCAACCTACGATACCTCTATCGAAACATTCAACAGCTCGAGTTCGCAAACGAATATAGAATTGTTTGATGGAACTGATTGGGTAGCAATGCCCGCTGGTGGCGCTGTGCTTGCTTATTACGGCAATAAGATTCGATTTGCATTACAGACTGCCGTTGCGGGGACTATATATTATACCCGCATTAGAACGCTTTATTTAGATGGTACCTGGAAAGCATTATCAGACTGGTATGCTGGAACTTATCCAAACTTCCCTTTGCATATCCCGGACATTACGCCTGTTGCTGTTGCGGCATTAACCAAAAGCAGTAATACAGATGCAAGCGCATATCACAAGCACAGCTCTGTTGAATATGACGAGGGTGCAGAAAGCGGGGCAGTCAGCCTTGATTTCTCAAGGGGTAATTATCAGACCATGGCAACGGTTTCTGGAACGCCCATAACAAGTATTACTATGTCAAATAGCGGAAAGGGTGATATGCTTGAAATAGAGGTTGATAATGCTAATGCTACAACCGTAACACCTAAAGCAACTGAGCTAATAGGTGCTGGCGAAACAGGAAAATATATTATCACACTTAGAAATATAGGTGGTGTAATAATGGTAGATAAAACCAAAATGGGGATTGAATAATGAAAAAACTATTAACAGCATTACTGTTAACAGTAACCATCATAGCAAGTGCTTGTTGGTTTACAGCCACAGATTGGCAGGTGGTTTACTTTACAAGAGTAAATGATACAGACATCACACCAACCTTTGGAACGTTTCCAACTGTATCTGCTCCCGAAGCTGGTACACAAAATGTTCCATGTACTATTCTAATTAAAGCTGTTCCGAGTGTTACAAACGGAACACCTATTCAGATGGCTTTGTTACAATGGAAATACGCAAGTGGAACAACTTGGAAAACAGTAAATAATTTAGAGAACTTTACTTGGGTTCTTGATTACAGTAAACCGATTCCATTATTTGGAAGATATAACTTTAATCCTGCTGGCGTAGCCACGGGAGACGTGCTATTAGTAAGACTACAAGTAACAGATGCAACTACGGTCAATGCCCAAATAGATGTTGATACAACTGCTGAGGGAACAAACGGCTGGAGAGACCAGTGGTGTTTCAGTATGACTGTCGGAACAGTACGACGCTAAATAAAGGAATTTTAAAAATGAAAAAATGTAGAACATGTGGTAAGATACTATCTTTTAGTAATTTTAATAAAAGTAAGTGTCACAAAGGTGGATGCACAAATCAGTGTAAACAATGTTATAGTATTTATTATAAAGAATATGCTCATAGCATAGATGGTTTTGTAACTAAGATATATAAATCACAAAAAGAAAACAGTTTACATAGAAACATGGCACTGCCTCTATATACTAAGTTGGAATTAAAAGAATGGTTATGTTCACAAACATTATTCCATGAACTCTTCAAAGCGTGGCAAGATAGTAATTTTGATTTATGGTTAGTGCCAAGTGTTGATAGAATAGATGATTATGTTGGGTATACTTTAGAAAATATACAGCTTATGACGTTTAAGGAAAATAATAAAAAAGGACACGATGATGCAATTAATGGTGTAAATAATAAACTATCTAAAGCGGTTTGTCAACTTACCCTGAGTGGGGAGTTTATAAAGGACTTTTATTCGTCAAAACACGCAGAAAGAGAAATACTTATTGACCACAGTAATATTGCAAAATGTTGTAAAGGAAAAGCAAACTCAGCAGGCGGTTATAAATGGCAATACAAGGAGGCGGTATAACATGAAATACTTATTTTTAATTTTAATGGTGTGTAGCTTAGGTTTATTTGCGCAGGAAGATTTGCCGACACAAGCAGAACTTGATGCAATGGATGCAGAAAACGAAGTAGTGTTTGTTCTACCTACACTAGTACTTGCTGAGATAGTTCATCCAACTATGATAGAGAACGTTTTTCTTACAGCTGAAGATATCGCAACGCTCACAATGGATAATCAGATGATTGGTACTTCAACTATTGGTACTAGCAGTCTTGGTACTTCAACTATTGATACTAATTATATCAACTCTATTCTTATCGGTACAAACACTATTAGCTTAGATTCGCTAGGGTTAGGAACAGGTAATACGGTAGTGACCGAAGCTGATGTTATCAAGGCTTTGATGGCTAGAACGAATACGGTCAACACAGTAATGATGAAAACAAAGAGAATAAGAACAGCTAAGATTCTTGAGCCATCACTTGATGAATACATGGCGTTCAAATCCAGCACCTCTTTTATCAAAGACCGTTACACTAAGACAGGTGATAAAGGTTTCCGCAAAAAGAATAGAGGTATGTTCAAGAAATGGAAAGCGTTTAATAAGAAGAAGTTTAAGACCATTAAATACAGACCATTCACAGACACTAAGTTAAAGATGCTTGCTGAGATACGGAAAGAGGGTAATAAGCAAAACCTTAGAGCCGAGTTAAAGTATTTTAAGAAGATGGGTTATAACGCTGTATTGGCTTGCTGGAGAGGTGGTGGAACTAATCCGCTGATAAGAAGAATTAAGATAGCTAAGAAGCTTGGATATAAAGTTTGGTTTACTTTTGGGGGTAAAGAAAGCACTAGCACACCGATTTATCTACCAACTAAAATGTATGGTAAACGTTTACAAGAACTTGCAAAAGTTTGTGATGGTTTTGTATTAGGTTGGCGTAGAAGTAGCAGACATTTATTCCAGCCCGAAAAAGGCTGGACGAACTATACTTTACAGCAAGTCCGTAAGGGTAATAAAAAGATATTGCTATTTGGTGAAGTTTACTTTGACTATAACTCTGAAACAAGAAAGCATGGTGATGTAGCTTATAATATCCCTGCCAACATGTCAGGAGTGATTACAGTAAATTGTGGAGTTGGCAATAGTTATGCTAAAGGTGTAATGCGGTTTGTCCGTAAGAAGACTGCTTTACCTTTAATAAATGTTGTAGTAGGTGAGAAACCTTATTACATGAGCAGATACAATACTAACAAAACCAAACAGGAGAACAGAAGTATTATTGCAAGAATAGAAAAAAGGTTTATTAGTGCTGGATTCGCTGGCACAATAACTTTATCAGGTGATGGTAGTGATGGCAACTACCCCCCTAACATAACCGACAACGTTGCTCAATCCGAGTGGCATGTCACAAATGGAGAATAAGATGAAATTCTTACTCACAATGTTGTTAGCTGTAATGGCTATCGCAAGTTTCGCAGTTGAATACAAAGTGGCTGATATGCCTGATTACAAGACTAACCCAGAAGGCTTTTTAGCTTACTGGAAAACTGTAACAAGTCCAGCAATCAAGATGGCTAGAAAAGTGCGGGTAATTGTTCAGTGGGAGAGCAAATTAGGTCAACTGGAAAAAACGGTCCCTGCAATAGACGCTCGTATTGCAGAATTGGCGGTAGAGAATAAACTGACTGCTGATGAAGTAGTTTTTGCGAAAGTATATAACTATTTCAACAGTGGACTTACTAAAGAATCTTTAGCTTTGGCTGAAGCAAACATAACTATTCCTGCTGTAAAAAACTATATTGGTTGGTGCTACGGTAGAGTTGGTGATTATACAAAAGCTGTTAAATTAGGTTCTGCTAGCTGCAAAATAATGTACATTGGAAAGCTATCTGATGTACCACTAAAATACAATACTTGCGTTAGCCTGTTACTTGCTAAACGTTTATCTGTTGCTCAAGCTAATAGAATATTCAATATTCTTACTGATATTGACTTAGATGAAGCAGAAGTTTCGGAAGTGGATTATAAGAAAATGCTCAAGAAACTAAAACGTAAGTATGCCAAAACAGTCAAAACTACTGTTGATGGTGTTACTAAGCGTGAATATGTTTACGAAGATATGAGAGCAACTATTATAGACTTGCTTAAAGACCTGTAATTAATGTATTCTTAGAGCGTATCAGAAATGGTATGCTCCATAGAACACATTAATAAAGGGATTTAACATGAGCTTAGAACTCGTGGAACTGATATTACCAATGCTATTAAGCTTGCTGATTATCAGGATATTCAGGACGCTTATTCTGCAATGGTTATGAAAGATGGTAAACGTGTTTATGTTTATGATACTTTCTTAGCAGAATTAACTGCCGCTATTACTAGACTGAAAGACAGAATGTAACAGGAGCGAAAAATGAAAGGAATACCAAAAAGAAACGGAAGCGGACGGGGCACAAGGGATAATCGTGGACGTGGCGGCTGTAAAACAACTAGATCAAGAGGAAGATGAAACTCAAACTAACAGCAGAAGAAGTTATACCGATTCTCAAGAGAATAGAAGAATCAGGACAGATAATTCCTGAATGGTTCTGGACTTTAACTCCCCGGGAAATAGCTCATTGTTATAACGGCGTTGGATCTGATTTAACTTGGAAACCACTACGCAAAGCATTGAGCTTTATATTTCGTTGGGCTATTCGTGCGGTTGTTATACACGACACTATCTGGACATATATAGAACGCTTTGAATTAACTGATGAAGATTTTTATGAATCTAACCAAGCGTTAAAGATGAATGCACGAATAGAGTTGTTAGAACACACTTCTAAATGGTGGAATCCAATTCTCTATTGGTATAGATACCGGAATGCTTGGTTAGCTGAGAAAGCATGTAACAACCTTGGAAAACAAGCTTGGGATAATTAGATAAAACAAATAATATCTAATTTTATAAATAACTATATAAAGCAAATAATTTCTAATTTAAGGATTAAAACGAAATGAGTTCCGCAAAGCAATCACTAACCGAAAAAGACAAAGATGAGATAGTAAATAAAATATTATCTGGTATTGGTTCAGTTAAAGCAGAATGTCCACATGGTATTGATTCAGATACAGCGGCAGGATTAAAAGACTTTGTTCGTATCTTTAATACAAGTAAGAAAACCGCTATTGCCGCCTTTACCTATGCTGTTGTTATCGGGACACTTGGATTGATTGGTGCTGGTTTATGGGCTAAAGTAAAAGGATGGCTAGGATAAAATGAAATTGAAACTTGATAGTATAAAATTTGCAGTCGTTGATAATAAGAATCCTCATTGGAAAGCAAATGCCAAATATATTCCGGTTATCTTTCAAACAGATGAAGAAACATTTACTGCTTTATTTACGGTTAATGATATTAAGAGAGCTGTTAAAAGAGCTAATAAAAATCCAGAAGATTGTCCTAAACAAAGTTTCTGGAGTAAATTTTTTTAGGAGATTTATTATGAAAAATATAATTATGTTACTAATTTTAGTTTTGTTAGTTGGTTGTGTCAATACTAAGATTACCGAAACAGAAACATTCTTTGAAAATGATAAAATTGTTAGAGTTACTGAAAAAATTTATCCAGCTCCACATGCGGTTAAGTCTATTGGATTTGGTTTAAAGTTGGGATTTGAAGTTGAAACCAAAATTCCAATATTGTGGTTTGGTATTCTTAAGCGGGAGTATATAGTTGGTAATGATAAATACATACCGACTATAGAAGAAGAATACAATGACATAAATTTATTATTGGGTTCTGGATCAGCTAAATCTAAACTTAGTGTTTCAATATTCGATGAAATTAAAAATAAATAAATTAATAAAGGAGTCTTAAGATGCCTAATAGAGATAGAAAAGGACCAATGGGAAATGGACCAAGAACAGATGGTGGAAGAGGTCGTGGTGGATGTAGAACAACTAGAAGAACAGATAGATAATTATGGCAAACGTTGTAAAGTATAAGATAGTTGGTGATACGAACATTCAGGGCGGGTTGCTGTTTGATGCGATCGATCCGGCGAATGTTCCTAATGCACCGTCGGGAAAATTCGCTCTGTTTAACGATTCGACTAACTCGAATAAGCTGTCCACGAAGGATAGCGCCGGTACAGTCGTTGAAGTTGGCGGCGGTTCACAGGCAATGTACATCGAATCAAATATTCCAAACAATAATAGCGAACTAGCCTTACACTTTGAATTGCAGATATACAGCGATGCAACTTACGACACCTCAGTCGAAACATTTAACAGCTCAAGTTCTCAAGCTAATATACAACTATTTGACGGTACTGATTGGGTGGCAATGCCAGCGGGCGGAGCGGTTAAGGCATATTACGGCAATAAGATTCGATTTGCATTACAGACTGCCGTTGCTGGAACTAACTACTACACTCGCATTAGAACACTATATAACAGCACAGGTTCAACTTGGGTAGCCTTATCAGATTGGTTCGCAAGCACCTATCCAAATTACTCAATGATTATTCCCGAACTCCCAGCGGTGGCAATTAAAGCATTAACAGGTGGAAGCAATACCCCCGCAAGCCATTTACACAAACACCCTGCTGTTGAATATGACGAGGGCGCGGAAAGCGGAGCAGTAAGTCTTGACTTTGCAAGGGGCGACTATCAGCAAATAGCAACTGTCGCCGCAACCCCTGTTACAAGTATGACTATGATAAATAGTATAGCAGGTGATGTTCTTGAAATAGAGGTTGATAATGCTAATGCCACAACCGTAACACCTAAAGCAACTGAGCTAATAGGTGCTGGCGAAACAGGAAAATATATCATCACACTTAGAAATATAGGTGGCACGATAATGGTAGATAAGACCAAAACGGAGATTGAATAATATGAAAAAGTTTTTAACAGTAATATTATTAACTCTATTCTTATTGGTACGAACACTATCAGCTTAGATTCGCTAGGGCTAGGAACAGGTAATACGGTAGTGACCGAAGCTGATGTTGTTAAAGCTTTGATGGCTAGAATGAATACAGTCAACACAGTGATGATTAAAACAAAGAGAATAAATACAACAAAAGTCCTTGAGCCATCGCTTGATGAGTATATTGCGTTTAAGAGCAACACCTCTTTTGTTATTATTTGTTTAAATTGTAAAATCAAGTCAATCTTGAAGAATCAAGTCAATAGATCATAAACACTTCTGTTTCATTCTCAGGTTTATCTTCATCATAAATATTCTCAGATAGATCCCAAACTTTATATTCCAATGCAGTATTAAAATATTGTGAAACTTTATCCGCACGACCACAATCATTTCTGGGATATGCTTGACAGGTTTCTCCATCGAATCCCCAGACTTCTAATTCTGGATTAACTTTACTTAATGATTCTAATAATTTTTTAACTTTCATTCTTTAGTTTCCTTTCTTTCTGGTTTAGTTTCACTCCAAACAACACCGTTACCTTTACAATGTTTACATTCTTCAAATTTAGCGTTGATAAAGTTTATTAATTCTTCACAATAGTTATCAATCTTCTCTTTTAATTCTTCTTGATTACTGGCTTCAAATCCTTTAATTGATTCATATCCATCGTAAGGATGTCCAGAATGTCCCATAGAGAAACAAGTTTCTTCTTTCTCGGTCTGTTGTCTATTGACATATTTTGGTTTACGTTTTCTCTTTTGAAATATTCCATTATTTACATCAACAGTATATTTTACAATTTCGGCTAATTTAATTCTACGTTTAACAGTAAAACAAAAATCATAATCCGAAGTAATTTTAGCAACCTGTGGATTAATATTGTCTTTAATATATTGACGAATTATTTTATATGTTTGAGTTGATGTTAGTTTACATGGTCGTTGTGGAAGAAGAATACTTGGAAACATCATCTTATCAACTAATTGATGTTTAACGTCTTTAGATGTAATTGTAGTCATTCCATCACTACTCCATTCTGTTTTTGGAACAATATAAGACATGTTAACAGGATCAGAAACTTTTTTGGTTTTAATTACAATATCTAAGTTAAATTCATATTCCTCTTCTATCGGTTCCTGTTTGTCGGACATCTCAACATAAAGAGATTTATACTTTGCATATTCCTCTTTCCAGTAATAACCATCTTCACCATTAAGAACCACATCTTCTCTTTTGAGAACTTCTGGAATTTTATCTGAGATTAAACTTTTATCTGTTAATTCAAAGCGATGATTAATATTTGGTTGATTAATCATTTTAGTAATTTTAGTTGGTGGTTTATCCAGACATACCCAATTTTGATCAAATGTTTTAGATGGTTCTATTCCATCAAAGAGATAATCATCTAATTCATAATTATTCCATTTATCACCACAACTTCTATGATCTGATAGATAGATTTTACATTCTTCGGTTTCAACGGCAACTAGATTTAATTTTTCTTTGTTCATCTTAATCTTCCTTTTAGTTTATATTAACTGAGATGGAAAAATATCTCTACAAAATCTACCATATAAAATTTTATATAAGAACTCATCAATTTCTTTTTGATTGACATTATCTGGTAATGTTGATTCTTCACTAACTAATTCAACAGCTTCTAACAAAGAATCTAATCGTAATCCAATTTCGTCATTTTTATAATGATATTGTCCTAATTTCAATTCTCGAAGAAACTGAGCATCAGCTAATGGAAATGTAACTGTACCATCTCGTAATATCTCAAGCATCTCGTAGCACACTCTAAATGCGTGGGAAATAGCTTTCCAATCTATGTTCTCAGATTTCTCAGCTTCCTTTGCTCTTGCTCCATAATTATCATATATTTTATTTACTTGAGTTAAAACATATTCAACCTTAGCGGTTGATTCAAATTTTTTACTACATACCTCATACATTGACATAGAGTTCTTTGGCTCAATATATGTTCTACTATGCTCATTGATTGGTAAATGTTTCCAGATTAATTTTAGTGTACACTCTTTAACTCCAACATAATTTACCTTTTCCAAAATTTCTTTAAATTGTTTTAGTGCATTAACTCTTCCACCTTTTACGCCGTATCGTGCCGCTTGTGATCTACAATATCCAACAAAAGCTTTAAGGTTCTTTGATAAAAACATATTCCTGTTCTTAACAATTAATTTCCAAACTAGTGAAGATTCGATAATTTTATCTTCTGGAGCAAATAACATATCAATAGCCACGGTTTGTCCTTCCGATGCAAGTTTAAAGAAGTGATGAATGGAGTACATTTCTACATCAATATCATCTTTGGTATTTTTAACATGCATCTTTCCTGTAGAATTGTCTATTGACTTAGGAACTTTTTGTAGAAGAATATCTTTATGATCTGATATAAATATTCCTTTATAGTCGGTATCAGAATTTTCGGTATCAGTTCCATATAGACGTGAACCAAAAATCATTTTAACTATTGTATTCATTATTATACTACCTCATGTGCGGCATATTTTGTAGTTAGTGATTGATATTCTGGTGGAGCAACTTCCCCACACTTTTTACACTTCATTGCCGGAATAACATTACGATGGTAGTTATCATCATATCCATCTTTTAATGTTTCCTGATTTCCACAATATTCGCATTCTAGTGTTGCTGTAAAATCTCTACGATGTTGACTTGTAATAGTTTTAATTTTCATTATTCATCATCTCCATTAATAATTTCTAAACAACCTTCACATTCCGTTTCATCATCGAAATCTTCTTTGAATCCTTCGTTTCCACATTCAGAACAACTGTAGAACATCTCTAAGTCATCTCCATTCATCATAGCTACTTGATAGTCTGAATTGGTTAGAAAGACATTCCCTGATTGATCGTTCATCATAATATTAACTTCATCGTCATCGAAGTCTTTAGGAAGATTTCCTTTGTTCCATTGATTCAAAAGTTCTTGAGCCATTTCTCTTTCACGATGTCCGAATTGTGCCAAGTCTGTTGTAGTCATTTTAAATCTCCTAGTTTAAGTTCATTACTATTATAATACCAAGTTTGAAAGAAAAGTCAATAGTAAATTTTAAAAAATATAAAGAATATATCAACCAGTTTTCTTTAGTGTTTTTGTTTTCTTCACATTATAATTTAGTCTTTCTTTAAATTCTTCTTTCTTAGCTAAATTCCAGTGGCTAACGGGTCTATAGAAACCCACCACACGACTATATATCTGGCACTCACATCCACACTTTGACATCAATAATTCCTTTTTTATTTACCTACATTAATGTTTCTTTTATTTATAATTTAATCTTTCAAAATTGAAACAAATTCTATTCCATAAACACTCTCATCAGCATCTTCAATAAACCACTTGGTTCCATCAAATCTTTTATATTTTTCGTTCCAGTAAACTTCTGTAATTCCAAAATCTTTCTCAGTCCAAATATCAAATTTTGGATCATCGTTAGAAGTAACCAATTTATCCTTAGTGAAGATCATTTCTCGGTTCTTATCTTTCCTACCAATATATTGTTTGATTGATTTAAATTCAACCTCATAGAAGATAGCTGAGTTACTCTGTGGATTAATATGATTATTCTGGAAGATAAAATATTTTCTAATTCCTTTTTTGAAATCATCAAAGAATATCAGCGATCCTTAAATCCAAACATTTCTACTAACCACCCGACCTTTAAAAATCAAATCTTTAATTTCCATAATTATCCTTAACTATAAATTTTATCTAAATCAATACAATTGTCAATCAAAAGATTATTTAAATGAGATCGAATGTCCTCAATTTCTTTATCTGCTGATTTTAATTCTTCGGTGTATTTAACTTTATTTCTAAGATATTGTTGCATTTCAAAAATAACATAGCATAGATCACTAGCTAACAACATTCGCTTTAGTTTCATTTCGTCTTCTAAATCTTCGCAATCAAATTCCAAATCAGCTTTCATATTATTTTTCCTTTACAATTTTAACTTTCTTTCCATAATCTTCTTCTAGATCAGCCATAGTCTTTTCTAAAACTTCTTCACGTTCCCAAATTAGATTACCATCTGGAGAAGTAATTTTCATAATGTCATCTTCGGTAACACCAGAAAGGTCAATAAGATTTTCATTATAATCACCAAAGGAATAACTTTCATCTCCACCTTTACAAAGTTCTTCAAGTTTGTTGACATTATAATATACTCCACCATCCCTTGTTATAATCTCACAACAGTTTGGGAGTTCTTTTAAATTTGGTGGATTATTTTCTTTCAGATCTTCAATGGAGATGTAAAATTTATTTTCACAGAATTCATAGTTACTTGGTAACGTATTAAAAGCACCGTATCTTTTAAATATCGCATCATCATAACAATTAATACTCGGTTTCTTATCATATTGATAAAATAGATCACAATCAAATGTAATATATTTACATTTGTTTTCAACTTCGTTCAAATAACTCTTTGCGATTTCTTTGAACTGCTCAAATGTTTCAATTTTCATTTTACTTTCCTCTTGTTTAGTTTTACATATTTTAATTGGTCCAGCTATTTTTAATATTACTTCATTTTTATTATCACCAACTTCTCCACTTATGGCGTGGTCAAATCTAGTAATTGATCTATCATCTCTTATGAAGTTATATCCTTTCTTAGTTACTTTAATCAATTTAAATCTAACGGCACTATTTCCGATACTATAATATTCTCCAAGAGTTAATTTATATTTGTATAAATAAACTCCACCACCAGTTATAAATCTTCCTAAACTTTTTACTTCCTCTTTCATTTTTTCTTATCTCCTTTCTTTTTAAATGCTTTATCCCACCTATCTCGATAATCTTTTCCAACTTTTTGGGTCGTATTCTTTACTTTTGCCATTGAATCTACTTCCATTATTTATTATTAAATTTTTATTCTATACTCTTATAATACCACGTTTGACGAAAAAGTCAACGTATTTTATAAATAATATAAAAAGAACCAAAGTTTTAAGGATAATATAATGAGATTAATGTTCGATGATGTTTCCAAGACGAGCAACAAAAATGATAGAATTCTCTTAGAAGCGGTCTATAAACAACCTAAGACCGATGGTCCAAGAGAAATTAAACTCGTTGGTCCTGCCGTTATAACTGAAATGGAAACTATCAATGGTCGAGTATTCCCAATAGATGTTATGATTGAATCTGTAAATAAATTTAATGAAGTCTGGGTTAATAGCTGTCGTGGATATGGTGAATTAGATCATAGCGACAATGCTTTTGTAGAACCAGACATGGCTTGTGATAGAGTTACTAAGCTTTGGCAGAGTGAAGATAACGAAAAAGTATTTATGACTGAATCTATTGTCATGGCTTCTGATCCAGTTAGGGGGATTCATGGTACTCCTAAAGGTGATATACTTGCCGCACTATTAGCTCATGGTGGAAAGGTTGGAAGAAGCACTAGAGGGATCGGTGATGTCGGTGCGGATAAAAGAGTCCTCCCTGGTTACTATCTTGTTTGTGTTGATACTGTAATTGATCCGTCCGGTGGAACTGGCTGTATGTCTGAAATGATTACTGAAGGTGTTCTTACAACTAAAGAGTTTATGATTAATGAGCATGGTGTAATAGTTGAGAAAGCTTATGTAACTTTAGATAATGCTTTATCTACTTTACCTAAACATAGTAAAGAAGCTTATGTTATTAATGCTGTTAAAGAATTTTTAAATCAAATATAGGGTATAGAAACATGAACATTCAAGAAGCATACAAAGGTTTAATTGACAAGTTGGTTACTGGTGGAATTATAAGCGAATCAACTCAAGTCGAATTATTGAAAGAGGTTGATGAGAAGTTAAAAGAAAAAGAACCAGTTAAATTCAAGATTTCTGAAATTGAAGTCATCGATGATAAGACTAAAATTTCTGCTAAGGATAATGTCTTTGATGGTGTCGCTATTGGAAGTGTTATAATTTACAAAGATGAAAAATATACTATCTCAGAAATAGCTTCTCCAACTGAAGTAATTGTCGATTGTGCTGATTGTAAATTGAAAAAAGGTGATGAAGTAGAAATAGCTGAAGTCTTAGAAGAAGGAATTTCAGAAGACTTGGGTAAAGAAATTGAGAACGCTGTTAGAGATACAGTTACTAAAGCTACTGCTAAATATAAAGATGAACTAAAGAAAGTTACTGATCAATTAGCAGAGGCTAAGAAAGAAAAGAAACCTAAAGATGGTGAAGAAGTTATTACCGAAGAAAAGGATGATGTTATAACTGAAGAAAGTAGATTACAAAAAGAATTTCTAAAATCTAAAAATGGTAAAGCAATTGAAGAACTGGTAAAAGATGGTTGGGATAAAGATAAAGTGGAGAACTATTTATTTGGTGATGAAAATAGTGCAACACTAGAAGCTGTTGCTAAGTTTTTGGGTGTGTCAGTTAAAGGTGAATTAAGTAGAGTAGAAATTTTAGATAAAGTTTTAGAAAAAATTAAACCATTCTATTCAACTATTACTGAAGAAGTTGATGAAGAATTAGATGAAACTGATGAAGACGAAAACATCGAAGAACCCGACATGAAAGATGCTGAACCTCCGACAATTAGTTCAGTCTTTCAAGACTTCTTAGACATCATTCCAGAAGTCAACATCAATCACTTCAACAATTTGGTGGAAACCTTTGACGACAATCAGAAGAAACTCTTTGCAGACTTCTTAGCTGGTGTAGTTGAAACAATAAACAAAGCTGATGTAGACAATTCAGAAATAAAAGATATGTTCTCCGACGTTGAATCAAAAATAGAAGATCAAGAAGTCAAAACTCAACTTGGTGCTATAAGTAAAACTATTACTGAGAAAGTTAGTATTACCGACAAGATGAATAAAAGAATGGAAAAGGAATATAAGAAATTAGTCAAAGCACAACTGAAAGCATTCAAACAGAAACAAAGAGAATTGAAAATGTCCAGAGGTGTCTTAGGTGATGCCGAAAGAAAGAATCTCTTTAGAACTGTTTTAGATAAACATGCTAAGAAATTAATGCTAAAAGAATCAGTAATTAAAGCTGTGAAAGACAAACGTGATGAACTACTTAACGAAAATAATACACTCATCGAAGACAACACTAAATTACTTGATGAGATGAAAAGTATAAATACTTTATATGAGACTACTACTTCAAAGGTCAAAACCCTTAAAGAAGCAGTAATTCTAAGTGAGGCGAAAGCCTATTTAGCCGAAAGCACAGTTGGGTTAACTCCTAAGATGAAAGAACATTTGATTCTGGAGTTTACCAATAAAACAACTAAGTATGTTAAGGCAAACATAACTGAAGCAATAGATGCTTATAACTTAAAGGTCAACGAGAAACGCTCCACTTTAAGGAAAACAAGTCCAGTTAATAGCACAGGTAATAATTTGATTACCGAAGTTGTAGAACCAGAAGGCAAAAACGTAAAGCCAGAAGTTGATCCAACTGTTGCTAATATTATGGAATCTATTCAATCAATGAAACCATTGTTGAAGAAAAAAGAAAATTAATAAGGAATAAATAAAATGATTAATCCAGGCTTACCTGATAATTATGCAATAAAATGTGTAAATCGTTGGAGACCCCTATTGGAATCAGCCGACATCTTCGGAGATATTAATAGTGAGTCTAAGTTAAAAAACACCGCTATGGTACTTGAAAATACCATGAAAGAATTTGAAGTAAAAGCTGGTGCTAAAGGAAATAAAGCTCTGTTGGAATCCGTATCTGCTACTACTGGTGGTGGAGTTGGTGGAAGCTCAGTCTTTGCCGCTTCTGATGGCTATGCTAGTGCAACTGATGATGCTCGTCTACCTAATGTGGTTATTCCAGCAATTCGTCGTGCATTCCCTAATCTGATTGCTCATGACATCGTTGGTGTTCAACCTATGGCTGGACCTATTGGTTTTGCTTTCGCTATCCGTGCTCTCTATGGTCCGAATGGTAAAGGAAGTATTGACGAAGGTTCTGAACTTGGTTTCAACTTTGTTGACTCAGCACATTCTGGTGCAACTGGTTCTTATACCGCTGATGCTGGTGATGCCGCTTCTGCATGGCTCGCTTTCAATGGTTCTGGTGGAACAACTGCTTCTGGTGATGTCGATCCTGTCGTCTTAAATGCGGCTGGTGATGGTGCTGGAACGGCTGATGCTGAATGGTGGAAGTTTAACACTACTATGCCTATGGTATCTTTCAAAATGTTGAAAGCGACTATTACTGCTAAGACTCGTAAACTTGGTGCCAATTGGTCTCAAGAACTCGAAGAAGATATGAAAGCAATGCAGGGCTTAGATGTTCGTGCTGAATTTGTTAATATGGTTTCCTATGAACTCCAACAGGAAATTGACCGTCAGATCCTCGGAAATATTGTTAAAGCGGCTCTTGATGCTGGCAACGTTTCTACATGGACTCCGGTTACTGCTGATGGACGTACTCAACAGGAACGTATTGCAACTCTCTATACTGAAATGATTCGTAGAGCTAATGATGTTGCTGTTAAATCTCGTAGGGGTGCGGCTAACTTTGCATTCGCTTCTCCAACAGTTTGTAGTTTATTTGCGGCTACTGCATTCAATCCTCTCTCTGTAGTTGGACTGAAAGCTGATCCTAAAGGACTGCTTACTCAGAATGGCGTATCTAAAGTTGGTACATTCGTAAATAACGGAATTACATTGTATCGTGATACTTTTGCTCAGGGCGATTACTTATGCCTCGGATATAAAGGGCAGAGCCAATATGATTCTGGAGTTATTTATTGTCCATATATTCCGATGCAGTTGAAGGAAGTTATTGGCACAGATGACTTGAATCCAAGAATGATGGTTAGAACCAGGTATGGCATGACAGAAAATCTGTTAGCCTCAGGCAACTACTACCACATGGTATCGGTCAGCGGACTTTCAAGTGCGCTAAATTCGGATGATTCGGGTACAAGGAAGTTCCTTGTATAGAACAACTTAGTACTTTTAAGTTGAAAAACCAAAGCTCCAATTGAATAAATCAATTGGAGCTTTTTTATTGGTGTATATTATAAATAACAGAAAGAGATGGTTTCTTTAACTTATGTCGAGTTAAAGAAACTCTGGTGGAAAAACTTACCAGAAACATCTCCGTTAATATTTATAATATATAAGGAAAAACAAAAATGTCAAATAAATCTTCAGATTATTTCAACCAAAACTTGACTTTTGTCAATTATCATTTATATTTAACTATAGACAAACTTAAAATAAATGGATTAATAAAATGAATAAAGATTGTGAGAAAGAGTGGGTTGGTATGCCGGAATTTGTTCAGGAAAAGCAAATAGAGCACCAAAAGATAATTATTAGATTTAATAATTCCGAAGATGTTCAAGAATTTGCTGAGAAGATTGGACAAAAGATTACACCAAAAACAAAGAGTATCTGGTATCCAAAGTTGGATCGACATAAGAATAAAGGTGTCTACTATGGCAACTAAGTATCCTATTTATGTTATCTCTAAAGGAAGAAGCTCTAACCCAAAGACAGCGTTTGTTTTAGAACGAAATGAAATAGATTATAAAATTTGCGTTGAGCCTGAAGAGTATGATAATTATTGTAGAACTTTACCCAAAGAAAGAATCATCAAACTTCCAGAAAATTATAGTAAACGTGGATATGGATCAATTCCAGTCAGAAATTTTGTTTGGGAACATTCAATAAACAGTGGACACAAGAAACATTGGATACTTGATGACAACATTGAAGATTTTAATAGATTAAATCGAAATACAAAATTTGTGGTAAGAACCGATGCAACCTTTAGAGCATGTGAAGATTTTACAGATAGATATAGTAATGTTGCTTTATCTGGAATGAATTATTATTGCTTTGCGAAAAACACAGATAAAGTTCCACCATACTATTTGAATACTAGAATCTACTCTTGTATTTTAATAGATAACAGTATTAAATTTAGGTGGCGTGGAAAATACAATGAAGACACAGATTTATCTCTAAGAGTTCTTAAAGCTGGATATTGTACAATTCTATTCAATGCCTTTCTATGCGGTAAGATAAGCTCTATGCGGAACAAAGGCGGCAATACCGATACAATATACAATACTGGAGATAATCGCTTAGAGTTTGCTGAATCGCTTAAAAGACAACATCCAGATGTGGTTGAGGTGGTTTGGAAATTTAATAGATGGCATCACAAAGTTAATTATCGACCATTTAAAGATAATAAATTAATTAAGGTTGATGATACCGTTTATCCTAAAGTGGATAATTATGGGATGAAAATAATTAGACCTAAGTTAGGAAATTTATAAATAAATCTTCAGATAAATTTAACAAAAACTTGACTTATGTATTTTATTGGTGTATATTATAAATAATAGAAAGAGATGGTTTCTTTAACTTATGTCGAGCTAAAGAAACTCTGGCGGAAAACTTACCAGAAACATCTCCATTAATATATAAGGAAAAACAAAGATGTCAAACAGATTCTTAGAAAAAGCAATAAAAAAGTTTGGATATGAAAATATTTCCAAAGAAGAACTCCAAAAAGAAATAATCCGATATAAATCTTTAGGTAAAGATAATCCAACTATAGAGTTTATTACCAAATATCTTTTAGCTAACGGATTAAACCAGAAACCATGGACATTTGAAAATTCGGAATATGTTAGATGTGAATCGAAAATAAAATTTATTTGTAAGAAACATGGTGAACTGGAGGGGACTCCAAAATTAATACTTCGACCACATTCGCATAAAGGATGTAAGCAGTGTGGATTAGAAAACAGAAAATCTCCAAATAAAGCTGATTACAAAAAGAGAACTATATCTGATAGTAGAAAAGAACTAAGAAAAATACTAAAAGAATATGGATATGAAAATATTGATAGAGATTTATTGAAAGAACAAATTAGATATTATATTGGATTAGGAAAAGATGTTTTAACTATTTTATTTCTAACAAAGAATTTTCTGAAGAATGGATTAAATAAAAATTATAGTTTCGAGAAAACAAATTATACTGGATCAAATAAAAAAGTTACGGTTACTTGTGATAAACATGGTGATTTTGATATACTAGCAATGAATGTTTTAGTTGGAAAGCGGTGTTTGAAATGTTCTAATGGCGAGCAAAGAATTTCGTATGATTGTCGGATTAAAGAAGCTAAACTAATTTATGGCGATAGATTTGAATACGATCATGAATACAATAGAGAAAATTATGTTCACGTCAGAGATGGATTTAAACTTAAAATGAAATGTGAGGTGCATGGGTGGGTTTTTCAATCAATGGCTCAACATTTGAACAATGGTGGATGTAAACAATGTGCAAGAGATAATACGCGAATAAATTATAATGATTATATCATACGAGCTAAAATTATTCATAATAACAAATATAAATATGATGATGAATATAACAGAAAATATTTTATCCACGTCAATGATAATTTTAAACTAAAGATTATTTGTCCAATTCATGGTGTTTATTTTCAACGTATGACGGTACATGTTCATGGTAATTGTTCTGGATGTCCATTATGTAATGATTCAAAAAATGAAAGAGAATTATATACATTTTTTATTGAACGTGGATTGGTATTCAATAAAGACTTCTTTCGTGAAAAATCATTTGATGATCTTCTTAGTGCTAAAGGTTATCCACTTAGATATGATTTCTGGATACCATCTAAAAATTTGCTTATAGAATTGGATGGAAGACAACATTTTGAATTTATTGTTGGGATGCATAAAGATGAAAATGCATTTAATACCCAATTATCCAACGATAAATTAAAGAATGAATATGCTAAGAATAATAACCTAAATTTATTAAGAATAAAATTTGATGAATTTGCTAATTGGTTAAGTAACTTGAATTTATCTAAAATAATAAAAAGCCAACCTAATAATTAGGTTGGCTAGTAGGGCTACATTTGTCAGTTACTTATCATAATCCACACTTCTGTAGCCGGAAGATGTAAAGTAGACAATGTAACTATCAGTTAATCTTTAAAAGATTTTCCCTTAGTTTAAAAATTATCAATATTATAAATAAGACCCATATCGTCCATGAAATCTATAAAAGCTTTTTTGGCATCTTCATAATTATATGAATATTCATCACATAATATCCTATAGGCTTTAGTTGCCGGATAATTATCATCTAATATCCTGCTTTTATTACTACTTAAAACTTCTTTTATTTCACGTTCATCCACGCTCTCATTCAAGAAACCCAAATTGTTCACTACCTTTTCTGTAATCATATTATCAATTAGTTCTTTGGTCTTGTTTGCCATTTTCTTAATTCCTTATTTTAATTTATTTAGCTTACTTATAACTATTTATAATTCTCTTGTAAATGTCCAACAATTTCACTATACAGTTGTTTGCAACTAAGAAGTAATGTTAGTTCTTTCTATGTTCTTCTGTCCGGTCTTTCATAAACTGTTTTCTCTTTGCTTGAGAATCTTTTCTACTTTGTTTGATATATTCTTTCGGAGAATTCTTATAATAGAATTTTAATTCGTTATCCGCTTTATCATATTCTTTATGTTCTTCTTTGTATTCCTCAGAGATTCTAACTTCATATGGAATTGCTCCACTTGGAAGTCTATATTTCTTATCGTTCTCGTACATTTCGGTAGAGAGTCTAGCTACATTGTCTGTCAATTCCCTATACCGCTTGTGCCATTTGTCGTAACTATCTTGGTTAGCGGATTCATTCAAGAAGCTTAGAGCATTTTTATTTGATCTATCTAATATTGTTTTGACTATTAATTTTGTTTTGTTCATTGTATAATTATCCTTAGTTAGTTTCCTTTATTTATATTAAATCCTCTAATCCTTTACCAAGAACATAATCATCCTCAACCACTTTACACCAACGTTGACCGCCATGTGAGCTACCATTATGCTTATTGATTATCTTTGCAATGGCTTCTGCATCTTCTTCTGATAAGTGCCCTGGAATGCTTTTAATGTGATACTCCATTGGATAGTCCAGATTAAATTTATCTGATCTATTATTTTTCATTCCATCTCCTTTAATTTTATCAATTCCTTTTTCCTCTGTTCTAAGAAGAATTCAGAACTTTTAATTTCATCTTTCAATATTAAAATTCTTTTAGCAACATCTGGTTTAGCTGATTTCAGGATAAAATATTTTGAATACTGCCAGCCACCAGAATCCACCGCAAAGTGAAATCTATTCTCATCTGTATATTCTCTATATGATTCATAGCCAACTTTTGTAACTAAATTAAAATCCATTACTAAAGCAAACTCATCAAAATTTTCATCTGTAAGATCTACAGAATATGTTTCAAAATATGTGTCGGTCATCAAAACTCTATCATTTGCTCTATTCGATTTTATCGTATAAGTTCCGTTTCTACACCAATCCTTTTCGTCATCTCGAATCTTTTTATAATATAGACCAGAATCTACCAATTTATCTCTGTTCGATTTTGATAACATTTTAATTCTCCTTTGTTGTTTAACCCTATTTACATTTAACTTATTAATCATCAATTATTTATGACCAAATTATTTCCGAAAAACACACCAGTATTTGTGAAATTATTTTAATTATTTCCTTTTATATAAAGTTAAATTGTAACATAAACTATCTAACTTTATGTTACAATTTTTATTTATTCATCCCAAGTTTGATCTAAGAAACCCTGACCAATAGTAATGAGTTTCCAAAAAATATCTTTATTTTCATTGAGTGGTCGACTTCCAACAAATTTAAGATAATATCCTTCATCATCTTTAATCCAATAAGCTAAAGTACAGCAATTTTCTCCACTCCATTTGATGATTTCTCCAGTAACATGTTCACTCGATGATTGCATTAATTTGTCATCACATGAACGAACCTCATAATTTTCTATTTGATAACTGAATGTAAGTTCGTTATTTTTCATTTTGTTGTCTCCTTAGTTTGTTTAGTTTGTTTACTATTATAATACCAAGTTTAAACAAAAAGTCAATAGTAAATTAATTTTATTTTTAAAAACTTTCCTCGTTTTTTATAAATAATAGAAAAGAATAATCACACAGGAATAGCTATGGAAAAGTATGCTGATAAACTTACTAAAGATAGAATCGTTGATGCGGTCGAAACTAATCGAGATGAAATAATAGTTGAAGAAATTAAAGATGCACTCGGTTCTTGGTATGAAGAATCTCCATCTGCCAAAGATAAAGCCCAAGAATTATTGACTTCACATGATGCAACCGACTTCGTAAACTGGTTCATTAATGGAAGATATATCCAAAACATTGAAGACGTTAAAAAGTTATTCTATATATCAGAAAATAAATCAGAACTTATTGATATGGTTATTTCAGATCTAACTAATGAAGATACTGATGATATTGCTGATGATATTATAGAAGAAAATGATGATAACGATAGACCAGAATTTAATAGAGCCGTTGAGATATTAAAATTTTATTCTGTAGCGGAGGATGCTTAATGTCTTTAGTTATTGATGTAGCACTTGCGAATAAAGATAGAACTAAACAATATACATGGAAAGATGTTGGAGCAAAATCCATATCTACAGTTATATCTGGTTATAGTGATCCATTAAAAAATAGTAAGGTGGATTTGTCCGCAGTATCTAATAGTCTACAGAATGTCTTTATGTTTCGTAGAGGTGAGAGAATACTTCTGCCTGACTTTGGTAATACCGTTTATGGTTATGTTGGTTCAGCTATAAATGAAAGCACAAAAATATTAATCAACAATGAACTTAGAAATATGTTAGAATGGGAAAGAAGAATTAATATAACTAATATATCTGTTATTGGTTATCCAGATGAAAATCAAATAGACTTATCTGTTGAATATAATGTACCATCGGTTGAAAAATCAAGAAATTATTCAACTAGTATAACGCTCACAAACAATGGAGTTATAATTTAATGCGTAGCAAAATGCTAGAATTTAATCAATTTTCAAATAAGGATTATCTCGTTTGGGATGCTCCAAGTTTTAGAAATCTTCTAATTAAGAAATTAAACGATTCTGGGGTGTATACAGACCAGATATTTCCTGGGTCTGATTTGTCCGTCATCATCGACATCATGGCTTACAACACTGCTATAGCCTCTTATATAACGAATGGTGGAGCAAGTGATGTTCTCTTTACTGATACACAGTTATATGAGAACATGAATCGTCTTGTAAAGATTCTTAGTTATAATTCAGTTGGATTCATTACGAGTAGTGTTGGATGTAATTTTGTTTTAACTCAATCTGAAATATCCAGTAGTGGTATTCGTGCAATTCCTCGATATGCAACTTACTCCGTTGGTAAAACCGATGCTGATGGCAATGATGTAAAATATACTTTAATTGATGGTAGTGATGGTACAAGTGGAAATAACAGTTATTCTTTTCTCTTAGATGAAACTGGTGGTGTTTATTTCACTGACCCGATTGATCCCCCAGTTTTTCATAATGGTTATTGGGAACTTTATTCTATTCAGCCAATTGCTACTGGAGAAGATAACGAAAAAATAACCTTAGCCAATATTGATCCAAACGATGAAGATAATCCTGTTGTGATTGCTCACCCGTTTATTGATGTTTATGTCTATGATAAATCAACTGACACTTATACACAATTTAAAGCTGTTGATGACTTACAAATTTATGATCCAACCGATGAAGTATTTTCCATAAGGTTAAATGAAAATTATCAGTATGAATTGACATTTGGTGATGATGTCAATGGGAAAAAGTTAGTTGAAGGTCAAGTTCTGTATATAGTTTATCTTAAAAGTAATGGCGAAGATGGTAAAATTAATGCTGGTGATATTGACGGAACTGGTGAACTTGAAGTTAGTATATCTGGATTAAACTCAAGTCAAATTAAAGATATTTGTTTTGGTGGTTCAACTAGCTTTGAATATAATTATTCTTTATTTGTGGATTCTGGTGATGGTAAAATTATATCAAATGCAATAAGTATATCAAACTCTGATAGTTCAACAATCCCATCTGACTTTGAAGGTGTTGAATCAATTAGGTCTAATGCACCACAAGCTTTCCGTTCAGGTAAAAGACAAGTATTGGATAACGAATATGCGCAGTTTATTGTTGCTAACTACGGAAATGTAATCCATGATGTTTATGTTATGAATAACTTTACTTATATGGCAGAATTTCAACAGTATCTTTATCAATACGATAAACTAACTATTGCTATAAGAAATCTTGGATATAAGTATGCTGATTCTGCTGATTTCAATAACATATATTTGTGGATGCGTTCAAATTCTGGATCTCCACTTTCAGCTTTAACTAAACAGAGTATAAATAACTCCATTAGAAAAACTAAATGTGCGACTGCTGAAGTTATTCCGTTGGATGCTCTTAGTGTATTCTTTGCTCCACATGCCTCTGGAACTTATACTTATAATAATTTTGATCCAGATGAAGAAAATAAAATAGTAATTACTAAAGATGAGAATACTATAATTTCTGATGATAGAATAAAAAATACGGTTGTAAATGCAATAATTAATTTCTTTGAACAAGCAAATAATGAGATTGGTGGAATTGTTAAATTAAATGATTTGTTTACCGAAATAATGTCAGTTGATGGTGTGGCTAAAATTCAAACAGTCTGGAAGCCATCTACAGCAGATAGTAGCACTTGGATATATAAAGATGGTTTAGTTTTTTCTTGGTGGACACCATCTATTTTGTTAGGCGAAGATATTACAAATATTACAAATACATCAGCTAAAATGAAAAACTTTCAATTCCCAAAATTGAATAATTCAACTAACTTAAATAATATTATTGAAGTAACTGGATATAATCATTTTATCACAACCCCAGAGTATTAAAAATATATGAATTATCAAGATTTAAAAAGATATAACAGCGATTTCCAATTATCAGAAAAGTTAAAAGATTTCGTTATCAACCCCCAGTGGCAATCAAATGAAGATTTGTGGAATTTTATTGCTGGAGCCAATGATGCCATCTGGTCTAAAATACATTCTAACAATGTTGATTTTGTTAAGAACATTGCTGATGTTGACTTCTGTGGATTAAGAGAACTTCATTCAATAGCAACTTCAATTGGATTTAATGCCGGATTAACGTTCATAAATAATTTACCTGCTGAGATATATGACTTATTAAATATATTATCGGTGAAGAAATCATTAGTTATTTCAAACTTGAATTTTCTTACTGACGATTCTCTAACCACACTACTTGAAGATTACTCAACTCCATATTATCAATTATCTGGAACTTACTATCCAGTTGTTTCTGGTATTCCAGAAGATACTGTTTCTGAATTTTTAACTGATAGTGTATTAACTGATAGATTTGCCGACTCCACTTTTGATGAACAAGTATTAAAGAGCTTTCTCAGTAACTCCGATTTTAAAGAATCAGTAATTAAACCAGCTATAAGAAGTTTCCTTGTTTCTAAATTAGATATAACTATGAATGCTGGTAATAGAGATATTGATGATTATAGAGATTTATTTTTACAATTTGTTACTAAAACAGATTACTTAACATTATATGCAGACAAAAATGTTAATCTCAATTACTATAACTATATGATCTATGGTGATTTTTGTGATAGTGTTACATCTATCGCTGGAACTACTTACGATTGGTACCAAACGAGCCAACAAGAGGCTGTTCTCAGCGATGTTGTTGATATTCTATCCGATGTAGCATTAAAGGTACGAAATCAACGAGAGGTCATTAAAAAGGTCGTTAAAGACTATGCTGTTATTGGAACAGTTAATGCTGTTGAAAGAGCCGTTACTAAACAAATATTAAAAAATTACACTAAAAATAGTAATACGTTTGACACTTCTGGAATTATTTCTAATGATGAATATCTTCCAGCTCTATCAGCTATTGTGGAAAACTTCTCTGTTGATGTTGTAGAATATTATGACAATACAGATTATTTTAATATCTCAGCAGAAACTCCTTATGTACAAGAGCTTAGTGGATACGCAATTGAAACATCAACCTCAGCGGTAATAGATGCTAGTGGTAACTTGGAATTGACTTCTGGTTCAGTATCAACCCCAGTATATCAAGATAGTAATACTTTAGAAATAACTGGTGGCAATAGTAGATTCTGGGAGGATTCTGCTTACTTGGAAACTGTTACCAATAACATAGATGACTTAAATGAATTTTATTCTAATATTTCAGAGTATCAGGATTTTACTGATTACACCGAAGTTAGTGGAATGATTTATGACCTCTGGGATATGGCGGCTGTATCTGCTTATAGTGATGAAGATATACAGAAAAAATATACTGGTATAGCTTCTGGTTATTTTCCTGCTGGTAATTATAAGAATCAATTGTATCCGACTGTCGCAACTACTGTTAATTTATTAGGATTAATTGAAACTGACGATGTCCACATTGAGGTTGGTGGTGTATATGTTCCAGGAACGGTTCCAGAAACAGTTCCCAGTGTCAGTGGATCAACCGTATTTAATGATGTTGGAGATCTCATTGATTCATGGAGATATGACAACATGGAACTTAGGGGATATAACAGTACAGTTGAAAAATCAACTAACTTAGATTCAAATTTATATGTTAATCACTATATAGATAATGATGGACCATTTATGGGTGATGCTCTTTCTGGATTAATTTATGAAAGTATGGATGCCTCTGGAACAGTAACCGCTTTGGATTCTGATGAAGTGTCTGGATTTATTTTAGAACATACAGATGATGACGATTTTGTTCTTAGTGATTATATATCTATTCCTGATTATGATGTTGCTGAACAATTAGAACATTATCAAACAGATATATATAATCTCAAAGATAAAGCAATAGCTAAATATGAAACTGATATATACGGAAACTGTTTTACTTTATATAAAGATGGTAATAAATTTGATGATATTTACGCTAGTGTGTATGTTGGTGATATTTATGAACAGGAAAATAGAAGCGGTACTTTCCTACCATTAGGACAAACTAGTAGATACTGGCAAGGATTAGCTTCAAATGATAACGACATTTATGCTTGTGTCCTCGGTGGAGATATTTATAAACAAACTGATGGAGCTGGTGATTTTGTTGGATTAAGTCAGACTAGTCGAGAATGGTTATCTATAGCAACATTCGGTGATGATGTATATGCCAGTGTCTATATGGGTGATATATATAAACAAACCAATGGAGCTGGTGATTTTGTTGGATTAAGTCAGACTAGTAGATATTGGCAAGCTTTAACTTCCAACGATACTGATGTATATGCTTGTGTCCTCGGTGGAGATATTTATAAGCAAACTGGTGGAACTGGAAATTTTATTGCACTTGGACAGACTAACCGAGAATGGTTATCTATGACCACCTTTGGTGATGATGTTTACGCTAGTGTCTATATGGGCGATATTTATAAACAAACTGGGGGAGCTGGTGATTTTATTGCACTTGGACAAGCTAGTAGATTTTGGCAGGGACTATCCTCGAATGGAACAGATGTATATGCTTGTGTCCTTGGTGGAGATATTTATAAACAAACTGGTGGAACTGATGATTTCTCGGCTCTTGGACAATCTAGTCGAGAATGGTTATCAATAACCGCATTTGGTGATTCATTTATTGCTCTCGGTGGAAGTGTAAACACCTATAGCGGAATTGGGGATTTGTGGATGAGATTTAATAATCATCCATTCAGTTATCCATGTGTCAATAGTGATTCTGAAAATTACTCTGTAGATCAACTTAATGTTGGCATAACAAATCCATCCTTGAGAGCGATGTTTAATAACTGTGTTGATTTTGGTATTATGGGTGATGTAATGTATATCGCTGGATATGATGAATTATCTAGTTTTAATGTTGCTATAATTGAAATCGGATTTTATAATGGAACAGATAATTTTGGTATAACCGATTATAGTAATGTACATTTTCTAAATAATGCTGTTGATGGAGATAGGATAGCAAACTACACTGATTTTATTGGTGTTAGTTTATCTGAAAACACAATGTCGTTTATGAAGTATGAAAACTTTGGAATAACTCATTATATTTATGATAGAGATAATGAAAAAATACTTTCAGGTTCAATTTATACTACACAATATTCAACGGAATTATCTGGCTTAGGATTAATCCCAACTACAGTTGGAACAAATAATCCATTTAGAGTTTGTTCAGATTCAGATTATACATATATCGGATTCCGTTCTGGGACTTCTATTGTTACATATTCATTCAGCAAATACACATTAACATTCAAAAATTATTTAACTTGGACTGCTCCAGATGGTGTGGAGCTAGATGCTATTGTTATTGGTGATACTTCAGTCAAATTTAGCTTTTCCGATGGTCGAGTATACTATGGTGAATTAATTAAATCGCAATTACTAGAAGGAAATACTACACTAAAAAGCACTTCTGGTATATCTTACACTGATGAATTACTTAATGTTGATAATTTACTTTATCCAAATATTGATATAAGCAGTATGGCACAATGGGGTAGATGGTGTTATAGTGTTTCAGAAAGATCGTTATTTACACCAGCACATGATCCGGTTGTGAGAACTGGATGGTCAAGTTGGTTAAATGGTTTTATGATGCCACAAGTTATTAATGATTATGTCGTAGGTTCAGGTGGAGAATCTGGATATATTATAGATACTGAGTATAATCAAATGACATCTGGTCTACAAATAGAGTTACCCGTTTATGCTCCAGATTATGTCGCTACCGGATTGGTTTCTGGATTCCCATCAACAGGTGAAGCTTATGCAAGTATTGATGACCAATCAACTCTGAGTTCATATTATGGATTACCGTTTAATGATTTATATGTTGAGAATATGAATCTACATAACGGAATTTCTGACAGAACTTCTGATAAAGTTGCTTGTAGATTCCAACCTCTTAAAAATTTTTATGATTGGAATTATCAATTAAGTTATGATAAAACTTATGACTTAGTAAATGGTTGGAGATCATACACTAAATGTGGAATAGCTCAATATTCTGGAATAGTCTGGATGGTTTATAATTACATTAAGGATTCCAGTTTAACTGATACCTCAGCTAAGACTGTGGCAATAGATCAATATATGTCGCAAATGGATATGGTTGAAGTTATTAGCTCTATGATTAACTTGGGTGAAGGTCAACAAAAATCTAATATATATAGTGTCAGAATTTCTAATAGTGGATTATCTGATATAAGTGATACAACCGTTAGAGATAATTTAATGAATCAAATTAAAGTTGGAGTTCGTAAAGCGGTTAAGAAATTAATGCCAGCACATACACAACTTTGGAAAATTCAATTCGTGGATTAATTTTATAAATAATAGAAAAGAAACTAAAAAGGAAATAAAATTATGGCTACCGAAAAAGAGCAAATATATTACAATGGCTTCTTGAGAAATCCAGAATTAGTTAAAACACTAAATCCAGCTAAAGAAGAAATTATTGAAGATTCAAGTGCATCTCCGATAATTGTTACTACAACTTATTCTTCTAATTTAATTGGAAGTGATGATGCCGAAACATTAATCTATAAAGATGTCATTACTGAAACTACTGTTGGAACTACTGTTACAACCACAATAAATAGATATAAATCTTATGATACTTGGAATAATAGAACAACCGCAACTTATACTGGATTGTATAATGCTCCAGGGATAACATCGGATTAATTTATTTTTGGTGTTGACTTTTTTGTCAAACTTGGTATTATAAATATAACTAATAATTTAAATAAGGAATTAAGAAAATGAAGACCGAAACATTTTTACCTGGATTTGGTGGATTTTATGGAAGTATCCACAAATTTAATGATGACTCAATACAAGAAGAAGATATTTTAGAATCGCTAGAAGGTGATTATGCTATAGAAATTCCCCGTGGTGTTATTGATTTAGATGATTTCTCTGATGTTGATTATAAAGAATATAGTCAAGATTATTCTAAAGCGTATGTTGATTGCGTTGAAGAATTTTTAAATGACAATGGCGTAACCACAAAATTTGTTTATCAGAATTTATATAGTCCAAGAGAATATAACTTTACAAATGATAGTATCAATGTTGAAGTTGAATATATTCCAGAAGAAATCATAAAACTAATTGAAGAAAATAAATCACAATTTGATGAATATATTGAAAAAACTTACGCAAGTCGTTCTGGGTTTTCTTCATCTTACAGTTCCGATGGTGATGAATGGTTAGAAGAAGTTAAAAAAGACGGATTTGATGAACACAAATTGGGTGCTTGTTTAGAATTTATTCTTGAACTTTATGACTTTAATGAAGGTGAATGTAGTAATGAAACTAGAGAAAGTGGAGAGATTTATGAATCATCTTACTTAGAAATTAAAGAATTAGAAATTGATTCAGAAACAGAAAAATTACTCAACGAAATTTCTGATGCTATTGATAAAGGTAAATCACAATTTGAAGAATATTCAAAAACAATGAAACCTGATAGTGTCGAAAGACAACGTGAAGGATTTAATAAAAACATTAAAGAACTTAAAGAAGAATACAATGAAGTTTTGATGAATTGTATTGTTGATTAAGAAAAACTGACAAATCCTAGTTACTTATTGATAAGTAACTAGGATTTGCAACATATTGAGGTTAATTACTCACCAGAAACTAAATTATGTACTGTTCCTTCCCATCCACATTTACAATGAACATCGTTATATTTTTTAAATTCATTCATATTTACTCCAATATTTTATTAAATATGTTTCCATCTTTTATGGTTGATAATATTAGTTATTGCTGATTGATGAATTCCGAATATATTTCCCAATTCCGCATGAGTTATATTACTATTTTTAGAAAGTTTTCTAATCTCAATAACTTGCTTTTCTGTTAACTTAGCCCAACTACATTTTTCGCCTGATGGATGTAGTTTGTTTTTAATAGAATGTTGCATGTTTTCAGATGGCGTATTCCACTCTAAATTACTTACATTGTTATTGCACTTATTCCCATCAATATGGTTTACTTGCTTCTTGTTTTTTGGATTAGAAATAAAAGCAATTGCAACCAGTCTATGAATATATCGCATGTACTTTTTACCCTTTTTATTTAAAACTAATTTTGGGTATCTTTTTTCTTTTAAAAATGGTTTTCTTATAATATTATTATGCATACTTTTTAGTCTACCAAAGTTACTAATAAGATACATTCCATCAAACCAATCTATTTCTTTCCAAATTTCTTTCATTTATTTAATATGATCCTATAGTTATATATTTTATTTCTCCACTGGTAAATTTCTAACATAAGAACTAACCCTATCATATTCACCACCATCTTCACGCAGTAGTATACATTGTAATCGACTATCAGATAACCAACCACCACCAGCGGCATAAGCATCACGATTAGCAACTGAATTAAATGCCTCAACCCTGCAACCAGGAAACTCTTTCATTTTTTCGTTGTGATAATGTGCAGTATGCCAAATTCGATAAGTCGCTTCACCCCATTCTTTAGATTTCTCTGCCGCCATAAGTAACGGCAGTCCATCGAACTTCTTTTTGTGTCCATGATCACAACCAATTAAATTATTTCCAAATGTATAATATTGCGAAAATGCGGCACTATCTGGAAATGTTACACGTCCATTTTTTTCATATGCCTTTCGTAACCCCTCATCAAACATAATACTTCCAGCTTCATCGTGATTTCCCATACAATTAACTACATGTACAGTATCGTGATTATTCAAAGCATATTCTATGGCATAATGTATTATCTTAATGCCAACTCTAGCCATTTTTCTAAATCTACCCTCTGTATCTAATGGATTATGACTTTGCTCGGTGTATCCTGCTTGGTTATCTCTATGAAAGTAATCACCTAAATTTTCAATAACAAACTTTGAGCAATGTGGTATCCGTGAAAATATATCCTGCATTAGTCCTTTGATATTATGCTCTGCTATATTTAAGTCATAATCTTTTCCACACTCTTTTCCCCACGCCAACATTCCTAAATGAATATCCGCTATTGGTAACACGGCACAAATATCTTTACGATACTCTAGTGATATATCAAGTGGAGTGGCTTTAAATGGCTCAATTACTTCTATTAATCCAGCAACCATTTCTTTAGCAATCTCAAATTCTTCCTCTTTATTTACACTAGATTTTACCCATTGACCTTTTCGTTCACCATTTTCATCATAATAGGTTGAAACTCCTTTAACCGAAAAAGATTCTGGAACTGGTCTATCCATCGAATGATCTGGAGAATATCCACGCTTTTCTGCTTTCTGTTTTATTCTTTTAATTGCACCTGCTATTGTTCCATTTGAAGAATATCCCATTTGTCTACTGGCTTCTCTTTGACCATATTGACATTTTGTTAAATACTTTTCCCACTCTTTATCTGTTGCAAACTCCTTTAAGTTTAAATCTGGTATAGTTTTCCAATTATCATATTGTACATTAGTTGAATCTAACATAGATTATTTCCTTATTTTGTTAGTAGTGATTGCTTATAGTTTAGTTCATTTAAATAAAAAGTCAAGTTTTTTATCATTTTAATTATTTATAATTTTAAAATCCGCTATTGACTTTTCTTTCAAACTTGGTATTATAATAGTATGAAAAAGAATTTAAAAATTTATTGTAGTCGGAATCATATTCGCCAGTTTAGTGATTAATAAGATTATAGAGTATCCGCTAGTCTCACTAAAAGTGGTTAGTGGTTTAATTGGAACTATTTTAATTTTCGCAGTAATTAATTTAATAAGAAATAAAATGAGGAAAACAAAATGAGAAGCACAACAAAGATGGAATTTAAACTCGGCAAATGTAAACATTGTAAGAAAATGAAAATGCTTCACAATGGAATATGTGGATTTTGTAAACTTAAGTCTCAGATTTATAAATAAAAGAAACAAGAAATTTTAATTTAAGGAATTACAATGAAACCATTAAAAGACAAATTAGAAAGTTATGGACTGTCTACTCCAGAAGTTATTGATTTAACCGAAGCAGTCAACGCCTTAAACAACTATGAAGATTTGCCACAAGCCACTAAAGATAGTATGCAAGCAATTTGTGATAGAAATAAAGTATATTTGATTTATAATGAAAAGCGTGGAAGTTTGTTCATTACTGGAATCGGTACTAAGATGCGTGTTACTTATTTATTTCCTGAAGACGGAACTGATGAATCACAAAAACTTTTAAAAAATTCTACAGAATATTATCTATTTCCTAATGCTGACAATGAACTTATTAAAACTGAAGATATATAAATAAAATAAAAACAACTAAAATTAAATTAAAGGATTAATAAAATGGATAATTCAAAATACAGTTACGATGACTTTGTAAATGATAAAGATAGATTTCTTCGTAAAGGTGGGATGTTCTCATTTGAAATTAAATATATTGATAAAGGTGGTGAAGTTGATTATGTTTATGGTGATATTGATTTCGACCATAAACAAATGACCTTCGACCTTCAATCTGGGGATGCGTTAGATGAAGACGTAACTATAGACATTGATTATGATTTTTCGCTGGACGAAAATCTTGAAGAATTATATAGCGAAATTATCAATAAAATTTTTGAAGCTGGATATGACCTACCTAATTAAAAATCAAACGCATAGTCATTGAGTGCTTTTACCACTACAACATAACGTACATCGTCTGAAGTAAATGAACTCGCAATATAATCTATAGCCAGTTTTTCGTCTGTAATGCCCGTCTCAAGCATTTCGTCAGTAGTTGGCATGTCGGTAGTCAAATAGTCCGCAATGTTGCTGTAATCGCCGTTAATGGTATCGCTAATCGAATATGGAGCAAAGTCTTTAAGTTCTTCTGGATAAGCTTCAACTATTAAAGTATATCCACCCAACTTATCATTGTTTAAAAATTTCTCTAATATATCAGATTCAATAGAACTTAAATCTATTGAAAATTCTTCTTCCATATAATCAATGAACACTTTACATTGAAGCATAGTTATTATATCTTGATTGACAATAGATTCAATAATATCATCAACCTCCACTTCATCATCAAATAATTCTATTCCAGCTTTCTTCAAAAAATAATTCTTAACCTGTATAGTATTAAATAAACTAAATTCAAAATCAATATAAGTATCTATGAAAGTATTATACAACCATTCTAAATTCTGTTCAGTTGAATGGATTAAAACATAATCTTCAAGCTTAGTTGATATTGCCGTTTTATATTTTTTAACCGTTAATGGAATATTTCCAATTTCTTTGACTTCAACATCACTTGTATATATTTCACCAAGTTTTGAATTTAATTCAGAATCTAGCAGGTTATCTATTGCGTGATCTAATTCGGTTGATCCTGCTTGAATAGTATCAATATAAGTAAAGTCATAATTATCTTCTTCTGAACTTGCTGATGTAATGGCTTCAGATTGTGTTTTAAATGCTTCAATAGATTCACTTCTTCCATCCGAGAATACACCAATAGACCAATATTTACTAGATGTTTCATTTGTTACTCGATAAAATGCTTGAGATAATCTTAAATCCTTAGCGGCAACCATCTTTAATATTTCTTCGGTTGATTTACCTTCAAATTCTTCTGGGGTAAAAATTATCATATTTTATTCCTCTGGTGGAACTGGACACGTTAATGGTTCAAGAGTCAAACTTGTTGGTGATTCTACTGGCTCCAAATCTGGTAACTCCAACTCTGGTAATGTAACGCTACATCCAAGTTCGACTTCTAGTTCATTGATTTGTGGGAATTGAAACTCTTCGTTGCTACAACAATAGTCATTAATTTCAGCCACCTTATTATTCAAAGCTGTAACTACCTTTTGTACATTCGCAATTAAAAGAACCTCTTCCTCCACAATAGCATTATATTGTTTTCTAAACCAGTTAACCACCCACGTTATATAAGCAATTGTGCTAATTATTTCGGTAGGTGGAACGGTTAGTGGAAGATGTTCTTTTAGTTTATCACACATTTTTGTATTCATTTTGGTTGCGGCATCTGTTATTTTTTTGCCTATTTTATCAATGTCCTCACCAGCTTCTTTAGCAAACTTCTCCAGTTTCTTTTTATTACTTGGTGTCTTTGGTTTATCTGATTTGGCTGGAACAGGTATGCTATCAATCATCTTAGCCATATTACTCCAAAATCCATTTGAATTTGACATTTTTCTTTCCTCAATTTATACTATTGTTGTTACAATGCCCTTATTTACGAACACCGTTGAACCGGTACTGATTACTCCAGTATCACCAATTGCAACTTCAAAAATTCCTAACACCTCCGTATTTGGAGATGCTACTCTAAAACTACTACCTGTAGTTAAAGTGTGTGTTGACTTAACTGTATGTCTTGAATAACCACCAACATACACTAACGAACTATCTGTTGTTTTTCTTGTATAATCACCAACGGTAGTGTTATATACACTACCCTCTATTTTGGTATCCATACTACCCACTTGGTCAATAACTAAATTACCCTCGTGTCTAATATATTTATCTCCAATGTGTACTTCATATATATTACCTGTAGTTTTCTTGTATGTGTCCCCAATAACTTCGATGTTCACATTACCCGTAATTTTTAGGTTAATTGCAGTCTGGTTAGTTGCTTCAATCTCAATATCTAATCGGGTATTATTATATAATTTTTCATCTACATTATCTTCAAGTGGAGACTTCGTCTTATTCCTGACAACTGTTCTATCTTTTCCTGTATAGACCACTTCTTCTATTCTAGTTTCTGGATAAATTGTTGAATCAACCGTTAGAACATATTCATCAGCTTTTTCTTCTGTATCTACAGCAGTTAATAATTCTTCGGTTTCATCTTCATAGATTCCATACACTTTAAATTGATTGGTGTGTGCTTCTGGAACTTCGTCTATTACAATTCTCACATTCTCAGTCTGAATAACTCGCTGATTCTCATGTGTTGGTGTCCAGCCATCACCAGATTGCGATACAGCGAAGTATACGGGGTAGTTAATATCTCCACCGTCAAAGAACACCCAAACTGTTGAACCTTTCTTAGGAACGCCACAACTGCCCGTTTCGGCGTTTGTTGATCCATTAGCAGAAGTATACCCCCCAAATATATTCATAGCTGGTTCAGCCCATGGAAGTTTATCTGGAACATCTTCATAAGAATCTGGATATATTCCATAGATGAATATTTTTATTCGACCCTTATTAAGTGGATCAATTGTGCTTATTACTTTAGCTCTCTTGAACATTTATTAATATTTATTTCCATAAGTTGAAGTTTATCTTTTAATTATTTATAATTCTACTGTTGACTTTTCTTTCAAACTTGGTATTATAATAGTAATGAACTTATAAATTTTATGGATAATTATTATGACTAAAGAAAAAAAACGAGAATATGATAAAAAATATAGAGAACAAAATAAAGAAGAGTTAAAAAAATATAGAGAACAAAATAAAGAAAAGGCAAAAGAATATGATAAAAAATATAGAGAACAAAATAAAGAAAAGTTAAAAGAAAATAATAAAAAATATAGAGAACAAAATAAAGAAGAGTTAAAAAAATATAGAGAACAAAATAAAGAAAAGGCAAAAGAATATGATAAAAAATATAGAGAACAAAATAAAGAAAAGTTAAAAGAAAATAAACAAAGATGGATAATTAATAATCCAGAATATCATAAAAACTATAGACAAAAAAATGTTATAACAAATCAAACAAGAAACTTTTTTAAATTAACTAACATGGGAGCAGAATTATGTCAAAATTAATCACATCACAGATTACCGAGCTTATTAAGTTGATAACAGAAGGAATAGCTAATTGGATTAGAGCTGGTGAAATAATCGAAGAAATAATTAAATCGAATGAAAATGGATTTGACCTTATCATTGAGAAAACAGGATATTCTCCAGTTTTAATAACTGCCTTAAGAAGAATGGCAAACAAAACTCTTTATCCATATTTAATGTTAAAGAGTGGACTTGGATATAAGAAACTCGAAAAATGTTCTTATGATGATCAAGTCAAATATTGTAATGAACCAGTTGACTTATTGATTACCACAGACGATGGATTTGACACCCTTAAGGTTTCGGTAAATAACCTAACCAACAACCAAATTAATCAAATTTACAATGGCTCAGAAATTCGGGATTTAGCGGCACAACGAGCATATATAGAATCCGCTAATACTTATGGTAAAATTAAAGAAGTTGATTTAGATTATTTGATTGAAGGAAAAAATCTGGTTGTTCTAAATAAAACTAAATTTAGTAAACGACAATTAATTAAAATAATCGATTCAATGTAAAATTTTTATGAGAATAGTAAATTAAGCATCTCCAGCTTTCTTACTATTCTCATATTTTAAATTGGTAGCTCGGACAGCAACAATATTACATCTATATCCGGTTTTATTTATTACATGGTCAATCTTAGCTATCATCCACACACCACCAAATTTTTTATTTAATTCAACTGATGAGCTTTTTACATTTATATATCCACCAACCTCTTTCCTAAGATTTCCCATTGTTGTAAATTCTATAGCGTCTGTATATAAAATTAAATTTCTGGCTATTCTTCCAACATCGGAATTTGTTGGAAGATATATAGTTCTTCTCCGCTCATCAGATTCAGATGATAATGTCGGTTTTGTGAATTTTCCTGTATGATTAATGTTAGATTTAAACATTTTATTCAATATTTGTTTTGTATCCCAACTTCTCTTAATGTGATCATAACGCTTAACGTTATATGATGGTATACCCGATTCAGATTTTTCTCTAACCTTAATTTGTTTAAGGTTAGTAACTATACTAGCTTTATCAGCACCATCATTAATGGTCGGAATAACAAAAGTCTCAACGTCTTCTGTTTGATAGTTTGTGTTTTCTGTATTAGCTGTTGAAACTATCGTCCACTTATTTAAAAAGAAATTATACACCACAAAATAACTACCAGCTTTAGTTGATGAAGCCATATTACAAAGATATAAACATTGATCGTTTAATGTATCACTTGATCCAGCTATATGATTACATTTTACATCTGGAAGTGGTTGCTTGTTGACTATACTTAATCCAGCTTTTTTAAATACTTTCATTAATATATCTATCGGATTTTCATCACTAACAGAAAAATCAATATAATCAGAAAGAATTACACCATCAGAGTGAGTTGCGGTTATTAAATAAGTTGCTTGATTATTTTCCACTGACATCACTTGAATGTCGTCTATGATAAAAGCAGAAACTAGTTGTTTACCTCGCTCTATTGTAACTTGTGGACATGATATATCTATAGCGATAAAGGTTTTTCCATTAGCCCCAATTTTTGATACTGTTTGAAAATTTATGTCGGTATATTGAATTTGAAGTTTTGGTGTACCATTCTCAACATCATTACCAATAATAAGATTGTTAATGTTGTCATATTCTAGACGCAACATTTCTTCCTTAACTGGACCAATTGCAACAAGAAAATTATATTCTCGATCATCTATTATTATTTTTTGTTTTTGAATTTCAGCCATATTTAATCCGATGTTTTAATCTGCTCTAATATATACCCAACAAATTCTTCTGTTGGTATTTTTATCATAGTTCCTGGAACTGGTATTTCGTATGGATTTTTGATTTCGTTAAACTTACAAATCAACCACCATAAGTCAATCAACCCATAAAATTTATAACTTATCAACGTCCAATGGTCATTATTTTGTACATTATAATTAGTATATAGGTCATTATTGGCAACATTTGATCCATTAATATATAGTGTTCTTGTCATTAAATAACGATATTTATTATCATCATTAACTACCGTAAAATAATTTGATAAACTATTTTCCGATAATGGTGTAGTATTTAATTCGTCTATATCTCGTTTTCGTGTTCTCATTTTTTTCCTATACTAGCGATTTTTTTACCAATATCTTTAAGTTCTTTAAGTGCCGCTTGTGTTGTTAGTCTATCTTTTTTTCTTGTAACATCGGAATTACCATATATCATATAATCTATAAATGTATTAAAGTTATTTGGTATTAGACTCTTAACTGTTACTGATATTTCGATGGCTTCTGGGAAACCAGCACTTAATCCCGTAAAGGCTTTTATATCACCAAGTTTTTCTGCTTCAGCATCTTTAAATATTTTACCAACAGCTTTACAATTTATCGATAATGCAGACCACATCCAGCGAAATCTACCAGGGACTACAACCGAATATACATTTGGTGATTTGAATCCACCCCCACCAATTCCGGTATGTCCTGTTTGTACCCACAACATACCAGACGTAAATGCAATTAAGAATTTTATATTTTTTTGTAAATTTTTAGATGTATCATTTATTAAATGAAATTTAAAATCAACATTTGGATAACTTGGTTTATATTCCCAATTTGGTGTTGTTGGATAATTTACCTTAGCCGAACCCTCTAACATTTTTGTTGCAGTTGCTCCAAGTTGTCTAGTTGCATCACCAGTTGACCATCCACCAATGCCATCTGCCTCCCACATATAATCACTAAAAAACGGAACTTCATACGCACCCAAATTATCAACTCTAAATAAATTAGAATACCACGATGTTGCTGAATCCGTAGACCTATTATATAATTTTGATGGATTTTCTGATAAACTATCAACTAAACTATTTGCTGTTACTGTTCCTGCGGCGGTAACTGTCTGTTTAGCTGTAGATGCCACAACACCCCCAAGACTTCTGTTAAAAAATGATAATACTTTTTGTGATAATGTCTTTATTAATGTTGATCCAGCCTCACCAAGCTCTTGTGTATATATTGGATATTGTGGTTGAAATTCCTGAATCATCATCTTAGTAACAGCTAAATCATTATATTTTGAATCAATGTTCGGAGAACCTGTTGCGTAATTTATATCTTTAAGTGTATATGTTTTACTCACCATACCAGCTATAAATGATTCACCAGCACCTATTCTGAAATTTTTATGATTTCTCAAATCTCGTAATTTTACACTCATTGTAGTATATCCCATCTATGAAATTGTTTACCAATACCAACACCGTATGTATTTAGGTAAGAAAACTGATTATCATTTTTTATTATTGTCGTTGGTTCTTGTTGTTTATTTATACCTTCTATCGCATTAATTAATTCCCTATTTCGATCATCCATACCTGTTATGAGACGCTTAAACATTGGATCATACTGTGTGTCATGTAAATATCCTTTAGCTTTATCTCTATGCCAACTTTCTAGTTTTTGGTTTTGTCTTTTTTCTTGTTCACTTGTTGCACTTAATTTTTGTCGCTTATATATCTCCGCTTGTTTTATTTGTTTTTCGTAATTTTCATAATCTTCAATATCACTCTTTTCACCAACGGTTTCGGTTAGTGTTCTACCAGCAATGTTTCTATCACGATAAAGCTCGTCCAATGTTGTATATTTTTTGTTTTTTAATTTAGTTTTACCAGCCAATAAACGTTCATCAAGTATCTTTTTTTCTGCTTTGGTTGCCTTATAACTAAGTCTTGTGTGAACCTTTTGTAAATTTTCCTGTGATTGAACTTTAGCCGCAATGAGTGTACCTGGTATAGTTTCTTTACCTATTTTTTTGTTTTTTAAGTATTGTTTATATATTTTTCGTTCTTCTGGTATTAAGTATCCACCAGCTTTTGTTAGTTTTTCTTCATCTTGTTGATTATCAAGTCTTTGTTGATCTGCTTTATTTTTTTGGTTTAGTATATCAATACCCATCTTACCAGCATCATACGCCAATTTACCAGCAACCGCCAAGGCAACAAACATCGGTGTTGATTTTGCTATACCAAGAGATAATACACCAACATCTTTGGCTAAATTACCAAAGCCATATCCAAGATCTCGCGTATATCTTCCACCCCCCTGATCACCATCTCGTTTATATCTCCTATCTCTCCGACCATCTCGTTTAATTCCTTCAACTTGACCAGCTTCAATGTCATCAAGCAATGTTAAAATACGACCCCTGAATTTGTCGTCTTTAAGTTCACGTTTACCCATATCTTCTTCTTGTTGCTCTTGAGAAATATCGGATTCTTGGTCAAATTGTGGTTTTACTTTATCCCCCATTTTTATAATAATTTTATTTATTTTATCTGCAAAGTTACCCTTTGAAATTAATTCATCGACATTTAGAATTGTTCCATCTTCAATTTTTTGAATCAACTCAGATATAGTGTCTGTTTTACTACTATCAGTTAATACCTTTTCAAACATAGCTGATATTTTTTCTGGTATATCTGTTAATGAATTGGCTATAGTTAAAAGAGAACCATTTCCAGCATCCTGTAATTCTTTCATGCCACCGATTTCATCAGCTAAACTTTTCTGTCTATCTGTAAGATCATCTGTTAAATTATTAATAAGTTCCTGTGTTTGTTTACTTGATTCTTTTAAAATCTTTTCTGGTCTCTGTTTCATAAAATGTCCAGATAAAGTTTTAAAGGCCCCACCAACTGATCTCTTTATTTCTGATGGTATATCTTCAAGATGAGATAAGTATTCCTTAGATGGTTCAACAGTCATATCCGAATCAACTCTACGGTTAATGTCATCTATCTGCTGTCTAAGTGCATCTAACTCAGCTTGTTTATTTTTATCTTCGGCTATAGCCATTTAAAATCCTATTCTTCATTATTCTTCATTAGTGTACATAGTTCTGAACATTCGTTTATTGACATATTCAATAATTCCGTAAATGTGATTCCATTTTTTAACAATTTAATAAAATGCCGCATCATATTATCATATTGGATAATATCATTATCCTTTACAATATAAAAAAATTATCATACGTCAAACCGTCCCCCAATTCAGCCCCACATGACGGACATTTAATTGGGTTATCTCCAAATATTTTTTTCTGTATATCAATAGTATTAAATTTATCCAACACAATAGAAAGTAAAGAATTTTCATTCTTGTCATCAATAGTTATCGCCGGAGGAAGCGTATCAAATAATCTAACTCTATCTGGAACTGACATCTTACAGAATGGTTTATTGTCATCTGTTAATATCTGTTCTCCATTGATAAACAAATCTTTTATGTATAAACATGTATTGTTAAACGCAAAGTTTGCTAAAGTCGAAACACTACTCTCATCTGATGAAGATTTTTTAATAGCCTCTCTTAATATCACAACATCAAACCAAGCACTTTCTCCGAGAATAAATTTATAGTCTACTCCATCATGGTCTAATTCTACAGAAGTTCTACATGGAGTAAAATTTCTACAGTTATCTATAATTTCTGGTAAATTAATTTGTCTATTAATCACACCATCATCACATATAGGACATTCTATTTTATGGTCAACAGAATTGCTAATCTGACTTTTAAGTGAAGCCGTAAACGAAATCATATCAACTACAGATAATTCACTGGACATAATTTTTTTAGATATACCCATCATTGGTACATCGCTGGTTATTAACATTTTATCGAACAACCCAAATCGAATTAAATCTCCATTGTAATTATCCATAGAAACAGCGGACTTCGCTAATAATCTTTGATCTCCGGTGGTTAATGCTCTAAAATCAAACTCTGCATCTTTTGATGGTATATAAATCTTAACCATCTCAGCACTATTTTGGTCAATCATTTTTAATGCTTCTTTAAAATTCATTTTAATTTCCCTTTGTTTATAAGTTGTCAACTACTTTTTCAATATTATCCACTTTAACCAAAACATCTTCAGCAACACCAGTTACTCTTTCGGCAATATCAACAAATTTATTTCTACGAGGTAAAATATTTGTTCTAGGTTTATCTGAACTATTATCAAAATGATCAACAAATACAGTATCAAACATAAATGTTACATTTCTTAATAATATTTGTCTCCTATCGTGTTCAGCATCTACCATTTTTACTTGTTTTGGTCTAACCCCGTAAAATGTATATGATAATGTTTTTGATTCATTGTAATCACTAAAAAAATCTACTTGTAAATTAAATTTTGTTGGGCGTTTAAATGGTATTGAATTATTATACATCCATTCAGACACCAGTGATTCGATTATTGGTGTCTGTGTTTCTCTATATATTATATCAAGAGTGTTACCTGTTGTTGTTGGTATTGAATCAGATTGTGTTTGATATGGTCCACGACCCTCATCTATACGAACACCATCTTTTATTGTTAAATTCGGTGTTTCAATTTTCTCAATCAAATAAAATAACTCATTCAATAATGGCAAATATACTGAACTAACATCATTTATGTCAATATATAGCCATGTTGCTAAAAATTTATTTCTAACTGTTAAAGTATTATCATCCGTAGCTGATTTATTATAGTACCTTGACAATAGAGATGTATTAATGTGTTTATCTCTTATTGCCTTATTTCTGTTTTTATAACTATTAAACAGTCCATAAACTGAACCAGCTACGTCTCGTGGTAATCCTAATGCCATAGTAAATTCCTGTTATTCTTTTCTAGTATTTATAAAAGCGAAGTTAAAATAAAAAAGGTTTGTTGTTAGAAAATTTTCTAACAACAAACCCAAACAGAGGAGAAGTACAAGTATTTATACTTTTTACTTTAATTTTATAAAATCATCCATATCGATATAAACATCATTTCCGATTTCCTTATAATTTTCATCTAAAAATTCAATAAATCCATCAGATTCAATATTCACATTTTTATCTTTACTTACTTCTCCATAGATTCCAATAATCAAATCCAAGTCATACCAGATTAAATCTCCAGCCATTGCCATATCTAATATTCGCTGATTGTCAACATCGTTGCTTTCATTAATAAATTCATCATCAATAAAATAATGTTCATCAGAAAAATCAAATATAGTTCTGCTTAATGGTAACTTAAATTCATCTAATACCATATTCTTATATTCTTCTTCATCAAGAACTGGACTCATATAAACATAGAACATATTCTTTTCGGCAACTGGATTTCTCTTTAAAATTACCCTACCTCTTGGAACATCTTCATATTGAACTGATTTTAATTTTTTTGGTTTATCTATTTTTCTCCATGATTCATAATGAGAACTTGGATGAACTATATAATGATTATCGGTTCCTGCACCAAACGCTTCACCATCAGTAATTTTTACATCTACGGAATAAATCTCTTTATCTTCTGGATCAATCCAAAATAACCCAACTTTAGGTGCAGATTCTTTAAGTAATGTTTGCTCTAAATTTTTCAAGTGAACTGACTCCATATATTCTTTTAGTGGTTTAGTTGTTTCTAACTCACAATTATTTATAAAATCATTAGAATCTTTATTATCCACTTTCATTGTTCTTGATATAGTCCATTTGTTTTTTAATCTGGAGTAAACGTTACATGTATAGGTGTCGTTGATGATAGCAAGCTTAGTTACTTCATCTTTGGTTAATAAATCAGAAAGAGCATCGTCGAAATGCTCTTCCTTTAAATCTATTGGTTTATTTTCCCAATTTTTCTTTTTAATGTATAATTTCATATTTTCTTTTTATTTGATAGTTTCTCCCATAACACAGTAAAATACTATGGGTATTGAAAGATTTTGTTAAATTATTTTTCCATTTTCATCACGTTCCTTAAACATAGCTGGAATCAATAAATCTTTTGGAAGTTCATCTCTTCGACATAATCTTATTCTATTAATGAGCATATCCAAACAAGCTTCTGTATAATCATAAGGAAAAACAGTCCATTTAGCATTATTACAATCTAACTCACTAATAACTCTAGAAAGTTTAATTGGAAAATACACATCACAAACTTCAATTAATTTGATTATTATATGTTGAGTTTCTGATTCATCAATAAGATAATAACGTTTACGAAGTGTAAGTAATCTCTTTCTTGGATCTTTACAACATATCCATCTTGTCCATAATTAACCTCTCATTGGTGCTTCGTTAGCATCTTTTAATAGTTTATGGCTTCCTGTAAAGAAAACCTCTAATGTTACTGAGACCGATGTTAAAATTGATTTAAACATTATTCAATTTCTCCTAGTTTAGTTTATTAATATTCACAAATTACTTGTCCTAACATACCTTCCGTTACTGGCTGTGATGCAAAATATCTATCATAATCTGTTGTAAATCCAAGATTAAAAAATAAATTATTAATTAAAACAACATCACCAACTTTCATTATCTCACCAACTTCTCTAACTCTACAAGATAATAATATATTCAATTTTTCTTTGTTTAACATCTTTTGTTCTCCTAGTTTAATTTATTAGTTCATTACTCTTATAATACCAAGTTTGAATAAAAAGTCAACAGTAAAAATAAAAAATAGAAAAATTTTATAAATAAAAGAAAGATATGAGATGTTTTCTTTAGGTTTACTAAGTCTAAAGAAACTCTGGTTGGGTACCAAAGCATACCATCTCACAGAATTATTTATAATAAAAAGAAAATTTTCTTCAAAATAAATTTGACTTTTCTTTTTTTCGCATTATAATACAAACTAATGACATCAATTAAAAAAGGTGTTGATAGATTATTTTTGATCTATCCGTAGGAAGTGTTATAAGAAAGATTGACCAATTTGAAGTAACTAGACTTTAATCTTGTTTACTTCATACTATTGTTCTTATAATAAATCTTAGAGTTAAGAAAAATTAAAGATGTTCAGACTAGTTCTTTTAGTGTCTAGCGATTCATTTTTACAAACGGTCGTGGAATTAAGACAACCACACGTTAAATTATGATTTAAGATGGGTTATCCGTATCTATTAATTTAACAGGCGTAAATGGGCGTTGTTATCGAAAGATCCGGTTTGATGGCAAGAAATGACATTTGCAGTTTTACTTACTGTGGTGTAAGTCATTCGGGTATGTACAGGACAACCGTCATATCTCCGAGCCAATTTTGGATTTAATCCTGTAAAGCTGTTAGCTTTGTTTAGAAGTCTTAGACAATTAATAGAACGGATTTATCCACCAAACAGTCCATGCTCTTAAGTGCCTCTTGAAAGAATAGAGGGAACACTTAAACATGACAGAGAATCCACCGTGAAGTCGGTGGTAAGAGCCTATTACTGATTGTAAGGGTAATGTATTTGGACATCTTAGAAGAATGGTATTGTTGTTGGTTGTAGTGTAAATCTACATAGTCTAACTTCATCGAATTCAAGATCACTCGACAAACCATATTTAAGCTTTAACCTCAAATAGAGCTAAATGAACTAAGGATGAGATCACTCAGCCTAGTTTGCTCTGTGTCAACATTCAAATTAAACAAAATATATTCTATCAGAAGCACTTTGAAAGAAGCGAGAAACAAAGTTTCACGTTAGAGTGGTTAAAAAAATTAAATAAAATAAATTGAAAAGTAAATAAATCAATCAAGCTTATTAATTAAAATTAAAATGATGAGAATAACAACTAATCAACAAGGTTACAAGTTAGCTATGGATATGACATGATTTTAGCAATCATGTAAGATGATTAATTACATTGAAGGGTAAAGATAAGAAAAAGATTAAGAGGGGCTTAGAAGTCGTTTAAACGACTAAAGTAAAAACAAATCCTTAGTGGTACATAAAATCTTTATAAGACATTAAAAGAAAACAAATCCTTAGTAGTAAATAAAATTATTGCAGGGAATAAAATAAATAAACCAGACTTATTCGTTGTAAAACTTTAAAAGTAAAATAATACTATTGAAAGTAAAAAATATATAACAAATTCATTGTAGATATATAAAATCATTTCAGACTCCTAATAATTAAGTTCCATTGAATCATTGCGCGATATAAAGAATCTTCATCAGATCCATTAATAGAAATCAAAGAAGAGCAGTTTAAACATTTTATGAGAATTTTGTCAGTAACAATAACGGTTGGTTTAATATTACAACAAGTATCAAGACATTCTTTTAGTTCTTCTGTCTTAGAAAGATTATAAATTTTTTCCGGTTTAAATATATTTTTCATATAATTATTTATAATTTACCATTCTTCATCCGTTAAATTTACTCCGTTTCCAGCCATGACAAAGAAATCATCGTCGTCATCTTCTGGGTTTTTATCTACAGTAGTTAAACCATAATTATTTGTTACAATTTCATTAATAGATTTACTTCCACTCATTAGATTTAATTTTTCATCTACTTTCTTTTCATAATCTAATTGTTTCTGTTCATACATAGATTCAGTATCAAATGAATCTTCAATCATGGAATTGGAATCTGGTCTACATATTATTGGAACTTCTTCACCAAATAGACCTTTACCATATCCAGTTATGTTATAGTACATTTCAAGTATATCTAGTTTAGTTACATATATTCCCCAGATCAAAGCCATAACAGTATCGTCATGTCCAGAAGAAGCAGAGAATGAAACATGTGATTTAGATTTAACTCTTTCAAACTTTTGGAGTTCTAATAGACTATCACGGTCTCTTAAAATAAGTTTAATTAATCCACTCTCTAAAGAATCTCTAAAATGAATACAAGCATCAACCTTAGTGGAATTGCTTGAGAATATTCCAACTGAATCAGATTTATTTCCAACATCAACTATGTTATCGTATTCAAAGACGTTTACAAGGAAGTCTAAGGTTGATTTACCTATTCCATTACGTTCTAATGCAACAGCACCATAATTGTATCGTATACCTAGTTTGGTGATTAAATATGCGAAGCTTGGTCCGTTGATGATATTAGATGAGAAATAAGCTACTTCTTTTATTTCTGAAAGGTTAGTTATATTAAATATTCTAATCACACTATAATCAGAACCTATTCCTTCACCAACATCACAGCCAAGTACATAAGCATTATTTGGAATTGGTTGTTCATAGATTTTAATATTCCAGTTACCAATTTTATCATTACCAATTTGTTTAGTTGTATAAGGTGTTCTATATTCTTTTTCAGTTTCAATTAAAGAATTTAATGCCTTTGCGTTCAATAGAGTTGGAGAACTACCTAAGAATTCATTACCATATTCTTGAGCAAATTTTCTTTCACCGCCTGGACCATAGCTTTCAATTTCGGCTTTCTTCCAAGCTTCATCTCTTCCAGGGACATCCCACCAGTCAATTCTTATTGGAGTCCATACACTATGTTCACTGATAGTTGCATCACACCAAAGTTCGTGAAATTTATTCCCAATTCCATTTGAAGTTGAACAAATAATGATCTTTGATGTTACTGATCGGGAAATAATTGGCATAACAGAAGTCCAGAAATCATCTATAATATTTGGGGGAACAAAAGCCATTTCATCCAAAATACAATTTGAAACCAAAAAATTACCGTCATTAACAAAAAATGAATGTTTGGTGTTATCAACATTAATTAAATCATATACTCGTTCTGGTTTATTTATTTTTTTAATGTACATTGGTTCAGTTAAATCATTATAAGTGAAACTTCGTTTATTTTCACAATTACCAGCTTCAATTTTGCCGTTAGTTGTGAAAATACCGTGATCCGTAGTACAAACAAGATTATTGTTTATTTTAACCAAATCTGAACGTATACCATTATCAATTATACCATCAAAGTTACACCAACCATCATCAGTGAATACCTCAAAGTTATGTATTATATATTGTAATATTTTATCTTCACCATATCGTTTTTTATAGAATTCTGCAATATGATATTTATATTTATATAATTTCTCCCAAATTATAATAATTTTATAACCTCGTGATATTAAAAAATCATATTTTTTAATATCACGTTTTATTTGTTTTGGATAAGTGTGATTTATTTCATTTATTTCTAAAACAATATTTTTATATAAACCATCTGGGAAATATTTTCCGACATGTTGTTGTATATCAAAATCAAATCCAGTTTTTTGGGAAAACCGTTTAACCAATAATCTTTCGTTTTTACCAACATTGGTGTTTGAACCAAGAGCATTTAGTGAGTTATTAATTAATCGTTTACATACGTTTGGGAGGTAACTCTGAGAGCATTTATGTGAACAACATTCACTATAACGAATCAAGCTAGTTTTAAATTTAGATTGACAAATAAATTTACCACAATTTACACATTTTGGTACTTCATTAATGTCATTTAACCAATGATAAAGTAAACAAGAATCAGACGCTTTATTCATATTGAAATTTTTAATTTTTGAACAATATGAAATTATAATATTTTTTAATTTAATATTTACTTTAAGGATATTTGCTGGGTGGGTTATTTTTAATATTTGTGGTTTAATGTCTTTAGTAAAATCAATATAATACTTTTCACATGCTGATATTGTTGTTCTATTGTGTCTTAGTGCCGCTGGTACACAATATTTTCTACTTTTAACTGGTTGTGTAATAAACTTACCACAAGTTATACAATATAGTGGTTCACTGATTTGTTCACTAATATAATATAATCTAGTTAAATCACTTGGGTTATCTTTATCTAAAAATTTAGTTATTTTTCTTATATATATTTCACTAGATATTTTAGATAGAAAATTGGCAGTATTTATTGGTGATAAAAATTTATGTAAAACCAATTCCAACTTTACTATATTATTCAATTTTGACCTAAGTAATGGACAAAACCCCGTTACATATTTCATATTTTTAAAATGTTTATATGTACCATGTTTATCTGATTCTGGTTCTATGACCCCATTGATATAATGATAGAACACCTGTAAAGTCCTTAATTTATCTACACCAATAAGAGTTTCACTAAATTCTAATAATTCATTTTTCAGATGTTTATTCTGTACGATAAAAGCTTGTACATTATAAGCGGACATGTTACCTAATTGATATTCATGTTTTAAATCATTTAATGTCCATGTTTTAGCTATATTTCGTTCATATTTCTTCATTTTATATCCACCGCCGTTTTACAAAATTCTATAGCTGGGGTTATGTCAGTTAATTCCAGACATGGACAATTTGTTTTTTTATCTTCTATAATCTGGTATGCATCTATTATTTTTTTATTTTTATATGGTCTACCATCTATTTTAATTTTAATGGTTGAATTACCAGAAATACAATAATTTGCCGAATAGCCCCTAGTTGAGTTAGAAGAAGTGGCTATTGCAACAATAGTACAACCATTAGAAAATTTAATCTTCTTTTTATTCCAAATTTCAACTCCAGGTTTTAACCAGTTTGGAAGATTTTCGTAAGCTAATTTTATTCTATCTAAGAACTCTTTGGATTTTTCTTCACTATCCGCACAGATTAATAGTTTTTTATCTTTTTCAAAGATACAAGTGTGGAGTGCAAATACAGTATAAGAAGTGGTTTTTCCAACTTGACGAGCAGCTAAATTTATTATTCGTCTACTACTAAATATAGCATTTACAAGTTCTCTTTGTTTAGGATATAATTTTAATTTTACCTTACCTTTATCTAAGTCAAGTATAGTAAAATATTTTTCGGTGAAGTATGTTGGATATAATCCACATTTGATAAATTCATCTTCACGATTTTGGATTACTTTTTTACTAACATACTCAACAGAATTTGGGGCTTTTAGGTTTAGATTACCTCTGAACCCATTATCCGGTTTAGCGACATTCATAGTAGTTTTATTTTAACTATTTAAACTTTTGGAAATACATCAGGAAGCATACCTTGATATTCCCATTTCTCACAAGCAGTATAATCAGCAGGAACTTTTATTTTTTCAATAACTTTATCGGTTAATTGTGCAACAGCTTCGGCGGCTAATTTATAAATAAAATCAACAACCTTTTCTGGTTCTCTAATAAAATCAATTAAAATAGCTTGTTCTTGTAGATAATCACTAGCAACCTTAGTAACCTTAGTCGTCAATGAGTTCTGTTGGGCTGTAGTCAACTCTAAGCGTTGCATAATGGATTCTACGACTGAATATACCAACTGCGTATAAAATGCCGTCAAGTCGTCTAAATCAACTCCTTGTGGGTTAGAAATAAAATCATTAAGGACATAAGTTTCCTGATTTAACAATTTAGTATAAAATCTTTCAGCTACATCAGCCGATACAGTATCAATAAGATACATTTCTTTAACAAAAACATCATTTATTGGTTTAGCCATAATTTACATCCTTAGAATTAATTATAATAGTTCCTTTAACATTACTAACATCTTTAACATCATCCACAGTAAAATTTTTCTTATTGTCATAACAGTAAAAATCACCACTAACTAGTTTTGGGGCACCTGATAATGAAGTTAAATTATTATCAACACATAAAAAATTACCATCAACTGTTTGAGGAGCACCAACTAATGAAGATAGTTTATTCTGAGAACATTCAAAAGCACCAACTTTTTTTGGAGCACCAATTAATGAAGTTAAATTATTTCTAAAACAATTAAAATTACCATCAACTGTTTTTGGAGCACCATTTAATGAAGTTAAATTATTATGATCACAATCAAAATCACCACCAACTAGTTTTGGAGCACCATCCAATGAAAATTGGTTATTATTATTATTATTATTATAAATATTATAATTATTATGATCACATTTAAAATTACCACCAACTTTTTTTGGAGCACCTTTCAATGAAGTAAGGTCATTATAAGAACAGTTGAAATGTCTACCAACTATTTGTGGACAACCAATTAATGTGATTAAGTCGCATGTATTACAATCAAAATCTCCATTAACGGTTTTAAACTTAATTATTAATTTTTCATTAATAATGAAATGACTTAATTCGGAACTTTCAACCGAACCTCTATGTGATATAACCCCATTTTCATCAAGTTCACCACCAAACACCTCAACAAATAATTCGTTTTTTGGTAAATCTTTATTTTTATATAATTGTATAGGGATTTCATAACTATCCAAAAGACCATACGCTTCTAATTCAGACACCATTTCGATAATTTCATCAGATTGTTCAATTTCGCTATCATGAATATCTAAAAATTCATTAGAGTTAAAATTTAATAACGCAAATGGTTTGCTGTCTTTTTCCCAATAATAATAAGGTGGTTCATAATCATCCCAATAACTTTTATCTTTTACACACCAAGCTATACTATTATCGTTAATGAATTTAGAAAATGCTTTAAAATCACTATCCACTAATTCATAAACAGTAAACATATTTGTTTCAGCTACTTTAGAACCAATGTCAAATTCACTTTCATGTTTTCTTTTACCGTGTTCAGCTTTAAATTCATAAACAGCTTTATGTAAGTCTTGAAAGGTTTTATAGTCCATTATATTCTTTGAGCCACTAAAATTACCAGAATTTTTTACTTTAGCAAAAGCCTCTATGGTTGACTTAACGCCATCAAAGTCTTCGGGAAATCTTTGATCTTCTTTCATTAGCATTGTATAAATGAAAGCTTGTTCAGTTGGGTTTTCTGTGATTGAATCAACTAAAGATTTTATTTCTTCTTTTCTTTTAGTTACATGCGATTTAAGTTTTTCTTTTTCTTCATCACTTAAATCGTTATAATCTTTATCTCCAACTAATTCTTGCTGAAATAGTTGAGATAAAGAGTTTACATTTATTCCTTCAAGTATCAGAAATGATAGATGATTTATATTTTCTTTAATTAAAATTTTATCAATTAATGGATTAGCCATAATTTATCGAACTGGGTCTAAATATGCTGAGTTATAACGATACTGGAAAACAAAATCTACAGAGAATGTAGCTAACTCGCCACCACCTGTACTATCAAGAGACAACTCACCAATCTCTTTCGGAAATACACCAGCTAAAGAAAATCCATCAACAACACCAGTTATTGCATGATTAAGTAATTCGATATATCCGGTTTCAGGAGAAATTCCTTTATACCCACCACCAGAGTTAATTAAACTTGCATATTCAGCTTGCCAATTTAACATTGCATTGTATAGATCATTGTTCTTATCAGAAGCTAATTCAACACGCCAAGTACGACCCTCATCAAGAGTAGTTGGAATATCAAATTCCTGACCAAGAAAAGCAATCTGAGTCATATTAACAATTCTAGATGGAATATTTGTACTCTGACCATACAACTGTAAATCTTCCATTCCAGATTTAGTTACACTAATTTGAAATAGGTGATTAAGTAATCGACCTTTCCTACGAAGATTTTCATAAAATTCTTGTAATACTCTTACATCAGCCATTTTAGCTCCTTGATTTTAATTTATAATGTCTTTTAATTTTTCTACAACACGATTGATTATTGCGGCAACCGCCTGTTTACTTATATTATATTCTTCACTTATCTCTTTATATGTTTTTCTGTATTCATCATCTAATCCAAAATACATTTTGAATATATCTTTATTTCTTTCTTGTGTATTTGGAAGATCAACTAATAGTTCTAAAACATCACTTTCTAAAATATCTCCATGAGAACCTTCATCAGATAATTCTTCAATATTATACATATCAGCTTCACTTTCTTCACCACTAATAGGAGCATCCATAGAGACCGGAATTTTTTCTTTATATTTAGCTTCTTTTCTTTTACGGTTCATCATAGCACCTTTAACAGTCTTAATAACGTACATATTAAATGGCACATCACCAACTGGATTATATCCAGCATCAGTTTCATCATCACCAGTTATTCCTTTAAGAAAAGAAATAGTTCCAACCATAGTTAAGTCATGAACTTCATTTGCATCATAACCATATTTATGTGCATATTTGTAGATTAACTTTTCTACTTCAGCATATAAAATACTCATAATGGCTTTTGCACTTTCTTCATCGTCATCTAATTTAGCTTCACGAAAATCTATAACCAATTGTCGCTTATCTTCATCACTTAAATATTCTGAAGTTTTTGTATCTTCAGTGATATATTTTCCATTTTTAATTAGATGGAAAGCCAGTTCTTTAATTTCATTATCAGTCATTTATAAGTAAACCTGTTTTGTTCTTTTGTATTATTTATAAAAATTAGATAAATAAAGATAAACAACTATGGAATAAAATAATGTCGAATACATCAATAGATCAGAACAGTTATAATTTATCTACAAAAGATAAGTTTATTATAGATATTCCTTTGGATTTAATTTTGGATGATATTTCTTCAACATTGCAGATGAATGTTTATTCATTTGAAATACCAGAAATTGTAGTAAATGAGGTAATGGTAAAATATCGAGGATATGAAGTACCAATGCCATCTGGGGTGAGATCAGATGATAAGACTTTGAATATACAATTTAATCTATCTTCAAGTTTAGTTCAATATGCGGTGTTATATGCTTGGTTGACTAGATTGACTAATATAACTGAATTGGATACAGATAATGATATAGATACCATGTATGGCTTAGATGTAAAGTTATCTATATTGGATGAAGGATTGCAGGAAGTAAATTTGTTTACTTTTAAAGATTGCTGGATACATCGTTTAGGAAAGTTGGTATTTGATCAGTCTGATCAAGATGGGGCTATTATAAAATGTTCTGCTGTACTGAAATATCGAGAATTTGAATTTGATTACGAGAATAATTTAACCACTACTACAACAACAACTAGTACAACTACAACTCCGACAACAACTAGTACAACTACAACTCCGACAACAACTAGTACAACTACAACTCCGACAACAACTAGTACAACTACAACTCCGACAACAACTAGTACAACTACAACTCCGACAACAACTAGTACAACTACAACTCCGACAACAACTAGTACAACTACAACTCCGACAACAACTAGTACAACTACAACTCCGACAACAACTAGTACAACTACAACTCCGACAACAACTAGTACAACTA
>Ga0222628_1000033_pt1 | contig 68794 bp, 72 predicted proteins | sample AntAcemetageno95_FD_179860 | JGI IMG/M metagenome (GOLD analysis project Ga0222628, IMG submission 179860) | Saline water microbial communities from Ace Lake, Antarctica - #95 | ecosystem: Environmental > Aquatic > Non-marine Saline and Alkaline > Saline | place: Antarctica: Ace Lake | collected...
GTTCACCAAATAATATGTAAATTGTGAGGATATCCCTCTAATGAATAAGAATCAGGCCTCATCCAAAAGAATACGCTGAACAGCCACCGTAACCCCAAGCATCACCCAAAACAAAACACTCAACTGAGGTGAATATAGCTGGGTATCAAAGAAACTAGCAACCAAAAATCCAAATGTTCCAGCAGTCAATCCGCCTAAAAGAATTCCAAATTCATCCTTTTTATTCTTTAACGAAATACGAACTCCTCGATAGACAACGAGACCTGTTAAAGATAAAAATACAATAAGCGTAAAAATCCCACTCTCTGCCCACATTTGCAAATAACAATTATGCGCATAAAAAATACCTATGTTAGAAACATATTGATCAAAATAATTCATAAATGTCCCCAAACCCTTACCTAAAAATGGGTTTTCCTTAATCATATCAATCGCACCCTGCCAAATGACATAACGCTGAGAATCTCCAGTCGAACTAAAAGAAAACATGACTCGTTTGATAAACGGAGAAAATAAACATACAGTCGACAAAAAACCTACAAAAATTAAAGTTGGAAACTTCTTTTTTTCAAATAAAACAATCATCCCTAAAAGCCCTATTAAAAACCCAAGCCATCCGCCTCTTGAAAAAGTTAAAAGAATCGAAACAGATAAAATAATACACGTAAAAAATACTACAGCAGCCATCGCCTTGTTTTTCCATTTCCAATACACTAACGCTATAAAAGCTGGCAAACAATACACAAGATACGCACCTAAAGAATTTGGATTCTCAAAAGAACCTGTTACAGCATGCCCTACCAAAGATCTCCCTCTAAGAAATTCAACACCTAAAAGCTTCTGAGATAAAACAGAAAGACCCAAAAGCATACCGCTAAAAATAAAAACATAAAAAAATCTTTTTATTAATTTTCGATCTCGAAAATGATCAACAGCAATCATAAAAAGAAAGAAATATTCTCCCCACTTAAAAAATAACGCCCTAAACCCTTTTGCTAAAAAAGGACCGCTATTAATTAATGAAAGTGCATTAAAGACAAATAATGCCAATAAAAACCAAAATATTTTGGCATCTACCTTAAAACTTGTAAAATCTCTAGTCGCTATTTTCTTGATGATAAACCCAAGAAAAACAAAACCTGCAAAAGATTCAATCAAAGCTTTCGATATTGGAAGAAAGAATATTAACCCATAAAATCCATATTCAACAAACTTTTCTGCTATAAAAATAACCTTTTGACGATTGACCTTAAGCAATCTTTCCTCCTAGCCTATTCCAAAATCTGTTGTTTCTTAACCGATGATAACTTTTCATACCGATAAAACAGCTAAGCCTTGTCCAAAAGAATACGCTGAACAGCTACTGTAACACCCAGTATCACCCAAAACAAAACGCTTAGCTGAAGCGAATACAGTTGAGTATCAAAAAAACTTTCGACTAAAAAGCCAAAAAGCCCTGCTGTTAAACCGCTCAAAAGAATTCCAAACTCATCTTGTTTATTTTTCCAAGAAATACACACCCCTCGATATAAAATAAATCCCGTTAACGCTAAAAATGCAATCAACGTAAAAAGCCCACTCTCTGCCCACATTTGAAGATAACAATTATGTGCATAAGAAATATCAACGTTTACAACATATTGTTTAAAATAATTCATAAAAGTTCCCAAACCCTTGCCCAAAAGAAGGTTTTCACGAATCATATCTATAGCTCCCTGCCAAATCACATACCTCTGAGAATCTCCTGCCGAACTAAAAGAAAACATTACTCTCTTTAAGAAAAAAGGAAATAAAAATAAACTTGAAAGAAAAGCTCCCAGAATCAATGCCAGAAACTTCTTTTTTTCAAACAAAATAATCATCATCAAAAGCCCTACAAAAAATCCCAACCATCCACCTCTTGAGAAAGTAAAAAGAAGCGAGACTAACAAAATAACACATACAGAAAACATAGCACACGTAATCATTCTTTTTTTTGTTTTCCAATACGCCACAGAGACAAAAATTGGCAAGCAACAAGCAAGATAAGAACCAAGACCATTTGAATTCTCAAACGGCCCTCTTATCGCAAGCCCCAACATATCTCGACCTCTTAAGAATTCAAAACCTAAAAACTTCTGAGATAAAGCCGATAGCCCCGTAAGCATTCCACTAAAAAATAAAACATAAAAAAACTTCTTTATTGATTTTCGATCGCGAAAATGATCAATAGCAACCATAAAAAGAATAAAATATTCTCCCCACTTAAAAAACAACGTCTTAATCCCCTTAGCTAAAAAAGGCCCACTATTAACCAAGGATAACGCACTGCAAATAAATAATATGAATAAAAACCAAAATATTTTTCTATCCACCTTAAAACTTGAAAAATCTTGAGTCAGCATTTTATTAACAATAAACCCAAGAAAAACAAAACCTGCAAAAGATTCAATCAAAGCCTTAGAAATAGGAATAAAAAAGATCACCCCATAAAAACCATATTCGATCATTTTCTCAGATATCACAATGACTTTTTGACAATTCAACCTAAAGTCCATCTTTCTAAAATAATTTATTATTCTTTCTCTCATCTCATTGCCTTCAAAACAATCTCGTTCAACAATTCACGAACCCTTACATAATCATAATTTTGCGCACACTCTAAAAGTCTACGAATTTCTCTTTTCAAGCTTCGAATATCAAATTTATCCGGAGGCGCCACAAAAATTTTATCGTAACAAGTTGCTGCATCTCGCTCTCTATTCAAGAACAGCTCCTCTTTTAACTTCTCGCCTGGGCGAAGTCCGATAAAGGAAATCTTGATATCCTTTTCCGGTACAAGGCCAGAAAGAATAATAAGATCTTTAGCCAAATCAACAATTTTAATTTGTTCTCCCATATCCAAAACAAAAATTTCCCCACCTTCGCCCATCGCGCTTGCTTGCAAAACTAACAAAACAGCCTCATTAATGCTCATAAAATACCGCTGCGCCTCTGGATGCGTTATTGTAAGAGGGCCACCTTCCTCTATCTGCTTCATAAATAATGGCACAATACTTCCTGCAGATCCCAACACGTTGCCAAAACGCACGGCCATAAACTTTGTGCGACTCTTTGGTGCTTTTGCCTGCAGCAGCATCTCCGCGACCCGCTTTGTAAAACCCATAACGCTCGACGGATTAACCGCCTTATCTGTTGAAATCAAAATAAATCGCTCAACCTTATAATGATGTGATGCATAAATCATATTCCCAGTTCCCAAAACGTTATTCTTAACAGCTGCCGCTGGATTTTCCTCTAAAAGCGGAACGTGCTTATGCGCAGCCGCATGAAACACAACCTGAGGCTTATAGCGTGAAAAAGCATATTTTAAAACTCCAACATCCTTAATGTCTCCAATAATCGTTGTAAACTTAATATTTTTGTATTCTTTTAGAAAATCAATGGTTAAAAAATAAACATCATTTTCATTATGATCAAATAATAATATTTCTTTTGGACTAAACTTAGCGATTTGCTTACACAAAACAGACCCAATCGATCCGCCGGCTCCAGTCACTAGAACAACCTTATCTTTAAGGTATCCACCAATTTCTTTTTCGCAAACTTCAACCGTCTCCCGACCCAAAAGATCATCAGGAACAATAGATCGCGCTCTGACTTCCTGCTCTCCGCTTAATATTTTTTGCAACCCAGGGACAACTCGAATTTTAACAGAAGGAATCTGACAATGAGCGACAATACCTCTAATGGTTTCTCCTGTTGCCGACGGAATAGCAATAACAATTTCATCAATCCTATATTTCTCTGCCAAATTCACAATATCGCCGCACGCTCCTAAAATTTTAACTCCTTGCAACCGAGAACCCTTTTTATGTGAATCATCATCAATGAAGCCAACAACTTCCATATTAGCTTTAAAATTATTTCGCGCCTCTCTTAAAACCAAAACACCAGCTTCTCCGGCCCCAATAACAAAAGCCCTTCTCTTGTTACTCCTAAACATAGGTCGAAACTTTTCCCTAAAAAGACGAACAGTCAAGCGAATTCCCGTCACCAAGAAAAAACACACCAGGCAATCTAAAACAATGATTGATCTTGGAATTCGAATATGAGGATAAAAAAAAGTAGCCCCCACCACAAAGCCTATCGTAGACAATACATTGGCCTTGGCAATTCTCCAAATATCATCAATCCCAGCATATTTCCATAAACCAGAAAAAAGTCCATGATAACCAAAAAGAACCATTTTGACACAAATAAGCAAAGGAAGAGTTGAAAAAAGAATGTTCCAAAAATCATGATTGATATTAAAATCAAGTCGAAGATAAAAAGCGAGGATATATGCGCATACAATCAACGCACAATGAATAACCATTGTGATCACTCGGCGAAATCTAAATACTAATTCTTTAATATTCATGAGATTTTTATTATATATCAAAAAATTATTTTAGCAACGCATTAACCCTTGTTTTAATAGTTGGGGTTAATAATTGCCTTAATGCGTAACTCCTTCTTTTCTAACAACTTTTAAGGCAGTTAAAAAAATAATGCGCAAATCAAACAAAAACGAACGATGTTTCAAATAATATTCATCAAACGAAACCTTAACAGGAATAGCCAGCGCATCTCTTCCATTAACCTGCGCCCACCCAGTCACGCCAGGAATCAAACGATGAATCCCCTTCTCTGTGCGCAATGCCACCAAATCATCTTGATTAAATAATGCTGGACGTGGGCCGACAAAACTCATATCCCCTTTTAAAACATTAAATAATTGCGGCAACTCATCAAAACTATATCTACGCAAAAATTTTCCACAAGAAATTAAGTACTGTTCAGGATTCTCCATCAAATGAGTCGCTACTTGAGGTGTATCAACTCTCATTGTTCTAAATTTTGCCATCTTAAAAATAGTATTATTAATCCCAACGCGGTCCGTCCAGAAGATTGCAGAGCCCTCAGAGCTTAGCTTAATCCATAAAGCAATCATCAACAACGGAACGCTTAAAAGAATAATTAAAAATACGGACAAAATAAAGTCAAAAATTCGCTTGATCATCTATTTCGCACCTTCCATAGCCTTATTAATCCGCTTAAGGGCTGTATCCAAGTCAAAATTCTTACGTTCGCTAGACACTAACACATCAAACAATTCCGGCTCGATGCGTAAACGCATATCCTTAATTTCTATATCCGTACGTCCAAAATTCTTACGGTATTTCTTCAAGTCAGGGTCGCCACCGTCTTCTTCAAGCTTCTTCTTAAAAAGCTCTACAACCTCTTTCCGTCCAAGAACAAAATCGTTTCGAAGAATAAAATCAAGATCATAGAAATCACGCGGGGCGATAATTTTACGCATTGCTACAGCCCGTAATTTTTCGCTCACAATTTCATCAAGCGATAAGCACTGAACCGTACCTCCATCAAACAACGGCTCTCGGGTAAAGGGATGCAAAAAAACATGACGAATCGGTTTCGACACAACAGGCATAATCGGATTAAATCTTAAACTGACCTCAAGCTTTATCTTTGCTTCAATCGGCCTCAGCGCTGATTGATAAACCAAATCATATACATACTGCTTAGATTCATTTCTTCCAGGATTACTAGCACAATCAATCTTCATCCCACATTCTTCGGCGAGTCTTTCAATCCTATCCTTAACCGGCTGAATACATTGACGCCGCTCGCCCCGCGTTGTTTCATTCTGAGGGAGCATCATAGTAAAATCCAGATCCTCACTCAAGCGATAATAGGCATAATAAATCTTGTTTAAACATGTTCCCCCTTTAAAAACGAGATCTCCTGAAAGCTCGCTTATCCGAGAGAGCATGAGCGTTAAATAATAATCCTTCTCCATCAGCGGCAACAAAAAACCTTTTTTCTTTGCCGCTCTTTCCAGAATTTTTATAAATTCCTCTTTATTGTGATGAAGCACAAAAATCCTCTTTTCTTAAGCGGAATCCTTATCGTTAGCCAAAGGACCAACGATGACCATCCATCTTTTATTCAGTGTTCCTTTACGAGTTCCATGAAGCGAACTTATCGCTGTTTTCTTCACACTTCTAATAAGCGGCTTTAAAATATCATCAGGAATTTCTATTTTATCAAGGATCAATCCGATGCGCTTACGAATTGCAATGTTCGGAAAACGAGATGCATATTCAACAACTTTTTTAATATCACATTGTTTGCTACTAACAATTTCCATGAAAATCTCAATAGCCCTCATCATCCCGCCAACAGGCTTGTTGAAATAAAGAAGATCGATGAGTGTGCGCTCTTTCGAACTGATATTGACGTCCGCATTTTTTATTTTTATAATTTCAAATCCATACATACGATTTTCCGGAATCCTTACAAATTTGTAAGAAATACCGCAAATGATGCGTTCCATCCGCAATGAAGGATTAAGAACGTATACGGTTTGAAAAAGCTGCTCAGTAAATCCATAATAATTAAACATCGTTGAGTAACCAACATAGTAGTTTTTCTTTGGAAAGAAAAGCGGCGGAATCAATAGTTCATCGACCCCTGTTCCTTCAGGGCCAGATTCAAGCGGAGAAAAAATATATGCGCCGCGCTTGATCGGCATCAGAATGTTTTTCTTTTTAAGCCTAAAAACGACTTGCTTTCTATTCTCAGGAGATAGTTTAAACAATTGATCGAGATCTCCAACAGTAACAATCGTCTTTTTTTCATACGTTAAGCGAGCCACGATTCGAAGCTCTGTTGGACCTAATGTCTTAAATGTATTTTTATGTATCATAGGTTACCTTGCAAATAACTTATATGCCTCTTTTATACAATCAATTTTATCACACATTTTTCCCACGTCAAGAAATAACGCACGTTTTCCTTCTATCCTTTATAAATTTTGGCATAACCCTGATCCACAAGCTCTTGATTAAGATATGTCCCTTCTTGCACCACAAGCTCTGGGTTCTTTTCTTTAAAAGAATAAAAAATATCCGCTAAATATCTACCATATTTTTCTTGCTTGTACGTTTTGCAAACAACAAACTTTATTTTCTCACAGATTTTTTTGACATAATTTTTAGCAGCTACTCCTTCAGTACAAGAAAGCTCAGGGGCATCAATACCTCGCAACCGTATTTTTTGCTCAATCCATGAATTAAAACCAAGATCAATATTCAAAACAAGAGTATCCCCATCAATGACGCGCGTTACTGTTGCCTGATAAGTGTACAAATTTTCTACACAATTCGTCGCCCTGCGAACAGAGTAGCCATCTTTATCCTTATAAGACTGAACAGGCGTCGGGCTTCCATTGCTTCGCCAATCAGGCGTCTCCATCATACGCAAGAATCCAAATCCCATATCCACAAGCGCTTGATTCTTAGCGCACGGAATATCTTTACGAAACAAACATCGATATCGATAAAGCTTGCCTCGAACGCACGGGATTACTCCCGGCCTAGCCAAAACCTCAAGCTGATTTTGCTCTTTATTTTTTTTCTTTTCAAGCTTCTCTGTGAAAATCAAATTATAAAGTTTTTGAACAGGCAAAGATTTTTTAATCGCCATATCTTCAAGCTTTTTGCGTTCTCGCTCATCATCTATGCGAATAAGATAGCAATAATGAGTCCAAGACAAAGAAGTCTTAGGAATCGTCGGATAAAAACGATAAAACTTTGATAAATCATAAAAAAAACTTGCTGGACGCTTTAGGTCCTTAGCAAGCTTTAAAACCATACTCGCCCGTTGAGAGCTATTTTTAAAATCAGCCGGAAACGACCCCTCTAAAATCTTTCCAATATTCCAATGCGTTTGCAAAACTTCTCGTCGATAAGATTCCTCGACAGTCCTTCTCCCTCGAACAATCTCATTTTTAATCTTTTTTAAAACTTCTTGATAAGAATGATTAGCGAGATTTTTTGTCATGATAGTTTTTTAAAAAAATAGCCAACTACCTTTTTTCTTTTATATTTCAATTGACTTAAACACTGAAATATTTTTGTTTACTTAAAATACTTATCAAAAAAATAACCAACATTACAACGACTTTTATACAATAAATTTTATATAATTTTCTTGATCAATGACAGAAAATTGTGCACCTGCGTATGCTTCAATCCATTCTTTTGGTATTTTCTTTTGTTTTTTTCCATATTTTATTTCATAACCAAACAGCCCACCCTCTCGCTCTTCGACCCAATCAATTTCTTTTTGGTCATACGTTCGCCAAAAATAATTATTCACCAACATTTGATCATACGCCTGTTTTTTTAATCGCTCTACAATAACATAATTCTCCCATAGCATTCCGACATCATTACGTAAATTTAACGAATTAAAATTTTTAATAAGCGTATTTCGAATTCCCAAGTCAAAAAAGAAATACCTCGACGATTTTGATACTTCCTTTCGCAAATTTCGACTAAATCCCCCAATACGAAAAATAACAAAACACTTTTCTAAAAGATCCATATATCGCGCAACAGTATTCTTGCTCATACCCAAAGAACTGCCAATTTCTGTTAACGAAACTTCTTTTCCTATCTGAAAAGCAATCATTTGCAATAATCGTAGTAACTTATCTGAATTTCGTATTGTTTCAAATTCAAGAATATCTCGATACAAATGCGAAGCAACAAGCTCGCGCAAATAAATCTCTTTTGCTCTATTATCTTTTTCAAGAACAACTTCAGGATAAGACCCATACAATAATCGACTCTCTAAACAAGACTGAGTCAAAACGCTATTCTCTCTCGAAGTAAGCTCCATCTGCGCCAAAGGGAAAAGGGGGAAAGACATCTTTCTTCCAGTCAGAGGCTCGCCCATTTTTCGTGCTAAATCAAAAGCTGAAGATCCTGTTGCAATAACAGCAACCTCTGGAATATGATCTACAATTAACTTTAAATTAAGACCAATAGAATCTATTTTCTGAGCCTCATCAATAATAACATAACGATTTTTACCTACGAATCCTTTTAGCTTCTCAATAGACTGGCTTGACAAAATATCCTGAACAGAGATATCTTCTCCACTGACAAAAAGACATGTCTTATGAATTTCTTCAATAAATTTCTTTAATAATGTTGTTTTTCCACACCTTCTCGCTCCATAAATAACGTGAACTTTTCCAAACTTTAAAGAATTTATTAAATTATCAAGTTGTTTTTGTCGAATATACATAACTACCTCTATTAATATTAATTAGGTCATCTAGATGACCTAATTATATCATATTAGGAATATTTGTCAATTTTCTGCACTGTTCCCCATGCGAATCACAAAAATAACTCTCACAAAGAAATCAAATAATTTAATCAACCTTTATGCCTACAATGCTTCTCTTTGGCAAGATTCTTCTTTTTATCCTTCAACCTGCATCAATAATTCTTATCCAACTTTTCACGTTTTACCTTTCACTATTAACTCGCCCCACAGTTTCTTTAATGTCTTGCTCCGTCCTGACTTCTAATATTTACACAATACCACTCACCTGCACGATAGAGTTCTGAAGATCCCAAAAGATTGCATCACTTATTTCTTTTTATCTTACCTTTAAGATGCTTTACCGTTTTATCAAAATCACTTTCAAACAGCCTATCTTGAACAATGCGATATTTTTCAAATTCACTAACCGCAAAAGCCAGGGCCGCTTCTCGGGTCACCTTTCCAGGATGATCCAAAACATCTCTTTGATTAAATCTTAAAAAAACGTCCAATTTCTTTGCCCAATCAGCCATCGTCATCGGAACATATCTTTCCGCCTGATCTTCAGCATAATCAAGATACATCGTTACGATCCGCTCTAAAGACCTCAACTCTTTTTCATTTAAATAATTCTTGGCAACCACAACATCTGCCTTTAAGATCTTTCCGCGTGGCGCACCTTTCCAAACCGTCAAACCCATTCGCTCCTTACGACTATCAGCCCTATGAATAATCAGCTCCGACGCAGTAGATCCATGGATGGCAAAATGCATTTTGTTTTGAACTTTCGCGAAAAAATCATTGGTGATATCCGCTGCCTTGTTGTAATCCATGGCTGTCGAATAAATATCTGTGATCTTCTGGTAGAAATTTCGCTCGCTGGCCCGAATTTCACGAATCTCTTCCAACAAATCATCAAAATATCTTTGGTTAAACAAAGACCCATTCTTCAAACGGCCTTTATCCAACACGTAACCACGTATCGAAAAATCCCTCAAGACACCCGTGGCCCACTGCCGAAACTGCGTAGCCTTCAATGAATTGATCCTGTATCCGACAGAAATCACCGCATCAAGGTTATAATGCCTAGTCTTATAGTTTTTCCCATCAGCTGCAGTTACCGAGAAATCCTCGGCAACTGACTTTTCGTCAAGCTCCCCTTCTCGAAAAATATTCTTGAGATGCAAGGAAATATTATCAGATGAACAGTCAAATAATTTGGCCATTAATTTCTGCGACAGCCATATCATATCGCGCTCAAAACGGACCTCGATCGAATCTTCTTTGGATTGCACGGTAAATATCAAGAACTCAGCGGTACTGTTACAAATTTGCAATCGCTTTTGTTTCATTTCATTTTCCTGTCTGTGAGAATAGAAAAGGTGCAAACATTTTGTCCCCGCCCTTTGCTAAACTCATTGTCCCGTTTACACATCTTCTTAATATAATCCTAAACATTAGTTGAGTCGATAAGCGCTAAAACAACATCATCAACCACAGGCCACCATTCATTATTGTGAATAATTTTGCGTATCTTTTCTTTTTTAAATACCGTAATCTTTGTGTTCATGCCTCGCTCCACCTAACTTCTGATGGATGTTTAACTCTAAACATTTTTATATTACCACTCATCTGTGTGGATATCAAGAAACTTTAAAACATCTTAGCCTAACAAATCCTGTATCCAACATGCTATTGTGTTATATCCTTTAATCATGGCTAATATACAGGGATACAATATAAAACTCTTGGCTAAAATACAACCATGTTTTGTACTTAGAAAAATAAAACAGCTTTATCCTAAAACCATGCTCGCCCGATCAGAACTATTTCTAAACTCAGCCGTAAACGGCTCCTCTAAAATCTTTCCAATATTCCAATGTGTTTGCAAAACTTCTCGTCGATAAGATTCCTCGACAGTCCTTCTCCCTCGAACAATCTCATTTTTAATCTTTTTTAAAACTTCTTGATAAGAATGATTAGCGAGATTTTTATTCATGATAGTTTTTAACAGTTTCTTTGATGCCTTGCTCGAGCGTAAACGGTGGCCGCCATCCCAACACATTGCGAATTTTACTACTATCGATAAGCAACGTTCCCGTTAGCTTTTCTAATTCTTTTTCTTTCCCTACAATCTTAAACAATATTCTTAAAATACTTTGAGGCAAAGCGAACAACCTCAATTTCTTGCCTGCTGCATTGGCTATTATTTTTATTAAATCAAGCGTAGAGACATCCTCGCCATCGCTGACTAAGAAAGTTTGATTTGCTGCCAGTGGATGCCTAATACAAAGACTAATAGCATCCACCAGATTTCCTAAATAAATAAAGCTGCGCTGATTATTAATACTTTTAAGTGGCAGCGGTAATGCCATAGTAGAGATTTTAATTAAATTTTTAAAATTTGCCTTTACCCCCGGTCCATAAACTAAGGGTAGCCGCAAAATAACAACTTCCATTCCTGTCTCAGCGGCAATTATCCTTAACACATCCTCAGCTTCACGTTTGCTAATCCCATACGCGTCTTGAGGGTCTGGATTATCCACTTCTGTATATCTCTTCAAAGAGCCTTCACCGTTAACCTTGACGGAACTAATAAAAATAAATCTTTTAACACCAGCCTTTGCAGACATGCGCGCCAAGCGCTCAGTTCCCAGAGTATTAACTTTACGAAAAACATCTAAAGAATCAGACTCTGACTTGCTTGTGATGTGAGCACGCCCAGCAAGATGAATAACTATGTCTATTCCAGCCAAAGCTTGAGTCCAATCTGTCCCAAGACCAATGTCTCCAACCTCAGCTTCTTCAAAATCAAGAACAAATTTTATATCTTTTTGCCGCACCGCAACTCGCAAATTAAAGCCAGAATCCTTCAATCTTTGACTTAATGCTTTTCCAATAAATCCATTCGCACCAGTTACTAAAATATATCGTTTATCACTCATGATAATTACCGCAACAATTCTTCCTTACTCATTGAATTAACATCTTCTATCATTAATTTATTTCGCTTTAACAATGCGGCTGTTCCCTTTAAATCCAGGGCCGTATTTTCAGAACTAAACTCCCCCTTTAACACATTTCGTTCTTTTTTTCCCTTACTCATAAGCTCTGGTAACATTGGTAAAATAGCGTAATAATCTCCCCTCTTAACACAATGTATAGCCTCCTCATCTGAGACCATTATTTCATGGACTTTTTCCGCAGGACGTATACCTGTAATCTTAATATCGATCTTTCTCTTACCAATAAGAGCCTTAGCAATATTAATTACTTTAGCTGCACGAACAATTGGTACATAAGTTTCACCGCGCTTTGCCGTACGTAATGCTGCAAAAAGCGTATCAACAGCTTGATCAAGACTTAATAAAAATCGCGTCATCTCAGGCACCGTAACTGTGACTGGCCCGCCATTCTTAATTTGCTCATGAAAAAGAGGAACAACCGATCCCCGCGAAGCCAGGACATTACCATAACGAACACAAATAAATCGAGTTTTTGAATTTAAATTATTAGCCGCAATGAAAATCCTTTCCTGTATAGATTTAGTCATTCCCATAACATTTACAGGTTTGCACGCCTTATCAGTACTAACACCAACAACTGTATCAACAGAATAACCATTTTCTTCCACAGCGCGCACAATATTAGAAGCACCAAAACAATTTGTTAAAACTGCCTGTGTCGGAAAATATTCACACGTTGGAACTTGTTTCAGTGCTGCTGCATTAACAACAACATCAGCAGTCTTTATTGCAGAGCACACATCTGCATAATTACGCACATCACCAATACGAAACTCAAGGCAATTCTTAAAATTATTATAAATAACTTCTTCAGTCGCAACCAACTTATGCAAATAAGACATTCTCATTTGATGTTGCTTTGCCTCATCGCGGGACATGACTATTACCTTCTTAGGTGTTCCCAATTTCCCACTTAATACTCGATTAACAAACACTTTTCCCAAAGAGCCAGTACCACCAACCACTAAAATTGTCTTTTTATTAAAAATCATCAATGCCTCCTTTTAAAAAAATTCACCAATTCCTTAAAGTTATTAATTATTTCTTAAAATGATTTACAATCTGCTTTGCCGCTCGAGAAACAGAAAAAGTGCTTTCGAGCAATAAACGAGCATTTGCCCCTAGTTGATGCCTCAGCCTTCTATCCTTAATTAATTGAACAGCATATTCCTGAAACTGTTCATCGTCACCATTAATGCATACAAGCCCTGCCTCTTTCCCCTCAACCATCTCCTTCAAATCATTGCCTGAATTAACACTGGCCAAAATAGGCATTGAATAATACATATAACTCAACATTTTTCCAGGAAAATTCTGAGTCTTAAATTTGCGATTCAATAAAATTAATCCTACATCAAATTCAGAAAGCATTGCTAAATATTGCGGCTGTTCTACTGCCGGATGAATAGCTATATTTGTCAGACCTTTTCCTTTAATCACCTCGTTTAAACGCTCCACCTCACTACCGCTGCCGACTAATAAAAAATAAGCAGCTGATTCATCTTTCAACGACTCAGCTAAGCGAATAAGATTATCAATATCCTGAGCAACCCCAATATTACCACCATAAAAAAACACTACTTTATCTTTTAATCCTAATTTCTGACGATAATTACCATAAGGAATATCTTCCTCTTCGAGCTTGGCCCAATTATACAAAACTTCAAGCTTATATTTTTTTTCTAGCCCCTTATTGAAAAAATACTCAAAATTGCCTGGTGACTGGACACCGATCACATCAGCTGCCTCATACTGTTCAACCTCTTTTTTCCGAAAAAACCAGCATATTGGTCCATCTTTTAAAACCCCGGTATCAATAGCCCACTGCGGAAAAAAATCTCTTAAAATCAAATAAGCCGGACAATGAAAAAGTTTTTTAAGTTTTTTGACCAGCGCGCCAAAAAAAATACTCGGAGAATACCAAACAATCAAATCACACTTATTTGCTTTAAAAAAATCTTTTCCCTTGTGCCAAAGAACCAACGAAAGCAATGCTTCGTTAATGCCGCGAACCAAACGCGATGCCCCGTCTATTTTACCAGTTCTTACACGCAGCACTTTGACGCCATTAACTTCAGAAACATCAAAGCTGGACGCAAGATTTTCATCTGGCGTTGCCACAATAACTTCGTGCCCTAAAGAAAAAAACTCCTTCGCAAGATCGTCAATCAATTTGGCAGAAGATTTCATGCTCGGCAGATAATAAACAACAATTAATAATATGCGCATATTTAAAAATAATTTGTAGTTTGACTCCGTAAAGCATTAATCACAACCGACGACGGGCTGCTATCTTCACAAAAATCATATCGAGCTTTCCATTCCATATTAACAACCGTCTCCACTGAATCCGCAATATTCTGAGAATTAATACCCGCAATCACATGAGCTCCCGCTTCAACTGTTTCAGGCCGTTCCGTGCTTTGTCTAATACTCACACATGGAACTTGATAAAAAAGCCCCTCTTCCGAAGTGGTTCCCGAATCAGCAACCAAACAAAATGCATTTTTATTAAAACAATTAAAATCATAAAACCCAAGAGGTTCAATAATTCGAATCCCTTTCGGCACTGTTAAACCCTTAAGCTTACTCTTAGCGCGAGGATGCATTGGATAAACAACTTCCATTTTAAACTTTTCATGAATTAACCCAAAACCATTTAAGATCGACTGAAACGATGCAGGATCATCTACATTTTCCTTGCGATGCGCTGTCACAGCTATATAATTTTTCTTTTCAAGTTTTAACATTCTCAAAATAAGGCTTTCTTCTATCTTGCCTTGAAATGCACGCATTACTTCAAAGGTAGTGTTTCCCGTCACAAAAATCTTTGATGGATGAATATCTTCTCTGATTAAATTCTCCCGATGATACTGATTAAATGGCAAAAGAATATTAGAAATATGATCAATCAAAACACGATTTTTCTGTTCTGGCATCCTCTTGTCCCAAGCCCTCAAGCCAGCCTCCATATGGAATATTTTAATTTCTCGATTGGCTGCAGGTAAAACAGATAGGCCACTATATGTATCACCCAAGACAACTAATGCATCAGGCTTTACTTCTTCAAAAAGCTCATCACTTTTTCTAATAACATCAGCCACTTCCCGACCATAAGACGTTGTGTCAATTTGAAGATCATAATCAGGATCCCTCAACTCAAGATCTCTAAAGAAGAAATCTTTCAATTCCTTCGTGTAATTCTGACTTGTGTGAACCATAATGTGATCAAAATTAAGTTCATCAAGTTTTTTTAATACTGACCACATCTTAATCATCTCAGGGCGAGTACCCATGATTGTCATAACTTTCATTTTCTTCTCCAATGTTACTTAAATTAAATTTCTTACAATAAACTATTTAGGGCATATTCGTACATCAGGAAGAGGAACAATAAACTTCCCCCCTTTTTCAATATAATCCTGTCTTTTCAATAATACCTCTTCAGTAAATGACCACGCAAACAAAACAGCATAATCAGGAAAATTTGTCTGCCCAACAAAATCCCATGGCTTAATCGGCACATGCGTTCCAGGAGTAAAAAATCCATGCTTGGACGGAGCATCATCTACAACATAATCCAAATAACGATTATCAATCCCACAATAATTCATAATAACCGTTCCTCGACCAGAAGCACCGTAACCAATGATCGTTTTACCTTCTTTTTTCAAGCGACCCAACAACTCCATTAATTGAGTCCGAGTATTTTCAACTTTCTTTGCATAATCAAAATAAGCACTTTCCTTATCAAGCCCTTTTTCATATTCACGCTGTATCATATCTTTCACTATAGGTGCAATTACCTCAGGCCTCCTCCCGATTCTTCTCGCATAAAACCGCACAGAACCAGACCTAACACCTGGAATATATTTCACATCAAAAATCTCCATATCAAATCTTGCCAGAAACTTCTTTAACGTTATCACAGAATAATAACTCATATGCTCATGATAAATCATATCATAATGCATCTCTTCCAAAAGTATTCCTAAATAATAAATTTCAAAAATAAAAACGCCATCCTCATTGAGTAAAACATCTATTCCCTTCATCACATCTACCATGTCATCTATATGGGCAAATGAAAAACTTGACACAATAGCATCCACCTTCCCGTGCGTCTCTTTAATATCAGTAGCAACTTTTTCCGTAAAATAATCATTAACAACAGTGGCATCTTTTGGATCTATTTTCTGCACCACATTTGTCGCAGGATCAACACCAATCGCACGAACACCTAAAGCGGAAAATGGCCGCAACAGTACGCCGTCATTACAACCAATTTCTAACACCGAAGGACTGTCTTTTTTTTCTAGAAAACGCTCATGAATTTCCTTAGCAAATGCTTCAAAATGAGTAATCAGCGTTCCTATCGCTGACGAAAAAAAGAAATAATTATTTTTAAATAACTTATCCGCTGAAATAACTGCACTCACCTGAACCAAATAGCAATCAAGACAAAAATTTAAACTTAACGGATAATATTTTTCATACTGAAAACCCTCTTCCGTTATAAAACCTCCGGCTAACGGAACATCTCCTAAATCAAGTATCTTAGATAAATTTGTTCCTTGACAAAATCGACAGAACTTAAGCACTTTAAATTCTCCAATCGGTTTATTATGCGACAATTCAAACTCCCTTTCTTTAATGAACAGATTGATTATAGTTTATATAGTCATTATGCATGTCATTAATTAAATCTTTCCACGATGGCGGTTTATATCCTGTTGCTAAACGAAAATATGAAGAATCAAGCGAACGATCCTGTATAAGTCCATCATCAGGATCAACTTCAATATGCTTACCATAGCGTTCACCAATTAATTTTAACAAATCATACTTTGATATAGGGTCAGAAGATACATGATAAACCCCAGACAACTTATCATTTGGTAAAATATAATCACTTATGATTTTAGCAAGCTCAATTGTTGGAAATCCAGAATATATTGCCTTCGTATAGCCTCGCACTTTTTCCTTCTGGGAAAGGAACCATTCCACCAAACCAGTTTTTCTAATCAAAGCATGACCAATAATCGATGTGCGAATAGTAACACAATTTTCATAAGCTACTTCACCAAGCAACTTGCTTGCCCCATATAAATCTGAAACATTCACCTCATCTTGCTCTGCATACATACCCTTTTTCCCATCAAACACAACATCGGAACTGATATGAATAAAATTTATATCTGATTCTTGACAAATTAACGCAAGTTGATGAGGTATTCGAGCATTCACATTAATAGCTAATGATTGATTCTTTAAAATTTGATCTTCACTGATAACTCCAGTGCAATTAACAACACAATCGGGTTTTACTTGATAAAATATCTGCAAAACTCTATCAATATTTTCAAGATCTACACCATATTCTAACCGATCCCTCAACTGAGATGAAACCCCCTGAAAAGCTTTCGGCTCACATAAAGTAGTCGCATGCACATCAAAATCTGACTTATCCGCCAACCATCGGAAAAGAACATGTCCCAGCATGCCCTCGCCACCTAAAATTAAAATTTTTGTTTTCATCGACACTCCATAATCAATCGAGATCTCCGCTCAAGCACCTATACATGAATACTACGCCTCTGCAGGAGATGGCTGCGAAAATGTTTTATATAATACAATTAACAATAACAACATGCCACTTGAAGACATAAGCAACGGATTAAAAAACGACATTATCAAAAAAAATAGATAAACTATAAAAAGATAGTGTGTAGCACGATATTTTTCTAGTCTCAACCTGCTCAAGGGATATAAAAATAAAACAAATAATAGTAACGATAAAATTAATCCGAAACTTCTGACAAATTCAAAATATGTCAGCTCTGTTAATGATACTCCCCCTCTCAACGTGGTGTTAAAATAAGAACCTAGTCCCTGGCCAAACAATAAAACTTTTTTATCAGCAAACAAATTCAAATAATCCTTCAAAAAAGATATCTTATGGAAATTTGACGTCAAATGAGCGCTTAACCCCATTTTGATTACATCAAGATTTCCTATAAATAAGACCACGAATAAAATAACGCTACTACATAAAATTAATATTTTCCTTCTAGAATACCAATATGCGATACATATCGGAACCAACATACAAGCCATAATATTATTTCTTGTATCACTAAAAAACATAGCAACCATATTAATTGCTAATAATAATCCATAAAGCACTCTTATGGCCCCCCGTGAAAAAAGAACTTTCATCGTAAAAAATCCTATTGGAAGAATTATCAATTCTGCTGTATGAAAATATACCGCTGGCAAATCTGGAAAGACAGATGTGCCCCAAAGCCTACTAACACCCATGCTGAGAATTCCATATTGTTGACCAATTTCATTAAGCATGCCGATTAAAGAAGTATCAAAATAACTACCAATCAATATTATAACTGCCGCTACAGAAAGCGACGAGATAATCATAACTGTCGGCTTAATTAAATCAATCTTTGAAACATGAAGAATCGGTAATAGCATAATAAATAAATACGCTTTGAAATACTGAAAGCCATCATAATATATAAAATCGCCTCCTATAAAAGTATAATAGGTAATTGAAAATAAGGGTATCAGCATGAATAATAGCAGATACGTTGTCATGCTTATAGACACCTTCACTTTTTTATAGTTCGCTAGCACATCAAATATAAATAAAATCCATGCCAATACAAACAGCGGAACCTTTAATCCTAATAATTTATCTGCCGGATCAAATATGCAGACCATTATTAAAAATATCAACACAATTCTTAGAAAATTACCTATCAAATAACACCTCATATGAATAATCAAAAATTTTAATAAATAATACCTTGCTCTATGTAAATATTTTCTTAAATTAACACAGACTTCTCTGCCCTATTGGGATAATTAATAAGAACTGCTCGGTAAATACCTTTAAATACAAATAGACTCCCGGCTGCTGCACCTATAGGCCCAAACTTATGAATTAACCGACCTATATCGTTAAGAGATCCGGCACCACCAAGCACTGTTATTGGAATATTAATTGCTTCGCGTATTTTTTCGGCTAAAGTAAAATCATATCCCTTCATAAGACCATCATTATCTATTGAGTTTATTACAATCTCACCAGCGCCAAGTTTTTCCATTTTCTGCGCCAAATCAATGGGACATTTTCCAGTCTTTTTTTGTCCACTATGCGTCCGAACTTCATACTCGCCCCCAAACAAACTCTTTTTAACGTCTAAGATAATAACAACACTCTGGCTTCCAACACATTCTGCTGCTTCAGTTACAATCTCCTGATTCGCTATTGCGGCAGAACTTAACGCGACCTTTTCGACCCCCAACTCAACAATCCGCTTAACTTGAGCGCTGGTCCTAACACCGCCACCATAGCAAAGAGGCATGCGACATTCCTCAGCGAGGTGCCCTATCATCTCAAAATCAGGACCTCTTTCTTCAAAAACAGCATCAATGTCAAGCACAATCAGTTCATCAACTTCCTTTTCGTTGAATATTTTCACCGCATTAATTGGATCGCCAACATATTTCGAACTCGTAAAATTAATGGTTTTAACAAGTCCCCCATCCTTAACTAATAAACATGGAATTATTCTTGAACGTAGCATATTTATAATTCAGCAAAATTTTTTAATAACTGAATACCCCATTGATGACTTTTTTCAGGATGAAATTGAACCCCAAAAATATTTTCCGAATTTATTGCACAGGTAAACTCTCTCTCATGATCGGCCACTGCAACACTATTTTCATTCTTATTACAGTGAATATAATATGAATGTAAAAAATAAAATTGTAGGTTATCGTCAAGGCCATTAAATAAACTGTTTCGCCTTAACGGCCTAATATCGTTCCAACCCATATGAGGAACACATCCAGGATACGCAAATGAAGAAAGTTCGAATTTCTTTACTTCTGCATCTATCCATCCCAATCCAGGCAGTTCCCCTTCCTCGCTAGAACAACAAAGCATCTGCATACCAACACATATTCCTAATATAGCGACTTTCCGATTCAACACCACCTCATCAAGAATACCTCGCATGCCTGATTCATTGAGTCGACGCATTGCATAATCAAATGATCCGACTCCGGGCAATATTAGCTTGGATGCCCTCTCTACATCTTCTGTCGTCCTGGCAATTGAAACAGATATATTCAATTTATTATACACATTAGCAAACGCCCTAATATTTCCTAACCCATAATCTATTATTGTCATCACATAAACAACCTTTTCTCTATTCCTAACATTTGCATTACTTTAAGTCCCAACATTATTAATGCCAAATTATTTTTGTAATCACGAAAAGATTTATTTTCACCTTCAAATATTTCTTGGAACTCTGAAATTGTAAAACCCAACTTTTTAGCAACATACTCAAATTCTTTAGCCATTGTTTGTTCATCCAGCTCTGGCTTTGCTATACGTTTAAGAGACTCTTCACGGGTCATTTGTTTAGTCAAAATCTCACTTGAAAAATATGCCCTACGCTTATCATAGCCATGTTTCTTCGGAGTCCAATAACTCTCAAAAAATCTTGTAAAACGGGATTCATAATGCTTTTGAGGATATTTCTGCCAACCGAAACGCTCGCTTAATTCTCGCTCAGCATCCTTTTTTATATACGACACACTATCTAATAGTTTTATAACCCTTACACCCTTAATGAATCGAGAGTATAATTTATACTTAAAAATATCGCACATTGGGAAAGTCTTTAAAGGGCGTTCCCCAAAGCGGCGATGAATATCTTTCACATGACGCGTATCTGTTGAATAGTAAGTCCATTCTATTGATTCCCGCACACATTCAGTTGAATGATTTCCCCCTGTTATAACATATTTAAATTTATTTTTTGCTGCAAAATTATAAATAGCTGAAAAAAGGGCCAAATCCTGCGGCTGATCTACAAAGGGCACCTGCGATTTGAAAAAAGCTCTTTGAAGATCTTTCATCTCAAGCCAATTAATAACCTCTGTGACCAAATCCAGATTTAATCCATCTATTATCTTTTCAATGTTATTCACTCCCACTTGCGAATTCCAGCCGGCATCACAATGAAACAGTAGAGGTCGCAAACCAAATTTTTCCTTGGCAATATATGTTACATACGAACTATCCATCCCACCACTTATACCAATCAAACAATCATGATCCCGCCCCTTCCCTTCCTTCTTAATCTTCTCAATGAGAGGCATAATTATTTCTTCACCCTTTTCATTGGGATGCCAGTTCGGCTGAATATTTTTATAGAAATTACGGCAATAATCACACCAACCCCGTTCATCAAAAGTGATATTAGGATCGCTAGTGTCCATAATACAATTAGAACATATCTGATATTTTCTTTGCCTCATTCATTCTCCTCTGCGTTTATTTGTATGCGCGTTAATATTCAAAATTAGTCTCAATAAAAGTTACGACGGCATTTTACCAGTAACCCCTGCTAGGCCATGTAAAATAGCTAAAATATAGCTTCGCATATATTTAATTTTATCTTTAGCAAAAAGAAATAAGATTGTGTTATGAACAAATACCGATGAAATTTCTTTAACTGCTAACAAAAAAGGTGCCCTTTTTTTTCGAAAAAGTAAAAAACAATTACGTATTTGATAATAACATCTTGTGGGGTTATGAACAAATCCTCTCATAAACCCAAAATTTATTGAAACTTCTCCTATTGAATGTCTCATAACAGCAGCAGGCACAACCTGAATAGAAATATTCTTTTTCCGGCAACGAAGACACCATTCTGTTTCAACGAAATCTATAAATAAATCTTCATCCATTAACCCAATGATATCAAAAGTCGCAGCCGTTGCAGCGCTTCCAGAGGATGTTATTAAATCAACATCATAAGGCAATGTTCTATGTCTATTATAAATTTTAACCGGAAAACCAAATCTATTTAATCTCATCGCAGGGAATTCATAACCTTGATCATTATCAAATAACACCGGGGCAACTACTCCAAGCTCTCCTGCTTTCAAAGGTGCCAATAAGAATTTTAGAAAATTATTCTCAATCATAGAATCCTGATCAAAAAAAACAATCACATCAGCATGATTTTTAATAGCATTCTTAATTCCTATATTCTGAGCATATGCAATCCCAGTATTCTTGTGTAAAGAAATTACTGTGCATTCAGGAAGATTTATATATCTCGATATATAACTGCTCTCCGTATTGTCAATAATTAAGACTAAAGAACAGTCATATATAAGCTTCCTACATAACAGTAACAAAGCTGCGACTTCTGGATTATAACAAACTATAATTGAGTATACCTTCAACACCAAATCCTTACTTCTAAAACTTAAATTTTTTTAGAGAAACTTATAATGATTTTGTCTTTAAAAGATAAAAAAGTTTCCAGAGATGATCAGCCTGGGCCCTCAAAAATGATCTGTTCAGCGCCTCCAATGCTTTCACTTTAAACGAACAAGAAAGATTATCCGCAATTGTAGTGAATCTATTTGCCAAAGATGCTTCAATCTGCTTTAAAATTGTAGTATCAATTATTCTTTTATTATGACATGCCTCTAAAAGTGCACAGATGTAAACATAGCGATAATAATGCAAGAAAAAAGCTGACCCAAAACAACGATATATTTCCAAAGAAGCATTATCTTGTTTAACAAAATGTTCCAAAAAGTCTGCAAACTGATTTAACCCTGAAAGCGTAGATTGCCATGTAGGCAAAGCTGAGGCACTCTGGCCATGGATCCTCACGGCAAAAGATTCCCGAGGGTCTGAGGCCTTCCAGGATAATTTAGAAAGCTTGAGCCAAAGAACATCATCTGCGAACAAAAGTTTCTCAAATAACGGAATCCCTCCTAACCGATCATAATCTTCAGAACGCATGACAAACCCTGTGCCAAGCCCATCACGTCGATAAGTGAGCCGAGTCGCCAAATATTGGGCAGCTGTCTCGCGCTCTGAGACCGGCCTGCAACGACGGATAGTCCTTCCTCTCGCATTGATGAATCGGGATCCTGTTTCATAAAGAGACGCTTCAGGATACCTCTCAATCAAGGCCCTTATGATCTCTAGATAGTGGGGATCAAAGAGATCATCATGACCGAGAAAAGTCATAAATTCCTGCTTCGGCATATCTTTAATCCGCGCCCAGCTATCCTCAATAGAGAGCACACAAGAAGATCTCCGTATATGAAGACGAGAATCCTTAAGGCTTGCGAGCCAAGGAACCGTATCGTCTATGCTAGCGTTGTCCAAAACATAAAGTTCAAAATTAGGATAAGTCTGCTTAAGAATGCTTTGAACGCAGGCTTTCAGATAAGAACCGCCGTTTCGAACAGGTAAAAATATGCTGAAATAAATCACAAAACAATCTCCTAAAATTTTATATCTGCTTACATAAAGCTTGTTCTATATTTTGTTTTCAAATATCGAAAAAGTGCGTCACGCCAATGGGGCAATACAATTCCCAAAGCTTTTCCTTTAGTATTTTTAAGCACTGAATACAGAGGTCTTTTCATTGACCCCGTCAATCCACCTCTGTCCACCGGCCTTACCTCATTCTTAAACCCCATCATCTCGTAAACAGTTTTTGTAAACTCATACCAAGTGCATTCCCCTTCATTAACAAGATGATAAATTCCTGATTTTAAATCCGGGTGACTAACAAGCGAAAGCACCGCTCTGCTTAAATCATCCGTATACGTAGGGCTTACGGTCTGATCACAAGACATTTCAATATCCCTCTTTACTTGCGCTTCTTCAATCCGCTTATCAACAAAATTACCGCCCTTCGACTTTGCGCCGAACATCCCGTACAATCCGCATGTTCTTATCACAACGGCCTGCCCTTGTCCAAGCGCCATAGCAGAAAATTCACCTGCTACCCGAGAAATACCATAACCCTGCAAGGGGAAAACAGGATCTTCCTCAAGGTAAGGCTCTCTTTTTTCACCACTAAAAACATAATCAGAACTAAATGTTACAAAAAGAGATTTCCGCTCTCTACACATTTCAGCCATGTTCTTAACAGCAATGCAATTTACTAAAAATGCTTTTTCAAACTCTTCTTCACAAAGAGGAACATTATGAAACGCTGCGGTATTAATGACCACGTTTGGCTTATAAGAAGAAATTTCGACTTCTAGCTTTTCTTCTGATGTGATGTCGAGAACTTCTCTATCAGGAGCGTAAATATCATATTGTTTACCATTTTTTAAAATATCTCCACCTAACTGACCAGTTTTACCAATTAAGAGAATTTTCATATTACGAAGAAACATCTTTCAATGAATACAAGCAATCTTTTTTTGAGATTACCGGATTGGCCAATGGCCATTTGATTCCAAACGCCAGATCATTCCAGCGAACACCACGTGCTAATTCCGGGTAATAAACTTCTGACATCTGATAAGAAACAGCCGTATTGTCCTTTAATGTTTGAAATCCATGCGCAAACCCACAAGGAACATACAACGACAAGTAATTTTCAGCGCTCAACTCAACCGCAAACCACTTGCAATAGGTGGAAGAATCTTTTCGTAAATCAATAATAACATCATAAATAGCACCACTAACACAACTTACTATCTTTGCTTCTTCATGAGGTGCTACTTGGTGATGCATTCCACGCAACGTTCCTTTTTTCTTATTGTAAGAAATGTTAGATTGAGCGATATTAAAACCTATGCCTATCTTTTTAAATTCTTTCTGACAAAAACTACGAGCAAAAAAACCACGATCATCTTCATTTTTTTCTAAATGAATAAGATAAGCACCCTTGAGTTCAGTTTCCTTAAAAATCATCTAAATCACCTCTAATTTAGGGATTGGAACCACAAATTTTCCACCCCATTCTCGAATAAAACTCATCTGCTCCATCACCTCCTCTTTAATATTCCAAGGAAGAATAAAAACAAAATCTGGCTGAGTCTCACGAATACGCCCAGGCTTATCAATAAAGATATGCGTTCCTGGCAAATAATGGCCTTGCTTATGCGGGCTTCTATCTACTACATAATCAATAAAATCATTTCTAATGCCACAATAATTAAGCAAGGTGTTTCCTTTTGCAGGAGCACCATAACCAACAATCGTTTTTCCTTCTTTTTTTATCTTAATCAAAAAACTAAGAATATCACGCTTTACCCCTCTCACTTGTTCATCAAAAACAAGATAGCTTTTAATATCTAAGAATCCCGCGCTTGCTTCTTTATCTAACATGTTTTGCACACGATTAGAAATTAACTTTGAATTATTTTCTTCATGCTTAGCATAAATTCTTAAAGAACCACCATGTGTTGACAATTCTTCAACATCAAAAAGAACAAGTCCATGAGCGGAAAAAACTTTTTGAACTGTTAAAAATGAAAAATACGAAAAATGCTCATGATAAATAGTATCAAACTGTCGACCCTTTATTAATCTCAAAAGATGAGGAAATTCCATAGTTATTATTCCCTCTGACTTTAAAAGAACTTTTAACCCCGCAACAAAATCATTAAGATCTGGCACGTGCGCCAAAACATTATTACCTAACAAAAGGTCTGCGGATTTGCCTTCGTCCAGCAAACGCTTAGCTGTTTCAACGCCAAAAAATACTACCTGTGTAGGAACTCCCTTTTCCTGAGCCACTTGAGCAACATTACCAGCCGGTTCGATACCCAAAACAGGCACATTATTTTGCTGAAAATATTGAAGAAGATAGCCGTCATTGCTAGCAATTTCAACAACATGCGATGATTTATTTATTCCGAAAACTTTAATCATTTTATTAACATATTCTTTTGCGTGTTTTAGCCACATGTCAGAATAGGAAGAAAAATAAGCGTAATCACTAAAAATATTTTCAGGATTCTCATGCTCCGGCAGTTGAACTAAAAAGCAATGATCGCAAACGTAAACATCAAGCGGATAAAAAGACTCTCTCTTGTGCAATTGCTCTTTCTGAAGATACGCATTAGACAATGGAGAGCTCCCTAAGGAAACAAAAATATGGTTAAGCTCTTTATTACAAAATCTACAATTCATTATATTTTCCTCTCTAATGAAAATTCTTTAAGCCATTGAATTGTTTTTTGAATCCCTTGAGAGAAAGTATACTTCGAATGCCAGCCCAAAATCTTTTTTGCTTTCTGAGACTCTAAATACTGATGCTTTATTTCATATTTAGCATTATTTAAAATTTTATATTTTAATTTACAACCCGTAGCCTTCGAAACTTCTTTGACAACTTCTAACACTGTCAAGGGATCTTCATTGCTAAAATTAAAAGATTCACCCGACAACTTTAATTTATTTAATTTCTCAGCTAAAATAATATAACCGCTCACAATGTCATTGACATACACATAATCACGTGTAAATTTTCCATCGCTGCGAATTAAAAGCTCTTTTTTTGTTAATGCACATTTAATCGCATCGGGAATAATTCGAGAAAAATTAAAATCACCAGGACCAAAAATATTTCCACAACGAGTAATCGCAACCGGTAAATTATACGCATAAGCATAAGTATTTGCTAAAAGATCAGCACAACTTTTTGAAACATCATAGGGATGATTAGCAATAAGTGGCATTTCTTCTCGATAAGGAAGTTTTTTATGACTTCCATAAGCCTTGTCGCTTGAAGCCACAATCAGTGTTTCTATTTTTCCGTATTGACGAGCAGTCTCCAGGACCGTCCAGGTTCCTTTGATATTTGATTCAAATGTCTTAAGAGGATTTTCGTGACTTGCGCTCACGATAGCTTCAGCAGCTAAATGAAAAATAACATCAATAGAATGCTTTTTAAGAATTTCCTGTAAAAGCTTATAGCTTGTAACACTTCCCTTATAAACAACCATCTTTTGATAATCAGAAGACAGAAGAATAGTTTTCTTACGATACGTTTTAATATCCAATCCAATAACTTTTGCTTTTGTGGACAAAAGTGCCTTGGTTAAATTAGATCCCAAGAAACCTTCAAAACCCGTAATAAGCACTCGTTTATTTTTCCAAAAATTTTTATTCATAATAATTATTTATCTTCCCAGATTCTCCAAGGAGCATTGTTTTCATTCCACATCTGCTCTAATTCAATTTTGTCGCGCAAATTATCCATGCATTTCCAAAAACCATTATGCTTATAGGCGTTAAGTTCATTATCTTTTGCAAGAGCTTCTAAAGGTCCTTTTTCCCATGCAGTAGAATCATTTTTTAAATATTCAAATATCTTTGGCTCCAGAACAAAAAACCCACCACTTATCCAAGCATTATCGCCTTTTGGCTTTTCAACAAACGAATTAATATGTTGAGATTCCATTATGTCAAGCGCGCCAAACCTTCCCACCTGTTGAACAGCAGTAATTGTTGCAAGCTGACCATGTTTTTTATGAAACGCCACAGACTCTTTGATATCAACATCGCCAATACCGTCTCCATAAGTCAACAAAAAAGTCTTGTTATCAACATGCTCCTTAATCCTTTTAATTCGTCCGCCTGTTTCAGTATCCAATCCGGTATCAATGAGAGAAACTTTCCACGGCTCGGCCTTTGAACCAAGAACTTCCATTTTGTTCTTTTCTAAATCAAGAGCAATGTCTGCCGAATGAAGAAAATAATTTGCAAAATATTCTTTAATCGCATATCCTTTATACCCTAAACAAATTACAAAATCATTAAACCCATAATGAGAATACATTTTCATAATATGCCAAAGAATAGGCTTGCCGCCAATCTCAATCATAGGCTTTGGAATGCTTGTCGTTTCTTCAGTAATTCGAGTCCCTCGCCCACCTGCTAAAATGACTACTTTCATAATTTTGTTCCTTATGTTTTTTTAATTAAACCGCTGAAACCTTTTGCCACAAGAAATAAATGATTCAATTTATGTTTTACAAATGCGATATTCTTTCGTTACTCCCTATTGATAGATCTTTTCCAAAACTCGCTTATCGACAATAGAACATTCCCAATCTTCCTAGTAACAGCCCCCATTAAATTCTTAGAATATGAATATACAGATATAATATTTGTATTCCAGAGGGACAATTTAATATATATAATACTTCGACAATAATTTATGTTAAATATAATGCTGTAGGCTTTAGCCTCTATGTGAAGAAATTGTTTAAAATCACTCTCTGTCAATTTAATCCCTATAGACATTGCGATTCTTTTAATTAGCGCCTTCCTGTTTGCTGTTTTCAAAATCGGGGACACATCAGCAACGTGCACAGCATCACATAAAAACATATAGATACATCGTATTAAAAGTACGTGCAAGCTTATCTTTTCTTTCCATTGCCATTCTTGATCGATAAAAAAACATTGTCCATTTCTAACATAAGTGTTCTTCCAGATAGAATCAAAATGCTTACCATCAAGAAAATAGTTTCCGTTTTGGACAATAGCGGCAGACTTAAGAAAATCCAACCATGCCTTCCCAGGATTAAACAGCTCATCAATCGTAATATCTCTTCGTTTGCTTAATAGGATTATTTGAGTATGTATAGACAAACCGCCTCTCCATTCAGAAACACAGTTCCGCAACGTCAACAGGCCCTCTTCTATTTTATCCATCCCTTGCAGATTTGTTTTTTGTGACAAAACGCCTCCATCGGGAGTTTCAATAAATTTTGTAACCGTATGAAATTTTTTAATACGAGACGTATTAAAATAGTACCCCAAACAATCCATTTGAACGGACGATGGTTTATCCTGCCCAACAATAATGAGAAATGAATTCGCAAAAAAAGGAAGCATTTTATTTTTCTCAAGCTCTAGAAGCACATACATTTCATCAAAAAGTGGCTTTGAATTATTTATATAATGAGTATGAGAAATACATCCAATAAGTTCGCCAGCGCTTACGCGAGAAAAAAATTCTTCCGAAAGAACACATGAAGTAGTTTTATAATCAGGATAAGGAAAATAAAAATCAACATTTTGAAAATGTCCATATAAAAGACTTTTAAGCTCATTATAACCAAATGTTCTTTCCTTGTCATACCTAGGATAACCCTCCAAACCATCAAACATAATATCAGTGTGATCTTCCCGGGCAGAAGTAAAATACTTTAAACCAAACTGATTTTCAATAGCCAAAATTAACACCCCAGTCGGTGTTAAAAGATTTTTAAAAAAATCTAGAGCAAAATCAAATGGTTTATCTGAATTAATAAATATCTTAGAATATTCAAACACACCTATACAAAATATAATGTCAAATTTTTGTTGAAACTTTATTTCCTGAAATGGCGCGCAAACAATAGTTACATTTTTCATATCTTTGGTTCGTAACCGTGCTATACTTGCACGTCTCAAGCTTCCTTCCACTGCAACAACTTCATCAAAAGTTTCACCCAAGAATCGTGTAACAGCGCCATGCCCACATCCAATCTCAAGAACTTTTTGTGAATGATGAAAGTTAAATCCTTTGAGAAGTTGTGATCTTTTTTGTGTTAAGTAATATTCAGTAGGCCAGTCAGTAATCTGAGCTTGTAGTTCTTCGGAATCAGAACTGCAATCTTTTGCTTTTTTTAAAATTCTTTCAAGTCGACATTCGATTATTGGCCCATCAGAATAGTCGATCTGCTTGCCATCTGCTAAGACCCACACAGAATTATCAAGAAGACTCAACCGGTTTTCTATAATATCTTGCATATTAAGTATCATTATGAAATCTCCACGCTATTGGAAGAAAAATAGTTTTGACGTAATTTAATGCGCTTCCCTACTAGCGGAAGCTTCCAAGACTTCACACCCATAATTTGAAATAAAAACCAAAAAACAGAATTATCAAATAATGCTGGGGAAAAATAGACTATAGTTACGAATAATATTAGAATACTTGCAATACACCCAACAAAAAGAACGACAAAAGAAGAATCAAAATAGAACCTTAATAAAGAAATTATCGGAAAACTGATAAAAAGCAAGACTCCTCCGACTATATAGCCATCTTTAAAATTCCTAAAGTAGCACAAGAATTTTAATTTCATCAATTTTATACTTAGCTGCGTTATCATAAAATAATTTGTTAAAATAGCGATATTGACAAAGATTGCAACCCCAATTATACCCCAATGCTGTCCAATCCAACTCCCTAATATTACAAGAAATGCAAAAACTACCTTTCTTTTTGCACTAGCATAAACTTTTCCTGTGGCGCGAACCAAAACATCTGAAAGATTTGCGGCAATTCTAAAATTAAGCATAATCACTAAAATCCTAAAGGGTACAATAGCATCTATCCACTTAGGCCCTAAAAGAAACTCAATTAATTCCGGCGCAACTAAAAACATTAAAATACTAGATGAAACCAAAATCATGCTTACTATGCTTACGGTCCTCAAGTAAGCATTCTGCAATTTTACAGAATCATCCTGGACTATTGACATCGCCGGAAACATGGCCTTGTCTATAATTTGTCCGATATATTGCCCCGGCATTGTCGTTAACGAAACGGATCGTTCATAAATTCCTAATAACGACACGCCACAAAATCTACCAACAATAAAAAGATCACCTTGCGATGCAATATTATCAAAAAAACGAGCTATTGTGAGTCCACCACCGTAGATACCAATGTCCCTGCACTCCTTAATTCGAAAAAAAGGTTTGGTTGAATGAGAGCATGCTAAAAATAAAAACACACTTTGCATAAAACTTTGCACTAATTTCCCTATAACAATAGACCAAACCCCATAGCCCAAGATAGCCATACCAATACCAACGGGTGCATATCCGAAAATATACGAACCAACATCAACCAAAAGAAGTTTATCAAGTCGCATGTCGCGTTCCAAAAGAGAACGAGAAATTGTTCCAAACTTAATAAACAATATTGAGAGCCCAAGCCATTTTATTACATTATTCAAATATTCCATCTTAAAGAACTTTGCAACCAGCGGTGAAATCAACCATAAAACAACAACAAAAATTATTCCTGACAAAACTGACAAAGTAAAACCGACTCGAATGTCTTCGTTAGTTAAGATTTTCTTCTGTATAATTGCTGCTCCAATACCTGCTTCCGCAAACATTTCCACAAAAACCAATACCATGTTGGCCAAGGCGATAAGGCCAAAATCTCTAAGAGGAATATGTCGCGCTAATATTGCTATTACAAATAACTGGACAAAAACTTTAACAACAACAGAAATAAGCTGCCATGTTCCCGCCTTGATTGTCTTTTTTGTAAGGCTCATCTTATTTTAAGCCATGAAATCTATCCTGCCCTGTGATACCAGTGATCAACGCTTTTTTCATTTACTCGTTTTCCTTTTCATGTTTTGCAATAGAAATTCTTGCACAAAGACCGCAAGAATACCAAAAAACAACCCCATAAATATTGATAAAATTAACATCTTCCTTTTGTTTGGACCTACAGGAGCAGAGGAAACTGCTGGCTTAGAAACAATGCGTACATTTGAAACAAGCACCTTGCTTCTGTTTAACTTATCAATAGCCATCTGGAAATCACTAATACTAAATTCAAAATTCTTAATGCTTCTATTTGAATTAAATCGACGAATCGATAAGTCGCTCAATTGATTATTCATTTGATTTAAAAGATTTAAATTATCCTGAAGAAAGCTTGTTAAGAGAAAACGGGAAGAGCTATCGATACTTATTTCATCTTGCAATAGCGTTTTACGATTCTCCAGAATCTGATCGGTATTCGCGCTCACCATGCTAATTTCTTCGTTCAACTTTTGCTCTCGAAGAAATATTATTTTGATTTGCTCCTGAAAATTCTTAATATCTTCCTGAACACCTGCAATAGCTCGCTCATTTTGATTGACCTGATTAACCACCTCAGATTTATCCGAATCAATACGCTGAGCATAGCTATCAGATACAACGCTAAACAACCCTTGCAACAAAGTAATACCAAATCTTTTTTGATTATTTTCTAAATTAACGCTAACCTCTAAAATATTGGTTTTGGCGGGAATAGCGACTGAGAAAGGTGAAACCTTGCTATCTGCTGAAATCTTTAATTTTTCCGCTACCTTTTCATTAAATGCACCGCCCACAATTAAACCTCGCAATACCTCAGCAGACTCGATATCATCGGCTCCGCTTAAAACCTCGCCGTTCACAGGAGGCTGAATCAACATAAAAACTTTATATAGCTTAGGAGAAAACTGGATACGCGAAAAACCTATGGCAAGAATCAGAAGAAAAACCACAGCAAAGGTCATTTTACGCCTTACAAGCACTTCAACATATTGACTTAAATCAATTTCCATCTCGTCATAAGATTGACTCTCCATATTCATATACCCCCCCCATTCTTTTCGTAACTACCTAAACATAATAATCTTTGACGCCAAGCTATCATCATTTATTCTAAATTCTGAACACTTGCCAACTCGTAGATTAAATTTACCTTATTTGTTCCTTCGATCTTTTCAGCCATATCATTCTGACAAATAAAAACAACACCATCTCGCTTGGAATGGTCAGCGCTTTTGGCATAGCTAAAAATACAATCTTTTCTTAAAAATTCACCAGCAGCCATTTTTGCTAACAAAGCCAAATCAGAATCACCTAAAATCAAAAAATGACGCTCTCCTTTTTGGTATAAATCTTCTATTAACGCTTGAATCCGATTCTTGATGGTACTTATAGAATTAATCGTGCGAAGTGTGTAGGTAACAGATTGGTTCATTTTTTCCTTAAAACCCTTCGGGGTAATCATGTAACCAATTCGATTAGGCTTGACTTTAGAGGTGCGAATATAGCCTTTGGTAATAAGGCGGCGGATGAGCATATTAACCATGCCCAGCGAAACATCCATCTTGCGAGAGAGATCTCGCTGATTAGATGCTATTTTTAATCCAATAATATTGATCAGTTCAAATTCTTTTTCATCAAACATTTTCAGTCCAAGTTTATTGTTCAAACATTGAACATATGATACAAAAAAATACCCCTTTCTGTCAAGGGATATGTTTCTAACCTGTTTATTTTATTAGACTTTCATTCTTGATGGATTTTTAAAGCGAGTGGTAGAATCTCGGTTCACGCAGTGACACTTACGCTTATTTTACCGACAGGACAACTTAAATAAAAAAGACACCTATTTAGCTAAAAGATTGTCAAGACTTTTGCAATAATCCAAGGACGTTTTCTTTAGTAAAAATGGTTAGATCTCTTGGATTTTCAAGGAAATTCTCAACATCTCTTTTGACTGTGTTCCAATCCACGTCGCTGATCTCCTGATAAACAATATCCTTCCAAGTATCCTCTGTCGGTATAGCTTTAGGCCACTTGGTCTGATGCAAGGCACTAGCAAGCAGGGAAAGATTCGGCGACAGGTCTTTCCATGTTGCAAGATACCAACCAAGGTCAAAATAATCCCGACCTTTCGTATATTTTCTACTTAACAAAGCATGCAGTTTTCCGGCAAAAAGCGATGGAACGTTATAAGATAAAAAAGAAATTGGAAAATATTTATTAACGACTTTAACTTCCACATCCGCCCCTTGCGGAGGATTGCTATCAATTTCAATCTTAATAGAAAACTTTTGGCTTGCTAAAGGTGAAATTCCTGCCTCACGCATTAATCCAGAAAATTTAATAAAAGCGGAGTTAACAACTTTCTTATCGTTATATGTGATTACAGCGTCATATCCAGAGGCTTTAAGTTCAGCCACTATCTTTTTCATCAAAGAAGAAAAATCAATAGAAGGCTTACCAGCTAACGAAAAATCAAGATCTTCAGAAAAACGAGGCAGATCATACAAAAATCTTAAAGCTGTTTCTCCTAAAAACGCCGCAAAACGAAAAAAACCCTCATCATGCATAATTCTTAAGACGTATGCCTGCAAATATTCCCGCATTAAATTGAATTTTGCATTATAGCCTTCTTTTTTTGATACTAATTCTAACAGGTGGTCTTTCATGCATCCTTTCCTACGCGAGTGTATTCTAAAGCATACTTTTCAATCAAACTCGCGACCCTAATAACTCCTGGACTGTGAAATTTCTTGGCAAAGCTCACCAGCCTCGACAAGTCTAGCTCTTCTAAATTCTGCAGCCGCATCTCTTCAAGATAATCAATATTGATAGACAATCCTCGAAGATAAAAAAAGTCCAAAAGCGCTTTTTCTGGATAAGCCATAAAAGACAACTGCTTTCCAAACGTTACCGAGCGATATCCCCAAAAAAGATCATTTTTGACATGCCGATAATCAAAGACACCAATCGGTGTGGTGATTTTTTTAGGCCTTTTTGTCGTCACACAAGTATAAACAGAAACAGCCTCCGGGATAAGACCATAATACTCCAAAGCTTTCTCAAGACTAACATAAGAAGGCTTTGTTAACAAAGAAGCAATATAAAATTCATGAGCTTCTATTTTACGAATATCTTTGGACAATAAATAAAGATTATTTTTCAATTTAATAAGCTTACCGGATCTGCGCCAACGGCTGATTTGGACCTGGATAGATTTTGCATCTGCACCTCCCACCAACAAGCTTTCAGTGTCGATAACAGGAAGATTGTGAACTTTCTTGATCAATTCATCAAATCTCATAGCATAATCTTAACATATTTGTTAAGTAATTGTAATAGAAAAATTTTCTTCTGAGTCTTTCGTTTAGATATTTTCGTGCTCAAAAACTTCTTAATAATATCAAGAATATAATCACAAAGAATTAAACATCTCCTAGTCTCTCAAGCCTATCTAAAAAAATCAACGTTCTACAACTTAAAAGATTCCAAATCATCAAATTTAACAAAACGCCTTACGTCATCTTGAGTGGACTGCCAATCAATCGATAAAATCTTTTTTCGTATTTCTTGATAGCGCCAGGCCTTGTCTACCTTATCGAAAGAAATATCATGAAATACTATTAACCAATCGGCATAAAGATAAAATTTTATCTTTTTTAAGACAAGAATAGTTGCCAATATAATAACCGTAAAAATGCACGTGCTCAACGTGTGGATATTTTTTATATTCACCTTTTGGCAATAAAGTCTTAAGGTACGGCTGTCTAAGCTGGTTGCCTCCTCCAGAGCTACCTCGACGATATTCAACCTTGGCAGCTTTTAAGGCGGACTCTAACTTCTTACAAAATGTGGGGTTAGGATTTCTTAGGATCAAGTTTAAAGCATAATTGCAGCTTCCTTGAAGATCAAAATCTGTTTGAAATTTAGCTGGATCTAAATTTTCTAAAAAAAACTTAAAATTTTCTTTTCGCTTTGCATTGTTTTGATTAAGTCGCTTGAGCTGATTTAAGCCTAAAACCGCACCGATTTCTGTACCACGCATATTGTAACCCGGAAAAGCAAAAATAAAATCAGGCGAAAGATCTGGATATTTTCTAGCATATTGGCTTTTGAGCTTAGGATCTTGGCTTTCACGAACCATGCCATGAGAACGCAACATACGAATAATTTCATAAATTTTTCGGTCATTTGTACAAACCATACCGCCTTCAACAGTGCTCATATGGTGCGCAAAATAAAAAGAAAAATTAGAAGCCAAGCCAAAACTTCCGAGTTTCTTAGATTTAAAAGTCGCTCCATGGGCTTCGCAAACATCTTCAATTAAAGAAATACGATTTTTTTTAAGCGCTGTTAATAATTTCTGGTCAAGACCATTAAACCCTTGAACATAAGTTATAAAAACCGCTTTTGTTTTTTTGGACAATTTCTTAATAACCTGATCCGTGTCCATACATAAGTTTCGTGGGTTAATATCCACAAAAACCGGTGTAAATCCACTATGCAGAACTGCCGCAATATCCGAAACCCATGTCAAAGACGGAACAATCACTTCACCGGTACCATAAAGAGCCTTAAGGGCTGCCAATGTAAGAATATTAGCAGACGATCCTGAGTTTACATATACGCTATGTTTGACACCTAGCCATTTCGACCATTGCCGCTCAAAAGCCAAAACGTTTTCACCATTAGTTAAGCGCGGTTTAGTTTTTAAGAAAGTCATTAGCTTCTTTAAATCTTCGCCAGTGATATTGTTTTCCATCAATGGTAAATTGATTGGCATCATTAAACCTCTTTAAGTTAAATATTTAATTATAAAACGATCCGTTGCCTCTTGCCATGAGCTAATCGCATAGCCGGCCTGTTCTTGAATCTTGCTGTTAGACATCGCTGAAAACTTTGGTCTCTTGGCCTTTAAATCAAAACTTTCTAATAAGGCAGATTTTAGTTCAATCTTTTTTTGTATCTTATCAAGAAAATGCTTTGCCCACTCGTAACGAGAACAAACTCCACTATTTGGCATATGATAAAGCCCAACTAATTTCTTTTTTAAAGAAAGTATTGTGCCTTCAACAATATCTCCAGCAAATGTCGGCACAGAAATCTCATCATCCGTAATTTGCAACGTATCTTTTTCTTGCGCCCAAAGATTAAGCTTATATAAGAAATTTTGCTTACCCTTGCCAAACACCCAGCTCACACGAAAAATTAAATAATCATTTAAAATATCTTCAACAGCTTTTTCACCTGCAAGCTTACTGATGCCATATTGATTAAGCGGATTCGGCACATCTTCTTCAACATAAGGACTTTCTTTCTCTCCATCAAAAACATAATCTGTTCCATAGTGAACAAGAAAAATTCCTTTTTCTCGACATAAAAGCGCTAAGTTCTTTGCTCCATCTCGATTAACTGAAAAAGCTTCTCTCGGTTCATCTTCGGCTTTATCCACTAAATTATAAGCCGCACAATTAATAACAATATCTGGTTTTGCTTGGGTCATTAATTTTTCAACTTCATCAATATTTGAAATATCAAAATCTTGCTTATCTGTCGAGAAAAAATCAATCCCCTCTTTTACAAATCTCTCTTCAAATGCTTTTCCAAGTTGCCCCAACCCACCCGTAATTAAAATCTTTTTTTTCATGAAGTCCTTCCGAATACAACAATTTTCTTAAAAAACAAACATCCCCGAAGAAAAAATATTTCTCTTCTTTACTTCTCTTTAGGTAAATCCACAATCTTCTGCGCAGGTGAATATGTAAAATTATTATCTGCCTCTTTCAGACAAGGAAATGCTAGATCTTTATCAGACAATATCGGATTCTCACTTGGCCATGCAATATTTAATGCTGGATCATTATAAATAATGCCCGCTTCATTCTCAGGGCAATATTCTTTTGAGCAATAATATTCCAAATCAACCTCATCAGATATCGCTAAAAATCCATGCGCAAAACCCTCTGGGACATAAAGCATATTCATCTTTTCAGAATCAAGATAGGCACTAACCCATTTTCCAAAACTTGGCGATCCTTTTCGAATGTCTACAGCCACATCAAAGATTTTCCCTTTAGCCGCGCGTACCAACTTCGCTTGCGCACAAGGATTCTTTTGATAATGAAGTCCTCTTAAAACATTTTTCGTAGAATGAGAATAGTTCACTTGCAAGAATGGATCTTTAATGCCAACATCTAAAAAATCTGTTTTCTTATAAAGTTCTACAAAAAAACCACGAGAATCACCGAGCATCTTTGGCTCAATAAGAATAACCTCTGGAATTTCTAAATTCTTAAAAGTAAAAGACATAATTTTACCCGTCTCCGTTCGCAACTTTTTTTAAATACAATCCATATTCTGTCTTAAATCCTTGCGCTAATTTTTCCAATTGCTTTTTAGATATAAATCCCATACGGTAAGCAACCTCTTCAATGCAACCGATTTTTAATCCTTGCCGCTCTTGAATTGTCTTAATAAAAATGGAAGCTTCAATCAGCGATTCATATGTCCCAGTATCCAGCCATGCGCATCCTCGTCCTAAAAACTGAACGTCTAATTTCTTTTGTCTTAAATAAACTTTATTGATATCTGTAATCTCAACTTCGCCTCTCTTGGATGGCTTAACGCTCTTGGCAATCTTGACAATATTCTTATCATAGAAATAAAGCCCAGTAACAGCCCATTTAGACTTAGGCTTCTTTGGCTTTTCTTCAATTGAGATAACTTTATTCTTAGAATCAAGACCTATGACACCATATTCTTTTGGATTGTTCACCGGATACCCGAAAATAGTGGCCCCTTCCTTTTTCCTTGAAGCTTTTTGAAGGGCAGCGGATAGGCGATCGCCATAAAAAAGATTGTCTCCTAAAATAAGGCAGACCTTTTGTCCTGCGATAAACTCTTCTCCAATAACAAAGGCCTGGCCAATGCCACCTGGCTTTGGTTGTATCGCATAACTTATCTTTACACCAAAGTCCTTTCCATCCCCAAGCAAAGCCTTAAAACTACCTAATGCCTCTGGAGTAGAAATGACAAGGATATCCTTAATGCCTGCTAACATCAAGACAGACAACGGGTAGTAAATCATAGGTTTATCGTAAATAGGAAGAAGTTGCTTAGAAATGCTTTTTGTGATTGGATACAAACGCGTGGCCTTGCCTCCGGCCAAAATAATTCCCTTCATGATGCTGCCTCCGCTTTTAAATATATATACTAATACTTCACAATAAAAGATTGATTGCTCAGCATAAGCACCTGATCATCCTTAAAAATTGCTACACGCAATTTTAAGATTGTCATGATGCCAATACGGCGTTTATTATATCAAATATTCTCAAAATGTCACAATAAATTGGCACAAAACCCTAAACATGTTATAATGCATACTGTTATGAAAAAAGTGACCGAAATATTTAAAAATAAAGAAAAGACCTTCTCTTTTGAGCTTTTTCCGCCAAAAACAGATGAAGGCTATCAAAAACTTCTCAAAACAATAGAATCTTTAAGCAGTCTAGGGCCAGATTTTATCTCCTGCACCTATGGAGCCGGTGGTGGAAGACGCGACAAAACTCTAGACATTGTTGAACATATTGAAAAAGAGCATCAGATTTCAGGAGTTGCTCATCTGACATGTGTTTTGAATACAAAAAGCGAAATACAAAATATCTTAGAAGACATCAAGCAACGCGATATTCAAAATATCCTAGCGCTGCGTGGAGACCCGCCAAAAGACGACCTTAACTGGCAACCAACAGAAAATAATTTTAAATACGCTTATGAACTTTGTGATTTTACGCGCAGACAACATCAAGATCATTTTGCCATCGGCGTTGCAGGTTTTCCAGAAGGACATGTTCTTTGCCCTGATAAGAATTTAGATACACAATATCTAAAAAAGAAGCTAGATTCCGGCGCCGATTACATCATCACACAGCTCTTTTTTGACAACAAAGATTATTTCGATTATGTCAAACGTCTTCGTAACCTAGGGATTAAAAATCGTATTATCCCTGGAATCTTGCCCATTACAGATTATCGTGGCATATCACGTTTTTGCAAAACATGTGGAACAAGCATTCCAAAGAAAGTTGATGAAATTTTTGATCCTATTGCAGAAGATAAAGATGCGGTCTTAGAAAAAGGTATTCACTTTTGTGTCAATCAATGCCAAGATCTCATCAACCAAGGCGCACCAGGCATTCATTTTTATACACTAAACAAATTCCATCCTATTGATGAAATCTTTAACAAAATAAAACCTCTATTATGAAAAAATTCTTGATAATACTTTTATGTTTATTTCTTGTCTCTTCTACGGCCCATGCCGCAGCCGTCCAGGCCATGAAGCAAAAACAGGCCATGCAAAAAGCTACTATGCAAAAAGCTATGATGGAACAACAAAGGATGCAACAAGCGCCTGGAGAGATTGAAGTTCAAATGAACATTCCAGTCCAACACCAAATTCAAATTGTTGATGATTCTGAAATTGTTGAAGTCGCCGACATGTCAGATGTTCTAAAAGCACTTGAGACCTCCAGCCGAGCCTGGACTCTTATTGCAGATGCTGAACCAAAACTATTTATTGTTGCAAGCTATATCGATTTATTTAAAAATCGAGGCGTTACCATCAAAAAACCTCCTCAATTTTATGTCGAAATGATCGACGCCATGGCACAAGAAAGCCCTGAAATGCTAAAAAACCCTCTTGAAGGCGTGCTTCAGCTTATCGCTATTATTGAATATGACTTTGATATGGGAGTCGACAAAGACGAGCTGGCCCGAAAGATTTTAGGGCCCGAGGGATTCAAGGCGAACAAAAAACGCTTTAAACAACCATAAAAATTACTGATTTTCTTTCTGAAACTCCAACATTTTCTTCAAATTATCTTGCGCCAATCCAAACCTAGGATCAATATGTGAAATCTCTTCTAAGACTTCTATGGCTTTTGGAAGATCGTCTTTCTGCAGATAGCAAAGTGCTAAATTATTACGTGCAAACATATTGCCAGAATCAACTCTAATGGCTTTATTAAAATACAAAATTGCATTATCAAAATCCTGCATATGAAAATAACTTGTCCCTATGTTACTATAAATTTTCGAATCATCCGGGTCAAACTTTAGTGCTTCTTGATATTCCACAACAGACCGCTTAAAGTCCATTTTTCCTTCATAACAATGTGCTAAGTCAAAATGGATTTCCTTAATAAAATTAAGATAAAACTCTTCGGCCTCTGTCCCCTTTGTTTTAGACACATACCCTTGCATAATCTTAAGTGCTTTCCCGTATTCTGCCATTGCCTTTTCGTAATCATGATTAAAATAATATGCGCGAGCCAAAAGGATTCGAACTCGTCCAAGATTCTTCTCAAACTTAAGCGTTCTTTCAAAAAGAGGAACTTCTCCTTTCCAATAACGGCTCTGACGCGTTGTCATGATGCTAAAAATCAAAAGAATCACAATAAAAACACAATAAGACACTGCACGAAAATATCTAAACCCACTTTTCTCTTGAAATTCTTTAAAGAAAATCATGATCAAAAGCAAAAATCCTAAAAATGAAAAATACAGGAAATGCTCGGCAGTTAAAATAATAGAGTATTCGTTAACGAGAGGAACAATATTCAAAACAGGTAAAAGACTAATAAAAAACCACCCCAGCCCAAAAAACGCGATCCGTTTTCCATTCTTTAAAAAGAATCCAACAGAAAAGAACATCAATAAAAGCACTACAAGAAATCCAACCGTCGAGAGAGCAGAAAACGAAAGAATATCTTGGCTGCGATAATAATGTAAATTAACAGGAAAAACGAGAATTTTGGAATAAACCAAAAGCGTTTCAGGAATAGCTGCCATTCTTAGCATGATCTCTTGAATATTAGATCCTAGCTCTGGAAGAGATTTTCCAAGCGCAATGCTTCGAAACTTAAAATATCCTAACAAGACAACAAAAAATGGAGTACATCTTAAAACCACTCTCTTCACGTCTTCCCATCTAGACTTAAAATCACACTGACAAATTTCATAACATAAAATCAACAAAGGAAAAACAACAGCCCTCTCCTTTGTAAAAAGTGCACAACAAAAAAGCAAAACAGAAATAATGTATAATAAGAATCTGTTTCTTTTTGTAGAACAATCCCGTCTTCGCAAATAAAGAATAAAACCAGATAAACATAAAAATGTCATTAGAAGGTTGGAAATACCCGCGACCGCACAAACGCTTTCTGACTGGATAGGGTGGAGCAAGAATAAAGCTGAGGCGATCAACGCAATTTTCTTTTCTTTTAAGAAAAATCGAACAATCCAGAAAACAAAAAAACCATTTAGAATATGAAAAATGATATTCGTTAAATGATATCCAGCCGGATAAAATCCAAAAATCTTATACTGAACCTTATAGAGGACATCCAAAACAGGCCGATAATATAAATTGATAACGGAAAAGCCACTTTCAAATCTCGACGATCTTAAAAAAACTTCTTTTAAATCATCGAATCGTCCAATGTCAGGATTTCCGACAATAAAAACAAAATCATCATGCACAAACGGATACCAAATCGTTTGAACGTATACAATGCCACCTAAGACCAATAAAATAAAGAATGCATTTAATGATGTTAGCGATTCAAAAAAATCACTTATCTTAAGAATAATATTTTTCAACGATCCTCCTCCCCCACGACTAGAAAAGACTCTATTTCCTATTTTGAAAGTAGCTTAAAATGACTTTAAGATAATTTTATTTTGAGTTCTGGAAAATATTGTTTCAGCTCGTCGAACTCCTGATCGATTCTCTTGACCAATTCTTCGGATTGCTCAGCTGTTGCAGATTTTGCAGCTTCTTCAGTCACAAGAAATGTCTTCCAAAGCTTTTTTGCACCAATATTGGCTGCTGCCCCTTTCGCCGAATGTGCGACCTCAGCTAATTGATCAAAATTATTGACCTTAAAACACTCTTTGATATCATCTATTTTCGAAGGGCAGTCATCCAAAAAGATTTCAACCAATTCTACAAGAAGTTCCTTGTCTCCTTGGATACGCTCTAGCACATCGTCTAAATCAATAATATACTCACTCATAATGTTATCCTTTTTCCAAGACTTTTTCTATCGTCGCATACATTTTAGCCGCATCAATAGGTTTGGATACGTATCCGTCCATACCGGATTCCATACATTTTCTCTCATCTTCAACCATGGCGCGCGCTGTCATGGCCACAATCGGAATATGCCTACCTGTTTGTTTTTCTTGTTCGCGAATTCTTTTTGTTGCTTCAAGCCCATCCAAAACAGGCATTTGAACGTCCATCAAAACAGCATCAAAATTTCTAGTTGAAATTCGATCAATAACCTTTTGTCCGTTATCAACAACTTCAACAAGCCATCCCTTTTTTTCTAAAAGTTTTACTGCAATTTTCTGATTCAAAAGATTATCTTCTGCAATCAAAATGTTTAAAATTCTTGCTGCCTTCATTGGCGTCTCTTTGCTCTGAACGGCAACTTCCGACCTTCCTTCATTATCTTGCTCTTCGGATTGATTATCAATCTTAAATCGCGCCGTAAAAAAGAACGTGCTTCCAATCCCTTCTTCACTTTCAATCCAAATTTTTCCTGACATCATTTCAACCAGTTTGCGAGAAATCGCCAATCCGAGTCCCGTGCCTCCAAATCTTCTTGTTGTTGACGTATCTGCCTGAGTAAAAACTTCGAAAATCGCCCCCTGTTTATCCTTAAGAATCCCAATTCCAGTATCGGCAACAGAAAAAACTAACTCAACATCATCTTGAAAGGTATTCGCCACGTCCACCTTAAGCTCTACACTTCCCTTTGCTGTAAATTTTATAGCATTGTTAACCAAATTAATAATAATTTGACGAAGCCGCGTTGAATCCCCAACGATCATTCTTGGAACTTTTGCATCAACATTAACCCGAAGCTGAATATTCTTTTTATTTGCTAAAACAGACAGGCCCTTGCCAACACTATCAGCAACTTTCCATAAATTAAATTTAATATTCTCCAAAACAATTTTTCCTGCTTCCACGCGAGAAATATCTAAAATATCATTTAAAAGACTCAGGAGATTGTCAGCAGCTTCCTTTGCCGTTTCCATATTATCTTTTTGATCCTCGGTCAATTCCGATTCAAGAGTCAAATCAAGCATGCCAATAACAGCGTTCATTGGTGTTCGAACTTCATGAGACATATTCGCCAAAAACATACTTTTTGCACTATTGGCCTCTTCTGCCGCTAGCTTTGCCTGCAAAAGACCCTCGCGAGCCTTCTTGTGCTCTGTGATGTCCTCAATAATTCCATCAATCAAAAGATCCTTTTCTTTTTCATCCCTTACAAGCACTGCTTTAATCGAGCACTGGATAATTTCTCCATCTCTTCTTTTTAATCCAATCCACTCATTCTCAACGCGCCCCTGCGTACAAATCTTTGTATTCAAGCGCTTAAGTTCGTCTGGGTTTTCACAAATATCCTGAAAGCTTATCCCCAAAACATCTTCTACCTTTTGATTAAGCATGCGAGAAAAAGCAGCATTAACAAATAGGAATTTACCTCGAGAATCTAAGGAATAGCGAAAAATGCCTATTTCTAAGTTATTAACAAGACCTTGAAGCTCGGTATTTATTTCAAACATTCTTTAATTCCTTTTAATTTTTACATTAATTCCAATCGCATATAAATTAGATATCCCAATAATCGTACCTAAAAACATCATGCAGATTGAAATCGGAGAAATATTTCCTTTTTGCAGATCAACAATAATAGGCATCTGCGTTAAATATGCAATGATAACAAGACTAAAAATAATCAACAACCCAGATATAATGAAAACCAGGAGTGAAATAAAAAAAGATAATAAAATAACAAAAAAATTGTACAAAAAAAGATTTCCTTTAGCAATTTTGCTTGCTGCGATTCCAATTCTTTGCATATAAACCTCTTTTCACTATTTTACTTATTTTTTTGTATTTCTTTATATCGATACGGCGCAAAAACAATTTCTTCTTTCACCACCTCAATTCGATCTTCTATAAAAGGATGCGTTCGAAGCCACGCCGGAACACTTGAGCCCTTCGACTCTGCCATCAAAATATCGAATGATTCTATGATACCATTTAGGTCATATCCTGCCAAGAACATATACTTAACACTTAAGCTATCTGCCTCATATTCATCCTGACGACTAAATGATGCTGAAACAATATTCATCAAAGCTGAAGCAGACATGGAAGCAATCTGCGTTGCAAAAGCTCCTCCCATATCCACTGTTGAAAGAATAATCGAGCCAACAATCTTATATCCTAATGCCGCCTGAAACTTTTTCGCGATATGGCGAGCAGAGTTATGCCCAATTTCATGCGCAACAACAGAGGCAATGGCATCATCTGTTTCTAATTTATCAAATAACCCTGTAAAGAAATAAACATAGCCACCCGGCGTTGTAAAAGCATTTAGCTCATCTTTTTCAATTAAAAAGAAATGGTAATCATATGCTTTTTGGTCTGAAACACCGGCTAGTCGCTTCCCAATGTCATTAAGTCGCTTTTGTTTTTCACCATCAGACGAAATCTTATATTCCTTTAAAATGCTTTTGTGTGAATCTTGCCCGATCGAAACTTCAGCCTCTGGCGAAAGCAAAATAAACTCATAGCGCTCGGTCGCCACATTGTATGCCTTAAACCTGGCACATCCATTTAAGAATAAAGAAATTAATAAGAAACAAAATATAAGAAATAAAGATCTGTATCGATGTTTATTTGTCATCGTTCAAACTTAACAACATTTTGCCACCAAGCAGCACTGTCCCACTTCTTTAAACTATTCCACATCTTCTTCGCACTTTTAGTTTTTAGAAAACCAGGGGCCTTTTTTAAGAAAATCTCTGCTTTTTTATGCCCGTTTTGCATATATTCTTTCGCCTGCAAAAGACATTCTAAAATATCAGCATCTCGTGCAACCAAGCTTTCTTTAGTCTTCTGCTGATCATATGCTTTTCGAAAACTAGATAATTCCTCTTTTACTTTCTTGTCCAAATTCTTGACTTGATCACTAAAAACTTTCTTCTCTGCTACCTTAAAATCGATATAATAATGTCCCATCTTGTGAAGATCGTTGATGCGTGCCTCATGAATATCATTAAATAGCGCCATAATCGTCGCCTTGTAAGGATCAACGCCTTCTAAATGAGCAATATAGTGCGCTATAATCGCACAACGAAAACTATGGTCCGCAACGCTCTCAGGGTCCTTGATTCCAGCAACCCACCAGCCACTGCGCTTAACTCTTTTTAAGAGACCTGCCTCAGCAAAGAAATCTAATGCCTTTGATTGATTTTTAACGACTTTTTTTATTTTTTTGTTTTGCGATTTCATAGCATAAAATGGTTGTGGCTTGTGCTGCATTAAGCGACAAGCGCGGCTGTTTCATGGGAATTGTAATTTTAATATCAATTTGTTTCTTAACAACATCTCGAATACCTTTTTGCTCAGAGCCAACAACAAGCCCTATCGGAAAAGGCAAAGGTTTCTCTAGCAAATCCTCTCCTCCTTCGACAACAGACCCTACAATCCAAAACCCTTGATTCTTCGCTATAGCAATAGCGCTGCTTAAATTAGGAACTCTAGAGATGAGAACATAGTTATCCCCTCCAGAGGCAACACGAAAAACCGTTTCCGTTACCCCCACTGATTCTTTTTTCGGAAGAACAATAGCAAAATCACCTAAACAAGCAATGCTTCGAATAATCGCCCCAAGATTTTGAGGATCCTTTAAATTATCTAAAAATAACAAAGACAATCCTTTTTTCTTTGCTTGATCTAAAAGATCAGAGTAATCCATATACTGAAAGTCTTCCACGTCTGCAACAATACCCTGGCTATTTAAATTTCGAGTTATTTTTAAAATCTTAGCCTGCGGAACACCATAAACGACAATTCCCCATTTTCTTGCCTTTTTTCTAATGTACGCACTATCAGGATGACCTGTCTGAATATAAATCTTTCGTATACTCTTAGGGTTAACCTTAATGCGCTCAATAACTGGATTCTTTCCAAAAAGTCTCATAGTTTAAAAATCATAAATTTTGCCAAAAATAGGCATCACTAATAAATTAAGTAAAAAAATATAAAGAATGATCGAACTTAGAATCGATAAAATATCTAAAAACGATTCCCAGGGTATATTGCGATGACGCGCATCATAAACAGCGCTTCTTTTTCCATTCTTTATCTTTTCGTTTGATTGCACAGTTAATTCATCTAAATCAATAAAAACATTTCCAGAAAAAATTTCTTCTAAGAGTCGATTATATTCCTGATTATATTCACACCCGTCTTTAGGATGCGCTCCTTTATTATCTGATAAAATATACTTCCATCCACATTCAGGACAATAGTGACGATATAAAAGATGGTAAAAAATCGAATAAATAAAATTAACCAAAAACCATGGAAGTTTAATAACATAGCTTACATCGATAGGTTGAACAAAGAAACGTTTAAATTTCTCTCCTTTTTTTAATTCGTTTGCACTAAATGCAAACGACGATAAAAATGTTTTTCCTTTTAAAAAGATCCCAACTAAATACGCCTTGCGCTGATGCGTCATAGGATCTTTCATTCTGACTTGCTTTGGTTGAAAAAGATCCTCTCCGCTATTCTTTTGAAAAGCCAAAAGACTGGTATCAAACAAAATTCCGCCACAATACATGCATTTTTTTTCGTGATCACATTTAAAAACAACCTGACACCGAGGACACTTTTTCATTTTATATTCCTAAGAAATTATTAAAAATATATTCTTATCATACTAGAACTGATAAATTTTAGCAAAAAACGGCATGCTTAAACGCGCAACAATATAGACATAGACCGCAATTGAAGTAACAATCGAAGCCATATCCAAAAATCTTTCAAACGAGTCTCTCATCATCAAAAATAATATTACATCTTAAACATTTTCTCATATTTTCTTATCTTCAATGAACATAAAAAACTTAATTTATTTCTTAATTCTTAATCCTAAATAAAAAATCGGTTTTAAAATGCTCCACCATCCCAAAAAGGGACGCATTTTTGTATATCCTAATTTCTTATGAGGGTAAGTCTTTTTTACCAAAACTTCTTTAAACTTATAGCCGAGCGTCAAAACTTTAAACAAAAGATACGGCTCAAGCTCATAAGCATTCAACCAAGCTTGATCCAAGATAATTTCTTTATTCTTAAGAATCGAGAGCTTCATCGCTCTAAAGCCATTCGTGCTATCTGTTATTTTCTTTTTTACAAAGAAAGAAAATAATAGCGGATGGAGACGTGTCGCAATTTTCCGATATAAAGGCATATCTCCCCCGATACCGCATCCCCCTTTGTATCGAGATCCTTGCACAAAATCAAAATTTTCTTTGATAATCGGATCGACAATAGAAAAGATTTCATTTGGGTCATCTTTATCGTTACCGGCCATAATAACAATAACATCAAAATTTTTTTCAACCGCATGCTTTATCGCAGTACGAATTGCTGCTCCAACTCCCATCCGATGGGCATGCTTGATCGTTTGAATACCTTTATCTGAAAAACTTTCGATGATTTCAGTCGTTTGATCTGTCGATCCATCATCTATGGCTAAATACTCAACTTTTTCAAAAGCAGAACTTGCGATAAAGCGTTCTATTGTATTTTTAATCTTAACATGCTCATTAAACGCAATCGGACAAACTAAAATTCTACTCATTGACCTTCAATCCTTTTTCACTCATGCTATATGTTAACCCGCAAGAACATTTCAAAGATTCATCTACTTTTTTCCCACATCGGCATGCATGCCCTATTTTTCTAGCAGGATTTCCAGCAACCATTTCAAACGGCATCACATCTTTCACAACAACACTTCCAGCTGCAACAAACGCATATTCACCAATTGTAATGCCACACAAAATCGTTGCATTGCTTCCAATGGTTGCTCCTTTTTTAACTACTGTCTTCTCGAGAACCCAATCTTTTTTCTGACTTCTAGGATTGCGATCATTCACAAAGACGACATTTGTCCCACAAAAGACATCATCTTCTAATGTAATACCATCAAAAAGTGAAACGCCATTTTTAATGGTTACTTGATTTCCAATCCGAACACCTTTTTCTAAAAAACAATGATCACAAATATTACATTCAGACCCAACAATAGCATTATCCCCAATATTGACAAAAGCCCAAATGCGCGTTCCTTCTCCTATTTGTGCCTTGTCACTCACTAATGCTGTCGGATGTTTGGAATAATTCATCTCTATGATATCCTCACCGGCGATCCGCCATTGTTCATCGACTCAGAAATAGCTAAAAGTGTCTTAACGACATCTTCTGCTTTCTTGGCATCTGACATATTTGGTTGCTGTCCTTTTTCAATACAATCAAGAAAATATTGATTTTGACTCTTCAGAGGTTCTTTAACCGCAATCTTTGGAATCGTTACGCTTCCTTCTTTTGATAAAAGCTGAAACTCACCATATGTTTCATAAAAAACTTCTGTCTTCTCAACATGCTTATCATAAAGTCGTATCGGCCCGGAACTATCTAAATCATCCCAAACAATCATTTTTTGATCACCGACAATCGTAATTTGTCTTACCTTTCGAGGGTCGAGCCAACTCACATGAACATTAACCAAAGTATTGTTAGGATATTCCAGTGTCACAAATGCCAAATCTTCCTGTGAATCATTTAAACATTTCTGCCCTCTAGCTGATACGCTCACAGGACAACTATCAAACAAATAATTAAAAATAGAAATATCATGCGGTGCTAAGTCCCAAAGCGCATTAACATCATAACGAAACGGACCTAAATTTGTTCTTTCGGAATGCGCATAATAAATGCCTCCCAATTCTCCTGACTCTAAACATTTTTTTAGCTGAACAATGCCTTCATTAAACAAAAAAACATGTCCGACCATCAAAACCCTTGATTTCTTTTGAGCCAACTGACCCAACTCCTCGCACTCCTTGACCGAAAGAGTCAAAGGCTTTTCACATAAAACATGCTTGCCTGATTCCAGTGATTCTTTGGCAATCTGAAAATGACTTGCTGTTGGGGTTGCGATACAAATCGCATCAACATCATCTATGCTTAAAATATCTCGATAATCTATTGTTGTCTTAACATGAGGAAAAAGATTCTTAACCGCATTTAATCGATTAATGTCCAAATCCGAGCATATGGCAACTTCAGAATTCGCAAGTTGAGAGAATGTTCGAATATGATTTGGTCCCCAGTGACCACACCCAATAACGCCAATTGAAATCATGCAAAGCTCCTATCGATCAATTTTTGTAATTTTATATCTTAAAGCTCCTGCTGGAACTTGAATTTCAACTTCATCCTTTAGCTTATGCCCAAGCAAAGCCTTCCCAATAGGTGACGTAATCGAAATCTTTCCTTCTTCATAACTTGATTCTTCTGGAGACACGAGCGTATAAACAAATTTTTCCTTCGTATCTAAATCAATTAATGTGACAATCGCACCAATAAAAGCTTTGTCTTTTGGGATATTCTCATCGTCAATGATACGAACGCGTGACAATTTACCCTCAAGCTCTGAAATTTTCGCCTCGCAATAACCCTGAGCATTTTTGGCAGCGTCATATTCTCCATTCTCCTTTAAGTCTCCTAAAAGCCTCGCCTCACCAATCGCCTTTGAAATTCGTGGACGCTCAACTTTTTTTAGTCGTTCAAGCTCCTCTGATAATTTCTCAAGCCCTTCTCTTGTCAAATAAACATCATCTGGCATATTTCTTTCCTTTTTAAAACAATTTCTATTTATTTAATAACAACAGTTTTTTTGGGATGCTCTTTCTAAAAAGAGCATCCCAAAACCCTTACTACATATTCTCGATAGCAGAACTGATTGAAGGAAGAATTTCTTGAATCTCTGCTTTATTCATGCGACCTAATTTGGCAAAACGCCATTCTTCAGTTGCATTTTTATTTTCTCTTGAAATCTGAAGCTTCTTTTCGCCTCCATTATAAGAAAAAACACCGACTGTGATTCTCGTATCTTCAAATTCTTTTACATCTTTGAAGATATCAATATCAAGTGATTTATCGTATGGCATACACTCTCTCCTTTTGTTGTGTTGTTAATTAAAATCCCGGAATATTTAATCCCGCCATTTTCTTCATTTTTTCTGCAGCGATTGCTTGAGATCGAGCAATCGCATCATTAACGCTTTTTAAAATTCTTTCCTGAAGGCTCCTACCATTATCTTCAGCTAAAAGGCTAGGATCAATCTCAATGGAATGAAACTTTTGTGCTCCGTCAATGACAATCTTAATCCCAGAGCCATCATCAACTTCCGTTCTTGACGCTTCTAGCTCTCGCTTAATTTGATCCGCCTGCTTTTTCATTTCCATCAATTTCTTCATCTGATCAAACATTTAAACAACTCCTTTGCGTTAAAATTATTGCAATCGATACCCAATATCAATAAGTGTTGCAATTAAAAAAGATTTTAAAAAAATAATGCCTAAAAATGCCACGATCGGAGAAAGATCTATAGATGTCATCGGTAAAATTCGACGAATCGGCTGCAAAATAGGCTCCGTGGTTCGATGCAGGAACTGAACAACAAAATTAAAAGGATCCGGGCTCACCCAGCTAATCAAAGCCCGAACAAGAATAAGCCAATACAGTATTGTTAAAATAACATCAATAATTTTTGCTAATGAAATAACAAGATTTCCAAGAACAAACATAAGACTCTCCCTTATTCTATTACAATGGTTTAACTTTTTTGATTATTCTCAAAAGCTTTTTCTTGATCATAATTAATCGCATGAATCGGAAATGGAATAACAATTCCTTCTTTTGTGTAACGCTTTGCTAAACGTTTAATAAATTCGTGTTTAATTAAATAATTGTCTACAAATTCTTTAGCACGCAAAATTACACTAAAGTTGATGCTCGAATTATCAAAAGTATGGTATCGAATAAACGGCTCAAAATCCTCAATACCACCAACAACGTCTTTCATAACTTCTTTTCCGACTTCAATAGTGACTTTTTCTACTTTTTCCAAATCCGATGCATAATGCACCCCGACTTGAACTAGCACGGCTAATTCTTTTTGTGGATAATAATAATTTATTACCTTTGAATCTACAAGGGCTTTGTTTGGCATCACGACGATGTTATTAGGAAGCATTCGAATCCACGTTGAACGCCATCCAATTTTATGCACATATCCTTCTTCGCCAGATTCAAGTTTAATGAATTGCCCAACCTTAAATGGCTTATCAGCAATAATCTGAACTCCTGAAAAGAAATTCTCTAATGTCGGCTGCAAAGCCAAAGCAATGGCTAGAGAACCAACACCTAAAGAAGCTAAGATCGGAGTAATGGAAACACCAAAGCTATCCAAAAGAACTAAAACACCAATACCAATAACCAACAAGCGCGCAATTGCTTTGGCAACGCCACTCGATGTCTTTAAAATATCATATTTCGGCGTATATTCCTCAATAAGACCATTTGTTAATCTCTCAATAAATAAAACAATCGCAACAATAGTTACCGCCTTAAATCCAACAAAAACATATTTTGTTAATTCTGCGCTTGAGGCTATCGGAGCCATTCGTTCGATGAAAACACCACCGCTTGTAAAGATCAGCAACAATAACGGCAAATCTAAAGAACGAATCAAAATATCATCAAATTTTGTCTTTGTTTTCTTTGCAATTCCCTGCATGGCCTTAAAAACTACTGATCTAATAAGCAGGCCCACAACAACCCACAAAAAATAACCAATCGGAATATAAAGCCATGCCGAAAGCTGGACACCAAAAATTGTTATTGAATCTGTCATGCTTAGCCCCTTTTATTTATATTTTTAAAAAACTTTAAACAAACTTCCTTCAACGAGTCGCTCTTCAATGCGATTAAGCACTCTTTTAATCTTCTTAAAATTATCATCAACTTCACTCATAACGACAGCCATTCCTTTTGCTGTCTCTTGGAGAGATACAGCTGTTTGTCCAAATGTTTTTGCAAGATCCTGAACGTCTAACGGATCTTCTCCGACAATTGGTTCTCCAATATTTAATTTTCGGCCATTGCCTGTCGAATCCTTATTGATCGAAATTAATTTCTGGCCCAAAACACCTTCAGTCTTGATAACAAAACTATATCCTTTTTCAATCTGCGACTTGTAACGCTTAAAGAGATTAAGGGTTACAACAACGTTACGCCCAGCTACTTCCTGTTTAAGAAAGTCGATCTTTCCAACGGTTCCGACATTAACCCCAGATAAGCGAACCGGCGCACCAACAGACAAGCCGCCAACCTGACTAAATAAAACTTCAGCTGTAAATTTTGGCTGAGTTAGTCCTTTTTCCATTCCAATGGTCAAAACAACAACGCCAATAAGAATGACCCCAATGATAAAAAACAAACCGGCATACAACGTTCTGGTAACTTCTTTTTTTTCCATAATAACTCCAGGATTAATTTAAAAATTCTTTAACAAAATCATTATCCGTCGACTCTATTTCTTCTCTTGTGCCTTGTGCCACAAGAGATCCATCCTTCATAATGATTAATCGATCTGCAATACGAAATGAATTTTTCATATCGTGTGACGTAATCACTGTTGTTGTATTAAAATGCCGTGAAATATTTAAAATCACATCTGTAATATCCCGACTGCGAACTGGATCTAACCCTGATGTCGGCTCATCACACAAAAGAATCTTTGAGTTTAAAATAACGGCTCGAGCCAACGCAGCTCTCTTTTGCATTCCTCCGCTTAACTGTGATGGATACTTTTGCTCAACACCTTCAAGTCCAACTAAACTTAACGTATTTCTAACTTTCTCGCCAATTTCTTTTTTATTAAGCTGCGTGTGCTCTTTAAGGGGAAACGCTGTATTCTCAAAAATCGTCATAAAATCATACAGTGCTCCATCCTGAAAAAGATATCCCATTTTTTTTCTCAGCAAAAGCCAATCTTGTTCAGAAAACTTTGCAATATCCCTTGAATCAATTTCAATAGAACCTTGATCCGGAAAAAGCAGTCCTATTAAATGTTTAAGCAAAACACTTTTTCCTGCTCCACTCTGTCCTAAAATAGCAATAATTTCGCCCTCTTTAACTTCAAAGCTAACATCTTTTAGAATGGCTTGACTATTAAAAGACTTATATAAATGTGAAACTTTAATCATTTTTATTTTTTCTCAAAAATACGAAATTTATTCTTTCCAAATTTAGTGTAAATACGATTATATGGACGCACATCAATTGTTCCAATAAAAAACGCGACTCCCTCCTGCTCGCCTAACAAATAAACTTCTTCATCTGACAAAATATCGACATCATCTCGAGGGTACCAAAATTCTTCTTCAAAAACAATCGGATTGCCATCTTGAATCCAGACTGCCTCCATCTCTGGAATAGAATAAGATTTCGGTCTTCTTTTCTTTGTCATATTTCCATCACACCCAATAAAACCAAAAACGACAACAAAAACAATAACTGCTCTTAAATAACTAAAGAAATTCCTCACCTTTTCCTCCTATCCCCAAAATGTCAAAATAATTTTTGTCAATATTGTATTTGAAACAACGACTAAAATATATGCCAAAGCAACAGCCTTTGTTGTATAGCGACCAACACCCAGCGATCCACCCTTGGTTACAAATCCCTGATAACAGCAAGTCCAACCAATCAAAAAAGCAAAGAAAAACGTTTTAATAAAACCACTAAAGAAATCAACATAATCAATCGACTGCAATGTTTGACTGATATAAAACGATCCCGGAATATTTGCTTCAAACACTCCAACTAAATACCCACCAGCAATCCCAATAATCTCCGACATCACAACTAAAATCGGCAAAACAAGAAAACATGCTAGCATTCTCGGGACAACCAAAAATTCAATCGGATCAACGCCCATAACTTTAGTTGCAACAATCTGGTTGTTGACATTCATTGCCCCTAATTCTGCCGTAAGCCGTGCTCCCGCTTTTCCAGAAAAAATCAAAGCGCTAAAAACAGGACTAAGCTCTCGAACAAGAGACAACGCGACCAATGCGGCTACTTTTTCTTTAGCGCCGAATCGATCAAGCATGACATATCCTTGCAAGGTCAGCACAACTCCAGAGGCAATCGACGTAAGCGCAATAACAACCACCGACTGCATTCCCTGTTCATGAATTTGCTTTATAACTTCAGAAAATCGAATTTTTCCTCTTAAAATCTGACCTAAAACATTGCCCAAAAAATACAGCGCATTTCCTAATCCAGCAACACCCGCCACGATGCTTTGAAAAAAATGTTTTAAGAAAATTCGTTTCTTCATTTGTCTTTTTTAAGCCATACTTCTTTTAACTCTTGGTTAATCCGATATTCTTCCGTATTCGCAATAGGCTTATGAAAATCAACTTTCCTCTTATTATCTAATTTTCTTAAAAAGAAATCCTCAACAGATAAAACCTTTGCTCCTAGCTGCCGGACATAAAACTGTATTTCTTTATCACCTGTGACAACAACAATATTTTTCTTTAAATCAGATTTCTCAACTATTCTCTTAATGGCTTCATCTGCTGTTTCATTCTCCGAAAATAATACCTTTGGAATCAATCCATATACATGTGCCGCTATCCCAGGCTGCCCGTCAAATACAATCGTTACCAAATTCTTGACACTTCCCTGAGGACGATTGTTTTCGATAAAACCAACAAGGTTATTGCGGGACTCCTGTAGACTATCTTTTAAAAGATTCGGAATCCGATGAACAGCATTGTACCCGTCGATGAGATAATGAACAGACATAAACTATCGCCCCAATCAAACCAATAATAACCATAAACAAAAAATTAATTAAGCTCATGCTAGCAGCCGTAGCTGCAGCAACGCCAACCTTTGAAAACAAATAAACAGAACTTACGTCTCGAACACCGAGGCCGCCAATAGACGGAAAAGCCGATGCGACACAAATCAAAGGAACAAAAATAATGCAATAGATTAACCCGATATCTTGATGCAATCCTCTTGCCGTTAGATAAAATGTTATCGCTAACAATATTTGAATAAAGCAAGATAATCCTATTGCAAAAAACAACGCTTGTTTTTTTTCTTTAATTAAAACGATCGCATAATGGAGTTCCATCAATTTATCTTTGACAACAGGAAATCTGTTAAAAATTTGACAAACAAATGAATAGAATCGTTCATTAAAAAGAAATGAGATACCCAATACCGTGCCAAAAAATATAATGCTAATCGCAATCAATAAAAATTCATCGTAAGCAATTTTATATGCCGATATAAAAGCGACAATGGCAACAATAACTAGTGCCACAAGCCCAAAAATTCTATCCAAAAGAACAGATGCAACCACTTTTGTTTTCTCAGATGTATCCTGAAAAAGTCCCAGGGTCTTCATAACATCTCCACCGGTTGACGTTGGCAAGAATAAATTAAAAAAAGATCCAATCAAAAAACAACGTGCCACACTTTTAAACGGCACCCTAATGCCCAGATATCGAATAACAATATTCCATCGGATTAAAATGAGGAAATAAATAACAAACATGAGAAACATCGCAGCTAAAAGATAGAAAAAATTTGCCTCTTTCAAAATACTGCCCATTTTATCAAGATCAATTTTCTTAAAAAGATAAAAAAGCAAAGCCACACTTAAGCCTAAGCGCAATAATAATGAAAATGTCTCTTTTATTTTCTTTTTCAAACTTTAAGCCTCTCTGCTTTTAAACAGTCTCGATATCCCTCTTCAGCTAAATATGAACTTCGAACTAACGGTCCGCTTAAAACACTCTTAAAACCAACAGACATGCCAAACTTTCTGTATTTCTCAAATTCTTCTGGAAAAACAAAACGATCTACAGGAATATGACGCTCTTTTTTTGAAGGTGCTAAATATTGACCGATCGTTAAAAGATCACATCCCACTGCCTTTAAATCTTTCACTAACTGCTTTACCTCTTCCTCGGTTTCGCCTAAGCCAACCATAAATCCAGATTTAATAAAAACATCCGAATTAATTTGCCGTGCCATTCTTAAAACATTCAAAGATCTTTCATGATCTGCTTGTGGGCGAAAACGTACAGATAGCCTCTGAACCGTTTCAAGGTTATGCCCAAAAACATTAGGCCCTGCATCTAGAACAACTTTAATCAAATCTTTCCTACCTAAAAAATCAGGAACAAGCACCTCAATTCTTACCTGTGGGACAAGCGCCTTAATTTCTCTAATCGTCTTAACAAATTGCATCGCCCCAGCATCTTCTAGATCATCCCTCGTCACAGATGTCACAACAACATATTTTAACCCTAATTGCTTTACTGCTTTAGCTACTTGCCGAGGCTCAAAAGGATCAACGTCTTTAACGCATCCTGATTCAACGGCACAAAATCGACACGCTCGAGTACAGCGGTCACCTAAAATCATAAATGTCGCAACGCCAGAAGACCAGCAAGATCCCATATTCGGGCAACGGGAATGCTCACAAACCGTATAAATTCCTAGTCGGCTAAACGATTCTTTCATAGAATCAATTTTATTTTTATCGGGAATCTTTTGTTTAAACCACTCCGGCAATATTTTTTGCACAGCTATCATCTTCTAAGAATTTATTTTTAATTCTTTTTTAGTCTTCTCTGCCAAGGCATCTAATGCTTTCTGATTTTGCATTCTTTCTTCTTCGCTTACATAATCCACAATAAGCACTCCATTAAGATGATCTGTCTCATGTAAAATAACACGAGCAAGAAAGTCTTCACATTCTATTCGACACTTTTTGTTTTGTTCATTTAAATATTCAACAACAATTCTTTTTGGTCGTTTAACCTCAAAAGAAAAGCCAGGAAAACTAAGGCATCCCTCCTCCATCGTCGTCTGACCTTCTTTCTTTAAAATCTTTGGATCAACAAAAACTCTTGGAAATTCTGGAAGATCAACGATAAAAATCTTCTTATTAATTCCTATCTGCGGTGCCGCAAGACCAATCTCTGTTTCTTTATCCAAAATCGTGTTGAGCATAGCATCGATAAGCATGCGCTCAGCAGGACCAATCTTCTTAACCGATTCCGACTTCTTTCTTAAGCAGGGATCACCATATTTTCTAATTTTTAATTTTGTTTTGATCATCTAAATAAACAACCTTTGCTTTATACTCTTTGGCTTCCGCCTCCTCCATAAAACCATAGCTTAAAATAATAAGCTTATCCCCAACACATCCTGATCGGGCGGCAGGGCCATTCAAGCAAATAACCCCAGAATTTTCTTTTCCTGCAATTGCATATGTTTCAATTCTAGAACCCGTGTTGATATTTAAAATCTCAACTTTTTCTCCAGGAAGAATTCCAACATTCTTCAAAATCGCCTCATCAACAGTAATGCTTCCCTCATAATAAAGCTCAGCTTCCACCACTGAAGCATTCGCAATTTTTGCTCTTAAAACAGTTAACAGCATCTCCCTTTATCCTCTCGTAAAATCTTATTTACAAATTTTTATTAATTCTTTCTAACAGCTGATCTTTTGCCATAGCACCAACTGATTGATCAACAGCTTCACCATTCTTAAACAAAATTAGCGTTGGAATAGACATCACTCCGTATTTTACGGCTAACCCTTGAGCTTCATCAACGTTAACTTTGCCAACTTTAGCTTTTCCAGCCAATTCATCAGCCAATTCATCAACGATTGGACCCATCATTTTGCACGGCCCACACCACTCTGCCCCAAAATCAACTAAAACTGGAACATCGGAACCAATGACTTCTTGTTCGAAATTTTGCTCTGTTAAATGACATGCTCCCATGAAACGCTCCCCTTTCTTTATATATATAAAGTATACATAACTTCATATATAAATTTAGTATTAAGAAAATATATTATACAAATATTTATGATATATATCAATAGTATTTTATTATGCCAAAAAAGAACGAAATACACATAACTTATTAGCTATCAATAAATTATGTTTCTATTGAAATATCCAATTTGCTGGCTGAAATCATCTAAAATAATGACAAGCATATTTCTTGCCCTTCCCATTCAACAGCAAAGCATATCTGTTCCTTATATTAAAGCTCCAAAAAATAATCAGCTCTGATATATAGATACCAAGCAAATATTTTAAAATTTTAAATTAAAAAATCTAATTTTTTTGGACAAAGACATAAGATCATGCTACCATTTTTGCAAGTGGGTATTCATGTCTTTTAATTTATTCAAAACTCAACATCAAAATTTTAGGAGAATAGTATGGTTGCGAAAACAGTAATTTTTGGAATCGTCGGCGGGCTCGGACTCTTCTTATTCGGAATGAAATATCTTTCGGACGGACTCCAAAAAGTTGCCGGAACAAAACTACGCCGTATTTTAAGATCCCTAACTCAAAATAGATTACGTGGCGTTGCTCTTGGCGCCTTTGTCACAAGCCTTATCCAAAGCAGCAGTGTTACAACGGTTATTCTCGTTGGTCTTATCAATGCTGGTATTGTCAATTTACTGCAATCATCAAGCGTTGTTATTGGAGCAGCTATCGGAACAACAATAACAGCTCAAATTATCGCCTTTCAAATTTCTCAATACGCTTTGCCTGTTATTGGCATCGGCGCTGTCATGATTCTTTTACCTGTAAAAAAACGCGTACAATCCTGGGGTCAAGTCATATTTGCCTTTGGTATCGTTTTCTTAGGACTAACAACAATGTCCAGCGTCATGAAACCTCTCAAGGATGTTCCAGCCGTTACAGATTTCTTCATTCAGCTTGGAGGCACTCCCATTCTAGCCATTTTAATCGGAGTCGTCTTTACCGCCGCAGTCCAATCAAGTAGCGCTTCTATCGGTATGGTATTAGCTTTAGCTTCTTCAGGATTAATTGATTTTCAAACCTCACTTTATTTTGTTCTAGGAGACAATATCGGAACTACGATAACAGCCTGGCTGGCAAGTATAGGAGGAAGCGTCTCAGCGCGCCGAATGGCCTGTTTTCACACAATTTTAAAAGTCGTTGGAACGGCATATTTCGCAATCTTCGTTTATACGGGAATCTATCCAGCCTTTATTGATTTTATTACACCAGGGGCGATTACCACTGACACTATCGCCCGTCATATTGCAAATGCGCATACCTTCTTTAATGTTTTCAATGCGATTGTCTTTTTGCTTATTCTTTACCCTATGGTCAAATTTGTAGAATGGATAATCCCAGGAAAAGATATTTATGTCTCAGCTGACTTTAAATATCTCCAAGATAAGCTGCTCGACACGCCAGAAATCGCCATTGATAGCGCCAAGAAAGAACTCATCGCCATGGCAGAACTGGTTCAAAAAACAATTATTACAGCGATGGAAGGATTTTTTAAAAAAGATAAAAAATCTATCCCTCACGTTCAAACACAAGAAAGTGCGATTGATCATCTTCAAAACGATATTACATTTTACTTGGCAAAGCTGTCAGCCCACGACCTAACACCACATGTTGCAAGCCAATTGCCACCCCTTCTTCATTCTATCAATGACCTTGAGCGAATCTCAGATCATGCTGTTAACATTGCAGAGCTGACAGAAAAAGTTCAAGATAATGACATTATTTTTTCTAATAAAGCACAAGCTGAAATGCGAACACTTTATGCAAAAATAGATAATATGATCGAAGAACTTTTGCATTCTTTAAAATCTAAAGATTTAACAGCTAGCGATCACGTTCTTCTCTACGAAGGAGAAGTCAACAGTATGCAAAGAGAATTTCTAGAAGAACACGCTCAAAGACTTTGTGAAGGAAAATGTACAGCGAAAAGTGCGCTTATTTTTGTTGATCTTATTAATAATCTTGAGAAGATTGGAGATCACGTTACGAATATCGCAAAAGCAGCTAGACGTGGATTTAAATTCCAATACGGGCAAAACGTGGATCAAAACAATAACACATAACTAAGAAATTCTTTATTCCTTTGATTTTCCTTGAAAGGCCACAGCTTCTGTGGCCTTTTTAACATCTTCAGAATTCCCTAAATAATAATGTTTGATAGGACGCATTTCTAAGTCAAGTTCATAAACAAAAGGAATGCCAGTCGGAATATTAAGGCTGGAAATATTTTCATCGGAAACACCATCAAGATACTTAACCAAAGCGCGCAAGCTGTTACCATGAGCAGCAATCAGAATTCTTTTTCCTTCTTTTATCTGAGAAATAATAACGTCATGCCAATATGGCATGAACCGCTCAACTGTCTTTTCTAAACTTTCTGTTAAAGGGATATCCTTTTCATCTAAATCTTTATATTTTTCATCATGCCCTGGATAGCGCTGATCTTCTTTCGTTAATGCCGGCGGACAAATATGATAACTTCTTCGCCAAACATGGACTTGCTCTTCCCCGTATTCTTTAGCTGTCTCTGACTTGTTTAGCCCCTGTAAAGCTCCATAATGTCGTTCGTTGAGACGCCAGGAATGGAAAATAGGAACTGAGAGTAAATCCATTTTCTCGAGAACAATTGAAAGAGTATGTGTTGCGCGAATTAAGACAGAGGTGAACGCTACATCAAAAATAAAACCTTCTTTCTTTAGAAGCTGCCCTGCATGGCGTGCCTCGGCAACACCTTTTTCAGATAAATCAACATCCGTCCATCCCGTAAATCTATTTTCTTGATTCCAGACGCTTTCCCCGTGACGAAGCAAAACAATTTTATGAATACCTTTTGTCATCTCGATATTTTTTGCCTTTTAATAAAAATAGCAGCCATCCGTGCTACAAAAATAACCAAAAATATTTGCCCAGAAATAACTTCCAAATATGCCAAGCTGATAGCCCATGTTGTAACTGGAAAAACACCAGAAAACTTTAGCGATGTTAAAACGGAATAGCTAAAATAAAAAAACGGTATTTGCCCTACCTCATAAACGGAAAGATTAACGTGATCGATCCAATAAACAAAAGAATAAATCACTGCCCACAGAAGTCCAATGAGAAAATATCCACAAATTCCGGCTTTAATAATCCTTGCGGCATTTTCTTCCTCATCCATCAATTTCTTTATAATCATTCCAATAGAAAGAGCTAAAAACATAATATAAATTCCATAAACACAAACAGTCAACACTTTCTCAAGAAGCGATGCTGTCGTAAACGCCAAAATCAAATCAAGAAAAAATCCAATGACAACTAACACAATCAACTGCCAAAAAATTCTCATTTTTAAAGATCCCGTTCGCAAAGATAAAACCAAAATAATAAAAAATATAAACGGCGATATCGGAATCACTGGATGAACATCTTGCAATGCAGGCATCAAAAAGAAAAGTGAAATCAGCATAAACAAAAGAACACTAAACTTTTCCTGAGCTATCTTTAATAAAATCATGTTTTCTCCTTAAATGAACACTTAAGTTACGGAAGAATTAACGACATAACTTAGAAGTGCGAATTTACCCCAGGAGCCTTGGCGACGCGGGGTAATCGGTTTATTTATTTTCATTTCTTATTATACTCTATTTTAAGGATAGAGAAATAGAAAAAGGCGCAACTTTAAAAAGTTGCGCCTTTTTCTTTACTTTTAAGCAAAAATTATTTTACAAGTTTTTCTGCTAAATGAATAACTCTATTTGAATATCCCCATTCATTATCATACCAGCCAATAACTTTCACCATATTTCCAGAAATCATTGTTGCTAATGAATCAAAAATACATGAATTTGGATTACCAATAATATCACAAGAAACAATTGGCTCATCACAATATTCTAAAATACCTTTTAGAGGACCTTCTGCTGCTTTTTTCATAGCGGCATTAATCTCTTCAACCGTGACTTCTTTTGTAAGCTCAGCAACAAAATCTGTCACAGATCCATCGGGTGTTGGTACCCGAATAGCCATTCCATTTAATTTTCCGTTAAGCTCTGGAATAACTTTTCCAACTGCTTTAGCAGCTCCTGTTGTCGTCGGAATCATAGAAACAGCGGCTGCTCTTGCTCGTCTTAAATCAGAATGTGGAAAATCAAGAAGACTTTGATCATTTGTATAAGCATGAATCGTTGTCATTAATCCGTTAACCATACCAAAGTTATCATTTAAAACTTTAACCATTGGAGCTAAACAATTTGTTGTACAAGATGCATTCGAAACAATCAAATCGCTATCCTTTAAAGCTTCGTCATTAACACCTAGAACAATCGTATTATCAATTTCATCTTTTGAAGGAACTGTCAAAATAACTTTCTTAGCTCCTGCCTTGATGTGCTCCATACACTGTTCTTTTTTACGAAAAACGCCTGTTGATTCAACAACAACATCAACGCCATATTTTCCCCATGGGATCTCTGCTGGATTTCTAATAGCTGTAACTGGAATTTCTTTGCCATTAACAACAATTGCACTCTCTTTTGCTTCAATCGTTCCGTCAAACTTACCTTGAACAGAATCATATTTCAGAAGATGAGCGAGTGTTTTAGCGTCTGTCAGATCGTTAATTCCGGCTATTTCGATATTGCTTTTCTTCACAGCAACACGAAGAACCATTCTCCCAATACGTCCGAATCCGTTAATTCCTATTTTCATTACTTTCCTCCATCTAATATGTTAATAATCTTTTAAGAATGACTATTATAGTCATTCCCTTTATTTAGTCAAGGGCTTAGAGAAATTAATCTATAAGAAAAATGCCGAGCGAAATTACCCTACCGGAGTTTCTCTTAAAAGTTTTGCAGCAATAAGAGGGTCCGTTTGAACCACATAAAACCCTGTGCCCCACTCAAAACCGGCCATATTCGTAAGCTTTGGAATCACTTCGATATGCCAATGATATCCTTCCGGGTAATGATACTTAACAGGAGCCGTGTGAACAAAAAAATTATACGAAGGATCCGACAAGCAAACTTTATTGCGAATTAATATTTCCTTTAAAATCTTCCCAAGATTATATTTCTGATCATCGCTCATTTCACAAAACCGGACTTGATGCTCTTTAGGCATAACCCATGATTCAAAAGAAAAGCGTGACGCATAAGGCGCAAAACAAATAAAATCTTCATTTTCTGTAATAATGCGCTCTTTGTCCTTCATTTCTTGATGAATAATATCACAATAAATACAACGCCCATGAAACCGATAATATTGATCAGATCCTTTCAGCGCTTCCAAAACATATTTGGGAACCATAGGAAGCGCCATGACTTGACTATGCGCATGCTCAAGACTAGCGCCAGCCTCAGCTCCATAATTCTTAAAAACTAAAACATATTTAAATCTTGGATCTTTTGCCAAATCAATAGAACGACTACAATATTTGCTAATAATATCAAACACTTCCTGATCCGTTAAATCTGGAATATCCTTACAATGATCACGCGTTTCAATAACAACTTCATGTGCTCCAATTCCATTCGACATATCAAAGACGCCAACGCCTCGTCGATCAATTTCCCCTGAAATATCAAACGCTGGAAATTTATTCGGAACAACACGAACACGCCAATTAGAACTATTAGCTTCTCCTCCATCACGAACAGCTTCAATTTCTGGAGGGGTACGATCTTCTCGATCAGGACAAAACGGACAAATTGCTTGCTGATGAAAAGTTTTAATTTCCTTTTCATAATCTTCAGGCATCAAAGATCCCTCTGTTTTAACGATAACCCATCGTCCTAAAATCGGATCTTTGCGCAATTCTCCCATTTAAATCTCAACCTCTCTTAAATAACTTGCTGCTTCTTCTGGCGGAATAGGACAAATATAAAATCCTGTTCCTTTTTCAAAACCAGCTGTATGCGTTAGTCTTGGCATAACTTCAATATGCCAATGATAATCTTCTTCCATGGTATTAACCTGCATTGATTTTCCTTTTTGGCGCTGAAATGGAGCCGTGTGAACAACAAAATGATATGCCGGATCCCCAAGGCCTGTTTTAATCTTAAGCAAAATTTCTTTTAACGCTTTTGCCAATTCTGTCTCTAGACCACTGACACCTTTTGGAAATTGTGCATTATGTTTTCTAGGCAAAACCCAAAGCTCAAAAGGAAATCTTGATGCATAAGGAACGACAACGATAAAATGTTCATTCTCAAAAATAATACGTTCTTTCGCAGCAATTTCTTGCTTAATTAAATCACAATAAATACATCGTTCATGATAATCAAAATATTTCTTTGACCCACTAAGCTCTTCTTTAACGCGCATAGGATTAACAGGTGTTGCAATAATCTCCGAATAAGAATGCGTAATATTTTGATTGTCTCTAGACCAATTATAGTTTTTGTGTGCTAAAACATATTGCAAGCGCTTATCTTTTTCAAGGTCATTGATGCGCGCCACATATGTCTGAATAACTAATGCAATTTGTGAAACATCTAGGTCAGCCATGTTTGCAACATGTTTAGGCGTTTCAATAATGACCTCATGTGCCCCTCGCCCTTCTAAAACATCATAAAGCCCGTGGCCTTTCGGTGTCAAATCAACATCTGCCTCTAAAATAGGATTTTTATCCGGAACAACGCGCACCTTCCACCCCTTAGAGTTTGGCTTAGAATTGTTTTCCCGAATAGCATAAATTTCAGGTGGGGTTTCTTTCTCATGACCCTCACAAAAACAACAATCTTTATGCAAAGAAATGTCGTCATTGCTTTTGTCGGCAACAATAAAATTACCAGGACGTCTGGCTCGATCTTTTGCCATCACAACCCAGCGACCAATAATAGGATCTTTTCTTAATTCGTGCATAACTTCATTCTTCCTTTAATGCAAGGATTATAACACAAAGAAAGAATAAGAAAAATCGTTTAGTAAAAATATTAAGAAAGGACTTCTTGTGGATTTTCTCCCAGCCCAAGAAGAAGATAAAAATCTGTTACAGGTGCAATATTAATAATAATCGGCGTTAGGCCTTCGATATTAGATAAATCAACACCTTGCATATTCAAAGGAATATTAAAATCAATCCCGTCACCTTTAGTCGTCAGATTCATATTCTCAGCGTTGAAGTCAATACCACCGGTAGAGCTCTTAGAAATAATCATTGGTGACGATGATATCTCATACAAAGGAGTTAGCAAGCGTAGAGGATTGATCACTTCAGGAAGTTCGTCAAGATTCAAGCGCTCGAGCCCTGGAGGAACGTATCTCATCTCTAAATGCAAATGATCATATGATTTTCCGTATACACGTTCGACCCTTGGATTGATAGTTGCATTTTCAGAAAAAGCAGGATTTTTATGCCATTTCATGACCTTTCCAATAATTTCTCCTTTCTTGACACTAACTTCGCTAAAAATATCAAAAGGGGAATGATCATAAAATCGTTCTGGAAGACTCCTTATATCTAAATGCACATACAGTGTTAATATATTTAATTCGGGCGAATAGATCCAGACATCAGCAAAATTCTTAACCCTATAGTCATAGTCGTACCTTTTTACAAATACTACTACGCCATCCGCAATAGCCGAAACATCTGCACCAGCTTTTGTTTGTATGTCTATTGCCGGATGCTCTTCCTCTGTCAAAATAGGTAACATTTTGTTTCCAACAAAATTACTTATATGGGTTTCTGAATCGGACATATTCACAGGCCACGACAAAGTGTGCTGTGCAGCTATTAATTCTGGACGCAAAACTCCGTCATTAACATGGCGTAAATATTCTTCTCTCTCAGCGCCAAATACATCGTTGTCATTATCACGCACTGCCATCATTGGCGAACTAGCGATGCCATTAATGCCGCCGGTTGAGCTAGTCAAAGTAGGCGAGGTTTTTGAGACAATGTTAATAGATAAAATTTCTTGAGTTTTAAGATTGAAAGTTAAGTCATTCTTCCCAGAAAAAGAATCTTTAAACCCATATCCTTTAAAAAACTTAAGATCTTTGACATTTTTAAGATAAAAAAGTTTTTTTCCATTAAGCTTTGATAATTCAAGCCCTAGCGAAACAAGAGCTCTGCCGATTCCCTTATGATGAACAGCCTCTGAGAGAAGAGCAACGCTTCTCTCCCCTTCCCTCTCGTATCCATATTCTGCAGATCCTAAACGAAAATCAAAATATCCAATATTCTCCCTATCGCTATTATTAACTTCGATAGAATACCACGTGTCGGAAAATTCATACAGTCGAAACTCAAATGCTACGCCATCATCAGACTCAACTTCAACGACACCCTCTTGCAGCAAATCACTTAAAACTTCCTGAACAGATAACCCTGATAAATCATAAGAAAAAATATTAGATGATATAACCTTTTTAAACTCCTCACCCAAAACATCATCACGCTCGGCCATAATAGAAGATGATATTCCTGAATATTCACGCCAATCAAGACGCTTTTCTGCCTTCGCCTTCTTTTTTCCAAAACTTTGAGGATGGCTTAATTGTTCGTTAATTTTTCGTTCAATTTCTTCATCCGACACACCCTGCATCCACACAATGCTAGTATTTAACTTAAATGGATTACGAATTTCTTTTGCTTTTATTTCTTCCTCAAATTCAGAATATTGAATCGAATTCAAAATCGATTTAGCGAGATCCACGACCTTTTGCTCTTTATGCATCGGCGCAAGATCATAAGCATTTAAAAGAAATTCGATTACATCTTCTTTGCCATCTTTCGCCGCTTGTCTTGCAAAGCGGTAAAAATCACCCCATCGATCACTCTGATGATTATTATTTTTTTCAGACAAAAGCTGGATCAATTTTACACCTGTCTGCAAACCTTCGATAGAGTCGATATTCTTTTTTAAATCATCAATAAAATAAATTTCTTCTGCTTTTACAATATTCCCAATCTCTTTTTGCTTGCTAATAAAATTCTGAATATATTGTTGGACCCTTAAAGCCTTAATCCTTCCATCGCCAGATGTAAAATCCACATTATTAAGATTAACCCCCATGACAATGCCAAGCGATTCAAGCATTCCAAGTGTAATTTCGACCTTCTCTTCATCTCCTGGACGTGCTGAAGAACCATCTACAGGTACACCTAAATCCATCAGCTCTTTAAGATGCGCAGGCGTTAAAAGGCCTGGTATCTTTAAAACCTTATATTTAATCATTCTCCTTTCATCTTTATCTCCCTGGGCGTAAACAAAATCTTGAGCGCGTCTAACAGCCTCGCCAATTATGGAATCAATCACTTCGCCGCTAAGGTCCTCTGAACCCTCAATCATCTCAACAGCAAAATTAAATGCGTTTTTCTTAATGCTATCTATTTTTTGAGCCTCAGACCCAATATATCCTTTTGGCTTCATCAGCGTATTATCCAAATCAACAAGAACTAGCTTTACTTTTCCCTTTCTAGCCTCGCTCAACAAATCCTCAATAATTTCTTTCCATCTTTTTTTAGACGACTTCTTTAAAAGCGCTGAGGAAATCTTTAATTCTTCACTTTGAGATTTTTTAACAATTATCTCAAACCCTAAGCTCTCGCTAAAAATCTCACCATTTTTATTCTTTCTATAAAAACCAAGAGCGTCCTCTTCTTCCAAATCATCACTTGAAGAAAGAAGCTTTTTAAAATCAGACTCTCTTTGATGTTCTAAGAATTTTTCTTGATAATCAACCAACCCTTCAACAGCTTTAAATCCTTTTATAGTCTGCGGTTCTTCGACTCTCTCCAGAACATCCACCATCCATGATAAATTAATATCCATTTCTCTTGATCCTACGTCTGCATTCTTCAAAACAACCAAAGAAGCAAGCTCAGAAGCATTAACAACCTCATCATTTTTTTCCATATACTCGATAGGAGATAAATATTTCTCACCTGCGCCTATAATAAAATAATATCCTTTTTCTCCGGCCTTCTTTTTCTTTAAAAATCCTGATTTAGGATCACGAAATATTGCCGTATCAGAACCTGCCTCTAAAACTTGAAAATGCTCTAAATATCCCAATATTTTTGCATCGTTCGGCAAAACACTCACAAGATATCGCATAATTTGCTGCTCGATAAATCCACCTCCCAAGCTCTCTCCAGAAAAAAGCTCTCTGTCATTTTGCGCAGTAATCGCATCTAAAATCTTTTCTACCTGACCCTCAGCTGCTAAATTTGATATTTTCTGATCTGCTGGAACAAAATTAACAAAATCCAATCTAAATTCAAAAAATCCTATTTCTTTTTCATCATAAATGCTAAACGAGCAAACCGACGATTTAGTCTTTGCTCCTTTTTCATCAATAAGATAAATATCTGTGTCAACTATCAAATCACTGCCGCGCTTTAAAGATTCGTCAATGTCAAAATAAAGAAAATAAGACTCTCCTCCTGTAAAAATTTCTTTGCCATCTAATGTATTTTTTAAATTTTTATAAACTTCGAGCGAAGATGTTAATGGTGATCCCGATTTCTTTGGAATAACTGATACAGTTGCCTTG
>Ga0222628_1000035_pt1 | contig 67476 bp, 75 predicted proteins | sample AntAcemetageno95_FD_179860 | JGI IMG/M metagenome (GOLD analysis project Ga0222628, IMG submission 179860) | Saline water microbial communities from Ace Lake, Antarctica - #95 | ecosystem: Environmental > Aquatic > Non-marine Saline and Alkaline > Saline | place: Antarctica: Ace Lake | collected...
AAAGAACTTAAACGGCAAGCTACGGATGTTTTAGACCCAATAAAAAGGGATGCAACTTGAACTGCTGGTATTACCGCGGCGGCTGGCACCAGTCTTTCCCAGTCCTTATTCTCCTAGATTTTTACACTAAGAAAAAGTTTTTCTAAACGAAAAACACTTTGGTTTGCTTTATCACACTTTCGTGCATTGTAAAAGTTCCGCGACTGCTGCACTCCGTAGAGCTAGGAATAGTGTCTCAGATTCCTTCTCCGGGCAACTCCGCTAAGAGCCCGTAATGATCATTGCCTTGGTAGGCAGTTACCCCACCAACAAGCTAATCATCCGCAGACTCATCCTTGAGCACGAGTTTCAGGGAAATACCTTTCCAGGTCGAATCCCCTATGAAGTGTTAGACACAGTTTCCCGTGCTTATTCTTCACTCAAGGGTAGATTATCTACGTGTTACTGAGCAGTTTGCTTTCACCTATCTTACGACGGCAAAAAACTTGCATGTCTAAACCCAAACCAAATAGCTGCATCCTCCAGCAGGATAAACTGGAATTAAACAAAAATGTTTATTTATGAAATTAAAATTTCAAACCCTTTTGCTTCCAAAAGATTAAAGGTAACCTCTTGGAATTTGCTACTAATAATTAAAACAATTAAAAATATCTAAATTAATTTATACATTCGCACGAATATATTTTATTTAGAAAGATCGCTCCATTGCTTTAAGACATAACTAGAATTAATCATCATCACACTCGATTCAGTGATCGGGCGCTCATTCTAGCCTCAAAATTATCAATTGAAGCTTTGGATATTATCTCCAAAGTTATCATTTTGTAATATTACTGGCAAAAATCCGTTTATAAATCTGTCGTTTAACAAAAAACATTTTTACTGACGACTAGGAAACAAATTATTTCCAATCTTCCACCCCTCAAATACAACTAATCCACTTAATCCAAATAAAACACTCATGCCTAATTGCCAACTAGTCAAAGTCACAAATCCGAACATAGAACCTAGTTCAGAATAAATCAATCCCAAATGCAAACTACCCGAAATTAGAATAGCATAAATTAAATATTTATTATTCAAAATTCCTGTAGCGAATAAACTTCTACTTGATTTACATGAAAACACAAAAAACAATTCAAAGAAAATAGCCGTACTAATTGCCATTGTTCTTGCGACATCAATTCCAAAGTTGGTCAAACCATAATTAAAAATCCAGAGAGAAGAACATACCATCAAAAATCCGGCAACCACAATCGACTTCCAAATTCCAGAAAGCAAACCACCACTCTTTGGACCGCGTTTCATAATACCCTTTCCAGCTGGCTCAACAGCCAGTGCTAATGCCGGTAAACTATCTGTTACAAGATTCATCCATAAAATAGCAAGTGGCAAAAAGATGAGGGGCAATCCAAACATCAAAGCCAAAATAACAACAATCACTTCCCCAACATTTGCCGCTAACAAAAATTTAATTGATTTTTTCAAATTATTAAATACTCGGCGTCCTTGCCGAACCGCTTTAATAATGGATGCAAAATTATCATCGAGCAAAATCATATCGGAAGAATCTCGAGCAACATCACTTCCTCGAACTCCCATTGCAATTCCAATATCTGCCCGTTTCAATGCCAAAATATCATTAACGCCATCTCCAGTAACGGCAACTGTCTCATTTTGCTTTTTCAAAATCTCAACAACCTTTAATTTCTGCTGAGGTGTAATACGCGCAAAAATAGTTTTTGTCCGAACAACCTTATACCAATCATTTTCATCTAATTTATCTAACTCTTTCCCCTCGATAACTTCTCCTTTTAGTCCAATCTTTTCAGCAATCGTTTTTGTGGTGAAGGCCGAATCACCAGTAATAATTTTAATGCCAATTCCAGCCGCAATAGCTTTCTTAATTGCATCAGCAACCTCTTTCCTCGGTGGGTCAATCATTCCCATAAATCCGGCAAACACCAAATGATTTTCCGCTTTTTTCTGATTTATATTTACTATATCTTTATTAGATATGGCCAATTGTTTAAATCCAAATCCAAGAACTCTTAATCCCGAACTCTCCATTTCTTTTGAAATTTTTGCCAATTCATTTTTCCTCTTTGCTGTCATCAATAAAATCTTCCCATCAACCAATTCCTTAGTGCAGTTGTTCAAAACAAACATTGGTGCACCCTTAACATAGCTTGTTCTAATCTCGCCATCACTCCTAATAATGGACATCATTTTTCTCGTCGAATCAAAAGCGAATTCTTTAACTCTAATATTTTTCTCAGTCAAAATCTTTTTGCCTAAACCAAACTTTTTTGCAACTTTAATCAAAGCAGCCTCAGTCGGATCCCCTAAAACATTGTCCGCTTCATCTCGCGCATTATTACATAAAATTCCAATCTTGAGAATCTGCCTAATATTACTATTGATATTTTTCAAATTCTCAATAGAAAAATTACTTCTTGCATAAATCTTATCTACGGTCAGAGATTCTTCTGTCAGTGTTCCAGTTTTATCGGTACAAATCATTGTCACACGACCTAATGTTTCGGCAGCAGGTAATCGTCGAATCAATGTGTTAACTTTATACATTTGCTTTATTGCAACCGCCAGACTAATTGCAATAATGGCGGGCAGCCCTTCGGGAATCGCACCGATGGCCAAACTTACCGAGACCAAAAACATTTCAATAATTTCAATTCCAACCGAAATTCCAACAATAAACGCAAATATAACAATTATTAAAATTACGATTGAAATATTGCGAGAAAAAATATTAATCTTTTGTTCTAGTGGCATAATTTCATCTTCGGTTTTTTGTACCAAATCAGCCAATTTTCCAAGTTCAGTTTTATGCCCAGTTTCAACAACAACGGCTGTCGCTTTTCCGCGAACGACAGTCGTTCCAGCATAAATCATATTTTTTCTGTCCGCCAAAATTACATCTTCTTCCAAAATTTCAGCTAATTTATCAACTGGAAAACTCTCCCCGCTCAAAACAGCCTCATTAACTTGCAAATTCTCTAAGCTTAAAATCCGACAATCAGCCAAAATTTTATTCCCTTCGTTCAATAATACAATATCTCCAGGCACTAAAAACTTCGAGTCAATTTCCCTTTGTACCCCTTTTCTTAAAACTAAAACTTTATATCTCAAACTTTTTCGCAATTTTTCAATAATTTCTTCGGCCTTATATTCTTGCACAAATCCAATTCCAGCATTCAGCAAAATAATCACTCCGATTACAACAGCGTCAATAAAATGTCCGATTAGAGCAGAAATAATTGTGGCAAGAATTAAAATATAAATCAATAATGAATTAAATTGTCCTAATAAAATTCTAAACCTACTTTTTGTTTTAAATTTCCGAAGAATGTTTTTCCCATATTTGGAAAATCTTTTTTGTACATCATCCTCACTTAATCCATCTTTAGAACTCCCTAATTTTTTTAATACCTCTAATGATTTTGCTGAATGCCAATCCATAATTTAACGAAGATAAACAAGATTATAAAACTTATCCCAACGACAATTCAGAATTTTAAACTCCTTCCTTAACTTCTTCTCCGACAGAAATACTCTTTTCAACTTCTTTGGTATCAGCTTGTTCAATCTTAACTTCCTCGTCTGCCTTCTCGGCCAAAGCTCTCATTTTTTCCTCAATCGCAGATTCTCCAAATTTTAAGTCCTGTTCCTTCTTCTCCCTGGCCAACCTTTTCTTTCTCGGTTCTTCTAAAATCAATTTTTCTCCAACAAAATCTTCAAGACTAGGCAATGGCTTATCAATATTATGAGCTTTTATATATTCTCTCGCCATCAACCAGAAAAATAATCCCATTGATTTATTTGATTTATTATTACCAATTATAACAACATCAATGTCCGCGGTATGATTATTCGTATCACAAATACTTATAACCGGAATTCTAATATTTTTCGCATCTGCCAAAGCATTTTTGTCCAGCCATGGGTCGCAAATAAAAATCATTTTAGTCTCAATAAAGTCATCTAGCACAGTATTGGTTAAAACACCTGAAGGATATTTCTTTGTATAAGTTCTGACCCCAGTTAATTCGGCAAACATTTTTGCCCCTCTCCATCCAGCCTCTCTTTTACAAATTAAAGTCCAGTCGTCAGGTTTAAACTGTTTAATAAAATCAATACCTTCAGCCAACTTTTTATCGACAAGCAGAGTGTTCAAAATCGCCAATCCATCTAACCTTCTCCTGTAAACATATTTCCTCATGGTAGGAGTAATAACCTTTGTTCCCAAATATGAAGCTGTTTTAATATAATCCTCAAGAGGGGTTAAGATTGTCTGATCTTCTTTAGGCTCATCAGAGTCATCCTTAGTTGGAGACTTATCAACTCCAACGTCTTCGTCGGAAGACACATCTCCTTGCTCAACTGATTCGCTGACATTTCCCACAATTTCTTTTTCTTTGCCCGATCCAACGGGTATACCTTTTGGTGTTTCCATTTTAATAAATTATAATTCCACTCAGGAGTTAATGCTACTACGGATTTCCGCCCCGCACCTGAACATATAACTGGTGAGAAATTTTAGTTTATAAGGTTAACGTTTTTTTCAGATATAAATCTAAATTATTTAGCAAAAAAATTCAAGGGCTGAAGACGGATGTTTATTGTAAGAGGATTACTAATAATTTAGATTTATGTCTGAAGAGATTTTTAACAGAACCTATTAACTCTTTATTTCCTCACTCAAAACCGAACCTTGCGTTGCTCCATTAACTTTATCATAGAAATCAAAAACCAATCCAGCAGGCATTTCAACTACAACTTCCAAATCCCCATTATTTTTCCAATTTTCTTCAACCATAAATTCCTTAACAATACCATATGTTTTTCCAGTATGCAAAGCAGGAATAATCAATTTGATTTTTTTCATCTCAACCTTAATTGGCAATATCTTAGACAGCTGATCCAAAATTTCAGAAACCTGTGATTCAACTGATTTATTTTTAACATTAACATGTGCTTCACTTAGCGCTTTCGTAATTCTATCAGGGGTATAAGGTCGTCCTTCAGGCGACACAGCATTTCTTGCTAAAAAATCAACAACTTGTTTATATTTTACATCATGTTTTTCCTTCATCGATTCTGTCGTTTGCACAACTTCACCATCTTTAATAATCTTCTCGGCAGCCATCCTCACATCAGTCGTTCCGAATGCATTTTCTAAATCACTCGTTCCAGCTTTCTCGCCAGATTTCAAATTATGAAAAATTTCGTCAGTCAAAACCGCAACTCCAAGGTCACCTTCCCCTTTCTTAACCTTCATTGCCTCATTTAAATCAACAAGTATTTCAAAATTCTTTCCACCTTTTTTTATTCGTGCAGTTGTATTTCCCATATTATAATCAAATTTTAGATCTTTATTAATCTTGTTAAGCATCAAATTTAAGTTGAAACATTCCTGATAAGTTACAAGTTTCACATTCACCAGCAATTATCAATTCTAGCATTACATGATACAACATATCTTGTGTGCCACTTATTTCAGAACCAAAACGCTTTTCTACAAGAATATAATCTCTACCATCATCCAAATCTCCCAATCTTAACCCGTCAGAGTTAGAAGTTATTTGGATGTTGCCAATACCTCTAATTAAATTAGCATAAATTCTTTTGGTGTATTTAGAAGCATACATTTTATTCTAACTCCTTCCCACTCAGCTTTTCAATCTTCCCCTTGCTTAAAATCCCAGCATCAAATCTATTAACATCAAACTCATCACCCTGAACTTCCTTAAAAATTTCCAAAATTAACTTAATTCCCTCTTTCGAACTCATGTTTTCCCGATATTTCTCTCTCAATAATTTCTTAAAAGTATCATCATTCTCTCCGATGGCGTTGGCTCTGTGTTTTAAATAATTTCCAGTAATATCTGTTGTATACAAAACAGGTCCATCATTAATGCCAGCAAACATCATTGAAACACCGAAGGGTCTTGCTCCGCCATATTGCGTAAATTGCTGCTTAATATCAGCGATATCTCGAACAATCGATTCAGTACTCGGAGCTGAATCATAAGTCATCCTATGTTGCTGTGCTAAAACTCTTGCCTTTTCAATCAAAACTCTCGCGTCAGAGCTAATTCCCGCCGATACCGCAATAATATGCTCATCAACCTCATTAATTTTATTAGCAGACTCTTCAATTACCAAAGAATCTTTTTTTCGTCGGTCCGAAACAATCACAACACTATCTTTGCATAAAATTCCAATTGAAGCAGAGCCAAGCCTAATCGTTTTCTCCGCATATTCAACCTGTAAAATATGTCCATCAGGCGCGAACATCGTAGCCGCTCGGTCATATCCCATTTGTTGGTGTTGTATATCATCCATAGTATAATTAAAAAATTTGACTTAATAAGATTTACTATACTGCATTTTTAAAATTATCTTTTTAATCCACTCAGTGTTCCACTAACTTTTTCAATCTTAATTCCAGCCAAAGCTAGTGCGGCTCGGATATCTTCCAATGATTTTACCAAACAACTTCCAACCAGCCAACTAGAAAAATCCTTTGTAGTAACTTTCATATAAGCAGATTTCGCAAAACCAAGAATACCAATATATTCCAAAATCGCCGCCTCAACTTTCGCGTTACTAGTCTTAACTAAAAAATACCTTCTCTTATCTCGAGCCGATGGCTTAAGCTTAAGTTTTTTTATTTTTGCCATGTTTTTTCTTACGTTTCTTACGTTTCGAAGTTTTTAATTTCTTTCTATTCAATTTTATAACAACAAAAACAACGGACGCTAAAATAATAATCAAAACAACAACCACCCAAAAATAATCTTTAATCACTAAGACTTCAGTTTCGACAAATTCTTCTTTAACAACTTCAACAACTTTTGCCTCAATTGGCTCACTAATTAATTGAATTGTCAATTTCGCAGAATCCTCAGCAATTTCCTCTAATTTAACAAACAAGTCATAATAATCTGCCGAAGTCAAATTCAATTTAGCCGATTGCCCAACACCTAATTTCAAGTTTATGGGTTCACTTTCAATAGTTAAATTAACGTAATCGCCGCCAACTTCATTGATAGTCAGCAAATGTTGCCCGCCTTCAAAATCAAAAATACTAAAACTTATTTTCTCATCTTTTTTCAAACTTTGAGTATGACCTTTAGCTGCTTCAATAACCGCCACTTCATAAATTTTAGGAGCAGAGGAAACACTTACGGAACTACCTCCGCCTCCACCTCCCCCGCTCGAAGTTGGAACAACCGGAGGAGAATTTATTATAAATGAAATTGTAGAAGAATTTCCAGTATTTCCGGTGCCATCACTACAATTAACATAAGCATTATGAGCTATAGCACTCAACCCAGAAACAGAAATAAGATTCGCTCCGGAATTATTAATAATATTTGTATTCAAGGTTCCAACATTATCAATATAAACGCTACAATTAGAAACAGGATTTAAATCAGAAACATTAAAACTAAATACAATAGTCGTAGATGTTCCAGTTGCAACCTCAGATAAATTAATTATAGGGTTGGTCACATCAAAAGTTATACTAAAATTATTTTCAGCCGAAGAATTATATGAATCATTATTAACAGTCAAGCAATTCCAGGAATAATCTTCCTCCTCGGTAAATGTAAAATTAAATGTGGTAGCATTAGTTATCCCACTAATATTTTTTGTTTCATTTTTAACTAATGCACTAGAATTCCAAAGATAAAAAGTTACATTAGAGAGTTCATAAATTTCTTCAGAACTTAAATTACAACTAAAATTAGTTTCATTAACATTAGTATAGATATTATCCGAGGGGCTGATAAGGTTGACAAAAATTCCACCAATAGTTAAAGTATAATTCGATGTTGCAAAATCAGAATTTCCTACATTATCATAACTAAAACAATTCCAATAATAAGTATTATAGGATAAATTTAAAATATTGATTTCCGTTTGATTTTCTGTTCCGGAAATATTAAAATTCGTTTGATTAATTATATCTTTGGAAGAATTCCATAAATAAAAAGTTATATTCTTTAATCCGAAAGTATCTACAACATTACAAATAAAAGTTTGATTTTTTATTGGAGTAATTTTATTATTAGATGGAGAAATAAGAGAGACATTTGGAGCAGTAGTATCTACGGTGAAGGTTCTTGTTTCAGAGGTATTTACTATACCGAAATTATTTTCCCAAAAAATTATATTCCAATAATAAATTCCCTCCAATAAATTAAGAATAAATGAATTAGATGTCCCATTAATTACAGAATTGTTTGTTCGATTGAGATGACTATTAATAGTTAAATCGTAACTTGAACTTGTAGAATTTTTATTATTAATTGTAAAATTAAATGTTGTTTGATTAATCTTCGTAAAATAATTTTGCAAAGGAGAATTAAGGTTTATACTTGGTTTAAAATTTGGAGGATTTACAGTATCTACATATTGAACGTTATCACCTATATTACAATTCATATCATAACGAACCTTAAAATAACCATTTACCCCAAGACCAGTAGTTCCCCAACTATTCTTTATAATCCAATAGCTAGTGGAGTCGTTTCCAGTATTATTATATCCCATTAAGACAACTGCATGATTACTCGTGTTAATAGGACTACAATCCAAGAATCCTTCTTCGTCTATATTATCTGTCATATATAGAGATACAGAAAGTGCCCCATAATCAATAATCCCTTGTTGAAGCTCATCATTTGTAAAATCAGAATACACCCCAGGGTAATTTCCGCCTGAAATATTCCACAATCTTTCATTAGAATCAGAACATTTACCCGAGCATAAAGAATCTTCTGCCGTATAAGGAAAGCAGTTTTCATCAGAGATTCCATTAGTTTTAATAAAATCTAATGCAAGACCAAAATAACCACCACTACAACCACCTTGGTAAGAATTATTATTGGAAATGTCATAATACGAATTATCACACGAAACCAAATTCTGCTCAGATAAATCAGGATTCAATCGTGAATTATTTTGATTAATATTATATTTTGCTTCCACTGCACCAACAGTAGAAAAAGCCCAACAACTTCCACAGCTTCCTTGATTCTTCACAGAAGTCATCCATCCACGAGATACATTATCAAAAAAAGTGAAATTCGCCTTGCTGTATTTTGTCCCATTCGGAGGATCTCTCCAATCCCAATAAGAAAAATTAGAAGTAGAATATTCCGAACCTACCTCTAAACTACTACTAACACTTTCTATATCTTGAGAAACGCTCAAAACTTCAGGCCTTGCGGAATATACATCCGAAATTTTTGTTATAGAACTCTCACTTAATTTTTCATCCAATCCCATCATTTTTGTCATAGGAATTTCTTTGTTATTTAACAAATTTGTCCTATCCCTTGATGCCAAATTTTTTTTAGGAACACAAATCGCTTGCCCATTTCCTGTTTTAGTATCATATCCTTGTTGCGCACAATAAGAGTACGCTTTTCCTACCTTTCCCCTTAAAAAATTCCATTCATCTAGTTTAGCACCATCAGGAGTAATACATAAACCCTGTTCTCCTGCAGATATTTTTTTAATTTCATAATTATATCCAAGTTCTTTACAGTAAACCGCTGCAGGATTCTTTAATGCCGAACATATACCGCCAAGTAAAATTATTCCAAAAAATAAAATTATCAAATACTTAATTAACTTCATTTAAATTACATTCTCCTCTGTAAAATGCCCATTCTTCACATTCTGAATTATTTGAAAAAATACAAACTCCATATTGGTTTCCTTGTGCATCATTTCTAATTTCTAATTTATAACCTTGTTTTACACAATAAGTAGAAGCGGGATTTGCAAATCCAACTTTTTGTTTTTCATCCCAAGCAACCTCACAAGTTCCATCGACAGTCTTACAACTTCCTTGTCCACAATCCAAAGTTCCTGGCTCACAATTTTCCGTACAAAAAACCCCACTACAATTTGGTGCCTCGCTTGCCGAAACACATTCAGTTGCATGACAACAGCTGGCGGGAACACACTCAATTTCCTCTTCTCCATTCCATTCCCCGACAAACCAAAAAAATCCTACAACTAACAAAACTCCCATAACAATAATTGTCCCAATCAGTCCCCTTTTATTCATCACTAACTAAACTTATTTGATATTAAAAACATTACTAAACTTTAAAAACTTCGACGTCTACAATTTTTTAATAAGATGGTGAAAATACATACAGTTGGCGGGTTCTCAGAAGTTGGAAAAAATATGGTTGTAGTTGAATTAGAGGAAGACGCATTTATTTTTGATGAAGGATTTTTTTTACCAGCAATTGTATCTATGCAAGAAAGAGATAAAATTATGACCGAACGAAGATTAAAATCTATCAAGGCGGTCCCAGAAGATTCGGTAATTAGTAAAATCAAACACAAAGTTAGAGCTCAATTTATCAGTCACGCACACCTTGACCACGTCGGCGCAATTCCATTTTTATCCGATAAATATAACGCCCCGATTTATGGAACACCATTTACAATACAAGTTTTAGATTCTCTATTAAAAGATAACGATATTGTACTTAAAAACAAAACTTTCGAAATAAAGCCAAATACAACATTTTATGTCCAAGGCAAAAATCAAAAATATAAAATTGACTTCATAAACACAACTCATTCAACAGCACAATGTCTAATGATTGCAATTCAAACACCGAAAGGAGCAATTATTTATGCAAACGATTTCAAATTAGACGACACCCCAGTTTTAGGATTAAAACCAAACTATAAAAGACTAAGAGAGATAGCAAAAGAGGGAGTTCTTGCATTTGTAGTAGATTCGCTTTATTCAGGCTCAGAAAGAAAAACTCCTTCAGAGAAAGTAGCGAGAGTATTACTCGAAGAAGTTTTATTAACAATTCAAAACAGAAATGCGGGGATGATTGTAACAACCTTTTCTTCTCATATTGCCAGATTAAAATCAATAGTTGAATTTGGGAAAAAATTAAATCGGGAAGTGGTTTTTTTAGGAAGAAGTTTGGATAAATATTCAACTGCTGCGAAAAATGCAGGCATCGCTCCATTTCTAAACGACATAAGAATTTCCAAATATCGCAGACAAGTTGAAAAAACTTTAAATAAAGTGGAAAGAAGAAGAAAAGATTATATGATTGTTTGTACCGGTCATCAAGGAGAACCTGGCTCGATTTTGGAAAGATTATCACGACACCAACTTCCATTCAGGCTAAACAAGGATGACAATATTGTTTTTTCATCCAGTGTTATTCCAACAGAAATAAATATAGAACAATTTGCCAAAATGGAAGCTCGCCTAAAAAAGAATAAGCCAAGAATTTTCAGAGATGCCCATGTTTCCGGGCATGCAGGCAGAGAAGATCTTAGAGATATTATGCAAATAGTAAATCCTCAACATGTTATTCCGTCTCATGGCGGACTCGACAAAACACAACCAATGGCAGATTTAGTAAAAGAGCTAGGATATAAGCTCGGAAAACAATGCCACCTAATGCAAGATGGGAGAGTTCTAAAATTGTAATACCATCAGTTCCAAATCAAGAAGAAAAATTAATTGGTGGGCTAAAAAACGCACTCGACAGAGGAGAAACATTAGCAAAAGCAAAACAAAGTTTAATTAATGCGGGATATAAACCGGCAGAAATAACAGCAGCAGCCCAAAAAATACCAACAGCGACACCAGTAATTGGAAAGCAGGTTGCTGCGCCTTCCGAAGCTCCAAGTGAAACACAAGTAACGAATCCTTTACCAACAAACTCAGAGGCTATCCAGTCAAAAAAACTTTCAAAAAAACTTGTTATAATTTTAATTTCTATTTCAGCAATAATCCTAATAGGGGCAGTAGTTCTCGGACTTTTCTGGGACACAGTGTTTTAATGGAAATTTATCAGCCAGCCGAAGACTCATATTTTTTTGTAGATTTTTTAGAAAAATATCTAAAAAAAAATAAAGTTAATTCTTATTTAGATATGGGTACAGGTTCAGGAATTTTATCCAAAACGGCCTCAAAATTTCTCAACAAAAAAAATATTTTAGCAACAGATATAAATCCATCTGTAATAAAATTACTAAAACAAAAAAATTTCAATACAGTTCAATCAAATCTTTTTGAAAAAATTAAGAACAAATATGATTTGATAACTTTCAATGCTCCTTATCTTCCATTTGACCCACGCGAACCAAAATCCTCGCAACTTGCAACAACTGGAGGAAAATGTGGCGATGAAATATCAATTAAATTTCTAAAACAAGCAAAAAAACATTTAAACAAAAATGGAAAAATATTTTTATTAATTTCCAGCTTAACTCCAATGGATAAAATAAAAAAATTCAATCCAAAAATCGTCGCAAGAAAAAAAATATTTATGGAAAAGCTTCTCATACTAGAATTCAATTAATGCTTAGCAATTTCTTTCTTGGCGATAATATAAGTTAATGCAACAACCATAATAATTGTTAACGAAACAGTAATACAATTTCTAACAATTTCATCGATGGCAATAAGCGCCAAATTAATAGCATAAACTCCAAAAACATAAAGAATAAAATAATACAAATATTGTGAAAGTGCTTTCCAATCAGTAATCTCACTATCCTCGATAATGCCCCTCAAATAAATTGCAATTGCAAATCCAATTCCAATTAAAATCAATGCACCGACAAACGCAGGAATAATCAAAAGTATTTTACTAAAAAAGTTCCCAAGAAATGGAAACGGCAACTGCTTCAAAGCAAGATTAATAAATATAATATAAACAACCCACTTAATCACGGTAATAATTAGCCTTACAAAACTAGGACTAACCTGCTCTTTAACATCCGTAGCCTTATTGATCCTTTTCAAAATATACGCAACAAACTTGCCCAAGAAAATCCCTGCAAGCAACAATGCAAGTGCTAAAAAAATATCTAACAAAAGATTACCCGCCAGTCCATCAAAAATGTTATTCAAATCCATTTTATTTTGTTTCAGAGATTGAATTTATTATATCGTCAGAAATTTCTCCTTCCTCATGGATACTCTTAATGGCCTCATTAATGGACTTAATTTCTTCCATCTCCTTATTTTCAATGAATTTAAGCCCATCATTAATCGCTTCCTCCCATATCTTTTTTCTTTCGCTCTCTCCAGGGCTATCATAATATCCCATATTAAGGATTTGGCCATCGCCACCAAGCACAAATTGATCATATACCTTTTTCATCCACTTAGATGCAGCTTTTGCATCTCGTTTATATATCATCCAAAAAAGAGAAGTTATAGAACTGTATGCAACTTTATGAACATCAGTTCTGCACCCAGTATTTTCTCCAGGAACATTACAAATTTTCATAGCCTTTTTCAAAGAAATTAAACCACCTCTTTTTCTAAACCAATCATTCCCATAAAATTTCTTATCATTCTTCAGCCCATAAGATCCATGAACACAGCTAAATTTCGGATCCGGAGAAAGGTATATGCTGTATCCATACTCAAAGACTCTCGAGCCAAATTCAGTATCCATATATCTCTGGGAAGGCGTTTTAGGGAAACCACCAACCGCAAGAAAAATCTCTTTTGTTGTAATAAAATATCCCCCAGAATTCTTTATCTGAAAAGGCATCAATATTTGAAAGTCTCCAGGAATAAATTTTTCTCTATATTCTTCTGCTAAATACTCTTCTGGGAAATTCCCCTTTTTACTCGTGAATATTCCTTTTGAGAAATCTAGTTGTCCGATCTCGGACATTCTACTTATATGCTCCGGAAAAGTAGATCGACTGTATGGTGGAAGATTAACAATACCTACTTTCGCTCCACGATTTTTCAACCATTCAAAAGTATAAACTCCCCCGAAAGAAGCATAAGGAGCAACGATAGAATCATCATCGAAGAAGATAGCGTATTTGGAAGAGGCATTTCCAACGCCTATATTGATAGACTCCGAATAGCCAAGATTCTTTTTATTCTTGATATATTTTAACGTTATGCCAGCTTTCTCAGCTTTGCTTTTATACGATTCAAAGATTTGAGAGGTGTAATCAGTACTACAATCATCAACTACAACAATTTCATTAACACTAGGCTTTTGCAATATCGCAGAATCAAGACACCAAGATAATGGATTATTTTCTTCTTTCATCGTGTCAGGCTTAAATGGACAACGATTATATGTAGGAATAATTATTGAAACATCAAGTTTTTCATAAGGTAATTTAAAATTGTCAAGATAAGAAACAATATAATATGGTTTTTTCATTTCCTCGTCAAAGTCTTTCTGAATATCACGACCGCCTGGCTCATCATCATCAGAACTTCCTTTTTTCTTGGACTTAACCATTATCCCAACAGCCCAAAACTGCTTAAAAAGCTTCCGAATTACCATTTTAATTAAACTTAAATATAGGATTTTTCATCAATTTACATGGGCTGTATATTTTGTGAATTTATTAATGGAAAGAAAAATCACGTCTTAGATAACGATTTCGTTAAAAATAAGTCGCCCTATCCACTAATCCCAGTTTTTGAAGACAAAAATATTTTTAGTTTTCTCAGTATTCCCGATAACACAAGAGAAACACATCTATTAATCATTCCAAAAGAACACCATGAATTCATAGAAGATATGCCAGAAGAAGCTCTCAATAAAATATTCCCAACTATAGCAAGAATAACAGGACTTGTAAGAAAAAATTACGGAGATTGTCAAATTCTACTTAATAACGGAAAAAATGCAGACCAATATATCAAGCACATTCATTTTCACATTATTCCAAAAAATTCAAGAAAGCTCGTTCTTTGGAATAATCTTTCCCATAAAAAATTTGAAGAGCTATCGAGCGAATTAATTGATATTTTCAAACACACTCAATAAACCACAACTATCTTTAAATATCTCTCACAACTTTTTAAATTATGGTAAAATTCGCACATCTAGCAGATTGTCATTTAGGTAGCTGGAGACAAGAAGAGCTTCAAAAATTAAATTTCCAATCTTTTCAAAAAGTCATAGATAGATGTATTCAGGAACAAGTAGAATTTATTCTAATCTCGGGAGACCTCTTCGATTCAGCATATCCTCCAATAGAAATTCTAAAAGATTCCTTTGCAGAATTTAAAAAACTCCACGACGCAAAAATACCGGTATACTTAATCGCAGGCTCACATGATTTTTCCGCATCAGGCAAAACATTTTTAGATGTTTTAGAAAAAGCGGGTTTCTGTAAAAATATAGAAAATTGGCAAATAGAAGAAGATGGCAGAATAAAATTAAAGTCCCACATGCACAACGATATTGCAATTTATGGATATCCCGGAAGAAAATCAGGGATGGAAATTAACGATTTATCAAAAGTATATTTTGACTCAACCCATCCATTCACAATTTTTATGATTCATACAACAATTAAAGATGTAGTGGGCACAATTCCGATGGAGTCAATTGAAAAAGAAAAATTGCCACTCGCAAATTATTATGCAATGGGGCATATTCATCAACCTTTTCAAGCTTGCGAAAGAAATTCTCATTATATTTACCCAGGACCAACATTTCCAAACAATTTTCAAGAATTGTCAGACTTGCGGCATGGCAGTTTTCAACTAGTTGAATTTGATGGCGCAAATATCAAAACAGAAAACATCAAAATTCCATTGAAAGAAGTCGCCTCGATAGAATTGGAAATAGATAATGGATTAACTGCGACACAGGAAATAATAAACGAACTTGACAAATCAAATTTAAGAGACAAAATAGTTTTATTAAAATTAAAAGGGACATTGCTACAAGGCAAAACGGGCGACATAAGATTTAATGAAATAGAGGAATTCACAAAAAAGAAAGAAGCATTTATTTTTCTCAGAAATATTTCATCAATCAAAATTCGAGATTCCGAATTTAAGATAGAATCATCTTCGTCAGACAACATAGAAAATATTGAACAACAAATTCTAGGAGAATACTCACGAAAAAATCCAGCAGATTTTAATAAATACCTTCCACAATTAATGACGGGGTTGTCCATAGAAAAAAACGAAGATGAAAAAACAATTATTTATGAGGAAAGGCTTTTGGCAGAATTAAAAAATATTCTAAACATTGAACAAATATTATAATGTTATTTAAAAAATTAATTATTCAAAATATAAGAAGCTATGAAAATTTAACCATCGAATTTCCAAAAGGCTCAATTCTTCTAGCAGGAGAAATTGGCTCGGGAAAAACATCTATCCTTCTTGGATTACAGTTTGCACTTTTTGGATTACAGCCCGGACAAAAAGGGGCATCAATTTTAAGACAGGGAGCCGACAACGCATATGCATATTTAGAGATGGAGATAGATGGCGAAATAATAATACTTGAAAGAACAATAAAAAAATCAAAAAGCGATAGCATAACTCAAGATTCAAATATCATTACGACAGGTATGATTCGCGAAGAACTCTCGACCTCAGAAATGAAAGACAGAGTGATTAAACTTTTGAATTACCCAAAAGAGTTTATTAAAAAATCAAATCTTCTGTATAAATTCACTGTCTATACCCCGCAAGAAGAAATGAAATCAATTATTCAAGAAAGGCCAGAAATTAGACTTGATACTCTGCGACATATTTTTGGGATTGATCGATATAAGCGGATTAAAGATAATGTAGAAATACTTTTACATAAACTCAAAGAAACAATAAAACTCAAAGAAGTGTTCGCATCAGAATTAAATCTTTTAAAAGAAAAATTTACATCTGAAAACGAAAGAAAAATTATGCTAACAAGGAAAACGAATAATCTAAATTTAGAATATCAAAATCTCATTTTAGAAAAACAGAAAATTGAAGACATGTTAATTTCAACTCAAGATGCAATTGACGAAAAAAAAGAAATGAATTCTGAATCGGGAAAATTGACAGCTCTTTTGCAAGGCAAAAAAGATTTAGAATCCAGAATGAAAAAAGAAATTAATTTAATGCAAAAACAAATTTATGAGAAATTGAATTTTTCAGAAGAGAAACTAAAAGCAGTTATAGAATTATTAGAAAAACATAAACGAATTCTTGACGAGAAAAACTCAGAATTTTTAGAGCTATCCTCTCGCGTTTCTGTTCTTGATTCAAAAAAGGAAAGACCATTAGAGCTTAGAAATAAAATAACATCTTTGGAAAATTGCCCAACTTGCCTTCAGTCTGTAGGCCAGGACCATAAAAACAGAATTGGGAAACAGACTCAATATGAGATTGAAGAAATTAATCGAGAACTCGAACAAAAAATTCAACAAAAGCAAATGTTAAATATTGATATTGATATTGAAAAAGAATTAATACAGGAATATGAAGTTGACAGAAATAACTTTCAACAAGATAAAATAAAATATGAGCACCAAAAAACGATTGAAATAAAAATTAAATCAGACATGTTTATTTTAGAAAGAATTTCAAATGAAATTATCGAGTTTGAAAATCAAATTGAACAACTTCAGATAAAAATCCAAACGTTCTCACAATCGCAGGAAATTTTTAATTCAACAAAAAAAGCATTTCGGGAAATAAGCGAAACTTTACGAATAAATGAAATTACCATAGCTACAAAAAATAAAGAATTAGAAATTTTAAACATAAACCTCGAGGAATTATCTACAGAAATTCAAGATAAAGAAAAAATACGAGAACAAATCAATCACTTAAGAGGATTGCAAGATTGGATTCAGGAAAAATTTATAATAATGATAAATCTCACTGAAAAAAATGTCATGATAAATCTCCGGAATGAGTTTTCAACAATTTTCACCGAGTGGTTTTCAATGCTAGTCTCTGATTCTCTCTCGGTTCGACTCGACGAAGATTTCACCCCGATAATTACAAACCAAGATTATGAAATTGATTATGATTTTCTATCTGGAGGAGAACGAACCGCAACAGCTTTGGCCTATCGGCTTTCATTAAACCAAGTATTAAACTCAATGTTATCAAATATTAAAACAAAAAATATTGTTATATTAGATGAGCCAACCGATGGGTTTGCATCAGAACAAATTGACAAAATGCGAGATATTTTCGAGCAACTTAGAGCAGACCAAATAATTTTGGTATCTCACGAAGAAAAAATTGAGGGGTTTGTGGACCATGTAATCAGAGTAAGAAAAGAAGGAGTTTCGAGAATTCAATAATCAAAACACTTATCTCACCAGAAATACCTACTGGGTGAAAACCCTGGTTTTTAAGTAAAATATTTAGAAACACTTAAAAACCAATTTTATCCCATATATTCATGGAAATTAAAATTTTAAAAGACGAAAAAAGCGAAATGGATATAGAGCTATCCAATTTAACTATAGCAGAAGTCCTTAGAGTTTATTTAAATAAAGAGGGCGCGAAATTAGCAGTTTGGAAACGAGATCATCCAACAAAGAATCCGATTTTACATATTGAAGGAGACAATCCTAAAAAACTCTTAAAAAAAGCGATTGCATCGCTTGAAAAAGAAACAGACAAAATTGTTGACGAATTCAAAAAAGCAAAATAATTCTACAATATAAATTATTATAAAGAAAACTTATATCAATAATTTTATGACAACCAAATCTAAAATCTCTACTGGGTCATTCGACCTAAACAAATTTCTTTTCGGCGGATATGAAAATGATATTATCACAACGCTCTATGGACCGGGCGGGTCTGGCAAATCAAACTTTTGCGTGTTGACCGCGACGTCACAATCGAAAAAAGGGAATAAGGTGATTTTCGTAGATACCGAAGGAGGATTTTCTGCAGATAGGTTCAAGCAAATTCATCAAGGAACAAAGGAAGAAATAGAGACAGCATTGCAAAACATTTTACTCCTAAAACCTACATCTTTTAAAGAGCAGGAAGAAGATTTCCAAAAATTATTAACTTATGTAAAACAAGGAGATATATCATTAATTATCATAGATTCGATAGCAATGCTTTACCGGCTCGAACTCGGCGATGCGATAACGACGAAAGACACCGAAAAAATTTCTGAAGTAAATAGAAAACTTGCAAAACAATTGAGGTCTTTAAATGAAATTGCAAGAAAACAAAATATCCCAATTATAATTACAAATCAGGTTTATTCGACGTTTTCTCAAAATCAAGAAGATAAAAATTTTGAAAGAAAAGTTTCCATGGTTGGTGGAGATCTTCTAAAATATTGGAGCAAGTGTTTAATCGAACTCCAAGATTATCACGGCAGAAGAAAGATTATTTTAAAAAAGCATAGAAGTTTACCAGTTAAAGAATTAGCTTTTGAAATTACTAATGTGGGGATTAGGAAACGGGGATTATTCTAATTATTATTAATAAAGAAACTTAATCTTTAAGATAAATAACGTCCAGAGTAACAAAAGTTAATATAATCCTCAGAATAACTAAAATTTGCTAGAGCTTTCACTGGTTTATTAAAAGTTTCTTCAAAATATATTTTTGCTTCTTCCATAGTTTTTCTTGTATTAACATCTTCATCAAAGAGAACTATCTGTTTTCCCTGACTCAGTACTTGAATATGTTTTTTTTCAGCATCGGTCAATTGAGGAGCTATATCTTGTTTTTTAGTTTTTGAAAATCTTGCTACATAAAAATCAGAATTTGGATCGTCCAAATAATCACAGTATCTTAAATATACATCCATTCCAGGCGCAATACCACCATTACCTAAGGCCAAAAATAGAACATTGTTCCCGTTCGTAAGATCATGAAGATGTTTGGCAGAACCAAAAGATAATTTTGGGTTAGAAGCCTTCCATGATTTTCGATCCATATCTTGGATCAATCCTTTTTGCAGAATTTTGCCATCTTTGCTTTGATTAATATACGATCTAAAATTTTCTAATTCTCCCAAAGAAGATTTCGGATCTCTATAGATATTCAACCCGAGTCCAATAGATCTTTTTAAGATTTCCTCGCTATCTCCAGAGCCCTCATTCGCAATTTTATGTTCCATTGAAGACCTGATAATTCTTGAGGCGTGTAGAGCCAATGACAGATTATTTTTGTGCATTCTATTATCCAAATAACGATGAACCCCAGGAATATTTTTAATTACAGAATGATAGGCCGAATTCTTGCTGGTAATAATTTTTTCTGTTTCTTTGAGAACTCCATCTAGAGTTCCCCTATATTTCATGTTTCTAGCTTCCTTAGGATATTCCTTGTCAGTTATAGTAAAACTATCCCATAACGATTCATATTTCATACAGATAGTTGTACAAAGAACTTTATAAAGTTTACTATTAGTAAGTGACGACAGAGTTTGTATAAGAGCCACAATAAAACAGGTGCTTTAAATCATAAAATAAGTAACAGATAATTCAGGTTACCATAAAATTTTCAATAAGTTATTGACTTTTATTAAGAAAAACTTCTAAGTGTTTTTTATTCTTATTCGCAATCTCTAGATATTTTTCTCTGCTAGTGCTATTAACAGCATAAACTGCAGACCACAATAATCTTTCCTTATTAGCAAACTTCTTTTTAAAAATATATGATCCAGAATGACTAATTGCACTCGCCCCATAATCTATTAAGGGAATATCCCTTGTGACAGCTTCTTCAATAATTCTTAAGTGCAAAAGTTCATTCGCGTGACAATACTGAAACTCTCTCAATGAGACACCTCTTAAATTGAAAATTTTATTTTTATCAATAATACTAATTCTACCAGCAATAACCCTACCTTCTTTCTTCGCAAGTAAAAATAGTAGTTTATCAGAAGGAACTTTTTCATAAATACCCTTCCAATAATTCAGCGGTTTTGCAATTGAATTATTTCTTTTCATAGTTTCTTTTTCCAAAGTAAAATAAGACTCTACATCTTCCATAGAAGAAACGTTAATAATTTCCAAGTTCTCATTTCTAGCTTTTCTGATTGCTTTCTTTAAGATATTTCTTTTCTTAGTTCTCTCTAAGTTGCTCCAAAAGCCATCAATAGAAGATACAGTTAGCTCTGGATAGATGTAAGATGGATAAATAATAAACCCCACTTTAGATAAGGCCCTTGCCTGTTTTTCGGAAATATTATCAATGATCACTGTATTGCATTTTAACTTCTTAAATTCTTTAATATATCTTTCAATATTATTTTCAAAATAAATCTTTTCGGAAACAAACCGTGGCATACAATAATAATCATTATTGATTCTGGATAATCCAAGAAAAGATGTTATACTTCCATTATTACTTTCATAGAAATAAATAGGGTATTCCTCGTTTCTTTCTAAAAATTTCAACCAAAATTTATTATAAAAAAAATTTGTTTTATGCTTCTCGGTAAATTCATCGTAACCTTTGACATCCTTTATTTTATTTGCGACTATCATATTCCTATATCCTAACACTCATTTAAATAATGTGTTATAATCCATAATAGTTAATACAAGTCATTTCATATAAAATTCCTTCTTCTTCCGAACAACCTTTTTCTTTTTAACACTCTTCTTAACTTTCTCTTTCCCATGGTCAACCACTTTACCGTCAATAATCTCAACTTCACCACTCGCCAACTTCGCCTTAAATTCAGCTCTCTTTTTCATGGCTTCTTCATTTGTCGGACATTCCGGATTAAAACAAAATCTCCATGGTGCTCCGCCTTTTTTAAATGCAGCAACTTTCGGGAACCCACACTCTTCACATTTCTCCAAGGCATTTTCTTCAAGTCCTGCTTCATTAGCCGCCTTCTTTGACATTCGAGCCGGTTTCATCATCCCCTTAGGCGGCAAAGAATAAATTGTCTTACACTCGGGATAGGCATCACAAGAAACAAAATATCTAGAGAATTTTTTTCCATACATAACTCTCAATTTTCCCTTATGACAAACCGGGCACTCCGACATAGTATTAGCTTCTTTTTCCTGTTCCCAAACAATCGCATTCGCATCAGCCAAACTTTTTCCCATGGCATCCAAATTCTCAGTCATTCCTTCCGCAATTTTCACCACCGATTTCTTAGCCTCATCCAAAATTATTTTTTCTTCTTTTTCTAAATCTTTATTGGAAACCTCAATCTTATCTAACTTCTCAGTCATTTCTCTCGTCAGCTTCTCATCTAAAATAATCGGAGCATATTTCTCAAGCGTCTCAGTCATCCTAATCCCAAGCTCTGTGACCTCAATACTTTTTTCTCTAACATACCCACGCGAATACAAGGTTTCAATAATTGCTGCCCGAGTAGATTTCGTTCCAAGTCCTCGCTTTTCTAACTCTTTAACTAACGAAGCGGCAGAATATCTTCGTGGTGGCTTCGTCTCTTTTTCTTCCGTGCGAATTTCCAAAACATCAACATCGCCATCTATAGTAGGCATCTTAGACTCCTTCGTTGAATGCGGATAAACATTCATCCAACCCTTTTCTTTAATTTGTACGCCTCTTGCGCCAAAATTCAAACCATTAACAACAACCTTAATGTGTTTGTTTTCAACCTTTGCCGAATCGCAAAAACACGCAATAAATCGCTTAACAATTAAATCATAAATTTTCTTATCTCTTTCAGGAATTTTAACTTTCTCTCCAGTCGGATAAATTGCAGGATGTGCCGGGTCAACTTTTTTGCCCTCAGTAGGTTTCACATTAACAGCATATTTCACAGCCGTCGTATACTTTTTCAACATTTTCAAAATTTTATCATACCCAATAGATTTATCATATTTCTGACTCGAAGTTCTCGGATACGAAATTGCACCAAGTAGATACAAGCTTTGAGCAGTCTTCAAAGTTTGTGAAGGAGTATCCCCACAATTTTTATAGGCCTCAGTCTGCAAAGTTGTCAAATCAAAAGGAACGGGAGGAGCAACAACATCTTCCTTAATTGTTGTGGTAGCAGCTCCACTTTTCCCCTGTAAATGTTTGAACTTCAACAGCTCGTTCTCGTTAAAAATATCTTTTGGGTGCTTAACCTCAATTGTTTGATTCTTAATATCCTTCACTTGTAAAAACACTTGCCAGAAGGGCTCGGACTTAAAATCTCCGATCTCCTTTTCCCTGTCGGCAACAATTTTTAATGCAGGCCCCTGTACCCGACCGATAGACAAAATTCTAAAAGTACCAGCAGAAGATAATGCTTTCATCAGCCCTCTTGATAAATTAATTCCATAGAACCAATCAATATAATGCCGAGTCTCTCCAGCAATCGCCGCGCCCCAATTTAAATTCGGCAACAAATTTTCAAAACTTTCATCCAGAGCCTCTTTCGTTAACAAGGAAAATTTCATTCTCTTAGCATCTTTCTGCTTGCAAATAAACCGCACAACATTCCATCCAATAACCTCTCCTTCGACATCAAAGTCCGTTGCAACAATAAATTCATCCGCCTCTTTCGCCAACTTTTTCAAAACACCAAGATATCTTTTCGTAAAACTTCCACCCTTTTTTTGATGTGCCGGTTGCCACTCAACTTCAAAATTTGGGAAAGGGCCCCGTTTTGCAATTTGTTGAATCCCAAACAAATGACCAACCGCACACCCGACAATATACTTACGATCGCCTTTGTAGAATTCATAATATGAAACCTTATCCTTATTCGTAATTTTCTCATCAGTCGCCCCGCTCAACGCAGCCGCAATCTTTTCAGCCGCTGCCGGTTTTTCTGTAATAATTAAAGTCGCCTTCGAGACAGATTCTTTTTTCTTAGTCATAATATATTATTAAAAGAAGACTTTATATTTTTAATTGAATTACAAATTATCCTATGATTTTTTCAAGTGAACTATCTAATTCTAAATCTCTAAAATTTTTCCTTTTCTTCCAACTTGCACAACCTTAGTTTTTCCAATCTTGTCTTCAATCCCTTCACATTCGTGTATATGAGCCGCAATCAACAAATCAGGTTTAAAATCTTTAACAGCTTTTCTCAAAATTGCATCACCAGGAATTCCTGAAAATTCTGCCGTTGTTCCACTCGCATGCAAATGCGAAACCAAAATTCTTTTTGCCGGCTTCATTTTTTCAAAATTTCTTTTTATACTACTCAAATCCTCATCATCCAATTCCATTTTCCAATTTGGACTTCCAATTCCCGCAATTCCAACTCCATTATAAGTCACATAATAATTATGAATATTTTTCCCCTTCTGCTCCAGCACCTTACACTCTTCATCAAAATCACAATTTCCAGGCACGAAAACAACCTTTTGTTTCGCCTTTCGAAATGGCTCCAGAAGCCCTCTTTCTTTTCTATCATATCCATAAATATCTCCAGCCAAAACTACCAAATCAACTTTTTCTCGCTCTCCTTTTGCCGACAACTTTTTCGCAATATCTAAACTACCATGCAAATCTCCCGCCGCCAAAATCCTTAACTTTTTATCCATACAAACCACAACCAACATTCTTTTAAATAAACTTCTCTCCCAATTATTATGACAGATAAACCTAAGAAGAAAGGCTACGATCCAATTAAAGTAGAAGCAAAAGTAAAAGAATTTTGGGAAAAGAAGGAGATATTCAAAACAGAAATTAAAGATAATATTTATTCAATCGACACCCCACCTCCAACAGTTTCTGGAAAAATGCATATCGGTCACGCATTCTCATATGCTCAACAAGATTTCATAGCAAGATATCGGAGAATGAAAGAAGGAGTTTTTTATCCATTCGGAACAGATGACAACGGACTTCCAACAGAAAGGTTGGTGGAAAAGCTAAAAAATATAAAGAGTAAAGAGATGAGTCGAGCAGAGTTCATTAAGCTTTGTTTAAAAACAATAGAAGAGATAAGACCAGATTTCATAAATGATTGGAAAAAACTAGGAGTAAGTGCCGATTACGAAAAATGTTATTCGACAATAGATGACAATTCAAGAAAGCTCTCACAAAAAGGATTTTTAGATTTATTTAATAAAAAACAAATATACAAAGCAGAGTTCCCAACGATTTGGTGTTGCGAATGTCAAACCGCAATCGCACAAGCAGAATTAGAGGATAAAGAATTACCTAGTAAATTTTCTACATTGAAATTTAAAGTAAAAGAAAATAATAGTGATTTATTGATTGCAACGACAAGACCAGAACTACTTCCAGCATGTGTAGCAGTATTCGTACATCCAGACGATAAAAAATTCAAAAAGATAATAGGAAAGACCGCAATCGTTCCATTATTTAATCAAGAAGTTCCAATAATCGCAGATGAATCGGCTGATCCAGAAAAAGGAACAGGAGTTTTAATGATTTGTTCCTACGGTGACAAATTTGATGTAGACGCAATTATCAGACACAAACTAGAACCAAAAATTGTTTTCGATAAAGATGGGACAGCGAAATACGAAGAATGCGAAGGATTAAATGTTAAGGCCGCAAGAAAAAAGGTTTTAGAAGATTTAGAGAAAGAAGATTTAATCACAGAACAAAAAGATATAACACACGCAGTGAACGTCCACGACAAATGCGGAACCCCGATAGAATTCTTGCCAACACCACAATGGTTCATCAAAATTATGGATAAGAAAGACAAGCTAATTAAACAAGGAAACAAAATCAACTGGTTCCCAGAATATATGCACAAGAGATACGATAGCTGGGTAAATGGTCTAGAATGGGACTGGAACATTTCAAGAAACAGACATTTCGGAATCCCAATTCCAGTTTGGGAATGTGAAGATTGTAAAGAAATTATTCTAGCAGACGAAAGCGAACTCCCAATAGACCCTCTTCAAACAAAAAAGACCTGTCCAAACTGTAAGAAGAAAGCAAAACCAGAAGAAATGGTTTTAGACACTTGGGCAACATCTTCAATTAGTCCAGCAATAGCAAATGACTTAACAGGAAACAAAGTAGGCACACCATTCTCCCTAAGACCCCAAGCCCACGATATAATCCGAACCTGGGCATTCTACACAATCGTAAGATCATATTTACACGAAAACAAAATCCCATGGAATGATATCATGATATCAGGAAATGTAAGTCTTAAAGGAGAAAAGATGAGTAAGTCAAAGGGAAATGTAATTGATCCAAAAACAATTTTGGAAGAGTATGGGGCAGATGCTCTACGATTCTGGGCAAGCGGATCAAATCTTGGTAACGATTTAGATTATCAAGAGCAAGATATAATAACAGGCAAGAAAACCATAAATAAATTATGGAATGCCGCAAGGTTTGTGTTTATGAATCTAGAGGACTATAATGGGGAAACAGAACCAAAGCTAGAACTAGAAGACAAACTTTTACTTAACAGATTGCAAATGACAGTAAATTCTTCAACAGCAGCCTTTGATAAATATGAATATTCAAAAGCTAGACAAGAAATCGAGACATTTTTTTGGAAACATTTCACAGATTATTATATAGAGATTAGCAAAGATAGGATTTATAACGCGGAAGGAGATAAAAAGATTTCAGCTCAACATACTTTATACAAATCACTTTTAACAATTTTAAAATTAATAGCACCAATAATGCCATTTATTACAGAAGAGATTTATCAAACATATTTCAAGAAGACAGAAGTGGAAGAATCAATCCATATCTCCAACTGGCCTTCAATAAAATCGGCCTCAGAAAAAGATGCAGCTAAATGGGATTTTCTTATAACAGAAATAGCCAAAGTAAGACAGGGAAAAACAAAAGCCAAAGAATCAATGAATGCTACGAATATTTACCACATTAATAGTAAAACCTATAAAGAACTAGGAAGCATGAGAGAAAGTTTCGCCGCAGTTACCGGAAGCGAATTAATTCCAGTTGAAAAAAAGGAAAGATTAACTTTTGAAGCAGGAACTTCTGTATACATCTAACACAAACATTATAAACAATTTTCCCCACATTATACAATGGATGAAGCACAAAAATATGAACTAGAATCTCTTGTTGAAGAATTGGAAGGTTATCGGGGCAAGCACACGGAGTTAATTACCGTTTTAATTCCAGCGGGAGCAACACTAACTCAAACAACGAAGCAACTTGAAGACGAAAAAGGAACGGCGACAAATATTAAGTCAACAGCAACAAGAAAAAATGTAATTAATGCACTTGAGCGAGCTACACGAAAATTAAAAGAAATTGGCAGAACTCCAAAAAATGGGTTGGCATTATTTTCTGGAAATGTAACAATGGCAGACGGGAAAGAGAGTTTGGAAGTTTGGGTAATTGAGCCCCCAAAAAAATTAAAAATTAAAATTTATAGATGTGACCAAACATTTGTTCTTGAGCCATTAAAAGAAATGCTAGAAACAGATGAAGTTTATGGACTTTTAATTATTGAAAGAAATGAGGCATCTATCGGGCTTCTGGACGGAAAGCACATTAGAATTTTGCAACATATGACATCCGGCATCCCAGGAAAAACAAGAGCAGGCGGACAGTCTGCACAAAGGTTTGCTCGTATCAGAGAATCTGCAGCAAAAGAATTTTTTAAGCGAGTGGCTGGAGCGATGAAAACACATTTTTGGGATAACAAAAAATTAAAAGGAATTTTAGTCGGAGGACCCATTCCTACAAAAGACGAATTTTTAGAGCAAGGTCAATTGGTAACTGCGCTAAAAGAAAAAGTAATCGCAGTGAAAGATATCGGCGGAACAGAAATGCACGGACTTCAAGAATTAGTTGAACGTTGTCAAGATGTTTTGGCCGAACAAGAAATTACAAAGCAAAGATTAATCTTAGATTTATTTTTTGAGAAACTAGCAAAAGAACCAAACAAGGTTTCATATGGAGAAGCTGAAATTGAGGATAGATTAAATAGAGGAGCAGTAGAAAAATTAATTATTTCAAAATCTCTTCCAAGGGAAAAAGTGAAAATGCTAGAGAAATTAGCAAAGGCATCGTCCACAGAAATTCATATTGTAACAAGCGAAACCGCAGAAGGAGTTCAATTTGATAATTTGGGTGGCGTTGGCGGAATATTAAGATTTGAAATTCACGATTAGAAAATTATTTCAAATTAATGTAGAGCTAAAAAAACATTTATATACTAGCTAACTTATTATTAAATGATATGAACAAAAAAATATTAACAATTGGAATAGCCTTTCTAATGGTAGCTATCGTAACTACTACAGCAGCATTGTTCCTTTTTCCTTATCAACCAGACCAACCACCACAATCTGATAATAATGACTCAACACAAAGTGGAATTCAGCAAGTTGTTAATGCCAATAACCAATTTGCGTTTGAACTGTATTCAGAATTAGACAAATCTGAAAAAAGTAATATTTTCTATTCTCCTTATAGTATTTCTGCCGCTTTGGCAATGACTTACGAAGGAGCAAAAGGACAAACTGCAGAAGAAATGAAATCTGTTTTCCACTTTCCAGAAAATGATGTTTTAAGACCTAACTTTGCCGCAATTTACAATAATATAAATAAAGAACCCAAAGAATACCAATTAAGCACTGGAAACGCTTTATGGGCTCAATATGATTATCAGTTTCTTGAAGATTACACAAGTAGAGTAGAAAAATACTATGGTGGAAAAGTAGCAAATTTAGATTTTGTTTCTAAACCTGAAAAATCAAGGCAGACTATCAATTCATTTATTGAAGAACAAACCAATAATAAAATTAAAGATTTAATTCCGGCAGGAATTCTCAATTCAATGACAAAATTGGTTCTTACTAATGCTATCTATTTTAAAGGCGCTTGGGAGTGGGAATTCAGCAAATCAGATACGCATGAACAGGATTTCAAAATAACTCCAACCAATATTGTAAAAACTCCTATGATGTTTATGGAACCAGAAAAAGCAAGATTCAATTATGCAGATTTAGAAAAATTGCAGATATTAGAACTTCCTTACAAAGGAGAAAAAATTTCAATGTTAATCTTATTGCCAAAACAAGGAGAAGATTACGATGTTGAAACTGGAAGAAGAATTGTCTCTGATTATACCCTTAAAGATATTGAATTGTCTTCTGAAAAACTTAATGAATATAAAACACAAATGCAAAGAACAAAATTAGATTCAATATCATTTCCTAAATTTGAATTTGATACTAAATATTTTATGAAAGATGCATTAAGTGCTATGGGCATGCCTACCGCTTTTGGTGCTGCTGATTTTTCAGGTATGAATGGAATCAGCAGTTTATTTATTTCTGCAGTTATTCATCAAGCTTATATCAAAGTTGATGAAAAAGGAACAGAGGCCGCTGCCGCAACTGCTGTTATTGAGTCATTAAAATCGGCAATGCCTTCAAATATATTCAAAGCAGACCATTCATTCGTTTTTATAATTCAAGAAAAAGAAACGGGAAATATTCTATTTATGGGAAGAGTTACTGACCCGAGTGAATAAAATATTTTAAAAAACTCTCACAACCCAATTCGGAAAAATGCCAGTATCTTCACAATGATAAACTTTGTGAAAAAACTGATTCCAAAATAAATTAATCTCAAAATAATCTTTCATCCAATTATTCTTATTTGTCCAAGCTAACTGTGGTGGCTTAAATTTTTCAGGAGAAAATCCAAAACATTCTTCAAAAATTTCAATACCTTCGTTCAAGTATTCTGAATCACGAACAACTCCAAATTCTTCAAATGTATGATAAACTCCATGTATCGCCAATGTCTTACTTCTTTGTGAAATTTCATTACACCATTCTTCATCAATAGAAACATTTTCATATTTTGGAATTACATAATAAACATCAGCCAAATTCATTAATTTCTCTTCACAAAAAATACCAGGAGAAACATCATCAAGCTGGCTCGGCAAAATCAACCTGACAAAAAATAAAGTTAAAACCATCGCGAAAAGCACAATCACATAATACCACCAATTTTTCATCAAAATACTATGTCAGTAATCTTTTAAAACTCTACCACCTAACAAGTTGTATGGAAGAGCAACCGTCAAGAGTCTGCCCCAACCAATCTAAGGGCTGTATTGGTGAGGGTACTACGAATCCCAAGATTATTACTGAATCCACGGCAAAAGAATTAGATAATGTTTTTGAAGACAAAGAAAAAGATTTAGCAGAAAAAGTTGAAGCTACGCTTTTTATAGCGGGTCGCTTTTTAACCCTTCAAGAATTAATTATGTTAACAGATGTAAATCCAATCATGCTCAAAGAAATACTTCGCCAGCTCGAAAAAAAATACTCCATAGGCGTTCTTCGATTAGTAAATAGAAATAATTCATGGAAGATGGATGTCACAGAAAAATATTATTATTTAATTAACAAGCTCGCAACAGGTAGCGCCGAATTCACAAAAGCAGAACAAGAAACGCTCGCAATTATCGCTTACAAGCAGCCAGTCAAACAATCTATCATAATTAAAATTCGAGGAAACAAATCATACGATCATATTAAAAAATTCCGACAACTTAATCTAGTAATTGCAAAACGAGTCGGCCACACTCTTGACCTTTCACTCTCTGAAGAATTTTATAAATATTTCAATGTGACTCAGCCGACAAAAGAAACAAAAGAAACCATAGAGATTAATGAACATACAGAGAGGAACGGATAATGGAATTTCTAACAATCTTATATTTAACATATACATTCATAGCGTTTTATTTTCTAATGATATATGTTCTCACTTACGCCCAGAACCGAAAACAAATGTATGAAACAATAGAACCAGAAAAAATTCTTTCATTGAGCATAGTTATTCCCTGTTTCAACGAGGAAAAAAGCATAGCTAAAAACATCGAGGCATTCTTGGCTTCGGATTACAAAGGACTAAAAAAATTAATCATTGTCGACGATTGTAGCACGGACAATTCTTATGAAATAATAAAAAAATATGCGAAAAAATATCCAAGAGTCATAGCTCTTCAAACACCAAAAAATACAGGAAGAGCATCAGGTGCAAAAAATTTTGGAATTGAATATGTGAAAACAAAATTAATTGGATTTAGCGATGCAGACTCATTACCAAATAAAAACGCAATTTCAAAAATGGTTGGTTTTTTTAATGACCCAAAAGTTGGTGGAGTTACATCAAGAGTATTTGTGAATAGTCCAAAAAACTATTTAACAAAATCGCAAGCGATAGAATATAAGATAATTGCATTCACAAGAAAGTTATTGGGATTTTTAGATTCAATTTATGTAACAAATGGACCATTAAGTATTTACAGAAAAAAAGCATTTGACCAGACCGGTGGGTTTGATGAAAATAACTTGACTGAAGATATTGAAGTAACATGGCATCTTGTATCGAAAGGCTGGAAAATTCACATGTCAATTCCAGCAATTGTTCGTTCTTATGTTCCAACCACAATCAAAACATGGTTCCACCAGAGAATAAGATGGAATGTTGGAGGCATTCAGACAGTCGCAAAATATAGAAAAAAGTTTTTTCAATGCGGAATGCTCGGATTATTTATTATGCCATTTTTTATGTTCTCATGGTTTCTAGGAATCACAGGGCTTTTTTTCCTAACCTATCGCCTCACTAAATATGTCATGATGAAATTTCTTGTAGCTAAATATTCAGTGGCTTCCCAAGTTGCACTAGTCTCAATGAATGACTTTAATTTAAATCCAAGTATTTTATTTGTTTTTGGAATTGGACTTTTTGCATTGGGCGCACTTTATACAATTGTAGCCATGCTTCATTCAAAAGAACAAGGAAGATTTATAGGCCATCCTTTTCGCGACATATTTATATACTCACTTTTCTATTTGCTCATGTACCCACCGCTGTTAATTGTATCATTCTATAAATACATGCGCGGTTACAACACTTGGTAAAATGTTAAAAAGTAAAAAACATGTCTTCTGGGAAGCTTTCATTATTACAATAGTAATTTTTTTAGCAGGCATATTTCTAGGAATGTTAGTTGAAACAAATAACTCAAACAAAATTAGTAATTTATATTTACAATCAGAAATAAGTTTCGCAGACACAGTCGCAAGTTCGGGATTAATTGAAAATTCTGATTTTGATTGCAATATAATAAAACAAAACAATATTGATTTCGCAAATAGAATTTATGCAGAGGCTAAACTCCTAGAAGAATATGAGGCGTCGGGCAAATTAACAGAAGGCATGAAATTACTTCATAAAAAATATGATTTATTAAGAACACTTGTTTGGACGAGCAACCAAAAATCTTTAGAGCGATGCAATAACTACAATTTAATAGTCTACCTTTACGAATATGAATCTGAAGATATAGCAAAAAAAGCAACACAAAATGTCTGGTCAAAAATCATACTTGATGTAAAAACTCAAAACGACAACATTTTACTTTTGCCGATTGCAGCAGATCAAAATTTGATATCATTGGACTTATTAATCGGCAAGCATAATATAACTCATTTTCCAGCATTAATAATTAATAACAATAAAGTATTATATGATATTGAAAATACGGCGACAATAGAAGACCTTCTTAATTAACATATACATCCAACTACATATTTATTTAAAAATAACTTTTTCCATATAATTTCATGAGATGCATAATATGTAAAAAGACTTCTGATGAAATACAGCTGTATACGGGAATATTGGAAACAGATATGGTGATGGTTTGTAATGTATGTGCGGAAGATGAAGGAATTCCCCTGATAAAAAAACCTTCTGAATCACAACTTGATAAAGCAAATGAAAGATATTCTGTTCGCGAACGAATGGAGCGGATGTCGGGAATGCACGAAACAACTGAAATAAGTAATGACCAGATTACAACACAAGGCAATCTTGCGAAACTTCGAATTTTACCGAAAAAACAATATCATATAGACATTCTCGATAATTATTATTGGACGTTAAATCTCGCGCGAAGAAGGGCAAAATTCAGCATTGGACAATTGGCCGAAAAGATGCAGGTTGAATCACAGACAATCCAAGGGATAGAAAAAGGAATAATCCCAGAAAATTTTGAAGAAATTTTTATTAAGCTTGAAGTTTTTCTCGGAATTAAACTTTTGAAAGACCACGAAAGAAAACTGAAATTCACGCGAACCAGAGACGAAGAACAAGAAATTCTAAATAGTGTTAAGAAAAAAATGTCCCACGTTTCAATTGAAGAACCAGAAGATGAAATTATGTCAGAAATTCAATTAGAAAAGAAAAAAGAACAGTTAGACAAATTATCAAAAGGGGAAGTTGATTTTTCAAGAAGAGAAGATTTGTCAGATGTAACAATCAGTGATTTATCCAGAATGAAAAAAGACAAAGAATCAAGATCGGAAAAAAGAAGAGCTAAAGCAAGGGAAGATGCGATGCTTGGCGATGACTTAGATTTAGAGATTGAAGAATTGTGAACTGATTTTAAAAAATTAAATTTTTATCCAAGATATCTCAATCGCCCAGGCCTTGGCTCATAGATTAAGCCCTCTTCTAATAGTTTCTTAATCTCTGTATTAATAGCATCAGGACTCGCTTCAATATCCATAATTATTGTATCGATATCAATACCGCCATCAGTTTCCGCATCTTTAATTTTCTGCATAATTTCATTCTTCAAACTTGAATCCCCGCTCTCTGCAATTGGCATATCTTTTCTTGCATTTTGTATTTCTAATTTTCTAACCAATAGCCATTGAGTATCCACTTTTTTTACAATTTCAGGAATCACATATAATTCACCGTTCCACTCCCTCACATTCCCAATAATTTGCAAAGTATCTCCCTGTAAAATCTCTTTCAGTGGACCAATTTCCTCGCCGAACGCCTTTAGCCTCAACTGTCCCGATGCATCGTCAACCGTCAAAGACGCAAACTGCTTCTCGCCCTCCTGAACAAACTTATCAACACAATTCGCCAAAATATTAACTCGCACAACTTTTTTATCTCCCAACTCTAAAAATAAAAACCTTCCTTCATTTATCATTGGCACGCCCTTTAAAATATCGCCAATTCGCAATTTGTATGCGATATTTCTTTTTCTTTGCTCACTAAGAGTTACGGGAGCATCATCTTTAATATTAGGGGCAGGGACATTTTCTCCTTCCATATTTCAAAATATCTTCTTGGGTTTATAAGGATTATTGGGATTGAGTATTATCTGATAATTATTTTTTAAAAGGAATATTATACTCTCTGCACAAACCCTCGTTTCGGCCTAAACAAATCCCCAGCCTTCAACAGTTTCCCAACAATCTCATCAACCTCACTCTCTTTCACTTTCCCATCAAGCATTTTGGAAACTTCTTCCAGCGGAATTACTTTTCCAACCCTTTTTTCCAACTCCTCAATCGCATCCTGAACAACACGAATTTTATTTCTCGCCGAAGCCGGATTCCCAGTGACTATATCCATATCAAAAGTTTTTGTATCCTTATCATATCCAACTTGCATCAAATAACTCTTTACTAAATCAATCGCCGCAATAGCATCTCTAACTTTAACTTCCTTTGACAATCTCATTCTAGCGTGCGCCTCTGATAATCGAACCATCGCCTCCAGCTGCCGAGCTCCAATCGGAATTGGCTTGCTTGGCCCATCTCCAATTTGTGGCATATTTCTAAGGCTAACATAAAAATCTTTCATCACCTCCATTGCTTCATCGCTTAAAGTCGGATTATATTTTTGTTTAGCATATGAAATATATTTTCTTAGCAAATCCTTTTCAATAACATCATGTTTTGCTTCTTGTTTGTGCTCCATTAAAACATGTGCTGCGATTGCCTCGTCATCTTTCCGACTCGGAATATCCCTCATGATAAAAATTGCATCAAAACGAGAAAGCAACGATGGTGCCAAATTAACCTGTTTGGGAATAGATTGTAGAGGGTCAAACCTTCCGAATTTAGGGTTTGCTGCTGCCAAAACAGAAGTCTGAGCTCGCAAAGTAGCTTGAACAGTTGCTTTCGAAATTGTTACAGTTTGCTGTTCCATTGCCTCATGCATTGTCGACCTGTCTTCCTCATCCATTTTGTCAAATTCATCAATACAAACAATACCCTTATTCGCAAGAACCATAGCCCCAGCTTCTAATCCCCAGCCCTTTAAAATATCATCTTTAACAACAGTAGCGGTTAATCCGGCAGCGGTAGACGATTTACCAGAAACATATCTAGCCTTAGGTGCAACGCCGGCAATAAATCCAAGCATAACCGACTTAGCGACTCCTGGGTCACCAACCAGTAAAACATGAATATCTCCTCTCATTTTTGTTCCATCGCTTCGCGTTTTTTTCACTCCGCCGAACAATTGAAATGCCAATGCTTTTTTAACATCATGATGTCCCCAGATGGATGGGGCAATACTATCAACCATTTTCTTCAAAAACTCAGGATTTCCAGCCAGCTCTTTAATTGATCGCTCGTCTTCTTCGTCAATATCAATATCTTCAAAACTTTCTTCTAGCGGAATAATATTATTTGACTCAACCGCCAAATCAAACCTAGTCAGCATTGCTCCGCTGGAAGATGTTATAGCAATTTCCTTTAAAATTCCAATAACTTTAATACGGCTACCAGGAGTAGTTCTCATTTCCATGTTAGGATCAACCAAATCTTCCTTGAGAAAAATAGTCATTCTTTTGGGCTGCTCACCCCCATGCAAATTATCAGATGCCTCTTCAATTGTTAAAACCTGCGCATCAACCATATCTTTTGAAATTTCTTTAAATCCTCCGCGACGACCACATGAACAACGCGACGGCTCTTTGAATTTCTTGTCAATTTGCAAAACCGAAATTATTGTTCCACAACTCGGACATTCAAACTTAGCATTTGTAACCAGCGGCCGAACTTCAGTTGCCTGCCTAACAATTCCTTCAAGCGCAATCATCTTTCCTAAATGTTTTGACCGAATATGCCGAATATAAAATTCTTGCCGTTTCTCAATACTGGTAAAACGAACTCTCGCATCATTAGGCGCGTACTCCAATTCCTCAAGCGCAACTTCTAACAATTGAATCGTTTCTTCTGGTCTATCAATTAAGTTCTCCGCCAACTTAGGAGAATGTCCAGAAAAATTATCGAAATCAATAGAAACAACTTTCCCTCCTGCCTTTTTAACACCGCCGATTCCTATCTTATTAATTTCAAAAAACTCCTTTGCGTCATTCAAAAAATCATCTTGATTAATTGTATCTGGGTCAAAATTCTTATCAATTGTCTCATCATTCTCTTCCATATCTAAGTCAAGAAAACTTTACTTAAAAACAAATCTATATTCTAATCTATATATCAATTAAATACAAATTCGCTTCTACCAAAAATCAATTCTTCGGTCGTCCTTCGATAAATCCCAATAAATTGATTCCCATAAAAAACTGCAAACCTATCATTAGTTTTAATTTCATCAACATCGCTAATTATGCTATCTCTAAACAATGGTCTTCCAATATGCAATCCCTTAACAGCCTTTTTCTCAATTTTAACAAAAGGCAAAACTTTCTTAATCGCATTTTCAGCAGGAATCAGCATTTTTCGTAAATCTTCCTCATTTCCATCCTTATATTTATCAACTGCGGATTTGAAATCAAACAAATTAATAATAGTTTTCTCGTTAAATATTCCAGCATCAGTTCTTCTTAATTCTCCCATATGTGCTCCATTAATCATTTCACCTAAGTCGGAACATATCTTTCTAATATAAGTTCCCCCTTCAACTTTACATTCAAACAAAAAACTACGTTCATCTTTCGAAGCCTCCAAAAGTTTCCAACTGTAAACAAATCTTTCTCTTTCCTCTCTTTTCACGGCTGATCGGTGCGGAGGAGTCTGTTTAATTTTTCCAACAAAATTATCATCAATCAATTTCTGTAATTCAATAATATTTTGTTCTTTATGCGTGTGCAAAATACCAACATAACTCTTATCGTGTTTAATAAAATAATCCGCCAACTTACAAGCCCTCCCTAATGTAATCGGCAAAACCCCAGTCACCTTCGGGTCAAGCGTTCCCATGTGCGATGTCTTATTCAATTTAAGTTGTCTCTTAATAAATTCAGAAACAGAATAAGAAGTAGGTCCTGTAGACTTATCTATATTTATCAAACTAAAATTCAAAAATTCATCAATAGGCTTCATAAATAAAATTACCAAATTGAGTTTTTATATCTAATCAATGTCTATCTTCTTTTCAAGACCATTCTTTTCTTTTGATCGAATATTTCCTGTAATTTTTCCAATTGGGAAGATAGCTGCAAGTAATATGGGATAAGAAATAGCATCTGCATATAATGAAGATTGAGAGGGATTAAAACCAGAATCTAAAAATTCTTTTGCCAAAAAAGGTCTTCCAATTAAATATCCTAAATCGAATAAAGCAAAAGCTCCTGCCAATTTTATTTGATCTTTTATAAAATTTTTATATTTAAATTTTCCTTTTTCTGTTCTATAAATGTCTTGGTTATCTTTCGCATGTAAAGGCAAAAAAGCACCATATATTGTAAAATACTCACTAGCTGTAGAAATTACTGAAGTAATAGTTTTATTATCTGTAAATAAATTTGATAATTCAGCAGCTCCAGCTCCAGCTGCTAAACCAGCTGCTGAAGCGATTACAACGTTTTTTGCGAATAAAAAGGACTTATTCTTCATAATTTATAAAAAAAATTAAACTTTATAAAAGTTCCCATTTGTAATTACTAATAAGTTAATATAAATTAAAGAATTAATATATTTCTAATTATATATACTGAATTTCTCCCTTTAGCCACTTCTTCCTTTCATTTTCCTCAAATTTTTCAATTGCATATCTAAGTGTAGTTCTTGGTAATTCAGAATAATTATCTTTCAAAAATTTCTCTAATATTTTTTTATCTCTTTTCCCAACTTCCCTTAACATCCATCCCACCGCTTTATTAATCAAATCATGCTTATCTTTTAATAATATTTTAGAAATTTTTAATGTGTCATTATATTGCTCATTTCGAATAAAAGAAAATGTTGAGATAATTGAAATTCTTTTTTCCCACAAATTTTCAGATTTCGCAAACTCATATAAAATTTCTCTATTATTTTTCTTCACTAAATAATTACCAACAATTTTCGGCGCAGACAAATCAACCAAGTCCCAATTATTCACATTTTTTCCATTCGCTAAATAAAAATTATAAATAACTTTTTTATTTTTTTCGTCAGCTTTTCTATATTTCTCAACCAAGATTAAAACACCGGATAACCTTTCTTCGTGAATTCCTGACCTCAGCAGTTCTTGTATATTATCCAAAGAAAATCTATCAACAGCCCCTTTTACAACATTTCGAATATTTAGCACACTTACTCCAAGAAAAACATCACCCTTGCCATATTGCCCTTCTCCTGTTTTAAAAAATCCCTGAAGAATTTTCGCTTTTACTTTATCAGAATAATTTCGTAAATCTTTTTTAAATTTCTTCATAAAATTAAATGGAGTTAAGGATTATAAACTTACTTTTTCAAAGCTTTTCGAACCGGCATAGATTTCTTTACATGTTTTCCCTGAGCAGTATGCTTCTGAGTTTTAACTGCCGCCTTTTCAATCTTAGTTGCCTTTTCAGCACCTGCCTTCTTGGTTTCTTTTTCTTCAACTTTGTTATCAACGCCATCCTTATTTTTATCAGCATCAATAACTTCTTTTTCCTTCTTAGTGACCTTCGTCTTTTCGGTAGCAACTTTATTTTTTTGTTTCTCGGCCCAATCCATCTTGTATTTAACAGCCTCAGGAACATCAGCTAGTTCAACATAAACAAGTCCATCAATTTTTTTAGCTTTAACTTTAATTTTATTAGCCGGTTTTTTAATTCCTCTAAACCATAATTCATTATTCAAATATATATCAATTTTAACTTTCTTTAGATCTCTATCTCGAACTTTCATATGCTTAACCATAAATTCCTTCAAAATTCTGATGGCCTTTTTTGCTCTCCGATAACGCGGAACGTTCAAAACTCCTTTTTTTAAAGGCACAATATATTCTCTTTCTAACTCAACAACTCCTTTTTTATCTTCTTTCTTAACTTTAGTCTTTTTTCCAACAGCAGGCATTGATTCTTTTTTGTCCTTCTTTACTCCAACATCTTCTTTAAATTCCTTTACTTCTTCAGACTCACCACTATCATCACTTGAAGAAATAACTTCTTTTTTCTCATTTTCCTTAAAATCTTCTAATTTCTTAACTTCTTTTTCTTCTACCATTATCCTAGATGTTTCTTAGCCATTTTCCTTGGCTTAATTTTTAATTTACTTCTCTGCCACGCCCTCTTAATATGAGTAATTTTTGATGGATGAATTTTCTTTCCTTTTCCATATTTTTTTAAAACTGTCCAAAACGGTGCCCACTTCGTCTGACTTTGCGCCTTATCAAGATGCCTCTTCTTGCTGCTTCTCATTTTAGCTTTACGGCTTGCCATTATTTCTTGTCCCCCTCAATTTCATCTTCACTTTTTTCCATAACTTTCTCTCCCTTATCTTCACTAATTTCTACAGCTTCTTCAATAGTTCCTTCTTTCTCACTATCTTCTTGTAGAATTTCTACCGGTTCTATATCGGGCTTATTTGAAATCTTTAAATTATCAAAATCCAAATTACTAGGATTTTCAACTTCAATAGAATCCAATAAATCTCTACCTGCTTGAGTCAATCGCCTACCGTGCTGTAATCTTAAAACTTTTTCAACCAATCCAGCTGCTTCAGCTTGTTGTAAAATAACTCTAATTATTTTTCCTCCCGACTTTTTGAACTTGTCAGGCCTTCCTCCCCTATCTTTTCTCGAGCCGTATTTAGTTCTCAATTTTCCAACGCCAACAACTCCTTTAATATACAGCTGTCTCAAAATTGAAGCAGTCCGAATATACCAAAAATCATCATCAACAGGAGGTCTTTCTCTAGAAGTACCAGACTTAACATATATAGCCCACTCAGGAATTTCGAATGCCTCAATATTTTTAAGCGCCTCAGCTAAAGCAGGAATAAATTTCACGGGATTTTTTGTAAATATTGTTTTTACCATATTATTAAGGCTCTCTTTGCAGAGATAGATAAGCCGAAGCTTATTGACCTAAACTAACTGAGAAAATTTGATTTATAAACTTAATGTTAAGATTATTTCTCAAGCTTACAATGAAAACTCCACCCAGGGAGAGAATCTCCAGGATAAGAATATAGTGTAACCTTTTCCCCAGGCCGATAATTAAGTGCTCCAGTTATTTCCTTTCTATATGCAGAATTCATTTTTCTTTTAATTTCTTCAGAATTTCCTTGCCATTCATCTGGCATTGCCTCTTCCACATTCGCAGTAGCAAAAATTCTCTCAGAGGTAACTTCAACCTTTAAATTTCCTTTAACAGAAACATGCGAAAATCCATCAAAATATGGCCTACGAGAAACATTGTCTAACTCAAAAACTCTTTTACTAGTAGTTAATTCAGCATTCTTAATTTTCTCTAGCAATCCAGGAGTCCCTACCATGTAAAAATATTAAAATAATACTATAAAAATATGATTATACTAGAACAGTCATTTCCAACTTAACGTTGCGCTTTTCGATATTTGATAACTGTCACAACATATCCAACTAACTTATATCCAAACTTCGGTCCCAACGCTTCAATTAACTTCTTAGAAATTTTGTCAGCTTCAGTTTTATCTCGGCATGCTGATTTTAAAATCGAAATCTTCACTAACTTTTCAGTTTCAAGAATAGATTTAACCTGCTCAATAAATGCATCACTAAGTCCATTCTTTCCCATCTGTAATTTTTTAATCTGTTTCATCCTTTCTCCTTAGCATCTCTTCAAATTTTATAATATCACCATTTTTAACTTTAATTTTTTTCTGCTTCTTAACTTCCCAGCTTCCAACCTTCATTTTAGACGATTTATTCATGTCACTTCGCAAAAATTTATTTACAACAATATCTTTTTTTTCATTCCTCCAGTTTTGAGAATATTTTGCGCAAAAAATTGCAGCTTCTTTAATGTCGCTCTTGGAAGCTTTTTCTCCAATATTAACAAACGGACTTCCGGGCATGTAAGTGTGCAACAAAACATCTTTAGGTTTTGCTTCCCAGACCAATTCATCATTATTTTCTGCATCTTTTCCGCCAAACACATTCAATCCCGATAAAGTTACGAATTCTCTGAAGTTAACCATAATCAAATTAAAAAAACTTAGTTTATAATCTATTCTGTCTAAAAGTCATCTTCCGGATTTTCTTTTCGCTTCTTTTCCATTTCCTTAATTCTTCTTAACGCAGCTCGGATATTTTTGTTTAATTGAATCAACGAATCATCTAATTGAGCTTTGTTTTTTGTCCCCGTGCAAACTAATTTCCCATTTGAAAAAAGCAAAAAAGTTGCAGTTGGAGCCTCTAATTTGTAAACCAATCCAGGAAACTGTTCAGGTTCATATTCAGTATTTTCTAATTCAAGAGAAAGGGTGTTTAAATTCAAATCCAAATTCAATGCACCAGAAGCAACAATATTCTGCACGGTAATCTTTGGCCTAATGGTAACATATACTTTAATTTTTCTTAATTGCTTAATAACTTGCTGAATAACATCACGAACTTGTATAAGCGATTTCGTCCCTGTACAAACCAAATTTCCAGAACTAAAAACTAAAACAGCAGATTTTGGTTTCTTAATTCTTAAAACTAATCCCGGAAAAGTATCAGGATTATATTCAGTATTCGGTTGCGTTCTGGCTAAAGTTGTTAAAGAAACATCTTTTTCAAGCGAAGCAGTTGCAACTATATTCTGAATTTTCAACTTGGTATCCTTGTTAGAAGCGACTTTTTTTACTACCATCGTATAATACTATAAAAAATTTCCTTTATAAAGGCTCCGATTTTGCCGACGAAACAAAAACAAAAACAAAATCACTGACTTATTTTTCAACCTCTCTTTTAACCTCATTCAAAGTTGCTATATCTTTTGCATTCCTATCTCTTCTTAATCGAGTAATTCGCGGAAACCTCAAAGCATAACCTGAAGAATAAGTTGGAGATTTCTGAATATTTTGATATTGGACCGTTACAACAATTTCAGGCCGAACCTTAATTTTTCTTCCCCCAGACTCAATCAACAATTTTTCCAACATGTCTGTCATCTCTCCAAAACTCAAACCTTGCTCAGGTAATTCCTTTAGTCCCGTAGACACCTTGCCCATTTCTAATAAATCATCACCATCTCGACATGCAACATCAAACGAAGTTAACCAACCAGCCCGTTTCCCAGTTCCCCATTCAGCCCCAATAATCACTAAATCAAAATCCTTATCTTCTGGCTTCAACTTAACAGCATATCCAACACGAGCTCCCGGCTTATACGGCGCATCCAAATTCTTCCCCATCAAACCCTCCTGATTTTCAGCCAAAGCCTCCGCATAAAATTTCTCAACAACATCAACATCATCGGTAACAATCTGCTTAGCAAGAATTATTTTAAATTTCTCCTCGTGCACAATTTTCTTAATCAAATCTCCCCTCTCTTTAAACGGCGTCTTAATCAAGCTGTTCCCATTATAATAAATAATATCAAAAACAACCAACTCAATCGGAAAGTTCTTTTTCATTTCCATAATTCCATACTTCCGTCGAATCCTCTGACTAATCGCCTGAAAGTCGGTATACTCTTTCGTCTTGGCATCAAATCCGACCGCCTCAGCATCAAGAATAAAATTATTCCCCTTAACATTCTTTTCAACATACTCAACAATATCCGGAAATTGCTTAGTCACTTCTTCCAACCGCCGCGTAAAAATTTTAACATCGCCATCCTTTGTTTTATTAACCATAACTCTAAATCCATCATACTTATACTCAAATATCGCAGGCCGACCAACAATCTTAAACGCATCCTCAACGTCTTTTGCCTTCGGGAACAGCATAACTTTCACCGGCCTTCCAGGTTTCAATTTAATTTTCTCCAATGAATCACTGCATGCTTTTTCAAAAACCTCAGCGAAATCTGTAACCCTATCATACGCATCTTGAACAGCAAGAGTGCAAACTTTCTTATCATCAGAATCTTTCGGCTTAAAACAATGTATTGCAATCGCATCCCTCAAAATTCCAGAACCAACACCAATTTTCAAATCACTCAAAATAGTCCTTACAATATATTTCGCTTCTTTTGGAGTCGCCGAATGCAATAATTCAATAATAAAACCAATTTTCAAATCAACCGTCCCAGTCCCTTCAATTGTAGGCAACTTCCGCAAATTTTCCATAACTTTTTCAACACTCAACTTTTTGGAGAACAAAGCAGTTTGTTTTTTATTTTTCTTAAAAACAGACTCCACCACCTTTCCCAAATCTCCGAGCTTCTTAAATTCATTAACAACTTCAGCGTCACTAATTCCAGCAGTTTTCCCAATTGCCCGAATAACCAACTGATGCGAAATCCCCAACTCTCGATTATCATAATCCGCAAACAACTGTCCCTGTAACAAATAAATAAATTCCGGATTATCATGAATCTTTCCTAAAAAATCAGAAAGTATATCAGTTTTCTCTAAGCCCTTAGAAGTAGATTCCAATGCGTCATAAATTTCACAAATTTTTTGGTATTCCATATTTAATATTATAGAAGAGACTTTTTATATTTACTCAATCATTTTAATATAATAATTCCAAGCCTCTTGCAATATCCAATCTAAAAAAGATCGAATAATACAAACATTTATATAATTTATATAATTAAAATTAACAATATGGAAAATTATGATTCTATAAAAATTAGCCCTATGGATATCTTTGCTATTACAGCTTTCGTTATAGGTATAGGTTTTGTCGAAAGTACTCTATACACTTTGCTGAATATTAATATGTTTTTTCATCCCTCTGCAGAATTTCCAGTTGGATTAATTACACCATTAATCGGAATAATTTTTGGAATAATTGGCATAAAATCTCAACTAAAAAAATATTCAATTATTGCAATAGTCCTTTGTATATTGCCATTACTACTTAGAATTATAGTCGAAATAATAGGAGCGCTTAGCTTATCTATTTGGTGAGTCGGTATGTTAGAGGCTTTTCATTGCTCACCTCTCTATATTTCGTGCCACATTGCGCCTTCCTTTGTCTGATTATCATCTTTAATTAACAGTGATTCCGCGTTACAGACTCTGCTCAAATTTACTTTGTGAAAATTTTATTTAAAATTAATGTTATTCGCAATTATTTTCAAGGGTTTAAAAATGAAAGGGCAGTTTTTCATGGGATAATTTTATATACTTAATAATTCATAAACAATATATGAACTGGAAAAAGGTTGTAATCAAAGTTGTAATTTTAATTATAGCTTCTTATATAATTATTCATTTACCTATAATCAATTGGCCAATTATCATATTGATTGCTGACATGCTTGGTTCATTTGGTTTTCAGGATACTTCTTTTATTTGGGGGTACTTCTGGCCAATATTCTCATTGTTCTTTATTCCCCTTACAGACTTCGCACTATCAAAAATATTTTTTAAACAGGATTCTACTTTAAAAGAAATTATAATAACGACGTCAATTTGTATGTTAATTATTATTCCAATATCAGTAGGTTTAGAATCATATGATAATTCTCAATATAATAAGAGCATGGAAGAACATTCAAGAAACGAAGAGCAATATAACCAAATTTATAATAATGCTCGTGAATTTTTAAACCCCAAGTTGTGTAAAGACTTGTTAACAGCGGAATTAGATTCAATTAATCAGGATCATATTGGTTATACATATGAAAGATGTTTTGTTGATGTAACCGAATCACTTATTTTCTATAGTAATATTTCTGAAGAAAAAAAATGGAAATTCTGTATGGAAATTCCTACAGATTACGAAAGGCAAGGATGTTATTCGAATATTATATTATCAATAGATGTTGACAATAGGGTTTATCCAAATGATATCGGTTGTAATTCAATTAAAGACGAAAAGATAAATCAAGAATGTATTGATATTAATAACAGAATAAAAGCAGAAGAAAATGCATATAATCCTAATAAAATGGACACAAACTTAACATCGTGTGATTCATTAAATCCGTTTCACAAAGCTGTCTGTTATTCTATTGTGGCTAACACAAGACCTTTATGTTCAAATATTTGCAATATATTAGGTTTAGAAATTATTATAAATAGAAATTATTTTGAAAATCATATGGAAAAAACACAAAGAGAAGTCTGTGAGTTTTATTGTGAAGCAAGAGAAAGAAGAAAAACAATGAATTAGGGTAATAATGTAAACTGAATTTTTCTTTTAGTCTGTCTAGGATAGAATAAGTTTGGACTTCTAAACTTCTCCGCTTCGCTACGACCACGCTGCGCTTGAGCTTCATTTCATTACGCTCAGAATACATAACAAGGGATAAAAGAAAAATTGCTCAGCTCACAATTTTCCCAAATTTTCTCCACTACGCTCCGAAAACTTCTTTTATCCTTAATATCATATAAAAATTCAATCCTCTATAATTATTCGCAAGGCTCTTCCCACACTCTTAAGCATTTTTGCTTAGGCTCACACCAAGAATATCCAGCGCCTACAAGACATCCGCCTTCGTCAACATCCCCGCCAATAATTTTTCCTTTTTCTGTTTGAGTATTAAATTCTTCAATATCAAAAGTAATAATTCCAATTACGCCTCCAATTAATAGAGATAAAATTCCGATTATAGATAAACACAAGGCCAATTTTTTAAGGTTCATATTTTTTAAAAGCCCGAACATTTAAATTAAAATACCATTTCATTGCCTTAGCAAAATATTTCACAATAAAATAATTCCCAATCATCCAAAGGCCGCCAAGACAAAATATTGTAATAGATAAAAGAGCAAGAGCTATAGGATGAATTCCTCCAAGAGAAATATACTCAGCTATCCAGCTATTTACAATTAAAGGATATGTCAATCCCACAATAAATCCAGCAAGGCCACCGACCAGCAATCCCAAAGCCCCAGCGATAAATCCAATTATAATCCCAACAACTCCAAGTAATAAATGAATAACAAGTATAACATTAAAAAAAATTAGTGCAACTAAAATAAATATATTTTCTACATTAACATTATTACCGGAAGACTTTTTCACCTTTTTTTTCACATAAAAACAAGTACTTTAAAGTTTAAAAATGTAATGAGTAAGCACCCTTCCCAAACGTTTATAAAAATATGAATTTTTAATTATTTATGGAGATAGATGTAACCGACATAAATTTTGAAAAAGAAGTAATTGAAAAATCAAAAACAACTCCGGTTATCGTAGATTTTTGGGCGAGCTGGTGTGGACCTTGCGTGGCGTTAAAACCAGTTCTAGAAAAAGTTGTGAAAGAATATGAGGGTAAAGTTATTTTAGCAAAAGCAGAAACAGACAATAATCCAGACGCAGCATCAAAATTCGGAGTAATGTCAATTCCTGCAGTAAAATTCTTTAAAGACGGGAAAGTAGTGGACGAGTTTGTTGGAGCACAACCAGAAGCTACAATCAAACAATGGATTGACAAAAATCTAACTTAAATCCACAATCTCTTGAGCACTAATTGTAGAATTATCTTCTCCAAAACTAAAATTACCTTTAATTTTTCTTCCTTTCAAAACTTCAGGTAACCAGAATTTATCATCATCCCACATTTTTTCGAACGGAATTTTATCCAAATCATACCACTCAAAACTCATTTCTTCGCTTTCTTTAGGTTCACCATTCCAAGAATTAATTAAAAAAACATGGACCAATTGATTCCAATCTTCGTTCTCTCTATGAGGAAATAAAAAAGTAAGTTCAGCCATTTTATTCAATTTTTCAACATTAGTTTCAAGTCCGACTTCTTCAGTTAATTCTCTAACGGCAGCTTCAATAATACTCTCTCCTTCGTTCAACTTTCCACCAAACCCATTTATTTTACCAACACCAAATCCCCGCTTTTTCATTCCCAAAAGTATTTTCCCATCACGAATAGGTAAAATTAAAGTAACATCTCTCATGAAAGAATTAACATTACGGAATTAATAAAATTATCTAATTCTTTCGAGGTATAATTATCCAAGCAATAAAATAAGCCAAAACTCCAGCTCCATATCCAAACACAAAAAGAACCCACAATAATCTTATTAATACTGGATCAATTTCAAAATAGTTAGCAATTCCAGCGCAAACTCCAGCAATTATAGAATCTTTCTCGGGCGCTCGATATAATCTTTTTACTTTCTTTGCCATATTGTATATAAATTAAAATCATTAATAAAAGTATCTAATTAGTTTTTCATTATAGAATATATTACAAGAGGAAAAAAGATTGCTAAAACCCCCCAAATATTCTCTTCTATACTTGACTTATATTTTATTAAACATATAATAAATATAATCCAAAGGAGGATTTTGATTATAGTTCCCATATTTCCACCAATTTTTTCTAAGAATCTTTTTATACCGGGACCTTTCCTCATCCAATAAAGAACAAGCCTATCTAGCGCAAGATTAGCAACAATAGAAGTATATCCTATTGCCATAGTAATAAAAATAATCATTAAAATTATGGGAATTATTACAAATAGAAAAATCCAATCATTACCTGATGAGAATACATTTTCTATCATTCTCAATGAAGTGAAATACATAAAAAATCCTATAATAGAATAAAAAAATGCACCCTCTATGTTTTCAATTCTCTTACTATTATTTAATGCTAATGGTACATATGCCATAACAAATACAATAATCTTCTACTTAAATAACTTTAGAATCCTAATTTCCTCTTCGTCTATTCGCTCTCAAACTTGGTCTAACCTTTGGAGCTTTAACTGGAGAATTTCTCAAACCTCTAGCTTTTCTAGCAGTAGATGTAATTCCTCTCAAAGCTCTTTTCTTTGGAGCTTTAATAAATTCACCCAACTGCTTATCGCTCTTAATTTCAGGAGCAACACGGTCAACTAAAATTACTTCAAAGAAATAATTCATTCCGTCCTTTCCAACCTGATAAGAATTCAAAACTTCCATATTCGTATATTTTCTAGCCACTCTTGTTTCGGCAATCTCCTTATAGTTCATTCTCAAATTTTTTCTAATATGTAATCTCTTAGTCCGCCTCGCCTTATTCGGTCGTGACCTTTTATGTCCACCACGTTTTACTTTAACTCTAACAACAGTTACGCCCTTCTTGGCCTTATACCCCAAAGCTCGAGCTCGGTCCAGTCTCAATGGCTTATCTACTCGAGTAATCGCTCCACATTTCCGCCACTCAATCATTCTCTCTCTAAGCAACTTCACATCCGGCTTTTTCCAAGCTTCTCTTAAATATTTTACAATTCCCATATTCCTTTTATTAAAAATTCCTTTTTAAATCTTTCATAATGCAAGGCTTTGCCTTTTTAGTCGCCTCTGCCTTTTTAGTTTTTGCGTAGAATTAAACGCAGTCCGAATAGTGTGAAACAAACGAAAAGTATCCGAATACTAGAATACAATAATCATTAAAAACTTCTTTCTTCAAACTCCATTTATGGGTTTAACAGTAATTTTGATAATAATAACCTTTTTAGCTGTTGTTGTTGCATTATTTGGAAAAAGATTTTGGGACTGGAAAGATAGACCTCTTGTAAAAGTTGGATTTGGAAGTCAGTCTCCTTATTCTATTCACCCCTTTTTGAATCCAATGGGAATGCTTTTTCGTATAAAAATTGTTAATGAAGGTAAAACAGTGGCCAGAAATTGTAAAGTAAAAATATTATCTGTCAAATCTAAAGAGGGAAATAGTGTATTAGACAAGAATGAACCAGATATATTAAAATGGTCTGGTGCTCCAAGAGATATGGGATTTAGGATAGACCCCGAGGACATAAATTCAATAAAGGACATAAGCCAATTAACCCCTATTTTTAGAGAGAAGAAAGATATTTCACCTAAAGGAGGATGGGAATTTTGTGATTTGTTTTGGGTTGATAGTGCAACAAGAGAAGTTGTTTTTTCTTCTACGGGAGGTAGAAATTTTACTTGTGAAGATAAAAGATATTTTGTAATAATAGAAATTTCAGGCGATAATTTTGAACCAATAATAAAGGAAATTAAAATTTATACTCCTTGTAAAATGGATTGGACAAATAACAAGATTCTCTTTGCTGGGGTTGAAAAAGTTAGGAGTATTTTCCAATAATAGTCAAATTATATACCAGTGCCTTTGAGAGAATCTAAACAGCTAAAACCATAATACAAAAGTCTTAATCTAAATGTTTTTTTATTTCTTCGGCAATTTTATCAAATATTTTTTGACTAACTATTTTTCTTTTATCTTTGTTATAGTGATGTCCAAATTCTTCATCATAAAATTTTTCACCAGCAAATTCTACCGGATTTCTATATCTTGCCCTAAAATGGAAATGAACATGGGGATGTGGTTTTTCAATATTTGGCTTATAGGCATTATTCATTAAACAACTCCAATTAAACATTTCAGCATCAAAAGTTTTCATTAGAACGTCTTCCAATTTTTTTATTATTTCTAGTAAATCTTTCCATTCTTCATCTTTTAAATTTCTTAATGCTCCAACATTTCTTTTTGTGTCTAGTATACACCTACCGAGGTCATATTGATTATCACAAAGAATAACTTTCCAATGGTCTGTTTCAAAAAGAATGCTATTTTTCATATGTTCCATTTTTTAATTAATGAGCTCGCTGTGATGAGCCTACCCCAACCAATATTTAAAAAATTTGTAAGGGCATTGAACACTGTTCAAATTCACAATGAGCTCGCTGTGATGAGCCTACCCCAACCAATATTTAAAAAATTTGTAAGGGCATTGAACACTGTTCAAATTCACAATGAGCCCGCTGTGATTTGAACACAGGACCTCTGCCTTATCAGAGCAGCGCGCTACCTGGCTGCGCCACGGGCTCATTTATTTCTTAACAGAATTTCGATTTATAAAACTAACCATTACCCTTTAAATTCAACAATCACTTTTTCTTTTTCAATATGATATTCTATAACCTCGACCTTCAGGGGTATAAATTTCACATAACATTTATCTCTAGAATATGCCCTAATCTCTAGTCCAGTTGCCAACTCCGTCAAAACAATATTCTCTTTTTTCTGAATTCCAGGAGCCTCAATCTCATAAATAATCATATCTGCAAGTCTCCGAATTTTAGATTCTGCATTAACTTTTGGCAAGCCAACCCTTCTCTCAATTTCTTCATCTGAAACTTTCGGCAAATTTTCTTTTTTCTGCGGTATTTCACGAACGACCTGTCCCATTTGCGGAATGCCTTTCGCAATTTGAATCTTAATCCCTTTAGGCATTCGCTGACCATTAAAATCCACATTTCCCATCTGCTTTTCCAATTGTTTAACCAAAGAATTCACAACTTTTTCCATTCCAAATGGCAACTTCACCTCATCTTGTAGTTTCCCCATAGAATCATCTCTACCTATCATTCCAAAATTATCCCTCTCCTGAGTCGCCTTAAACGAAGCTCCGCAATGCGGACAATAATTAAAATCATCCTTTACCTTGTTTGCACATGCCGGACACTTTTTTTTAAACATCTTTATAAAAAACACCTTTCCTATTTAAATATAATGTTCTACCTTTTTTACAAGATGTTCTAAGGAATGAACCTCTCTAGTAATACCCCTCATGGGACCAAATTCACGAATAAGATAATAAGAAGAAAATTTCTTAACATGCCGAACTTCTTTCAAGTATCGGGTCCCAATTGCCGCAATTAATAATCTGCCTACCGCAGAAACAGCAAAGACAAATAAAAGAGGATTCATAAATGAAACATCAATCCATACTAATAATGAACCCAGACTTGCTCCGATAAAAAGACCAACACCAACAATCAAATTCATATAACAAAGTCCGAAACCTCTTTTTTCTTGATGCACTGCATCATAAACATAGTTATTCGCAGCCAAATTATAACCGGCCCATGCAAACCCACTAACAATCTGAGGAGCAATTAATAAGTACAATTTAATTGCTAAATCACCTTCAATAAAAATAGAACCAATCCACAATAACGGCGCAGCGATAATAAGCCAAGAACAAACTTTAAGCAATTTAATATTTCCAAATCTATCAGAGAATTTTCCCAACAATGGTAAGAACATTAACTGAAAAACGATAGCAGAAACAATAATCATCATATACCAAGTATAAGAGAATCCAAGGTCTCTTAACATATAAACTACCCAAAACGGACTGGCTATTCCTACCACAGCACTAAAAAGACCTCTAAATAATGCAAACCTTCCAAACGGAGTTGAAGGGGCCATTTTTAAAAATTGCCAAAATGAAAATTCATCTTTCTTCCTAACCTTTAGTCTGGGTTCATATTGCCTTGCTAAAAGTGTCCATGAATAAAATCTAGCCAATGCTCCAAATGCGAATATAATTCCAAAACCTAAAAGAGTGTAACCTAAAACATCTCCTCCAGCTCCTATTTTTTTTGTGCTATCTAATATTATAGCCCCAATAACTATAGCTATTAATCCAAAAGATCCTGCAACTCTGTTTCTTTTGGAAAAATATTCTCCACGTTTTTCTTCTGGAACCAACGATCCCATCCAAGAAAACCATGCAGGATGAACAATTGCGCCAAAGGAATAAAGAAATCCGATAAGTGCAATTAAAATCCAAACCATATGAGGCACACCCATATAAAACAAGACGCCGACTAATATAATTGGAACCCAAAGAAGAATTTGCGCAAGGAGACCCCAAAGAATAATTTTTTTTCTAGAAAATTTTTCAAGAAGCACCGATGATTTCAACTGAACAAGGCTTGGCAACAACCCAATAATTGCATGCAAAATTCCCATTTGTGCTGCGGTTGCATTCAGAGCTAAGGCAAATGGGGAAAGATATGACAAGCCAAAACTTGAAGATACCGAAGCTGCCGAACCCTCACGAATACTTAACTTTAAACTTTTATTAATTTTTTTTTGAACAACCGGGTGGTCAATTCTAACAATATCACCTTTTTTTGACATATTAAAAACTAATCAGAAGAATATAAAAAGATGTCTGTTTATTAATAAGTATGCGTGGATAGTATAATGGTTCGCATGTGAGCTTCCCAAGCTTGAGATCCGGGTTCAATTCCCGGTCCGCGCATTTAGGGAATTGAGCCCTGTGTGAAATTTGCCCCGAAGGGGTATGCAGCTTGCTGCCGAGGTCCGCGCATTTTTCCGGGAATTGAAGTTCAATGTCCGAGGAATTCGCTTCAAGCAACACTAAATAAAAATAATGTTGCGAAATGCAAATTTTGAGAGGTCCGCGCATTTTTTAAAGCATACATTAAACTTTTATATTACTTTTATATTACTTAATCATGAAAAAAAAATTTTACATTACAACAACAATTCCTTATGCCAATGCGCCCCCTCATATAGGGTTTGCTCTTGAACTTGTTCAGGCAGATGTTTTAGCCAGATGGAATAAGTCCGAGGAGAAGGATGTTTTTTTCTTAACAGGAACCGATGAGCATGGAACAAAAAACTATCAAACCGCAAAAAAACAAGGGTTGAGCCCCGAAGAATTTGTAACCAAAAATTCAAATTATTTTAAAGAATTAACAGAAAAATTAAATATATCAAATAATTATTTCATTAGGACTACTGATAAAAAAATCCATTGGCCAGGAGTTATTGAAATTTGGAAAAAACTAGAAGAGAAGGGAGCTATTTACAAGAAAAAATATACTGGGTCATATTGTTCTGGATGCGAAAGATTCGTTACAGAAAAAGATTTAGAAAATGGGAAATGCCCCGACCACCCTAATCTTAAAATTGAAAAAATTTCTGAAGAAAATTATTTTTTTAAGTTAAGTAAATACTCTAATAAAATTAAAGAGATAGTCGAGAAAGATGAATATAAAATTTCTCCGAAGAAATGGAAGAATGATTTTTTAGGTTTAGCCAAAAAAGGATTAACGGATGTCAGTTTTTCAAGAGATGTTAAGCATCTTCCTTGGGGAATTCCTGTACCAGGAGACGAAACTCAAGTAATGTATGTTTGGTGTGAAGCACTTGGAAATTATTTAACAGGAATTGGATATCCCGATAAAAAATATAAAAAATATTGGCCCGCAGATGTCCATGTTGTAGGTAAAGACATGCACAGATTTCATGCAGGGATATGGACTGGAATGTTATTAAGTTTAGATTTACCTCTACCTAAAGAGTTAATTGTGCACGGATTTTTAACTGTCGACGGGAAAAAAATGAGCAAATCTACCGGAAACGTTGTATCACCTTTGGAACTTTTAAAAAAATATCCCGCAGATACCTTAAGGTATTTTTTATTAAGATCAATTCCATTTGGGGATGATGGAGATTTTTCAGAAGAAGCTTTAATTGATAGGCATAACAATGAACTTGCAAATAAATTGGGCAATTTGGTTTCACGAACTTCAGCTCTGGCAGAAAAATATGGAATTGAGAAAACATCAAACAATTTATTAAAAGAATTAAAAACAAAAAAAGTTGAAAAAAAAGTTGAAAGCTATGAATTTGATAAAGCACTAAATGAAATATTTGCATTTATTGATATCTGTAACGAATTTGTTCAGTTAAAAAAACCATGGGAATCACATGATAAAAAAGTAATTTATCAGTTGGTTGATTCAATAAAAGAAATCGCAAAACTACTTTCACCATTTATGCCAGAATCATCAGAGAAAATTCAAGAAATATTCAAGACAGAAAAAATTAAAAAAGCTCCAGTTCTATTTAATAAGATATAAAATGGAAAATATAATTGAATTTGACGATTTTGAAAAAATAGATTTAAGAGTGGCAAAAATTGAAAAAGTAGAAGACATTGAAGGAGCAGATAAGCTCTACAAATTGGAAGTTAATTTAGGCGACGAAGTCCGAACAATTTGTGCAGGCATTAAAGAATTTTATTCTCATGAAGAGCTTAAGGACAAAAGAATAATTGTATTAACAAATTTAGAGTCAAGAAAATTACGAGGCATAGAATCTCAAGGGATGTTATTGGCGGCTTCAAATAAAGACCACACAAAAGTTTCATTAATTTCTCCAGATCAAGATATTGAAATAGGAAGCGTTGTAGGATAATTTAAATTATTACAGCCCAAACAATCTACCTAAAAAGCCCTGTTTTTCTTCTATGCTCTCTCCGGCAACTTTTCTGGCAATTTCATTATATTTTTTAGAGACTTTACTTCGTGGATGAGTATGGCAAACGGCATCTCTTAAATTTAAAGCTTCTTTAACTGCCTTATCTTCAGGAATGACCCCAATAATTTGTGTTTCTAACATAGATTTTATTGAAGATAAAGGCATTTCGTATTTTACATTATTATGTCTAGTAACGATAACTCCATTTACCTCTTTTTTCATTTGTCTAGCGACTTTAACTGCTTTCAACGCATCCGTAACTGCGGGCATTTCTGGATTAGTTACTATAATAATTTCGTCTGCCGCTTCTAATACAGCGATGACTTCTTCTCCAAATCCAGCCGCAGAATCAACAATAACATAGTCACAAAGTGTAGACAACTTATTCAGAATTTCAGGAATTTTTTTAGTATTAAATTTTGTCAATTCTTTAATTGAGAGCGAGGATGGAACAATTTTAGTTCCCGATGAATGTTCGTAAATAGCATCTTCAATATTAGCCTTTCCTTTTAATACATGATTCAGTGTTACAGGAACAATTGGAGCACCTAGTTGCAATCCAACATTGGGAGTATTCAAATTTACATCGACGATAACAACCTCTTTTTTCAATTTATTAAGTGAAATTCCCAAATTAATTGCAGTAGTAGTTTTTCCGACTCCACCTTTCCCTGAATTTATAACAATTATTCTAGCCATTTTTAATTTTGAAATATTTGAAAAGGGCCCTCGTGATTCTTAAGGCTACCATTCTAAACAAATGCATAATTATCAGAAAAACTTGCTTTATAAGCTTTATTCAGCTCAATTTTTCAAATTTTTTTTAGTTTCATCAATAAATTTTTCAACAATTTCACAATATTCACCTAACTTTTCCATATTAATTTCAGTTGTTCTTGTTGGCTCAATTATCTTCAAATTAACATTTTTTCTAAATTCACCATTCCGCGTTTTATGTAAGTCAGGTATTCTTTTGAAAAAAATATATAACGGAATTACATCCTGCACAACCATGTTCCTCGAAAAATATTTTTTTACAAATTCAATCCTCTGTTTGGGGTTCGTAGGCATAACAGGAATACGTCCATCCTCAACTTTTTTTTCTAAAATAGCGTCAAAACTAATTTCAATTAAACTTTTCCACCGAGCCAACAAGTTTAAAATAACATCACAAGTTTTTGTATATTTTAAACTAACGTATAAAAGATGGTCGGCACTCGTTTTTTCCTTAATAATTTCTTCAATCATAACCCATTACCTTCTAGCGCAATTAAATCCACGCCATTAACCTTTTTATATCTGTCGGAAATTTTTCGGAAATGCCGAAATTGCAGTATTAACAGATTTTATAAATTCATCAATTCTCGTCGCTGTTAAAAATCTATATTTCCCACGAATCAACAAAATAATCTTTTCTCCCTTCGCAAATTCAATTGGTGAAACTTTTTGCGCTTGCCCAATCTCAATTACTTTTGCCAAGTTCTCAATTGTTATATCATCTAAATATTTCGGGGCTACTTTTTTCAAAAACTTATCTAAACTCCCTTTTTTTATATTCTCATAAATAAAAAATGCACGAATTAATTTCGAAATTGCTCTAACTAACTCATTAATCACTCCAATCAAAAATCTTTTTTCAGGATATTCTGAATATCCTTTCATCATCCTTTCGGCAACAGCCAAGTGATATTTCGCTTCAATAAAATTAGCAACACAATCCATGAAACAAAAAATGGTGGGCACTTTATATTAATTATTATACTATTCTTTCAATTCGATTATTGCTTCAGCAATATCCCCATCACTCTTTTCCAAAGCCGCTCTAACCTCATCTTCACTTTTCCCAGTCTGCGAAACAACCATTTCAACATCTTCATCCGAAAAACTTTCGACATTTTCGCTAACGGCCTCTCCAGAAACCTGATAAGTCTCCTGACCCTGCATTTTAACCCTCAAAACTGAAGGGTCATTAATAACCAAATTCCCATCATCCATTTCAAATACAACTCGATTAACTGGCAATTGCGTTTGAGAAATCCCCATTTTTTTCATCATGCCCTGCATTTTCGCAGCATTCATTCCAGGAATCATTTAATAAAATATTCGAAGCCCAACAACAATAACAATCACAGCAATAATCATTCCGACAACTGCGCCAGGTCCAAACTTTAATTTAGAATCATATTCTTCCTTGTATCGCATCAATCCGCCAAATCCAGCCGGCATTGACGTGTTTTCGTTCGCCATATAAAAACCAACTAAAAATTCTTTTTAAATCTTCCCAAGCATTAAAAGTATTGCCTAAATTTCTCCAAAACTTCACAAACCAATTCCTTCTCGGCCTCACAAACATCTCTCTCCAAATCTTCAACGTTTCCCTTAGCGTCAATCTTCCTCTGCGCAACAATCTCTCCAATATCATAATCTCCTTCAACAACATGGATAGTCACCCCACTCTTTTCATCTCCTGAAGCAATCACTGCCTCATGAACCGCCCGTCCAAACATTCCCTCTCCTCCAAATTTCGGTAACAACGATGGATGAACATTAAGTATACGTCCCGGATATCTAGAAATAAAATCATCGCTAACTCTCCTGAAATAATCAACCAAAACAACCAAATTCACATCACTTTTTTCAAAAACATCCAAAATCTCATCCTCATCAGAAGTTTTGCAGATTATAGCTCCAATTGAATCACTAAATTTCTCAACAATCGTATCAACAACTTCATTCTTGTGCGAAGCCAAAATTCCAATTTTCAAATCCATAAATAATTTACTCCTTCATTTCAATCTTTTTCTTTTCGCCCATATAAGACTGCAACACTTTCGGAATATTAATAGAGCCATCTTTGTTTTGATTATTTTCGAGAATACAACACATTGTTCTTTGTACAGTCATAGCTGTTCCATTTAATGTATAAACAAACGCCTGCCCAATTCCAGTATGATACTTTGTGTTCATCTTTCTTGATTGATATGTACTTGCATTACTAGTACTACCTAACTCACGATATCTATTTTGTGCTGGAAACCATCCTTCAAGGTCATAAGTTTTTGCCATAGATCCACTAAATTCACCAGAGCACAAAGCTACAACTCTATAGGGAATTTCAAGCAACTTAAAAATTTCTTCCTGGTTATTTATAATTTCATTAAAAATTTCATCAGCATCTTCCGGCTTACAATAAGCAAACTGCTCCACTTTTTCGAATCTATGAACTCTAAAAATTCCCTTAGTGTCTTTTCCGTGACTTCCTGCCTCCTTTCTAAAACAGGAGCTGAGCCCGGCATATTTGAGAGGCTTTTTAACATCAACTATTTCATCTTTATGAAATGAGGCAAGAGCGTGTTCGCTCGTTCCTATTAAGTATAAATCTTCTTCCTCAATCTTATAAATACTTTCTTCAAAATCTTCCAAACTTACAGCACCGCCAACAGCTTCGCGATTTAGCATATAGGGAGGCTGGATAGGGATAAAGTTCTTTTTTATTAAAAAATCTATTGCAAATTTTTGCAATGCATGATTCAAGAGAACGATGTCGCCTTTCAAATAATAGAATCTAGAGCCACTAGTTTTAGCTCCTCGCACACTATCAACCAAATCTAAATTTTCAACAATATCTTCGTGTCCTTTTGGGGTAAAATTAAATTTCGGTTTCTTGCCCCATTTTCGCAACTCAATGTTATCTTTTTCATTTTTCCCAGTTGGCACCGATGCATCCATAATATTTGGGAGCTTCATCATAATTTCCTTAATCTCCTTTTCAAACTTCCCAGTCTTCATTTCAATCTTATCAATTTTTATCGGAATTTCTTTCGCCTCTAAAATCAATTTTTGTGCTTTGTTTCCCCCTCCACTTTTCATTAATTTATTTATAGATTCAGAAATTTTATTTCGTTCTGCTCTTAAATCATCAACTTTCTTTTTTTCTTTTCTCCACTTCGTATCAATTTCAACAATCCTATCAACAAGTTCCAATTTCTCATCTTGGAATTTTTTCCGGATATTTTCCTTTACTAAACCAGGATTCTCTCGAATTAATTTAATATCTATCATATTATAAAATCGTCAATTATATATTTAAATCTATCTTTTTAAAGTTCATAGTCATTACTCCAAAATTATCTGTCACTAGTTTTTAATTCTGTATCTACTCCCCATGGACGAAATTTAAGAGAAAAACTTATAAGCAAATTATCACTCCAATATATACATTAGAACATATAGTTCTAAAAACAATACAATGGGAGACAGTTTCGATTTATTTTTTAGAAGAAAGCCAGCCATGATGCTAATAGCGCTCAAAAAAGTATCGAGGGCAAAGTACGGTTCTCAATTAGCAAAAGAAGTTGATTGTACATATTCTCACGCCGTAAAAATTCTACAAACTCTTGAAGAACTCGGACTTGTCAGTTTTGAGAAGAAAGGTAGAATAAAAATTATAAAACCAACGAAAAAAGGGACCGAAGTTGCAGACCACATAGAAGCAATCAGAAAATTGGTAGCTTAAGCATAGTTTTTTAAATAATTTTTTCTCATAAGTTTATATGGCTTCGTAGCTCAGCCTGGTTAGAGCACTAGACTCTTAATCTAGGTGTCGGGGGTTCAAATCCCCCCGAGGCCATTTTTGAACCGCCGACTGTCAGGGTGAGCAATTTGCGTGAATTTTTCTCAACGAAGTGATTAGAAAAATTTTAGTGTGAATTGTGAATATTCAAATCCCCCCGAGAACATATTATACTTCATTCTTTCGTTTTTTCAAGTATCGATTAACTCCCCTCTTTGAAAGAACCAAAACTTTCTTTGGGTATTTCTTTCCAAGTCCTTTAAGAAACAAATAAGATTTCCCCATTGGTTTATGATAATCTTTATAACTCCATATAAAATTATTAATCAAAGCTCTCATTCTGTTTGGCTCTCCGTATATATTTCTTTTAATATGCCGTTTCAAAACTCTAAACATTTCCCGCACTGCATGCGTTCGAATAATAATAATAATTTCAGCCCTCTTGGGCATTTTCCCCAAATAAGTTTTTCCGGCACCATAAATTATCCACTTTTTTCTTTTAGATATTTCATCTACTTTTTTGGCTTTCTCTTTTTTATTTCTTTTTATAGTGTATTTCTTTATCCATGCTATGTCATCCAAGTCATAATGAGGAATACCAAGAATATTAGAAAGCCGTTCAGATAACCAGTTTTTTCCACTTCCAGAGGCCCCAGTGATAAAAATTCGCCCATACACATTCTTTTTTGCTACCATTTTTACTAAAAACAATCCAATTATTTAAACTTTCAGTTATCAACTCTAACAGTATTTTTGCATTTCACACACTGATAGAATTTCGACTCAGCTTCGTCCCCAGACCTCATTTGTTGAATCCAGAAGTATGCTCTCTTTGATTTACATTTATTGCATTCCCAATCGGTAATTGGATTAATATTTGATTCTTTTTCATCAATAACAGCCACAGAAACTTGCTCATTCATTTTCTCTCCAATTTCCATATTAACTGTTCCTTTCGCGATATAACTACATCTAGGGCAACCAGCCTTCGTCTTCTTCATTAAAAGAATTGCACCACACTTCGGACAAAATTCCATTGATTATCCAAATATTATCAATATATAAAATTAACTACACATGCCTCTGTCGTAAGAATTCCGTCCGCCTTCAAAAAAAATCAATTTTGCCCATCCAATAAAAGACACTCTGAACACAGCTTTCCCAATAATTTGTTCCTCAGAAATATTTTTCTCTCTACTCAGTTGATTAGAGTTGGTCTTATAATTATCGCCCTTAGTAGCATAATTATCACCAGCTTCGACCACTCGATGAATTAAGGGATACTTTGACCCCCCATTAAAAATAATCACATCACCAACTTTGATGTTTTTGGCTCCAACTACAAATATAACATCGCCCTTACTAAAACCATTTTGAAAAATCCAACCCTCACTGTCTTCCAAAGAAATATCGTAATTATCATAAACAGGGCTTTCGAAAATTCTTTCAAATCCATCCTCGTAATGATACATGGAACACGACTCAACAATCACTAATGGCAAACTTGTTCCAGTGATTAACGACAGCCCCGGAAAGAAAATAAATTTAATTATCACAAATGCCAACAATAAAGTTACTACAAACGACGACCAACTATCTTCTTCTAAAAAATTCCACGCCTTTTTTAAACACTTCATAACCCAAATAAATAATTCTCATTTATAACCTTTCGCACGAAGATATTCTAGTTAGAAACTTAGGGAAAAAATTATAAAGTCAAACTTCAATATTTGTTAAGCAAAACAAATAAATAATATGATTATTATCTACTTTCAATGACAAAAAAACAAAACAAATCAGAAAAAACAATTAAGCTAAGAGTTGTTGAGGCACTGCAGGATGATGCATATAAAGGGATAGTCAGGATTGATCCAGATTTAATGCAAAAAATAGGACTCGACAGAGGGGATATAATTTCTATTAGGGGAGACCGAGAAACATATTCAATTGTAGACAAAGCTTATCCAGCTGATCGAGGCGAAGAAATAATTAGAATGGATGGGATTACAAGAAAAAATTCCAAAACAGGGATTGGAGAACAGGTGAGAATTGAAAAAGGAGAAGTTCAAGGAGCGAAAAAAATTACAATTGCACCAGCACAGAAAGGAGTCATGGTTAGAGGAGATTCAAATAATTTTAGGCGAGGACTTCTAGGAAAGCCAGTCAACAAGGGAGACATTGTAGTTATGGGTGGTTCACAACAAAGACGAGATTTGATGTCAGAAGAATTAGGAGACCTCTTTGGTGGAGACATGGGAGAAATTTTCAATCAAATGGGGTTCGGCGGAATGCCAGGCGGGCTAACACAAGTTCGTTTTTTAATAGTATCTACTACACCAAATAAGCCCTGCATCATTACAGAGGAGACGGAAATAACATTAAATTCGAAAGCGGTTGAAATTTCCGAGGACACTATTTTGCATATTAGCTATGAAGATATAGGTGGACTAACGGAAGAGGTAAAAAAAGTAAGAGAAATGGTTGAGCTTCCATTAAAGCGCCCAGAAATATTTTCTCAATTAGGAATTGAACCGCCCAAAGGAGTGTTGCTTCATGGACCACCAGGAACAGGTAAAACATTACTGGCAAAAGCCGTAGCGAGCGAATCGGAAGCACATTTTATATTACTAAACGGACCAGAAATTATGTCGAAGTTTTATGGAGAATCAGAAAAGAAAATTAGAGAAATATTTGAAGAAGCGGAGAAAAATGCCCCATCAATTATATTTATAGATGAAATAGATTCCGTAGCTCCGAAAAGGGAAGAAACAGGCGGAGAAGTTGAGCGAAGAGTTGTTTCACAATTATTAACAATGATGGACGGACTTCAAAATAGAGGAAAGGTTGTTGTTATTGGAGCGACAAATAGATTGAATGCATTAGATCCAGCGTTAAGACGTCCTGGCCGTTTCGACAGAGAGGTAGAAATTTCAGTTCCAGATAAAACAGGAAGATTGCAAATTTTAAAAATTCATACTAGAGGAATGCCATTAACAAAAAGCGTAAAGCTAGATGATATAGCAAGAAAAACACACGGTTTTGTAGGAGCGGATATTAATTCATTAGCGAAAGAAGCCGCGATGATTGTTCTTCGAAAGAATTTACATAAATTTAATATTGAAGAAGATAAAGAAATTCCACAAGAAATTCTAGATGGACTAAGAGTTTCTCAAAAAGATTTTGACGAAGCATTAAAAATTGTCCGTCCTTCAGCAATGCGTGAGGTTCTTGTTGAAACTCCAAACATAGAATGGAAAGATGTAGGAGGAATTGAGGATGTAAAACGAGATTTGAAAGAAGCAGTAGAATGGCCGCTGAAATTTCCAGATGTATTTGTGAGAATGAGCATTAATGCGCCCAAAGGAGTTTTGCTTTATGGTCCTCCTGGAACAGGTAAAACATTATTGGCAAAAGCTGTAGCCAATGAATCAGAGGCAAATTTCATTCAAATAAAAGCAACTTCTTTGTTGAGCAAATGGGTAAACGATTCTCATAAAGGTATTCAGAAAATTTTTGAAAAAGCTAGACAGGTTTCACCTTGTATTATCTTTTTTGATGAAATTGATTCTATTGCAATAAAGAGAGGGGGATATAATAATTCCAGCAGAGAAGGAGATAAAGTCCTTAATCAATTATTGGCAGAGATGGATGGAATTGAGGATTTAACAAATGTAATTGTAATGGGCGCAACAAACCGACCAGACATTTTAGACCCAGCGCTAATGAGGCCAGGTCGTTTCGATAGAATAGTTTATGTTCCAGTTCCGGAAGAAGAAGGAAGGTTGCAAATTTTAAAAATTCATACAAAAAATATACCAATAGAAAACAAAGACGAAATAATAGAAGATTTGTCTAAAAAAACCGAGGGTTTCACCGGTGCAGATATAGAGTCTTTGGCAAGAGAAGCCGCAATGCTCGCCCTTCGTGAAGATATCAATACAAAAAAAGTTACAAAAAAACATTTTGATAAAGCAATGGAAAAAGTCTTGCCATCTGTTTCAAAAGCAGACCAACAAAGATATCAGCAAATTGAATCTCAATATCTTAAATCAGCAAAGGCGGCACTAACAAATTCTTCAGCAAGTTATGCGGGATAAATTTTACTCCATCCCTTCGTCTATCTTCCTGGAAATTTCTCTTAATTTTTTAAATGTCAAAGAAACATCTTTTTCTATTTCTTTTGTCAAATCTTCCAAACTATTAAATCTTAAAAGATAACAATTTTCTTTTTTTGTAACCAATCCCGAATCTATTAGCCTAGAAGCGTGATGTATCACCGTGGCTCGGGATAAATTAGAGCGTTGCGCAAGTTGTTCCGAAGAAAGAGATCCTTTTTCTTCTAACAAATGGATAAAAATTCTAAAACAAGATTTCTCTTTATCTCTCTTGTTAAACATGCCGAGACAATTTGAAAACCATTGCAGTTCCTCGTTCAGAGCCTGCCCACGCGATGGTTTAAGATTAAGAATCCTTATTTCCCTTAAATATTCCATGCATATCAGAGGACAGAAAGGTTTATATACCTGTTGATTTAAAGTAAACATGTTGAGTTAAAATCAACACAAATTATTTTAAAATGACAGAAGAAAAAAAGAAAAAACAAGACAAGAAAGAAAGAAAAGATGAATATCTTGAGCAATTGCAAAGATTACAGGCAGAATTTGACAATTTTAGAAAAAGAACAGAAAAAGAAAGGCAAGAAATTTTTAAAAATGCCAACGAAGATTTAATAGTAAAATTGTTAGGAATTTTGGATAATTTTGAATTAGCATTAAAACATGTGGACGATAAAGGCATAAATATGATTTATTCGGAATTATATTCTATTTTAGAAGATGAGGGATTAAAAAAGATTAAGGCAGAAGGAAAATTTGATCCCAGGATTCATGAAGCATTAATTTTAGAAGAAGGAGAAAAAAACGAAATGATTATAGAAGAATTTCAAAAAGGATATACATTAAACGATAAAGTTATAAGGCCTTCAAAAGTTAAAATAACTAAAATAGCGGAGAAAAAAAATGAGTAAAATTATTGGAATTGATTTAGGAACGACATTTTCAGCGGTAAGCGTACTTGAAGGTGGAAAACCAAAAATTATTCCAAATTCTGAAGGAAATAACACAACTCCTAGTGTAATTTCAATTAAAGACGGAGAAATTTTAGTAGGCGAAATTGCTAGAAGACAAGCTGTCGCAAATCCAAAAAATACAATTAGAAGTATAAAAAGATTAATGGGAAAGAAAGAAAAAATTGAAGTTGATGGTAAGAAATATAGTCCAGAAGAACTTTCCGCTATGATCTTACAAAAATTAAGAAAAGACGCCGAATCTTATTTAGGGCACGAAGTCAAAGATGCCGTAATAACTGTTCCAGCTTATTTCGGAGATGCCCAAAGACAAGCAACAAAAGACGCAGGAGTTATAGCAGGATTAAATGTTAAAAGAATTGTTAACGAGCCTACCGCAGCTGCATTATCTTACGGTTTGGAAAAAACTAACGAACATTCAATATTAGTTTTTGATTTTGGGGGTGGAACATTTGATGTTTCTGTTCTAGAATTAGGGGATAATGTCTTTGAAGTTAAATCTACAAGTGGAGATAGTAAACTTGGCGGAGATGATATTGATGAAGTTATAATTGATTATTTGTCTAAAGAATTCAAAAAAGAAAATGGCCTTGATTTAAGAGAAGATTTAGTTGCATTACAAAGGCTTAAAGATGCAGCCGAAAAAGCAAAAATAGAATTAAGCTCAGCCCAAAGCACAAAGATAAATATACCTTATGTAACTGCAAACGAATCTGGACCAAAACATTTGGATATAAGTTTAACAAGAGCTAAGTTCGAAGAAATTTGTGCACCCATATTTGAAAAACTTAAAGCACCTACAAAACAAGCGATTAAAGATGCTAAGTTAGACAAAATTGACAAAGTTATTTTAGTTGGAGGGAGTACACGAATTCCAAAAGTTCAAGAAATTGTTCAAGAAATAACTAAGTTATCTCCTGATAAATCTGTTCATCCCGACGAAGCTGTGTCATTGGGCGCAGCCATTCAGGGAGGAATTATCAGTGGAGATGTAAAAGATGTTCTATTGCTAGATGTTACACCACTAACATTAGGGATTGAAACTCTTGGAGGAATAAAAACTCCTTTAATAGAAAAAAATACAACTATCCCAACGAAAAAAAGTCAGACATTTTCTACCGCTGCCGACAATCAACCCGCTGTAACAATAAATGTTTTACAGGGAGAAAGAGAAATGGCAGCAGATAATAAATCACTAGGATCATTTGATTTAGTAGGAATTCCGCCTGCGCCTCGAGGGGTGCCTCAAATAGAAGTGACATTTGATATAGATGCCAACGGAATAGTAAATGTTTCCGCCAAAGACCTAGGAACAGGTAAAGAGCAAAAAATAACTATAACGGGCGGCTCCGGATTAGACAAAAATGAAATAGAGAAAATGGTTAAAGATGCAGAAAAATTCAAAGAAGAAGACGAGAAAAAGAAAGAAAAAATTGAAATTAAAAACAACGCAGAATCTTTAATTTATTCTACAGAGAAAATGTTAGAAGAATATAAGGACAAGGTTGATAAGGAAACTTCAGCAAAAATAAAAGAAAAAATAAAAGAATTAAAAGAAGTAGCTGAAGAAGATGATGTAGAAAAAATTAAAGAGAAGCTTGAAGAAGTCCAAAAAATCTCACAAGAAGTAGGAGTTAAAATGTATGAGCAAGCCGCCAAAGAACAAGCTTCAAGCGAATCAAAAGAAAAAAACTCAGAAGAAAAAATAGTAGATGCAGAAATTGTTGATGAAGAATCTGAAAAGAATAAAGAGGATAGCGAAAAAGAAGGCGAGGATAAAAAATAAAAATAAGTTTTTATTTTAAAAAATAAATTTGGTAAGATTATGGGTAAAAAAGATTATTATGAACTTCTAGGAATTGATAAAAGGGCCAGTAAAGATATTATTAAAAAAGCTTATAAAAAATTAGCATTAAAATATCATCCCGACAGAGCTTCGGAAGACAAAAGAGAAAAATATGAAGAAAAATTCAAAGAAATAAGCGAGGCATATGCTATTTTAAGCGACGATAAAAAAAGAAAACAGTATGATTCATTTGGACATGAAGCATTTCAGCAAGGTGCAGGAAATTCAGGCTTTAGTGGATTTGGAGGTTCAAGTGGATTCAGCGGAGACAATCTTTCAGACATTTTCCGAGATTTATTTGAAAGTCAATTTGGTGGTGGCTCATTCCGGGGAACACATAGTATGAAAGTAGGAAATGATTTACAATACAAATTAATAATTGATTTTGAGGAAGCAGTATTCGGATGCAAAAAAGAAGTAGAGATTAAAAAAAATGTTTTATGTGATTCATGTGGAGGAACTGGTGCGAAAGACAAAAAATTAGAAGAATGCGATAAGTGTAGAGGAGACGGCAGAATTGAAGTTAACCAAAGAACTCCTTTTGGTATTTTCAGACAAGTAGCGACTTGCGATAAATGTAACGGCGAAGGTAAAATTTCCAAACAAAAATGTAGCCATTGCAATGGAGAAGGAATAGTCAATGATAAAATTAAAATTAAAATTAAAATTCCTCAAGGGATTGACAACAATCAAACAATAAGAGTCACAGGAGAAGGAGACGCTATCAAAAACGGAAGGAACGGAAATTTATTTATTATAATTCAGATAAAACCTCATAAAATTTTTAAAAGAGATGGTGACGATATTTATATGGAGCTTCCTATAACTTTTTCGCAAGCAACATTGGGATGCAAAATTTCTGTTCCAACGCTAACGGGAATTAAAAAAATTAAAATAGCCTCCGGAACAGAATCTGGAACAATAGTCAGATTAAAAGAAGAGGGAATAAAAAATATTGATGGATATAGGACAGGAGATCAATTTATTAATTTGAAAATACAAACTCCTAAAAAATTGAACAGAAAACAAAAAAAATTATTTGAAGAATTGGCTAAGTTAGAAGAATAAATCTATTTTGTAGTGCATCTGATTTCTCCATCAGCAATAACAAAAGTATTTTCAAATTGACTAACGGGCTTTTTACTTTTTTCAATCAGCATTGGATACTCATATAGAATTCCTTGTTTAATCAATATAGACAAGATAAATCTCAATTTACTTTCACTAAACTTATCACCAAGTTCAGAATTTCTTACAAGCCATCTCAAGCAAAATGGCAGAGTTAAAAAATTTTCTTTAATAAATTTAACAACATTTCGCGCATCTCTATCACGAATTGGAGCGTCAGATTGCAAAACATAAATTCCGCCGGGCTGCCCCTCATAAATTTCTCCAACACCCGTTGTCACAAACGGCTCAATCGCAAAAGCCCCATTTAAGACATTTTTATTTTCATTCTTATAATTAGAAATAGTCAATCCAGCATGAATGTCATTCTGCCCCAAAGAATGCCCAGATAAATTTTTAATTATAGAAAATTTACTTTCATTTTCATCATTCCATTTTTCAAGTGTTGCCTGGCATATCTCACCAACTTCACAAACTTTCATTTCAGCTCTAATTTTATCTGTAACATTAGCCAAAATTTTTTCATTCAATTCTATCATTTCCTTAAATTCTCCATTCTTAGTTAAATCAATCGAAAAAGCGGTATCTGCGATATATCCATCAACAGCAACTCCTAAATCAACTTTCAAAATTCCCTCGGCGATTGTTTCATCTTTTGGAGTAGGAGTATAGTGAGCCGCAATTTCATTCAAAGATAAATTTACGGGAAATGCAGGTTCGCCCCCGAGTTCAAAAATTTTAGCATCAATGGCTTCAGCTATATCAATCAATTTCGCCCCAGACTTAATCAAAATCCGAGTAAATTTTTTAATCTCTTTGGCAATTTCTCCAGCCTTCACATACGATTCAATTTCTTGCTTTTCCATAAAATAAAATAGATAAGAGCTTATTTATTACTTTCTAAACTCCTAACTCATTCGCTCCTTTCTTCTTCTTTCCTTCGGTAGAAAAC